>Ga0137416_10000182_pt1 | contig 26843 bp, 20 predicted proteins | sample CZODoug3_1_1_16f_FD_108282 | JGI IMG/M metagenome (GOLD analysis project Ga0137416, IMG submission 108282) | Vadose zone soil fungal communities from Angelo Coast Range Reserve, California, USA - CZODoug3_1_1_16fungal (Illumina Assembly) | ecosystem: Environmental > Terrestrial > Soil > Vadose...
AATGCCACTGCCAGCGCAAAGGAGGTGAGGCGCCCGGGATGATCGTGCACCGAGAAGCATCCTAGCCGGGCCACCGCCCATCCGGGCGCGACCGCGAGCGCGAAGACGTCCGCGTAGCGCGAGAATGGAATGTGCCGCGCACGAAAGAAGATCGCGGCCGCGAGGACGCCGCCGAGGACCCCGCCCGTCGAGGAGAGGCCGTCCCAGACTCTGAGAAGCTGCAGAACGCCGCCCTGCCGCAGCTCCTCCGGATGGTAGAAGAGCAAGTGGACCAGGTGCCCGCCGATGACGCCGGCGACCACCGCCCAGACGGCGAAATCCCGTAGCGGCGCTTCGTCCAGTGCCCGGCGGCGTGCTCCTCGGAGGAGCAGCGCCGACGCGAGCGAGACGCCTGCCGCCGCGAGAATGCCGAAGGGCTGGACGGCAACCGGCCCGATCTGCAGCGGCGGGATGACGAAATACGGGATCAACCGACCACCAGGTCGGCGGAGACGATGTCCATGCTCCAGGCGTAACGGGTGGTTGATGCAGACCCAAGCGAAATTGCCAGGCCAGGGTGGCATCGGCGTAGCTGCGAGGGCGCATGCACTCTTCTCTTCACAAACGCAAACAGTGGCAAAACGAGCGCGCAACGCCTTCGGTGCGACGCTGCGTGTCCTCCGGCCCAGACGCCGCAAAACGCGGCATCCAGGAGGAGCACGATGCACCGATCGATATCCAGCCTCGTTGTCGCAGTCGCCGTGTGCGGATGCAGTTCCGGCCCTACCTCCATTTCGAGCGCACTCACAAGCGCCGCCGCATCTTCGGGGAGCGACGCGGGGACCCGCGGATCGCCTTCAGCGGAAGACGTTGCCGCGTGCAGCGGCAAAGCGGTCGGCGATGCGTGCGCCGACGCGTACGATGGCGGCGATCCCGGCGTCTGTCAGCTTGCCGCCGACGGAACGACCATCTACTGCGCTGAATCGGGCTCGGGCGCCGGGTGCGGAACGCCGTCGGCCGAGGATATCGCAGCCTGCAGCGGCAAAACGGCCGGCGACCCCTGCGCGGACGTGTCTGACGGCGGCGATCCGGGCACTTGTCAGCTTGCAGCCGACGGAACGACGGTGGCGTGCGCCGAACAGCGCTCGCGCGGCCACTGATCAGATCTCTCATGCTGTGGGGTCTGGGGCCTCCCCCGTCCTTGACCCACACGGGGGCGGTGCCGATGAACGTTGCGCCGCTCCTGACTTCTCAGGGTGAGCCTGGTTCAACCGGTTGAACCACGCCTACATCCGCCGCGAGATCAGCGCGCGACGGTCATGATGATCGTCAGTGATGCGTTCTTCCTGGCCGTCTCAGCCCGCGAACCCGAACACGAGGTTGAGCACGAACGCGAGGATCGCCGTGTTGTAGACGAACGACAGCACCGCGTGCAGGAGAACGGCGTGACGAATCTGGGGACTCGAGACCGTGACGTCGGAGACCTGGAAGCACATCCCGACCGTGAATGCCAGGTAAGCGAAATCGAGATAGCTCGGGGCCGAGCGGCCGGGAAAGTTGACGCCGCCAACGCCTTCGGCGTCCTCCCGGTAGTACAGGTGCGCATACCGGAGTGTGAACGCCGTGTGCGTGAGGGCCCAGCAGAGGGCGACGTTCACCAGGCTGAGCGCGATCAGCGCATTTCCCTCGACGCCCGCGATCATCTTCGCGCGGTGGACCAGCGCGGCGGTCGCCAGGAGGCTCGATCCCGAGGTGAGCAGCACGAAAACGTTCACCGTCGTGCGCCCGGGATCTTCGCCTGCGGCGCGCTGGCGGGTCACCGCGGCGCCGCAGCGGACGATCGTCCACCACGCCAACGCCAGCAGGCACGTTCCGCCAGCCACCCACGCTCCGAGCACAGCCATCCTCCAGGAGAGCCGTGGACCGGCCAGCAGCGCGACCGCGATGGCAAATGCCACCGAGATGCCGGCCCTGGCGAGCGCACGAGGGGGACGCGAGGAGCGCACGCCACAGGATAGCGCGCCCGGCTCCTGGCCCGCTGAGTTGCGTATGGTATCCTCAGGATCCTACACATCCGGCTAGCTTCGGCGGTGGAGAGGTGATCTAAGGTCGGGATGACCCTGCTTCACCCACTGGCGGCAGAGCTGGAAGGCATCGATCTTGGCGACGCGCGCCTCGAGCGGCGTGCGCAACAAATTGCGGCGCGCGCTGCGTGCGACCCGGCGAAGAGTTTTCCGAAACTGGTTCAGGATTCGTCCGAGCTCGAGGGCCTGTATCGGTTCTTTCAGAACGAGCGGGTGAAGGCGGTCGAGATCCTGCGACCGCACCAGGTCGCGACGGCGAAGCGGTGCGCCGAGCATGCATTGGTCCGAGTGGCGCACGACACTTGTGCCTTCCGGTTCACAGGCGATCGCGAAGGGATGGGGCCGCTTGCCGGCAAGGGGACGGGATTCTACGTGCACTTCGGACTAGTGATCGGCGATGGGGAGAGCCGAGCTCCGCTCGGCGTCGTGGCGATCAATGACTTCGTCCGCTCGCAAAGACGAGAGCCCATCTCGCACAGTGCTCGTACGCTGAAGGCGCGCCGCACGCCACGTGAGGAGAAGGAATCGGCGAAGTGGATGCGTTCGGTGGACGTGGCCGAGGAAGCGCTTCAGCATCGGGCAGCGATTCACGTGATGGATCGTGAAGCCGACGACTACACGCTGCTCTCCGAGTTGGTCGGCAACGGCCGGCGCTTCGTGATCCGCGGCCACCCGGAGCGCCGTCTCGAGCGGGGCGGAGAGAAATTGCAGCACCGTTTGGATGGAGCATCGGCGGTGTTCTTTCGTTCGGTTTGCCTGGCGGAGCGTGCCAAGCCGAAGAAAGGACATGCTGCTCGCGGCGAGAGAAGCGCGACGCTCAGCGTACGATCGGCCTCTATCGAGCTGTGCAAGCCGCAATTCGCGCAGAGCGACGTGCCATCGATCGTACTCAACGTCGTGCAGGTGTACGAGCCGGATCCTCCCCCCGGCGAAGAGCCGATCGAGTGGACGCTGTTGACCACGGAGGCGATCGATTCAGTCGATGCGGTCGAGGCGATCGTCGACCACTACCGTGCACGCTGGCGCATCGAGGAGTACTTCCGCGCACTGAAGTCTGGTTGCTCCGTCGAGAAGCGGCAACTCGATGACCGCGCCGCGCTGGTGCGCGCTCTCGCGGTCTTTGCTCCCATCGCATGGCGCCTGCTCGCCATGCGCACTCTTTCGAGAATCGAGAAGCCACCATCTGCCGCCACGCTCTTCGACGAGGATGATCTGCTCGTCGTTCGCTTGCTGGCGTCCAAGCGCAAGCATCAAATGCCCACCGATCCGACCGTGCGCGATGTCATGCTCGCGCTCGCGGCAATCGGCGGTCACCTCAAACAGAACGGGGACCCAGGGTGGATCACCATCGGCCGGGGCCATGACGACTTCACCCTTGCGCGCGTAGGATTTACAGCCGGTCGGGCTCACGGGTTGTGATCAATCCTGAGATGGTATCCCCGAATCCCGCCGCGCGGATACGTAGTATCCTTCGCTGGCAACGCGGAGCGCCGGTGTACCTGCATCTGTTCGCCGAGTTGAAGCGAAGGCGCGTCTTTCGTGCGCTGGTCGGGTACGGCATCGCCGCCTTCGCAATCCTGCAGATCGTCGAGCCAGTCATGCACGGGCTGCGCTGGCCCGAGGTGACCCTCTCCTACGTGGTGGTCGCGCTCGCCATCGGCTTTCCCATCGTGGTCACCCTGGCCTGGATCTTCGACGTCAACGCGGGGCGCCTGGAGCGGACGCCCGCCTCCGGCAGCGAGCTGAAGGGAGCGCGCGTCGCGTTGGTGCTGGTCGCGATCGGCGTGCTGGCGGCCGCCCCCGGCATCGTCTGGTATTTCTTTTTGCGCGGCGAGAGGGGTAGCAAGGCGGAGATCGCGCGGGCCGCTTCCATCGCCGTGCTGCCCTTCGCGAACCTGAGCGGCGGACAAGAGAACGACTACTTCTCCGACGGGGTGACCGAGGAGATCATCAACGGGCTCGCCAACGTGGAGGGCGTGCGCGTCGTGGCCCGCACCTCGGCGTTCTCCTTCAAGGGCAAGAACATCAACGTCCGCCAGATCGGCGAGGAGCTGAACGTCGGCACCGTGCTGGAAGGGAGCGTGCGCCGCGAGGGGAACCAGCTCCGCATCGTCGCACAGCTGATCGGAGCGGCGGACGGCTACCATCTCTGGTCGAAGACCTACGACCGCGAGCTGAAGGGCGTCTTCTCGCTGGAGGACGAGCTGGCCCGCGCAATCGTGCAGGCGCTCAAGCCCAGGCTGTTGCCGGCTGCGGCCTTGGTGCAGCAGACGACTTCCAGCACCGAGGCGCACGATCTCTACTTGAAGGGCCGCTACTTCTGGAACCAGCGCTCTGGGGAAAGCTTCGCGAAAGCTACGATGCTGTTCGAGAAGGCTATTGCGCTCGATCCGACCTATGCGCTGGCCCACTCCGGTCTGGCGGACTGCTACAGCCTATCCGTCGACTATGCCCGGGCGCGTGCTGCGGAGATCCTGCCCAAGGCAAAGGCGCACGCGCGCAAGGCCGCGGAGCTGGACGATTCACTCGCGGAGGCCCACACCTCGCTCGGGATGGTGAGCGAGCTCGATTACGACTGGGCCAGGGCCGAGCAGGAGTACAAGCGCGCCATCGAGCTCAGGCCTGGATACGCGACCGCGCATCACTGGTATTTCCTCCTCCTCCTGAATACCGGGCACCTCGCCGAGGCGCGGAAAGAAGCAGAACGGGCGCGGCAGCTCGACCCCACCTCCGCGATCATCAATGTCGCCATCGTGGGCTTGTTTCTGGACAATCGCGAATACGACGGGGCCATCGAGCAGGCGTTGAAGAGTCTCGAGCTCGACCCCAACTTCGATCTTGCACGGATGTTGCTGGCCTTTTCGTATCGGCAGGCGGGCAAGATCAGCGAGGCGCTGACGGCGCTCGACCAGGTCAGGGCCATTCCGACCGGTGCACTTCGCGCAGAGCTGCTCGCGGCCGCTGGGGATCGGGTGGCCGCGCAGCAGCTCCTCGCCGATGTCGAGAAGCGCTTCCCTACGCAACCGGTCGCTCGCGGGGGACTGGCGATGGCCCATCTTGCGCTCGGCGACAAGGATGGTGCCTTTCTCTGGCTGAACAGGGGGGTGGAGGAGCGGGACCAGACGGTTCAGAACCTGAAGGTGAGCCCGCAGTGGGATCCGATCCGCTCGGACCCGCGGTACCACACGCTGCTCAAACGGATGAAACTCGAGTAGCCGCTGAGGTCAGCTCAGGACGCAGCATCAGAGTCGAATGCCTCGCGGCGGGCGGCTGCAATCTCCTCGCGCACCGCCTCGCGCCCGCGAAACGCGCGCCCGGCCTTGCCATACCAATAGCGGGCGTTGTCGAGGTCTCCCTCGAGCGTATGGACGATGCCGTGCAGCCAGGCGGCCAGCGTCGAGCCGTCTTCCTGCACGATCAGGTGGGCCGCCTGCCAATCGCCCGCCGCGAGCAGGTCGAGGGCGCGGCGCAGATCGCGATCTGCCATGTCTCGCGATCATTCACGATCGGGGCCGGCGAGCAAGCCTGCGCGGGCCGGATCCGGTTACAAGGCTTCCCATGGACATCCTCCACGATGCACTCGGGTTCGCGGCCAGAGGTTTCATCGTCTTCGCAACGATTGCGCTCACCGTCCTGTTCTGCGTTCCCGTTCTCCGGCGCAGGCGGCCGCGCGGCTCCTGGCTCCATGTCAAGCCGCTCAACAAGCAGATCGAGGCCCTCGGCGACACTCTGCGCGGGAATCTGATGAAGAGGAGGGAGCTGCGCAAGCTCCGCAGGAAGAGGAAGAAGGTGGAGGCCGGGCGTCCGAACGTGTTCGTCCTCGACTTCAAGGGCGACCTCTTCGCCACCGCGGTGCGAAATCTGCGCGAGGAGGTGACCGCGATCACGGCAGTCGCGGGAAAGGGAGACGAAGTGGTGGTGCGGCTCGAGAGCGCAGGGGGCGCGGTTCCCCACTACGGTCTCGCGGCGGCCCAGTTGATGCGCGTGCGGGACAAGTCGATCAAGCTCACCGTCTGTATCGATCGGGTGGCGGCCAGCGGCGGCTACATGATGGCCTGCGTCGCCGACGCCGTCGTCGCCGCTCCCTTCGCAATCATCGGATCGATCGGAGTCGTCGCGCAGGTGCCGAACTTCCACCGCCTGCTCAAGAAGCATGACGTCGACTTCCAGGAGATGACCGCCGGCGAGTTCAAGCGCACGGTCAGCGTGTTCGGGGAGATCACGGAGCGGGGCCGGAAGAAGTTCCAGGAGGAGCTCGAGGACACGCACTCCCTGTTCAAGCAGTTCGTCAAGGCGCACCGGCCGAAGCTCGACCTCGATCAGGTCGCAACGGGTGAGCACTGGCTTGCGCGGCGCGGGTTGGAGCTGGGTCTCGTCGATCAGCTCCGCACCAGCGACGAATATCTGATCGACCGGGCGGGGGAGGCCAACCTCTACCAGGTGACCTTCGAGAGGCCGCGCTCGCTGCGCGAACGGCTCGCCAGCGTGGCGGCGGATGCCATCGATCGCTCGGCAGTTCTCCAGCTTCTTCGCTTCTGACACGCCGCCGGTACCGCCGATTACTTGAGGCGTCGGATGGTGGTCGGCACGGTCGACGTATTTGCCGCGATCGACGACCTCGTCAGCGCGCTGACTGCAGCCGCGCTCGACGCGTCCGCTTCGGCGACCGCGGCAAGGTGACGCGCCGAGGATACGGATACGGATGAGCGGGGTTGCCCATCCTACCCGCCCGGCGGGACGTTGAGCTTCTCCGCCATCCGGACCAGTTCGGCCAGCGACCCGGCCTGCATCTTCCGCATCACCTGGCCGCGATGCATCTTGACGGTGACCTCGCTGGTGCCGAGCTCGGATGCGACCTGCTTGTTCAGCAAGCCCGAGACCACCAGGCCCATCACCTCCCGTTCGCGCGCCGTCAGCGTGTCGAACCGTTTGCGCAAGCCCGCAAGGTCCTCCTCGCGTTTGCGCGCGACGCGGTCGAGATCGAGCGCCCGCTGGATGGCGTCCAGTAGATCCTGCTCCCTGAACGGCTTCGTCAGGAACTCCACCGCGCCCGATTTCATGGCCCTTACCGTCATGGGGATGTCGCCATGACCGGTGATGAAGATGACCGGAACGTGGACGCCCATCTCGGCCAGCTGGTGCTGAACTTCGAGTCCGCTGACGCCCGGAAGCCGCACGTCCAGGACCAGGCAGCTCGGACCATTCGGGTGCTGGCGGCTGAGGAACTCCTGCGGGGTCGCGAAGCACTCGGATCGCAGCCCCACCGATTTCAGCAGACCCTCGATCGCCGCACGTACGCCGGCGTCGTCGTCGATGATGAACACGGTGGCGGCGCCGGCAGAGGTCATGGTCGGGCCTCGACCTCGCTGGGCAGGGTGAAGTGGAACGTTGCGCCCGGGCCGGAGTTGGCGGCAGCCCACAAGCGGCCACCGTGCGATTCGATGATCGATCGGCTGATCGGCAGTCCCATCCCGGTCCCGTTGGGCTTGGTGGTGAAGAACGCATTGAAGATCTGGTCCGCCTGCTGGGGGGGCAATCCCACGCCGGTATCGCTGACGGAGATGAGCAGTTGGCCGCCCGCAGCCTGCTCCGATCGGATGGTCAGCTCACCTGTCGCTTTCGCGTCTTTCATGGCGTCGATGCCGTTGAGCATGAGGTTCATGAGCACTTGCTGCAGTTGTACGCGATCTGCCTTGACCTTGGGCAGACCGGCGCCGAGCTCGGCCCGGATCGGAACCGCGTAGCGGGTCGCCTCGGTGCGCAGTAGCACGATCATCTCCTGGATGACCTCGTTGACGTCCACGGACTCCCGTGGAGTAGCGCCCTTCCTGAACAGCAACCGGATCCGGGTGATGATATCCGCCGCGCGCGTTCCGCTCTTGACCATCCTCACCGCAGCCTCGCGGGCTTCCTCGACGTCCGGGTCGGCGCGCGCAAGCCAGCGCAGACAGGCATTGGCGTTCGTCACGGCGGCTGCGATCGGCTGGTTGATCTCGTGCGCTAGCGAGGCGGTCAGTTCTCCCATCGTGGTGACCCGGCTGATGCGCGCGAGATCCGCCTGGGCTTGCCGCAATGCGTCCGACGCGAGCATGTGGTCGGTCAGGTCGCGGGCGATCACGAGCGCGGCGTCCACCCGGTTCGAGTCCGGCCGGAGAGGCGAAAAGCTCATCGCCAGATATTGCCGGTTGGGCGCCGAAAACCACTCTGCGCAGCTGACGTCCTCTCCCGCGAGGCATCGGTCCAGGTACCCCCTGACCTGCTCGAAGGCCTCCATGCCTATGACGTCGGCGATGTGCATCCCGACCACGGTCTCCGCTGCGACGCCCCACTTCCGCTCGACAGCCGGGTTCACCCGTCGAATCTTGTAATCTCGCCCGACGATGGAGACGCGATCAGGCAAGCTGTCGAAAACCTGGCCGGCGAGGTACTCCGCCCGCTTGCGCTTGGTGATGTCCATGAGGGTCAGGAGCACGTTGTCGAACCGGCCAGGAGCCGGTGGCAAGGTGATCGTGAACAGGACTGTCAGCCTCTCGCCCTTCAGCGTCTGGAGAACGGTCTCGGCCTCGAAGGACGTCCGGCCCTCGGCGATGGCGATCAGCACGCCCGCGAAGGTCTCCAACGTCTCGCGCAACAGTACCCTCTGCGGCGACGCCAGGAACTCGTCCTTGCTCGCTGCCGCGAACAACTCCACGGTCGCGTCGTTGACGTCGGCGATCTTCATCATCGCGACGGCCTGTTCGACGAATTGCGGATGCGCGGCGCAATGCTGGCGGAAATCGCGCACGCTTGCGGATTTCAGGTCGTCGACCGCGCCCTTGATCCGGGAGAAGTCCGCCTCCCAGATCGACACGCCCGCGGATTGGAAGATGTAGCGGTATCGCCGCTCGCTCTCGCGCACTTCCGCCTCTGCGCGTTTGCGCTCGGTGATGTCCTGGATGATGCCGAACATCCGTGGCGGGCCCGACTCGTCTTTCCTCACGTCGCCCTGGCTGTGTACGGTCCGCACCTCGCGGTCCGGCCGCACCACGCGATACTCGACGTCGTAGCGCGGGCCGCCGCGCTCCGCCTCCGCCGCCGCCCGGCGCACCATCTGCCGGTCTTCCGGGTGGACGAGATTCTGCCATGCGCTGCGGTCGAGCGCGCGCTCTCGTGGCACCAACCCGAAAATCCGGCAGGTTTCGTCTGACCAGGTGACGCGGTTCGTCTCCAGGTCGCGTTCCCAGTAGCCGACGTGCGCGATCCGCTGGGCTTCTTCGAGCCTGCCCTCGCTCTGTCGCAGGTTGCGAAAGATCTCCAGGGAAGTCAGCGCATCGGCGAACCGCCGGCCGATCTCCTGGAAAAGCCGCTCCTCCTCGGTCGTCCAGATCCGCGGGTAGGAGCACTGGTGCAGCCCGAACATGTAGGGCCTGTCTCCCTTCGGATAGACCGCGACCGCGATCTGGGACCGGATGCTGAAGCGCCTTGCCACATCCTCCGGCAGCGGATGGTTCGAACCCGTACCGAATCGCACGGGCCCGCTGCTCGCCCTCACGGTTCGGAACGCCTCGGCGACGCCCGGGTCCATGGGCAGGTCGCGCCCGAGCACGAAGGCGCCGGGAAAATCCGGCCGGGTGTGCTCCATGGAGACGCCCCACGACCTGGCCTCTGGGTCGCAGGGATAGACCAGCCACGCCCGATCGCAATTGAAGATCGAAAGCACTTCGCCGAGCACGTCGCTCATCATCTGCTCGAGGTCGTGCGTGCCCTGGATCGCCCGGTTGATCCGATCCATGCTTTCGAAGAACCACAGATGGGCGTGGCGTTCCTCCTCCGCGCGCTTGCGCTCGGTGATGTCGACCATGACCCCGCGCAAGCGGGCTGGGCGATCGTCCTGCACCACCACCGTCACCAGGTCTCGCACCCACACGGCGCGTCCGTCCGCGGCGACCATCCGATACTCGAAGTCATGGTCGCGTTTCTCGCCGACGGCCGTTTCGCAGAACCGCACCGCCCGCTCCCGGTCGTCCGGGTGTAGATGGTCGGCCCAGAACGTGGGCTCGGACAACCAGCGGTCCACCGGGTAGCCGAGGATGCGCTCTGCTTGCTTGCTCACGAAGGAGAACTGGAAGCTCGGCACGTCCGCTTCCCAGACGATTCCCTCGACCGAGTTGACCAGATCCCAGAATCGCTGCTTCGCGGCAACCGCTTCGGCGAGAGCCGCGCGTTCGCCTTCCAGCAGTCGCTCCCGATCGTGGTCGAATCGCTTCCGTTTGCTGACGTCTTCGATCGTTCCGACGAATCCGGCAGGGCTTCCCGCCTCATCCCGTAGAGGAGCGCAGAGGACGGAAGCGTCGAATTCCGTCCCGTCCTTCCGAACGAGGCGGGTTTCGATATGGGAGCTGATCTCGCCGCCACGCAGCCTTTCTGCGAGACCACCCGGCCGGTCTCGACCGTCCCCGAGCAGGGAAACGGTATGCCCGGCGATCTCATCGGCTTTCCATCCCAGAATGCGCTCGAATGCCGGGTTGCAGCGCTGGATGGCCTGATCCCTGCCGAACAGCGCGATGCCAACGGGCGAGGCATCGAGAATCGTTTGCAATTCGGTGGTCGCCCGGCGGAGTTCCGCCGTTCGCTCGGCCACTTTCGTTTCCAGCTCGCTGCGCACCTGGCGAAGGTCCTGCTCCGCCAGTGCGCTTTGGAATGCCGTAGCGGCGTGATTCGCAGCGACCGAGAGGAGCAGCAGGTCGACCTCGGCGGGAAAGTCACTGCGACCGCACGCCGCTGCCACAAGACCGCCCTCTCCATTGACGCCGATGGGAACCACCACACCGCGTCGAGGCTCGGTGCCGCCGCCGACGTCGGGAATGATCTCCCTTCCGGACAACCAGCGGACCACGGCGAGGTGGCGTCGCAGCCACTCCGGAAACTCCTTCCATCCGTCCCCCCGGGTCACCTCGAGCGCGGCGCTGCGCGTCGGGTCGCACAAGCGGACAAAGGCGAAATCGACGCGAAGGGATCCGATCAGGACGTCAACAAGCCCGGCTGCGATGTCGCGCGGTTGCCGCCCGACCCAGGCCACCGGCAAACTGGAAACCGCCAGCAGATCCCTCAGCGCTGTTCGCAGCCGCAGGATCTCGCCGTTGGCTTCCGTGTCCATTCAGCTCGCCATCGTCCTCTTGCGCGCCGGCTGCCGCTCGCGGATCTCGCGCAAGAACTGATCAGGAGGAACGAAGAACGGATTCTCGTGCATCAGCCCGCCCATGATCACGACGGGATGGGTCCGCATGATGTCGATTGCCATCGTGCAGCTGGTTTTCGTCAAATCATAGGTACAGATGACCGGATCCTCGTACTTCGGGAGGACGTAGTTGAGACGCGTCTCGTATTCGAGCAGGTCCTCGACGCCTTGTTTGTCGAGCAGCGCCCATTCCATATGGGCCAGCAGTCGGGTGAGCGGGTACCCGCCTGCGGCGCCGGATTGGAGCGCTTGTTCGAGCCACGCAAGCATGGCGTCCTGATCGAACCGATCGTCCCGGAGATAGGCCTCCTGCCAGGGGCACACCTGCAACTGGCCCGTATCCATCGCCCGCTCCACGTTGATGCCTGCTTCCGCGAGCCACTTCAGGTGTTCTTTGAGTTGATTGGGGTCCACGATGTGGAACGCTCGCTCTCCGCCGTCGAAACCGTCTTTGATGAAAGAGCGAAGGACCCTGTGCTCTTCGTCGATGCTGTTGAAGAAGGCGCAGATGTGACGATGTCGACCCAGAATGCCCCCCGCAAACTGCATGGAATGCTCGTTCGTTTCCATGGATCACCTCGCAAACGCGGGATGATACTCCTTTCAAGCGAGCGTGGCGCGGTGTGTCTGTTCAGCTCAGGTTCCATCTCTTCGCGCGATGATGTGAAACGTCACCGTCACTCCGTCCTCGACCTTGACGAGCCCGCCCGCAGCGCTCGTCGGCTCGATTCCGAAGTCGGTCTGCTTCAGGACGAAATTGCCGGTTCCCGTCAGCGCGTCGTCATGCAACTGGACCTGGAGCGGTACGACGATCGGCTGCACGGCGCCATGAAGCAACAGATCGCCTGCCACGGTGAGCTCGTACGAGCCCGCGTGGAGCTCCTTGACCGTGACCTGTTGCGAACGGAAGCGAATGACCGGGAACCTGGCTGCATCGAGCACGTGGCTTCCCTTCATCGCCTGCTCGACCTTCGCAGCGTCTCCTTCGGGTTCGTCCCGCGCGCTGACGGTCAGGGATGTGGCATCGATGCTCATTTCCACCGAAGAACGCGAGAGATCCTCGGAATCGATCTCCACTTCCCCTTGAACCGAACGAGCGACGACCTCGTGCTCGTGCCCGGCAAAACTGCCGATTCCAGTCTTGCCGACGTGGATGCGAAGGCTGCTCGCGCTCGAATCGATCCTGAACGTGCGGATCGCTGCCGCGGACCCGAACGAGACCAGCAAGAGAGTGCAGAAGACGCGAGCGGGCATACCGGCGCCCCTGGCGAGTCGTCGCCGGGTGGTCAAATTGCAAGGGTCGCGCCAGGGTCAACTCCCATTGGCGCCTCTCTGCGCGCCGATTGGAACGCTCGACCTGCTCGTCCCGGCGACAACTGTCAGGAACGTGAACAGGGCCTGAGCCGACGGGCGCCGTTCAGGCAAATCCGGGCTCGGCACGGCGCGTGAAAGGGCATCCTGGCCGGTTCGGGCGAGAAACGGCCTGGAGGCTCGATGAGACGGCGGACGTTCCTGAAAGGCGCAACGGTCGCGGGCGCGGCCATCGGAATCGGGTTCGACATGTCTCACGCGCGCGCGGAGATGCGTCAGCTCAAGATCGCGCGCACCACCGAGACGAGGAGCATCTGCCCGTACTGCGCCGTCGCCTGCGGCGTCATCATCCACACCCTCGGCGACCGGGCGAAGAACGTCAGGTCCACCGTCGTGCATGTCGAAGGGGATCCGGACGCACCGACCAACCGCGGCACCCTCTGCCCGAAGGGCGCGACGCTGAAGTACGACATCGACAACCCGAACCGGATCCTCACGCCCAAGGTGCGGCGGCCGGGCTCTGACCACTGGGAGGAGATCTCCTGGGAGGACGCGGTCAAGCAGATCGCCCGCCACATCAAGACCTCGCGCGACAGGACCTTCGTGACGACGAACGCGAAGGGCCAGACGGTGAACCGCAACCCCAGCCTCGCGGTCGTCGGTGGATGCACCGACACCAACGAGTTCAACTTCCTGCAGTGGAAATTCACCGAAGCGCTGGGCGTGACGTATCGCGACAGTCAGGCCAGGGTCTGACACGGCCCCACGGTGGCCAGTCTGGCCGCCACGTTCGGCCGCGGTGCGATGACCAACGGGTGGGTCGACATCCGGAACGCCGACGTCGTCCTGGTCATGGGCGGCAACCCCGCGGAGAACCATCCCTGCGGGTTCAAGTGGGCGGTGGAGGCAAAGAGGCACCGCAACGCGAAGCTGGTGGTGGTGGATCCGCGCTTCACCCGCACCGCCTCGGTCGCTGACGTCTACGCGCCGATCCGGCCGGGAACCGACATCGCGTTTCTGAACGGTATGATCCGCTACGCGCTCGACACAGGCCGCTACCACGAGGAGTACGTCCGGATCCACACCGCCGGCCCGTACATCGTCGGCGAGAAGTTCGCCTTCGACGACGGCCTCTTCTCCGGATTCGATCCGGAGAAGAGGGCGTACGACAAGTCGGCCTGGGCATACGAGCCCGATCCGAAGACCAACGGGTACCAGGTCGACCGGACGATGAAGCACCCTCGATGCACGCTGCAGCTGCTCAAGAAGCACGTCGAACGCTACACGCCGGAGATGGTCGAGCGGATCTGCGGCACTCCCAAAGAGCAGTTCCTCAAAGTGGCGGAGGTGGTCACCTCGACCGGGAATGCCGAGCGGGTGGGCACCATCATGTACGCGCTCGGGTGGACGCAGCATTCCGTCGGCGTCCAGATGATCCGGGCGGCGGCCACGCTGCAACTCCTCCTGGGCAACGTCGGCCGGCCGGGCGGCGGCGTGAACGCGATGCGCGGCCATTCCAACATCCAGGGCGCCACCGACATCGCTGGCGTCTTCGACAACCTGCCCGGGTACCTCGCGACTCCCGAGAGCGAGTCCGTCGACTTGAAGAAGTACCTGGCGACCGTGACTCCCACCACGCTGAACCACCAGGCGTGGGCGAGCATGAACTACTGGTCGAACTATCCCAAGTTCATGGTCAGCCTGCTCAAGTCTCTCTACGGCGATGCGGCGACCAAGGAGAACGACTGGGGGTACCAGTGGCTGCCCAAGATCGACGGCAACTATTCCTGGCTCTACATCTATGACGACATGTACCGGGGCAACTCGGTGCGGGCGGGCGGCACGGAGCCCGGCCCGGAAGGTCTGCTCACCTTCGGGTTCAACCCGGTGGGCGTCGGCCCCAACACCTCCAAGATCATCAACGCGCTCTCGAAGTTGAAGTTCCTGGTGGTCGGCGACAACTACCAGATCGAGACCGCCACCTTCTGGAAGGCGCCGAAGGAGTACGGCGGGCCCGACTCCTCGCAGATCCAGACGGAAGTGTTCCAGCTTCCCTGCTCCGGCTTCGCCGAGACCGACGGCAGCTTCACCAACTCTGCCCGCTGGCTGCAGTGGAAGTGGAAGGCGCTCGATCCTCCCGGGCAGGCGAAGACAGACCAGGAAGTCCTCGCCCGCATCTTCCTGGCGGTGCGCGATCTGTACCGCAAGGAGGGTGGCGCGCTGCCCGAGGCGGTGTTGAACGTCACCTGGAATTACAGCACGCCGGCCAGCCCGGATCTGGGCGAGGTTCTCAAGGAGATCAACGGCAAGGCGGTCACGGACCTGAAGGACAAGGACGGCAATCTGATCCGCCGCGCCGGACAGCAACTCGACGGATTCGGGCAACTGCAAGACGACGGCTCGACCAGCTGTGGCTGCTGGATCCACTCCGGCGTCTATACCGAGGCGGGCAACAACGCCGCGCGCAGGGGCACCGAGGACCCCACCGGCCTCGGCATGTACCCGAACTGGGCGTTCTCCTGGCCGGCGAACCGGCGCGTCCTGTACAACCGCGCTTCCGCCGACGCGCAGGGCAAGCCTTGGGACCCGACGCGCCCGGGCATCGCCTGGAACGGAAAGCTCTGGGTGGGCGACGTGCCCGACATCGCGCCCAACTCGCCGCCCGGCCAGTACGGCGCGTTCATCCAGTTGCCCGAAGGCGTCGGACGCCTCTACGCGCCGTCGCTGAACGACGGGCCCTTCGCCGAGCACTACGAAGCGACCGAGGCCGCGATCGCGAATCCGCTGCACGCCAAAGTGACGTCGAGCCCGGTGACCGTCCGGTTCCACTCCAACAAGGACGTCTACGGCACCCGGGATCAATTCCCCGTGGTCTGCACGACGTACCGGCTCACCGAGATGTACCATTACTGGACCCACCACACGAACGAGCTGAATCAGCTGCAACCGGGATTCTTCATCGAGATCCCGGAAGAGCTCGCTCGGGAGAAGGGGATCGCCAACGGCTCGCGGGCCCGGGTCACCTCCGCGCGCGGCTCGATCGAAGGAGTCGCCATGGTGACGAGGCGCCTGCGCCAGCTGACCGTCGACGGCCAGCGCGTGTGGCACATCGGGTTCCCGCTGCACTGGGGCTACGAAGGCGATCCGAACCACGTCGGGCCGCTGGCGAACTTCCTCACGCCCTCGGCGATGGATCCGAACACCTGGACGCCTGAGTTCAAGACGTTCCTCGTCAGGCTAGAGAAGGCCGGGGAGGGCGTGACATGACCGCCGACGGCCTGGAAGTCCGGCAGTCTTCGGCGAGCGTCTGGAACTCGAAGACGGAGCTTCGCAACCTGAGGGTCGTGTCGAAGCTCATCGACACCTCCACCTGCATCGGCTGCAAGGCGTGCGAGGTCGCCTGCCAGGAATGGAACGATCTGCACATCGTGCCGACGGAGCAGAGGGGCACCTACCAGACGATGCCGACTCTCCACGCGAACTACTGGAACCTGATCCAGTTCCGGGAGCGGGAGATCGGGCCGGACTTCGCCTGGCTCTTGCGCAAGGACGGGTGCATGCACTGCGCCGACCCGGGCTGCCTCAAGGCCTGTCCCGCGCCGGGCGCCATCGTCCAGTACCAGAACGGGATCGTCGACGTGAATCCGGAGGCGTGCATCGGCTGCAGGATGTGCGAGACGGGCTGCCCGTTCGACATCCCGCGCTACTCGGACCAGACCAGCAAGATGGCGAAGTGCACGCTCTGCGTGGACCGCGTGCAGGTCGGCTTGGAACCGGCTTGCGTCAAATCCTGCCCCACGGGTTGCCTCGAGTTCGGCGACAAGACGGAGCTGGTGGCGATCGCGAACGCGCGCGTCGAGCAACTGAAGCAGAACGGGTTCGTCAATGCGGCGCTCTACGATCCGCCCGGCGTGGGCGGGACCACGGTGATCACGGTGCTGGCCCACGGCGATCACCCGGAGTGGTACGGCCTGCCGAAGGACCCGCATGTCCCCACCGGCGTGCGGTTCTGGAAGAACGCGCTGCGGCCGTTGAGCGCCCTCGCCATCGCGGGCGCCTTCTTCGCCATGGTCGGCCACTATCTCTCCTTCGGGCCCAAGAAGCCGAAGGAAACTCCGCAAGGGGAGGAATCGAAATGAGCGGGATCGCGCTCCGGGACGACACGATGGGCGACGACGCGATCGCGCGCGCCCGTCACACCGAGGACGTGGTGGTGGGCGACGAGATCGTGCGCGAACGGCTCTCGGCGCGGGTGGTACATTGGGCTGTCGCTCTCACCTTCTTCATCTGCCTCTTCACCGGGCTGCCCATCTGGACGCCCTACCTTGGCTTTCTCGCAGACCTGTTCGGCGGCTTGCACGTCTGCCGCGTGCTGCACCCGTGGATGGGAGTTGCGTTTGCCGTCGCCTCGCTGCTGATGTTTGCGCAGTGGATCTCGCAGATGACGCTCACCCCCGCCGATCGCCGGTTCATCACGCCGAAGGGCATGCTCGAGTACTTCCAGTACCGCAACGAGGACGCCGACGTCGGCAAGTACAACGGCGGCCAGAAGATGCTGTTCTGGGCGGCAGCGCTGGGCAGCCTTGGCCTGCTCCTCTCCGGCATCGTGATGTGGCTGCCGCAGCCGATCTTCGGCCAGTGGCTGCGGGAGGCGAGCTACATCCTCCACGACACGGCGTTCAGCCTCTTCTTCGCGATGATCATCGGGCACATCTATCTGGGCACGGCAGCCGAGCCGGGGACCTTCCGCTCGATGATCCGCGGCACGGTGACGAAGAACTGGGCGCGGCTGCATCATCCGCGGTGGTACCGCGACGTGATGAGCCAGCACGTGAAGACCGGAAGCTAGAATAGATTTCATACTCGTGATGGCAAAGGTTCGCGCTCAAAGCTGCGCGAACAGCGCGGCTGGACGCAGGAGGAGGTGGCCGAGCGGGCATCGATGGCGACACCGGTGCTACAGCGCATCGATGCGGCGGCGTCCAACGTGACGCTCACAACCGTAGCGCGCTATGTGCAGGGGCTTTGCGGTGAAAACGTCAGCGCCTGGGCGCGCTCTTCCACCGGGGCAACCGGGGCGGCCGACCAAAGCGACACGGCGTTTGAAGGAGTGTGTTGTTCAGGCGTGCCGCACGGGTGTGCCGTCCGTACACGAACAAGCTCTTGGAGTTACGTGGGTGGTGGCCCTCCGTGCGTCACAGATCGTCGATGCACGGAAGAGGCCACGTCGGACGGCCAGTAACGGGAGCAAACAGCTGGCCGAGTGTGCCTCACCCCTTTTGGGAACAAGTACAACGACCCGGCTACTGCCGCATCTCCCACGTTCCACCGCACGGAGACGCACCGCCGTCACATCCACCGGTGTTCCCGCCGCTTGTGGTTGTGCCGCCGAAAAGAATGATGCGGCTCGCCGCAGTATCAAACGCCATGGAGTGAAATGCGCGAGGTGCCGGTGCAACCGGCGTGTTGAGGCGTAACCAGCTTCCGTCATAGACCCATGTGCCGCCGCAATTGCCGTTGGCGGACCCATCGCAGCCCTGTAGGCCAGCACCACCATAGAGAACGAGTTTTCCCCAAGATGGCGCATAAACAAAGCGGGCCGTGAACCGTGGCGCTGGACCCGCTGCGGGAACACGGCTCCATGAGGCGCCGTCATATTCCCACGTTCCACCGCAATATGTCGTGCCCGAGTTATCGCAATTGTTCGTTACGCCAGCGCTCGTCGCTCCACCAAACAAGACCATGCGGCGTCGTGCTGCGTCGTACGCCATAGCCGCTCCTTCCCGAGCAGTGGGCGGATTGGCAACATTGATCTTGGTCCATGTGGACCCGTCATATTCCCAAGTACTATTGCAGGTGTTGCCGCTCAAGCCATCACAAGTGCTGCTCCCGTTCCCGCCTCCGAACAGCACCATCTTCTTTCGAGAGGCGTCGTAGGCGAACGCCGCTGCGATTCTTCCGACAGGCTGGGAACCAACAGTAGTGACGGGCGCCCATGACAAACCGTCGTACTCCCAGATCCCACCGCAATATCCAGTTGAGTCACCGTCGCAGCCGCCAGAATTCGAGTACCCGCCAAACGAAACGATGCGCTTCCGATCTGAATCGTACGCCAAAGATGGAAGCTGTCTCGCGCTCGGGCTTGCAGACGGGTTGGCGCGATTCCATGTGGTGCCGTCAAACTCCCAAGTGCCGCCACAGAGGGAAGCTCCCACCGAGTCACAGTCGACCCCGTAGCCTCCGAACAGGACCATCTTACCTCGGTTCTGGTCGTATTCCATCGCCACAGAGAACCGTGGGGTAGGCGTACTCGACGGAGACAACTGTTTCCATGCGCCAGTGGGCGGCTGCCTCTGAGTTGAGCCTCCACACCCCGCGACTGCTACGCCAAGCGCGATGAACAGGATTCTCACCGTACCCCCTTCAGCCCCTTGATGCGTCCGGAAGTCGCATCCTAGCGCGTTTCGGAACCCCCGGACCAAAGGGGGATCTGTAAAGGCACCCGCTGTGTTGGCGAGGACGGGGCGGGCGTTTCAGAACGGGTCGTTTCTGAAGCACGGGCGGAAACCTCGCCGAACGAGCTATGGCGGCTCGCCGCGATCTTGCTGTTCGAGGTGCACGGGAGCGGACTCTAGGCCGAGTTTGCGGAAAATGGGTTCGTTCTCGGTGCGCATGGCGAAGTTCGTCGAATGCAAGGGAATGCGAACCGTAAGAAAGAGGGGTCGCCCAGTAACGGCTCCAACTCACGTTCACGACGCGGAGGCGCATGCGTGAGTGCTAGGCGGGCCGGCGCGGAACGTCGTTTAGGTCGCGCCACTGCAACAGGGACGACTCCGAGCCCTCCGACGTATTGAGACTGCCGTCGGCGTGAATCGGGTTCACATCGGGCAATCCACAGACGTTGAAGAGATCTAAGAGCAGAAGCCGAGTTAGTACCATCAACGCCTGGGGGGTTGAAAGCGCTTCGTCGAGCACGATGCTGATGCTGGGCGGGTCAAACCTTTCCGGAACCGGGTCTGAGGGATGATAGAAAAGTGCCTCGTATCTCGTGAGGCCGAGCCTCGTGCCTGGCGGTGCAACCACGTTCACCTTGGCGAGTGCTGCGCCCGAGCAACCAGCGCCTTTCGAATGCTCCGCGGCACGTCGTAGACATCGTGCGACCTCCATGCAAAGAGACGAGCCGAGAATCGTTGGCGCTACTTCGTTCTGGACGGGAAGCTGTGGTCGTCCCTGCGGCATGAACACCTGTCGTCCAGCGAACGCTGCTCCATCGCTGTGAAACTCGAAATATCCGTCGAAAGGCTTTCCCTCTCGAGTCAAAGCGGTCAGGCGCGCGCGCCGGAGGCCGGCCCGTACCTCTGGTGTCCCCACGCCTCTGAAGAGGCCACGAGGAGAGTCAATCTGACGCGCACGAGTTTCGAGCTGTTTGAGGGTGCTGCTCGAAATCTCAAACCTGCCAGGCACCTCGGGTACCAGGGAAAGCGTCACCCAACAGTAAGAGTCTTCCAGTCGAAGGCCCAATTGGGCTTTGCCGACAGCTGCAATCCTCTCAACTCTTGCTTCAACACCGCTGAACCGCTCTCCGTAGCGCTGTGCAACCTCGCTTTCGGTCAGCGTTCTCGTATCCCTGCCAACGCGGACGACGTATCGCAACCCAGCATCTCGCTCCTTCTGCACAGCATGAGGCTGGCGCGCGCTTCGAGCGACTACAACCAGCAGGCAGCCGCGGTTCGCATCGTCGACGGAAGGAATCCGCTGGATCTCGATCTCGGGCGATGGGAACACTCTTCCGTGAGCCCAGCTGCGAAGCTGTTGCTCCTTGCCTTGGCTAAATTCGATCGGGGTGATTTCCTTTGCGCAGCCATTCTCTTCGCGAACCCCGAAGACAAGCGCACCACCGCGTGCGTTCGCAAATGCGCATAGGTCCTTGGCGAACTCCATGTCCGCGCTTGGTCCTTGATCGAACGCTTGTTTAAAGTCGAGTATCTCAGACTCCTCAGTAGCCGCGTTCACAATCGTGGAGAGGTGCCTCCAGTCGAGCTCGGAGAGCTGGCCCCCAAGCACCTCTTCTAGTTCTCGATGGCTGATCGTCATGCTCTTCACCTTACGACGTCGGCAACAGCGTTCAAACAGGAGCAGAGTACTCTTTAGCGGAGGTCCCCCTTAGACAAGCCAAGTACATGACAATATTTCTGAGCATCCCGCAATAGGGTTATGCGCGGAGTGAGAGCGCCCTGCGCGGCTAACGCCGGGTCATCATGCGGCCTGGCGCGCGCAGCCTCACAAGCGGAAGACCAGCTCTGCGCGGGATTGAGGCCCGTGCGCGATACGATGATTCGCTTTGAGTTGCGCTCTCGACAGTGCCCGCTCTAAGGGCTGCATGAATTGCGATGCTTCAATCTCAGGGCGGCAGTGAAGCTATGGCTGCAAGCATGCGGCGTGAAGATGCTCGATCCACATCGCGTGGCGACCTCAGCGCGACGGTGCTGCAGTGGCTGACGAGACCAACTTGGCAAGCCGCTAGGCTCGGTGCGTAGCCCTGAGGTCGCCCCTCCGGCCTTTGTCGGGTGGGCCCTCTAGATTTTCGTTCTACTTAGGTGCAATGAAGTGACCCTGGGGGCTTGCCATGAAGGTTGTCCTCGTCGCTCTTGGGTCAGGGGCGGTTCTGCTCTCGTGCGGTGGCTCGAAACAGAGCTGCAACAACACCTGCTTGGAGGCTGGAGCGACCCAGTGCTCGGGATCGCAGGTGCAGACGTGCGCTGCGGACTCGAATGGGTGCTTGACCCTCTCGGCTGCTACTTCGTGCGGCTCGGGAAAATACTGTAGCGGGTCCGCCTGCGTCGCCTGCAACAGCACCTGCTCACAGGCTGGCGCAACGCAGTGCTCGGGCAACAAGGTACGGACCTGCACGGCAGACGCCAATGGCTGCCTTAACCTCTCGGTGGCCACTTCTTGTGCCTCCGGCCAGAGTTGCTTTGCGAGCACGAACAGTTGCCAGGCGGATCCTTGTAACGGCGTTCCGGCCACGGGCGTTTGCAGCGATTCCCAAACGATCGAATTTTGCGCCACCGCGACGGGGCAAGGCTCACCCGCCGTCTACACATATACCTGTCCGCTAGGCGAAATGTGCAGCACCGATACCGGTGTAGCTCAATGCAAGATTACAGGATCCTGCACTCCGGGCGCCTCATTGTGTCTTGACTCGACACATCTGCAGACCTGCAACAACGGGACACCAACGACCACTACGTGTCAGAACTCCTGTTTGACGACCGCGCTGGGCAGCTTGTGCACGTCGTCGTCGTTGTCGACGGCAAGCGTAAGCTTAACGATGAAGTATACGGTGCGCGGACCGAACGCCAGCTATACCGACTGGAGTGTCACTAGCCAAGATGTCACGATCAGCAACCTGCTAGTGATCTCCTACAGCGGCTCGAACGTCATCGATGCCCAGACGACGGCGGCAGACGGAACCGTAACAATTCTCGTGCCGTCGGCTCCGCAAACCGGCGACAAGATCGTGTTTGCGGCAGCGGCCTCGGATGGGCTTGGCGGCCTAGCCTTCATCGTCGCGGATCCGGGGTTCGCCAGCCAGGGCACGCAGCCGGTCGATACAGTTGGAACTCCGAGGTTCTGGACATGGTCGATCGCGACAACGAACGTGACCAATGGCGCTACGCTTACGATCACGGAGAATCTAGGCTCGGGCGCACTACGCGTGTTCGATTATCTGCGGTATGTGTATTACAACTCGCGCAATCTCGAGGGCAACCAGAGAGGCTTGTCTTTGATTGTCTGGGTGGGCTACGGGACGTCTTGGTCTTGCGGATCCTGTTTCGCGCCGGCTCCAATCATGGTCAACGGGCTACAGTTCAGTTCACAGATTTGGTTAGACGGAAACACAAACGACCAGCGATGGTGGTCCGATGCCGTGACAGCCCACGAACTCGGCCACTGGGTGATGGCGAGCTACGGGACTTCACCCGGCGAAGGCGGTCCGCACATTGTCGGTGTGCCTTCGCTTCCAGGCCTCGACTGGTCGGAAGGCTGGGCCACCTGGCACAGCTCGTTCGCACGGAACAGCAGCATTTATTACGATAAGCAAAGTGGCTCGATGTTCTACTTTGACATCGCGACCGATCATTACAGCTCAGGGACTTGGCAACTGCCGTTAGCGGCAAAGGGGCTGCTGCAGTTGATGGACGAGAACGAAGTCTCCTCCATGCTGTGGTCGATCGCGACGAATGGATCGGTTGGCGGACAGCTGTTGTTCACGGCCGTGAGCGGCCCTCACATGAACACATCTCCTTGGGGACGCGGCTACACGAGGCACACGTGGCAGTTGGACAACACGGGAACCCCCATCAATGTCGTCGACACCGGTCACCCGGCTCCGTTCCTCGCTGACTTTCTGGATGCGCTTGACTGCGCCGGCGTTTCGCGCTCGGTCATCGACGCTGCAACCGCCCCCGCGACTCAATATCCGTACCCCAGCGCATCGCCCATCTGCCCCTAGGAGGCTCCCGTGAAGCCGACTTACGTCTTGGCCTGCAGCTTGGCAGTGATTGCCTGCAGTGCGAGCACCGGCAACGGCAGGGCGGCCGCGCAACCTGATGCCGCGAACAACGTCGTTGCCGAAGATGCCGCTCGTGTTCCTCTACTCGTGCGTTGGCAGCTATTATCGGAGGCGGGCGGGCGACTGCGGATCTCAGCGGTCGTGGTGCGTCGTAGTCTCATGCGCGTGCCGATCGACGTCCATGTGGAAGTGCCTCCGGGTCTTCAGCTGGTCTCCGGAACGACAGCGTTTCAGATCGAAGCCAATCTCCAGCCGGGCGAGACTGTGAACACACTGGAGTTTACTTATTCCAGTACGCCATCAGAAGGTCTGAAGCTGGTCGCCGACGCCAGGAGCTCCGGGATGGGCGTGCACGCGACCGATGTGTATCGCTTCGGGCGCCCCGCACCACAGCAACCTCGGCCACAGCCGAGCGGGCCGAACAACAAGGTCGGTGACGTGGACCTCGGTCCTGCGATCCAGATCGACAAGAAGTAACTTCAGCCTCTGCAGCAGCGGTTGATCGTCTTCCGCGCGGCCTTAAACCGATCTGCTCCCCGCATGCACGGGAGTAAAGCCCGTGCGCGACCGTCAGTCGTTCGTCGACGATGCGCCGTATATTGCGAAATTCTTGGCAAGGTTGGATGATCCCGCCCTCGCGAAGAACGAACCGGGCAGATAGCCATGCGCTTCTCCTCCACGCTCGCCCTCGCCGCGACCATTCTCTCGGCTTGCACACACGCACAGCCAGAGCGCCAACCCACCGCGTCGCCGTTGTCGAATCGTCCCGAGGCATCCGCCGCAGGAATGACGACGCATTACTCGTTGAAGGGACTTTCCAAGGACGCGCGCATCATCGTCGATCGATGGGGCATTCCTCACATCTACGGGCAGACGACCGACGATCTGTTCTTTGCCCAGGGATTCAACGCCGCGCGCGACCGCCTGTGGCAGCTCGACCTGTGGCGACGGCAGGGGGAAGGAAAGCTCGCCGAGGTGTTCGGAGCGCGATTCGTCAAGCAGGACGCGGCCGCTCGATTGTTCCTTTATCGTGGGGACATGGAGAGGGAGTTCGCCAGCTACCACTCCCATGGCAGGGAGATCCTCACCGCGTTCACCAACGGGATCAATTCGTACATCGATCTCACCGCTGCGCACCCGGAGCTCTTGCCCCTCGAGTTCAAGCTGACCCGCTCGAAACCGGGTTACTGGACCCCGACCTCGCCGCTGATCCGCATCTTCGGTCTCACGCGCAATCTCAGTCGGGAGGTGACCTTCGCACAGCTGGTCCAGCTTATGGGAACAGAGGCGGTCGAGAAGGTCTCGCTGTTCGAGCCCCCGACCCACCTCCAGGTGCCCAATGGCCTCGACCTCTCGCTCATCAACGATGATGTGATCGCGAGCTACAAGCTCGCGCGCGGTGGCGTGAAGTTCGTGCCAGCGGATCTGGCGAACAACTTGACGCCCGCGCAACGGGTCCGATGGGCGAGGCACCTGTCTGCCGCGATCTCAGGGCACGGCGAGTCGTCGGAAACCCTCTACGAGAGCAACAACTGGGCGCTCTCCGGCCGGCTCACGGATACCGGCAAGCCGATCCTGGCAGGCGACCCGCACCGCGCACAGAGCGTGCCGTCGCTCCGCTACATCGCACACCTGAACGGACCTGGCTGGAATGTGATCGGCGCGGGCGAGCCGACGCTGCCAGGCATCTCGCTTGGCCACAACGAGCGGATCGCGTACGCGCTTACGATCTTCTCCTTCGCTGATGAGGAGGATCTGTACGTCTATGAAACGAACCCGGCCAACCCGAGCCAGTACCTCTACGAGGGAAAATGGGAAAACATGCGGCTCGTCCCGGAGACGATCCCGGTCAAGAACGCCGCGCCGGCGACGGTCACGCTCAAGTTCACGCGGCATGGGCCGGTGCTCTCGGAGGACCCTGCTCACCACAAAGCGTACGCCCTGCGCGCTGCATACCTCGAGCACGAGGGCACTGCCCCGTATCTCGCGAGCCTCGGGATCGATCAGGCCCGCAACTGGGACGAGTTCGTCCAGGCGATGGAGGAGCATTACACGCCCAGCGAGAACATGGCTTACGCCGATGTCGACGGGAACATCGGCTGGTTCGGCTGCAGCATCGCTCCCGTCCGACCGAATTGGAACGGCCTTCTGCCGGTGCCCGGGAATGGTGACTTCGAATGGCAGGGATTCCTCGACACGAAGCTCCTGCCGCGCCTGTTGAACCCTTCGTCCGGCTTCTTCGCCTCGGCGAATCAATACAACGTGCCTGACGGATATCCGCATACGAGCATCTCAGCGCATGAATGGGTGCCCCCGTTCCGGCTCAATCGGATTCTCGAGGTGCTCCGTCAAGGGACTCGTCTCTCGATCGGAGACTCGACGAAGCTGCAATATGACGAGCTGTCGCTACCGGCGCGCCTGATCGTGCCGCTGGTCACCCGGCTCGATTCATCGGACCCGGACGTCGCCTCAGCGCTTACGGAGCTGCAGCGCTGGGACTACCTGCTGTCCAAGGACTCGGTGGCCGCAACCATCTATGAGCTCTGGATCACGCAGCTCCATCGCGACGTGTTCGCCTTGTACGTTCCGCCAAACGCGCGCTCGATCTTCGGACCGGGCGACCGTATGCGCCTCGTCCAACTGGTCACGTCGCCGGACAAATCCTTTGGACCGGACCCGATCGCGGGCCGCGACTCGCTGCTGCTACAGGCGCTCTCCAAAGCCCTGACCACGCTCAAAGGCAGGCTCGGCACGGACGTGACGGCGTGGCAATGGGGCAAGCTGCATCACATGACTTACGAGCACGACCTTGCGGTGGACGCGGCGAAAAAGACCGTTCTCGACGTCGGTCCGCTCGCGGTCGGAGGCGATGGGTACACCGTCCGCAACACGGGCTATCGGGAAAGTGACTTCAACCAGAACACCGGTGCCTCGTACCGCGAGGTGATGGATCTTTCCGACTGGGACCGCTCGCTGACCTTGAACTCGCCGGGACAATCGGGCGATCCGAACAGCCCCCATTACCGCGACCTGTTCCAGCTCTGGGCGGAGGGGAACTTCGTCCCGATGCTCTTCAGCCGGCAGAAGGCGTTGGACGCAGCCGAGCACATCTACGAGCTGCATCCCCGCGAGGCGGCGCGCTGAGCCGGTTACGTTGCCTGACTCTCCTCGTATGGGAGCGGACCCCGTAAGCTGTGAGTTTGATCCGATTCGGTGCTATGCCGCTTGTACAATCCTTCGCAGGACTGGCTCGTCCAAGATGGAGAGAACCATGGGCGTGTTCTTCGAATCGCCGCGGCCGAAGCAAAAGTTTCGCGACGCCTTAGCGGACGCATACCTGCAGCCGCCGCCACCGACCCGGGACGCCGCCCAAAAGGTCGCCGACAGCAAGGCGATGGAACTCGCACAAGACGCGCGAGTCGGGCCGCTAAAGGCGAAGCCCCTTCTATTTTCAATCGGTTTCCTCCTCCTGGTGGCCGGGGGCGCACTTGTGGCGGAGGTGTTCCAAGTTAAGGCCGCCGATCGGAATTACGTAATCAAGTTCGGCGCGGTTCGAGCTCGTAGTTCCAGTCGCCGTGAAAGGCGTGCTGGCGGAGGTCGATGGCCCGCATGTCTGCGTCGCTGACGACCTCGCCCGTGGGATATCGCCGCTTGTCGAGTTGGGCCTTGACGCGAA
>Ga0137416_10000186_pt1 | contig 26722 bp, 31 predicted proteins | sample CZODoug3_1_1_16f_FD_108282 | JGI IMG/M metagenome (GOLD analysis project Ga0137416, IMG submission 108282) | Vadose zone soil fungal communities from Angelo Coast Range Reserve, California, USA - CZODoug3_1_1_16fungal (Illumina Assembly) | ecosystem: Environmental > Terrestrial > Soil > Vadose...
TCGGTCACCAGTTCGATGAACGGCGCGGTCTCCTTGAACGGGTTCTTGCCGGCGTAACCAATCCGCATCAACGGCTCGAACCGGCGCTGCAACATCTGCGGCGTCAGCAAACCCAGCCCATTTACGTCGGTGCCGCCGATGTTCGGATTGACCGAGCAGTCGAAATAGATTTCTTCGTTGCCCAACGGTCCGAGCGAGAACTGGAAGGTGAAGGTCGATACGGTCCGGTTCGCGGCCCACGTTCTGCCGGCGTTCAGTATCGCGCGTTTCCGCATGAAACTTCCCATGATCCACGAGGTCGCCGGCTTCAGGATGTTCGAGATGATCTGCGAAAAATGCTCTTTCGCGTGGGTGATGTGCATGTCCTGATCGAAACAAAACAGCGGCGTTTTCCAGCTTTGTTCCTCAAGAAAATAGACCAGCCGCTTCGCACCGACCCCGATGGTGTGCCGGGTCTTGTCGCAAGGCGTCCCAAGGCAGTTGCCCGATTGCGTCTTGGTCCACACCTTCGTCACGTCCGGGAAAACGTCCGTGAATCGGTCCAGCGTGTGCTCGACGCCCGAGTACGCCTCGAACGTGCCCATCGTCATGTTGCCGACCCAGCCGTCAACGGGCGTCATGTCCTCAAGGATCAGCTTATCGTAAACAGGCTGCTGGTCAACTAGATTTTGCACGAAGTCACACGCCTTGACCACGGTGGATGGTCCACAGACACAAGCACTTACAACTGAGATTATCATAGCAAGGATGCAAATGATAATTGTTGGAAGGACAGAAATCAAGCCCGCAAGGTGCTCGACCAAATAAGAATGCAGCATACCGACGTTTCTTTCTTCGATGTGGCCAAGGCACAACGGCACAAGGCGCTGGTTTTCTGTTGGGAAACGCATCGAAGAACGGTCGAAGGCCGCCTGCCGGGCAGGGCGTCCGTTGCGCTGATCGTCAGAACGGTGACTGACTTTGCTCAGGCCAAGATGAGCGGACCGACTACATGGTCGAGAGATCGTTACCTGTACAGGAAGGATTTGTCAACAGGTATTTTCAAGTGGTTTTTGCCCACTCTACCAAACCGACCACTGCTTGCAGGATCAACTCCTTACATTCCTGGTCGCTCATTACCCATTTCATCCGGTTGAAAGCGGCATGGGCGAACCTCACGTTTTCAATCGTGCTCGGACCTCCGTTTTGAACTGGATCAATGTGGTCAAGGCTGGCTGTGTCACCGGGGATCAACGGAAGCCCGCTCATGGCGCATTTGCCCGCTTGCTTGTTCCAAAGGTCAAGCAACTGTTCTTCGCTGTACTGAGGGCGCTGCCTGACATCGGCTTGTCGGATGCCGTGAATCCAATGACGGAGACAGAACTTCTGCTTCCCGATAGCTGGCTCGGTACAGTTGACCGAATAGGCGCACAAACCCTGCTCGACCCGAAGCATCCGTCTATCGTAATGTGCTTTCTGAACCTCTTTCTGCCGGGCCAGTCGCTCCGGGGTCCACGTCGTTCGTTTCTCTTTTGCCTTTTGATTGATTCGATCTCGCATCTCCGGATTGGCGGCTAACCACCGCTGTTTACCGGCTTCCTTCTTGGCGTAGTGAGCCTGCCGTTCTTCCGGGGTCATTCGGGCGATCCGCTCACGGTCCGTTTGCAGTTGCCGGGCCTTCTGTTCCAGCGTTCTCACCTGCCGATGAGTTTTCTTGTATTCGTTCTGCCACTCGTTGAAGCACTTGGGGCAGTAGGACTTGTGCGGGAGCTTCGGCTCACCGCATTTCGGGCATGTTGTTCCAGGCATAATAATAAAGCTGCCCCACCCAGCGGTAGTTCCGGCCACTTGGGGAAAGTGACCACGCCGGGCAGGGCAAATTGACTGTTGATTTCCGGGCGAACTACGGCCCGATTGCTGCGATTAAATCAAAAACCGCCGTCCGCGTCAAGCGGAATCGGTCAGTAAATGTTGAGCGGCTTGGGATCGGCAGACAGGACTTCAGCCCAACATTTTGGGCAGAGATCGGATGGCACCGAATCCTCTTCCCCTTTACGGGAATTGGACATTGCGCCTGGTCCGGGGCTGGCGTAGGCCACGAAGCCATCCTTTACCCCTTGGATGGCGATGAACCGTTTGAACTCAGTTTTGCAGCGGTCGCAGGTTGTCATAGTGTTCGTGATGGTTTGCCAAGTGTCGTTTTTGACGGGAAAATCATCGGCCTTTTTGACTTCGCCGCTTATCAGGTTGATGAAATCACCGTTCTCGGTGCGGTGCCATACCAATTCTTTGATGCCAAAATGTTCCACGTAGAACTTTCGTAAGTCGTTCAGGCGCAACAGACGCACGGAATGTAAAGCCCCGTCACGGAATTTTTCCCGATAAACCCCCGTCCTCTGCACTTTTTGCACTTCGGATCGGGATGGCACCGTAACCGTACCTTCACATCGCCCGTCGCCTTGTCGAATCCAGCCACGCGGTCATTATGTTCTTCGAGCCGTTCGACGCGGGCGAGGCAGTTGTCGATGCGCGTGACGAGGAAATGGTTGTAGTACGCGACGAGCAGGACGGCAAGGCCGAACAGGATGAGGATGAGTGCGATCAAGGAACGATTGTTTCTTCCGTATCCGCCTTGACGCCAGCCATCGTTTCGGCCTTTGCGAGCGTTGCCCCGAAGCCGAGCAGGCGGAACACTGAAACCCGATGTGTTTGGGCCGAATCGAACGTACCCCATCTCTCCGCTAGTCGTGTTTCCATCGCGCCGATTTGGAACCGGAGAAAATCGTTCGTCGCGTTTGGGAATGATCGGAGTACGTTCATCACCCGAACCATTGCACCGGCTTGGCCTTCTTTTCGAGGTTGCGGAACGCGCCGTCCATCGCGCTTCCGGTCGGTTCGGTCTTTTCGCCACCGCCGTCGCCAGCGCCCGGCTCGGACTTTTGATAATCCGCAAGCGCCTTTTCGAGTTCAGCGATCTTGGCGTCCTTGATCTGATTCCAGTGCATCAATCGGCGCGCATTGGCCGCGAGATGCCGTTGCGCTGCGGACGCATCCAAAATCTCCTGCCGCTTCTCTTTGGTAAGGCCGGGCGTCCGGGCGTCCTGCCGCATGACCTCATCGAACTTCTTGTAGCCGTTTTCCAGGAGCCGATTGCCCTCGTCGTCCCCTTCCTTTGGGGTGAGCATCGGACGGTACTTTTCGGGGATGAAGTCAGGCTTCTGACGTTCGCTCCATTCGCTGTGGACCGTTTTGAGGAAGTTGCTCCGAAGCTCTGCGCCCTGCTTCTCGCGCTCGGACCCGTTCTTCCGGTACGTCTCAATGGCGGCTTGAGCGGCGCGAGCGGCCTTGGCGACTTCGGCCATGTGCGGCGTGATGAACGCGGCCTTCGGACCGAACAGTTGAGCCACGGTCTCAGCGGCCTTGTCCGGGTCGGCGAAGTACTGCTGCATCAGCGCGTCGAAATGCTGCGTGGTGGCGGGTTGTGCGTTCCCCTCGGCATCGGTCCACTTGAGCTTCGAGACGGTTTCACGACCGGCATTCCACGCCTCGTCGTACGGTTGCTGGTACTTTTCCTTGTATTCGGGCGACCGTTCGTAATTGGTGAACCGCATCTCCTGCTCAAGTTCGATGCGGGCCTTGCGCTCCGTCTCAAGCTGCTCGGTCAGCTTCTTTATGTCCGGATTTTCCTTGGTCGATTCGGCCTTGAGCCGCTCATTCTCGGCCTTGAGCGTGTTCCGTTCGGTCTCGACTGAGGTGAGCTTTTCGCGGAGAAAATCGGCGGGTTTCTTGGCCCTGGCTCCTGGCTGTTCACCCGGCTTGGGAGCGGCCTCATCGGGCGGCTTCGGCGGATCGTCCGGCTTCGGTGCGGGCGGTGTTTCCGTCTTGGGCGGCTGCGGCTTGGTGGGATCGTTCTCGCGCGCGGTGTCCAGAGCCTTCTGCGCGGGCGACTTGGGGATCGTGGCCGGTTCGGACTCAACTGGTTTGGCCAATCGTTCGAGGCTATCGAACGCGGCGGAATGCGACGGCCCCTTCGGGCTGGACGGCGGCGGAGCAGCCGGTGCGGCAGGCGGCGGGGCGGGTGGAGCTTCGACTGGCATTATGTCCTCAGCAGGTTGGACCGATCCGATTTCTCCGGTACGCTGATTGTCTTAGAGAGCGTAAGGAATTCCCCTATAAAGCCGCGCGCCCCTTCGATCCGGTGAAAGTTTGCCGCTGCGGTCGTGAGATCACCTGCGCTGCTCAGTTTGCCCTGGTACTCAAGCATCGCCACGTCGAGCCAACCCATGAACGCCAGGTTGTTTACGACGCTGGCGTGCTGCTTCACGTCGTCCGACCGTTGATGAAAGCGTTGTTTCGGGGTCATGCGTTGTAAGCAGCCGCTAATTCGTGATCGTAAAACGGCTTCTCGTACGGTCCATCCGGGTTCCGAGCGCGTTTCATAAGAAATTCGTGCTGTATTCGCGCCGTTTCCTTTTTTAGAAAGGCGATGGTTGCAGCCCAATTTTGCTGCGGGGTGTAAAGTCCTGAATCCTTGCGAACAACCCATTTATGAGCATCTGGCCATTTCGGCACGAATACCATCGGCGCGACACACGCGGCCAGCATCGACCGGAGAAATGAGCGGCGGGCGATCATCAATACCACTTCTCCTTGCGATGCTTGCGGCGATCCACTCGCGGCATTTTGGACGGTTTCTTCATCTTTTGAAGGACCATTTTGGTGAGGGTCTTTCGCATCTTGTCCACGTTTAACGGGACTGACCCATCGGGCGCAAGCTCGTAATTGGGTAGGAACGGGGCGTCAAGCTGTTCGGGCATATTCCAGCAACTTCTCGTTCAGCAGTATTGTTGGCAAGCCCGAACGGACCAAAGCCGAGTACGCTTGCTCCGATGATTCACACGGTTCGGTTTTCCAGCACTGTTCTAGCGGAAGCTCACCCTCGCGTTCAAGGAGGATGTCCACGATCCACAGGCCGTCCGGCGCTCTCTGGATGGTGAGCTTAATCATTCGCCGGTTGACCCATCTTGGTGAAACATCCCTGGTGCGATTCGTGCGATGATTTGGGAAACTTCATCTGCTAACGTCGTGTTTGGTATCACCTTCGACTCAAGCCTATGGTCTGAAAACACGTACGGTGTATCTCCCACAATTACACTCACAACGTAACCGATTACGCCCTCTGCATCGCGTTCTGGTCCACGAATGTTAATTGTGATCGCCTTCATTCGCCGCTTACCACGCTTTCCGGTTCGGGCACTGGCTGTTCGGAGAGTTCGACACCCTGCTTCTCTGCTTCCTGAATCTCTTTCAGCGCCTCAACGAGCGTTTCGACGTGGATATGGACCGGCTGATCCTTGAGCGCCTTGGCGTTCTGTTTCAAGTGCTCAATCGCGTCCTCCATCGTGTCGCCAAGGCCCAGCACCGAGCCGATTGAATCGCAACTGTGCGGGAATGGAGGGATGGCGTACAGGTCGCCTTCGATCTGGCAGGCTGAATAGAGCTTCGCCCATTGCCGCACCCCTTCAGGGATCACGATGCGTCGCCAATCTTCTTCCGGGCCGGTGTGGTCCATGATGGCCTGCACCGCAAAGTTGTGAGAGCAAATCGGGTCGATGCACTCGCCGTGTGCGCCCGCCAAGATGATCTCCGGCAGGTTCTCGTACAGCTCCAACTGTGGTTCACCGGCTGGCGTCGCAAAACGGCACGTTGGATCGGTGAAGTACGGCGTGCCGTCCTCAGCGATCCGAATTTCCATCGAAATGAAGTTCGCGTAGTTCGCGTCGGTCAGGACCGAAATCATCGCTTCGGCCACTTCCTTCACCGGATCGGGAAGCTCACGCCACGCGACGATGGAACCCGCATAGCACTTGTCTTTGATCTCCGGTCCGTGCGCCACGAACGACGGGAACTTGCCGCCCGCGAAGTACGTGTCGAGACCCCACTCAATCTTCGTCGGAATGGCTTCCTCGACGAGAAAGCGCACGTCCTCTGCGACCGGGCCGAACGTCACGGCGAATTCGTCGAGGATATGGCCGCTCTCGCGCTGGTCGATCCAATGGCGCGTCTCGGTGTTGCCACGGAACCGGGAGATTTTGATGTACTGATCCTTTTTGTCGCGGAGTTCGGCGCGGAGCTTCGTTAGTCCGTTGGCGATGAAGTAGGGACCAACGTGCAGGCCAAGGTTGAACAGAACGTGTTTGAACTTTTCGCGCTGCAACTCAAGGTTGACGCCCTTGCGGCTGCCCCATACCGGGAAGCCTTGCGCGATCAATTCATTTTGCAACCCAGCGTGCGCGCAATCCGGGAACACGAAAAGGTCGATCTCCTTTTTGAGCGGCCAGAAATCGTCGATGACCTCAACGGGCGGCAGATCGCCAACGACCGCTTCGTTTATCTTCGGGAACGGCATGTCGATGCTGCACTGATAGACGACACGCTTTGCGGAACGGGCGAGGCGGACGGCTAATTCGCAAAAAAGCCCACCATCTGCGACAAGGATCGTTGCGTCTTTCACGTCAGTCATCGTCATCCTCGATTTCGTCCGGGAGCGTGCTGTCGTCGCCGTCAGTTGAGCCTTCAGGCATCTTCGCTCCCGACAAATCTTTTCCGTCTCAGTTCAGCGGCGGTCTGGATGTCTTTGGCCGTTTCCTCAAGTTTGATCTCGCGGGCGCGACGCTGCAACTCAAGGCGATGCTCGTCCTCGCGCTGTTTCTGCTGTTGCTCGAAAGTAACCTGCCGCTGCGCTGTCTTTTGCGCGTGACTTTCCCTGGTGTTTGCCGCTTTGGCCTTGGCGGTGATGATTGATGCCTGAACCTTCGCCTGCGTCTCCGGGTCTGGTCCGCCGTGGCCGTTGCCTTGCTGTTTCTGCTGCTGCTCCTGGATTCGTTGCGCGTAGGCTTTCACGAGATTCATCAGCCTGCCGAGGCTGTCGCCTTCCTGTTTGACGCGGCTCTTTTCTTCAGGGTCTTGAGCGACGATCTTGATGTGCTCGGCGATGTGCTGACCCATGTTTTGAAGGCCAGTAACTTCCTCCGCTGTCGCCATGCCGCCTTTTGCCTCGATGCGCTTAACAATAAGCGCCATGTCCGCCAGAAGGGTTTCAACATATTCGATGTGGTTCACTCCGGTTTTCATCGCCACAGGTAGCCCCTGCAAAAGCCGAGCGCCCACCAACTGCGCGTCGTGGACCGAATCCGTCACTTTGACCGGCTCATCCGGCACGAGTTCTTCGGCGCGCGAGGCCGAGTCGGTGATGGCCAGCGTCACGTCGCGCAGAATCTTCCGTTGCGGCTCCGGGTCGTATAGATTTCGGAACTGCATCAACTGCTGCGCGATGGCCATTTCGAGCGTCTTGTTGCCCGCGCCCATTATTTCTTCCGGCTCGACTTCCCACGCTTCGGGCACGAGCAACTTCTCCGGGACGCCTTGCTTGAGGCAATTGTTCCGAAAGGTCCGCACGTCTGGATCGCGCGAGTTCTTCCGGCACAGTCGGCGGAACACCTGCTCGTACTCGAAGCCCTTGTACTTGGCCGCTTGCATCATTGCGGGCGAGACGAGCGAGATCGCGGCGTTGGTCTCGGCCATGACCTGCAACTGGTTTTTTCGCTCCGGCTGGTTCTCGCGGAAGCTCTGGTTCTGGATGTACGAGGCCGAATTCTGCGTGATGATTTTCTCGTTTTCGGCAAGGCCCATCTGCGCCAGTGCCTCGTTGACCTGCCAGCGTTCTTCGGGTTTCAGGAACGTCACACTCTCGTCGATGATGCCGCGCGAAATGAGTTCGATCTTCAACGCCCGTTCCACATCATCGCCAGATTTGACCCGCATGTACATCATCAAACCCTCGAAAACCGCTTCGTTGAATTTGCAACGCATCCGGTTTTGGAGATGGCAAACGGCGAATAGCAACGTGCCCAGCGACCGGACGGAGTGATACCGGGCCGGGAACACAGCGGAGAGATCGGCGAACTGGAACGTGATGATGTCCGAAAGCTTCTCGCCGTAAATACGGTCGCCGGGATTGTAGAGGAAATGGCCCTTCGCACCTTTCTTGCTGTCATCGACCGTGTAACGGGGCGATTCTTTGTTGCTCGTACCGCCCGCGCCGGGACCGCCGTAGGTATCGACGATGATCCGCCGATTCCACCCGGCCTTCTTGCCGTCGTCGTTCCAAAAGTAAAAGTCGTAACAGTCGATAGTCGGGATCGCGTCGCTTGCGTAAAGTCCGCCGTCCTCCTTGATCCGTTCGCTCATCTTTTCCGGCGACCAGACTTCCGGCCACGTCGTTCCCATGAGCGTCCGGGCCTTGTCCTCCACCCACTTAACCATGTAATCGACCATCTCCATGTTCCAGCCCGGATCGACTTTTGGACCGCTGGTCATGTTCCGAATCTGGCGGGCCGTGTACGACTGGTAGATGGCGAAGAACTGAAGGTTCTCCATCGTCAGCAGCGTTTTGGATGGGATCAACACGTCCTCAACACCCATCGAGCGTCCGCCCCATTTGTCGCGGTCATCCCAATGCGTCGGCGCGATGCCGTGCAGCACGGTCTGACCGGCATCCGAACGAATCTTCTCAAAATAAGGCGCGGATTTCCGCATAGGGAGATTCGCTTCCTTCGTCACGATGGTCTGGTACGTCTGCCGTTTGTGCGTCGGTTTCGCGTCGGTGCGACACGAAAAGAACTTGCCTGCCTTCAACGTGGATTGCACGGCCTGCATTCGCGCTTCGTGCCCAAGGCGCGTCGCTGACAGATCGTTCACGTTGACTTCGATGTTGTTGTCCTTGACCTCTTGATTACTGTACGGTGGGAACCCGTTGAACAGATCGTTGATAAGGGAGCGGTTGACGGAACGCGGATAATCGGCGAGGCGCATCTCCCAGGCCACTTGCTCTACGGAACTGGCGGTCTCGAATTTCATACCGTTGGCTTCGCCCATTCTGGCCAATCCGGGTGGTACTTGACCCGCTCAGGTTGCTGTTGGTCGTTCGCCAGTTTTTCCAACTCGTCGAAGTTAATTCGTAACACTCCAACCTTCTCCATCTCCGCCTCCACCATGATCCGGACCAAATCTTTGAACAGCGTTTTGGGCTGCCAGCCGAGCACCTTGCGGGCTTTCGAGGCGTTGCCCACGAGCACATCGACTTCGCACGGTCGCTCAAGTTCGCGCGTGCTGGTTACGAATGATTTCCACTCCATCGCCGCGTAATCGAAGGCGGCTTCGACGAAATCCTTGACCGTGTGCGTTTCGCCAGTTGCAATCACGAAATCATCCGGCTTGTCTTGTTGCAGCATGAGCCACATTGCCTCGACATATTCCGGCGCGTAACCCCAATCTCGAGCGGCACGAACATTGCCCAATTCCAGCCATTCCTGTTTGCCAGCTTTGATCGTCGCTACCGCCTTCGCAATCTTGCGCGTCACGAACTGATCGCCACGTCGCGGTGATTCGTGGTTGAACAGAATCCCGTTGCAGCAAAACATCCCGTACGCCTCGCGGTAGTGTCGCGTGAGGTCGAATCCAGCGACCTTCGAGATGCCGTACGGTGAGCGCGGGTGGAACGGTGTCGTTTCGCGTTGCGGCGTTTCCTCGGCCTTGCCGAACATCTCGGACGACGCGGCGAAGTAGAAGCGGCACTCCGGTTGCCACTCGCGCAGAGCCTCAAGAAGATAATGCGTGCCGTTGATGTTCGTCTGCATCGTGGAGAACGGATCGACAAAAGATTCCGCGACGAAGGATTGAGCCGCAAGATGGTAGCACTCGTCAAAGCGGTGTTCCCTCACAGCCTTGCAAATCGAAGCCTGGCAATCCATATTCCCATGCGACCAGAAGATACGGTGATCGAACTCTCCGCACCGGCTCAATCGGGTCCGAAAGTTAGGACTCGCTACGTGCCTGAAGAATCCGTGGATTGTGTAACCTTTCGACAAAAGCAACTCGGCCAGGTACGAGCCATCCTGCCCGGTGATCCCCGTAATCAAAGCGCGCTTCATCGTCCGCACGTTCCGCCTTTATTTTGGCTTTGACAACCAAAATCCAAACCACTCAAATCGCCGCGTGATTCCGTTTGTGCAATTGTCGCCGGATCGGTTGGCAAACCCGCCCCAACTTAAACGCTTCCACTTGAACGCACACAATGTCAGCCAAGCTGCTTGCGGTTATTGCGGAAAGCCACCTCCGTTTAGTTGCTGGAATCAAGGTGTCTGTGAGCAATGTGCAACTGGTTTTACCAGCCAACTTCGCGGCGGGATTGCACTGCACTGGAAACGAATATGATTCAAGCCCGCGTCTGGTTCAACAGCAGTCATGCGAGTTTAGAACACGATTTGTGCCAAATCTTCAAGCACTTGGGCATGACGGTCGTGAACGGGAACATGGACCGGAGCTTCGAGGAACGTCCGCCCATCGGAGGCTATAGCGGCTTCGATTTCGGCGAGGAAGTACGGGGCCGGGTGAACACGCTCACCTGCATCGACTCGGACTTCGAGGGGTCGGACATGATCTTTATGATTAACCCGTCCGACTTTCACCAGCGCATCGCCCACTTCGCCAAGTTCCGGCCCGTGTGCATGTACCTCTGCGGGCAATGGTTGGAGAAGCAGTTGGACGAGATGGCCGGGAAAATGAACGGCCAGGTTGACCGCAAAGAGCAGCCCCGAATGTGGGTCGCGTGCTACTCGAAAGTGGAGGAAGAATATCTTCGCCCGCGCGTGTATAAAGAGCTACAGGACCGAATCCACCACATTCGCTTCGCCAAGAAGTTCGAGGACTACGCGCCGTGGGTGCTGAACGGCGGCACCGCTCCCGAACGCCACCACCATCTCTTTACGACCTGCAACGATTTCCTGGCGCGCGCCAGTTCGTGCTACATCGCGCAGTGGCACCAGGTTGTGAACGGCATGAATTACCGCCTGGCGGGACGGCGCAGCGAGGAAATGGGCGGCCTCGGATTGATCTCGTTCGACCAGTTGCGCGAGGAAATGCGCGGGTGCGCCTGTTACCTTGGCGTTCCGTGCTGGCCAGCGCCGCTCGTTTTGAACATGATCGAGGCGATGATGACCGGCGCGCCAGTGGCATTTTATGAGAACGGTCGAGGAGCCGCGCATGAAGGCATTTTTGCCAACGCGACCGGCTGCTGCTCGTCGAATGTTTCGGGGCTTCGAGCTTTCGCCAGCCGTTGCCTCAACGAAAAAGGCTTTCAGGAAGAACAAACCGGCAAGTCGATTGAGAGCGCAAAGCAGTTTTTCGATTTCGACAAACAGGTTGAGAAGTGGCGCGTGCTGTTCGGGCAGATGCAGGAGTTGTGGAAGTGAGTTACGGATTCACTGAATACCGAGACAAACACGGGCAGTTGTGTTCAAGATGCCACGTTCCCTTGTCGTGCATCGCCGACCACTTTGGGGGAGGAAGTCATTATTGGACGCTGGGTTGTCCCGAATGTCACACGATATTTTTCTACGACACGTATCGGTTCAAACTTGAACCATCCGAAAAGACACCAGCCTAATGGACTACTTCGCCCTCGACCTGGAAGCCAAGTACCAGCATCTCTGCTCAACGCCGAGTGATATAAATGATGCGTTGCCGACGCTTCGACGCTACGCGAGCCAGTGTCGTCGCGTCACGGAATTCGGAGTCCGCACCGCTGTTTCCACGACCGCGCTCCTGGCGGCACAGCCCGACGTGCTCACGTCGTACGATCTCGAATTGAATCTTCAATTCCTGAACGACTTGTTCCGAGTGAAAGGCCGAACGCAGTTCAATTTCTGGAAAGGGGATTCTCGGACCATCGACATCGAGCCGACCGATCTGCTTTTAATCGACACCTGCCATCAATACCGGCAGTTGAAAACGGAGTTGGAACGGCACAGCGGAAAGGTGACTCGATTCATCATTCTGCACGATACCACGATTTACCGGAACGTGGATGAAGGGGACAGCGACACGGAGAAGAAAGGGCTGTGGCCGGCGCTCGAAGAATTCGTGGCGCGCGAACCGTGGTGGAACGTCACCGAGCAGATCGTGAGCCGGTCCGGCCTGACCGTTCTGAAGCGAGGGGCGCTGTGACCCCCATCCCCGTCATTGGCGTGCTTTGTTATTATTGCGGGGACCTGCTGGTTCGTCTCGTGGAAAGCATCGACCATCCAGTTGAAAAGCTCGTCGTGGTGTGCAATGGCGTTGATGATTCCGTGGCTCAGGGTTGTGAGCGAATCCGTGTTCTGTTTCCAGACGTTGTGGTTTACAACCCGGCGTACGACCAGCCAAGGCCAGTTAATCTCGGTTGCGCGGGCGGGTGGAACTGGATTCTACGCAACCACATGACCGATTGGGTGTTCCTCGTCGGCAGCGACATGCAGTTCAAAGCGGGCGATCTGAACCGAATAGCGGGTTACTACGACCGGCACAAGCACGATTCGCCGCCCATTGGAAAAGTCGATACGAACTACGGCTGGCACGCGAACGGCATTACGCGGGCCGGACTCGAAGCGATGGGTTATCTCGACGAAAATTTCTACCCAGCTTATGTCGAGGACGTGGATTACGATTACCGGCATTTTCTGGCCCGGAAGCTTGGTCGCCTGTCGTATCCCGACGAAGGGCACTGCCAAATCTTCGCGCATCACAACGGCTCCGCTACGTCCCGGTTTTTGCAAGAGAAATACCCTGAAAAATATCAGCGACTCTCGAAGGCATTTCAGCGGAACGTGGAGTACGGAATCAGAAAATGGGGCGGCGCACAAGGCCACGAGCTTTACACGCATCCGTTCAACAATCCCACGCTCGACATTCGGGACTGGACGCTCGAACCGGGACGCTGGGAACTCAACTCACTCGATGCTTAAAACCGAAGATTTCATCCGGGAATTCCCCGTCGTTCACAAGACGGACAGAGATTGCGAATCGCCATTGGTGGTGGAGTTTCTTTCCTCGCGGCAATGGCATGGAGGATCATTACTCGACGTTGGGGCGCATTACAGCGGCGAAACGTACGCGCCGATGATTCGTTGCTACGCCACGCGCTACGACGGCATCGACATCCAGCCCGCCGACAGTTCGACCGCTGCGTTGCTCGATAATTACTTCGTGGGGAATGCAAACACCTTTCAATTCGACTTGCCGCAATACGACGCGGTGATTTGCGTGTCCACGATTGAGCATTCCGGGGTCTCGACGTACCAAGGCGATCCGGTCGATGAACGCATGAAGCTCTTTCATCGCTGCCTCGATCTCGCGCGGAAACATCTGTTCATCTCGTTCCCCATCGGCCAGGAATATACCGTACCCGGCCAGTTGAGCGTTGTGACCGATGCCCAACTAAGTGTCTGGGAAGGATGGGGCAGAGCGTACACAAAGTGCCGGACACGCTTCTTCCAGAGCCAAGGGCCGCAAGCTGTTCATCCGTGGCGTGAACACCGGAACCGAGCCGCTGCCGTTCAGAGTCAGTACCTTGATTACATCGGGAATTGCAACATCGCGGTCATGGAGATCGACAAGTGAGCCTGTACGAGTTGGGAATCAAGCACGGTTCTGGTAAGTCCGGTCATAACTACCTGAGCATTTACGAGAATTACCTTGGTGCAATCCGAACTTCAGTACGGTCGCTACTGGAAATTGGAATTGATTCGGGAGGATCGCTCAGGATGTGGGAGGACTTCTTTCCGAACGCGACGATAATCGGACTCGATAAACACCAGCACAACATCACGCAATTCAGACGTGCGAAGGCCGTCTTGGCTGACGTTGGACATATCTGCCAGTTATTGTCAGCGGTCGAAGGCCACACGTTTGATGTCATAGTCGATGATGGAAGCCATTGGTATCAACATCAGATTGGGTCGTTTGAGGCGCTCTGGCCGTTGCTCAACGTCGGCGGGCTTTACTTCATTGAGGATTTGGTGACTTCATATCGGTCTGGTTTTGGAGGCCCACCGACTGCCATTGAATACCTTAAGTCACTAGTTGACGTGTTGAACTACGGTGGCCGAATGGAAACATCAGGGCAGCTTACCGATGGTGAAATCGCCGGCATGTCGATGATGGAACGCACGATCCAATCAATCCATTTTTATCCATACCTAGTTGTGATTAAAAAGTGGGCAATCGAACAGGCTAACGCATGAGGCGCGTCCTTGCCGACATGCACCACACGGACCTTTACCGTGCGCTGCAACTGCTTTTCGAGCGTCGGTTCGGCTGGGAGCTTTACCGACCGCTCGGACGCGAGTACTACGACCGTGGCTACTTCTGGCACCCGCGCGAAGATGAGGTAATCGGCCTTCTGACTAAGCAGAGCGAGTTCGATCCCGCGAAGCACAAGGACGTGTTCGACGCTTCGGAAGGCGGGGTGCTTTGGAAAGATCGTGAGCAGGACGGCATCCTGTTCCGCTGGCTGCCGCTTGACCGGATCAAGGACATCGACTTGATCGTCTGCACGACCGACCGGAACGAGGACGGATTTTACCGGCTCAGACGTGACTTTGGGTTGAAGTGCCCAATCATCCGGTACACCGGGAACAACGGCGAAAATCTCGACCTCTACAAGTTCGACATCTTCATCGCAGCGCACCTGCCCGACTATCAGCAGTACGTGGCCACTGGTCGGAAGCCGGGCATTCTTTACCACCCGGAATTCGAGATCGACAACGGAATGTACTGTTGGACGCCGATCCCTGACGAAATTCGCACAGTCGGGATTGCCCGCACGTTCCTCAACTTCATTTACCATCACCGACAGCCGGGCAGTCCGCACGAAACCTGGATGCGGTATTGCGGGTATTGCGAGGAGATCGGAGCGATGGCGTTGATGCACGGTCTTGGCACGCCGCCGCCCGGAGTGACCGTTGAACTCGACCAGATCATCGACATCTCGTTCCGCAACATGGGCCTGCACGATCTTCTGGACCGCACGACTTGGCCCGACCTGAGATGGAATCACGGCGAACCGGCCAACCACCGCACGTTGTCGAACCTGATGAAGTTCTCGAACATCGTGGTTCACCCGAAACCAAGTCCCCCAGAAGGTTATGGTTTTGTGGTCCACCAAGTCGCCGCGTGCGGTCGTCCGCTCGTGCTGCCGCAATGGTACCGGCAGTTGAGCGCGTCTAAGTTTTTGCAGGACCGTGAGACGTGCATTTACATCACGGGGCACGATCCGACCGACAAAGAGAACTTCACATGGGCGATGAGACCGGAAAACAACGCGAAGATGGCTCCGGAGATTCGGCGTCGCTTCGATGAGAATGTGAATTTTGGCGACGAGGCGAACCGGATCAGGGCGTTGCTTTAGGCCACCGGCGTTTTCCAGACCGACCCTCGCATATCTTTTATTTCAAAATCACCAATTCGGAACGCGCTTAGATCAAGTTCGTCGGTCGCGTCACGAGAGACCAGACCATCCGTGTCAACCAATTGAATTGCGGTTCTTACTTGTTCTTCCAATCGTTTTAATGTTTCGAGGCATTCTGCTTTGTTAAATATGTTTGGCATAGTATCCTCTCTATTACTTTCCCGCCCACCCATCCAGCACCGCCGCAATCTCCATCATACGATTCAGAACATCGTGATAGCCGATCTTGAGGACGCAGTTGCCCTTGGGAATCGAACCGGACTGGCCATCGCCCCGCACGAATGCAATGTACGGCATAGTCGTGGCAGCGGCCAGGTGCAGCGTCATCGTGTCAATCGTAATCATTCCCGCCGCAACGTCCATCAAACCGAGCAGATCGAACACCCGGTACGCCTTCACCGCGCTAGTGCGTAGAATCTGGAACTTGTCGCCCATCGCGTGAAGCATCTGCATGATGTTGTTCTCCCAATCGAACGGGCTGGTATAACTCTCGAAGCAGACCAGCAGCAGCGGCTTGCGCTTGCCGTAAAAACCGTCCACGAGTTCCTGTTCACGGCGTTTGTTCCGTAGATCGAACACGAGCGGCAGTTCGTGGTACAGCGCCGCCAGCCCGGTCCGGTTCCACATCGAGATCGAGAAGCTGCTGAATGCGTCCGGTTCGCATCCAACTCCCGCGCCGTGCAGTTGCGTGCAGATCGCGTTGGGCGTCCGCGCCCGGACCATCGACGTGACAGCCTTGAGATCGTGATGCCAGTGGACGCTCATCAAGGTTGCTTGGACGTACGAGACGCCTTCAAGTACGGTGCCGAATTCCATCGACGAGATGACCGGCGTGGGCAGGCCAGTACGATCGCGCCATTCCTTGAACGCGGGCAGCAGCAGAATGAGATCGCCGTACCGGCCAAGCTGAATGAACGTCGGCGGGCGGTGCTCCGCACGGGCATTATCAGGAAAGAGCCGATTGGAAAGGAGCCGCATCAGCGAGCCGTCCTTGCAGCGGTGGAACAGAACGGCGTCTTTGCTCAGATCGTCCAGCGTCATCGTGTTGGACGGGCAGCCGGAGTATCGACCGGCAAAGAAGCTCGGTGCCAAATCTTTCTGTCCCCAAACGTGTTGGATTAACGGCGTGTTGACCGCGTGGTCAATGACCCGTTCGGTGCAGGCCAGCGTCCAAGAGACAGTCTCACTCCAACGGTCCTTGATCCGCGACCAGCAATCGGCTGGATAGACACCGTTCCCCTCGAAGTACGGATTGACCTGATTGGTGATGTCGTGATGCACGATGTTTCCCATGAACGGCTTGCCGCACCGCTGATATTCTCCGTGGATCGCCGAGAGCCAGTTCGCGCGCAAGGGCGTGGCGTCCGGTTCGAGCCACAGGAACGGTTCCCCTTTGCGCTCGCAGAATTGTGCGGCGGTCTTGAACAGCGAGTTGCTGCCCGGAATCCAGCCCTCAACGCTTTGCTCGTTGGTGATTGGGGCGACCGCTCCGAAGATGTCCGAGGCAATCCGCAGCGCCTCTTTTACGAAACTCCAACTCGTCCCGGCATCCGAGACGATCAAAGCCGAGTAGTCAGGCCACTTGCCGAGTTTTTGAATCCAACGCAGCAGCTTGATCGCCAGTTCCGCGTCGTGCTGGCAGAATGCGAGGACGAGGATCACTTTTTCCCGTACACTTTTCCATCGAGCGCCATTTGAATGATTTCTTCGGCCTTTCCAGCAGCCAGAAAGCAACAGACGGGTTGTCGTTTTTCAAACTCGCCTTGCAATCTATCAAGATCACGCTCGCAAGCTTCAACAAATCGGTCATCCTCGACAGCCGCGTTGACAATGCCCAGCATCGCCAAGGCGGCACCGGACGGCCATCCCGCCTTGAGCGGGCGCAGATGTTTGTCGCACCACATCACGCCCCACTTGAGTTCCAATTGAGGCCGTTGGATTTCTTCACTCATGCCGTCAGCGATTGTTCCGGCTCCATATCGACCAGGATATGACTCGGAACGGCCAGTTTCCAATACGGCTTTCCGGCATCGCGCAGCCGCAGAACTTCGTCAAGGTCTTTCGCGCGGAAGCGCAATGGCGGCGGAAGGTCGTAATACTTTGCGATGTTGGGACTGGTAATGTGCCCTTCCTCGTATTCCGCCTGCGCGTACTCGGGGTTTGGAACGATCATTTTCATCCATCCACCATCGCCGCGCACTCCGCAGTAATCCAGCATTTCGGATCGAGCTTGGACTTCTGTTCCTCACTGGTGTTGGCGAGCACAACGTCCAAGGGCGTCCAGACCTTCAGCGGCAGGTAACAATCGCACGCCTGACACGTCAGCAGCTTTTCGTCAAGACTGGTCCGCAACGCCATGTCGCTTCTCACTTCGAGCAGGTTCTTGACTTGTTGCGCGGCGACGGCATCGAGCTTCTGAATCCAATTTGGATCGGCGTTGAGCGGGCATGTCACGCAAACCGCAGCGCGTTTCTCCGCGAGTGTGACCGGGACGGGTTTCAGTCCGTTGCCGAGCCAGTCCATGACGAGTTTGATGCCAGCGGCGCTCCGCTTAACGTGCCCCACAACACCCGCGCCCGCCCAGTGCTGGGGCGGCAATTTTGGGGGATCGGGACTCGCCTCGATGATGAAGTCGAACCAGCCGTTCGCCTGGCAGAGCTTCGAGTTGTACGCATCGACCTCAGCGGCCACGCCTTCGTAATCCGTGCGCCAACCGTGCTTCTTCGTCAGGTACGGGTTGCCCTTACGATGGTCGATCAGCGCAAGAACGATGGTCTCGAACGAACGCCACGTCGGAGCGGACCAAGAAGTCTCCGGCTGGTAGAACTGAAAGCCATTCGGGATTTGCTGAGTCCGGTTTTTAAGCGTGGCCACGGGACAAACTTGCCAATCAAGCCGAATAATTCAAGGTCGTTCTCTCCCGAATCTTCTCCATCCGTGCCTTCAAGTCGCGCCTCCACTGGTCGCCTTGCGAATTGCGGATCAGCGAGAGGCGCTGAATGACGAAGCCGAGCCGACGCGCGCCCTCGACGCCAGTTGCGAGCATGTCGAAAAAGTCTGGCGAGCGCCCCATCTTGAGCTTCATCTTCTCTTTCGGCTCGGCCTGAATCTTGCCGTTCTGCCATCCCCATTCGCGCATACAACCTTCAGCCATCACGTCCTCCGTCATCCCGCGAAACTGGGCGCACTCGATGATGTACCGGACGGAAAACCAAAGCTCAGTGACGAAGTTGAAGTAATACTCGCGGCAGGTGATCTGGATTTCGTTGGAGACCATTCGCTCAGTCGGTTTGCCGCCGAACTCGACGCCATTGACAAGCGGCGACCAGAGGCGGGCAAATGCGCTCATCAGCGAGCCTCTGCCGGTCGAGTCGAAGAACACACGCTCCGGTGGAATGCCGCGCCACTCGCACTGCGCCTTCACGAACTTGACGATTTGATCCTCCGGCAAGTCCGGCTCGACTCCGTTCACTTTCGAGGCGCTGACGGGCACAATGAGAGCGTCGATCAAGGCCAACAGATTTGTGTCCTCGCCGTCGCGTCCCACGCCCGGCCCGAACTGCAACTCGCCGCAGGTGCAACGGTCGCCTCCAACCGCGCCGTACGCCGCGTCCAACATGAACAGGCTGGTTCGCTTCTCGCCTTTCCAAACGGGTTCCTCTAGTGCGCCGAATTTCAGACATGCTTGCCGAGTGATGATCCGCTTCAGACCTTGGCCGCGCGGCATCCGGCCTTCATCCATCATCGTGAACTGGATCGAATCTTTCCCGTAAACGCGATGTCCGAATTGATCTGTTCCTGATTGATGAGCGGGATGCCGAGTTTGCCGTCCAGATTGGGAGAGTCGCTGCCGACCAGTTGAACACACACGCCGTTCGGCCATCGGGTTGGCCAGAACTTCGTTTTCGGTGTCTGGTCGATCCCTCCGTCCCAGCCGCCAATGCTGTCTGCCGGGCAGCAGATGATGCCGAGCGCGTCCATCGTTTCCTTGGGGTTGCCGAGCACGATGCAAATGAACATCTCGTTTTTGTTCAGGTTCGAGATGGCATCGACGTACGCTCGCGGCATGAACTGGCCCTCGTCGCAAACCAGCACAACGATCTTGTTCTTCCGGCCAGAATAAGCGCCAAGTCCGACGTACGAACCGCCCTTTTTGCAAGGGACACCGACCATGCCATTCCTGAAATCCCGGCCGTCATCCGAGTACGGATCGCGCTTGTCCGTGACGAGTCGCTGCCGCGATTCGATCAGATGACCCGGCACATCATAGACGCCACGAGCTTCCGCGTGATACCGCTTGATCTCGCCCCAAATGCGGTCCTCAAGCGTTTCCTTCTCGGTTGATGAGCAAATCACCGTGCAGCATTCGGGCCAGCAGTAATAAATCATCCGTGCGAAGTCAGCGGCTTCGCGCGTTTTGCCGCTGCTGGCTGGTCCGAGCACGCCAATAATCCGGTGCTGCGTGAACTTGTCGAGCAGTAGGTTGTTCCACTTGTGCCACACCTTTTCGGGATGGAGAAGCTGTTGAAGCCGTTTGTGATGGAAGAAGAGTCCATCGCCGCACTCGGTCCCGTTTGCCTTCTTCCATCGTCCACCCCAGCGGATGCACTGGATTTCGATGGCGATGTCGAGCATCAATGCCGGCCAGTTCGCGCCGTAGAGGACTTTTGTGCCGTCCGGTTTTGCCATTGTGTTGAGGCTGAACCGTAGTATGGTGCGAATCAATGGGAAACGGCAACGGACTACGGTTGGTGACAGGTACTCTCGATTTTTCGGGAGGCGTAAATTCCGGGCGTGTCACGACCATCGCTTCGCCCTCGATGCCGTACGGCCTGAAGCCCAACCAACTTGCTTGGGGCGGGAACACTACGATGCGTGGCGGCGGCGTGCGTAGCCGTACCGGCTTCAAACCGCTCGTTCAGGGCGCGAAGTGGAGTGGACTTTACCAAGGCGGATACCGTTACGAACCGGACTTTGCGTTCCCGTATTTGATCCTGCAAATCGGAGGTCGGATTTATCAGGTGCGCGTGGACACGGACAATTCGGTCCATGATCTCTCGTCGCAAGGGCCGGGGCTGACTCAGCCGGTCAACATTGACCAGGCATTCATGCGGCAAGGGGAGATTTTCCTCGTTATGCAATCGGGAGACATCTTCACGAATCCCAACCCGACCAAGCCGCTATTTTGGGATGGCACCACTTTGACTCGTTCGAGAGGGTTCATTGGAGTCGCCAATCCTCAAAATCAAATCCCCCCGGCTGGCCCGATGGATTATTACCAAGACCGTTTGTGGTACGCGATTGGCCGAAAATACATCGCCGGAGACATCGTTGGCGGGCCGTCAGGAAGCGCGCCGTTCCAGAAACGTGATTCGATCCTCAACGTCACGGAAAACCCCGTGGCGAACGCGGGCGACTTCTTCACCGTTCCTACCAACGCTGGGAATATCCGGGCACTTTGGCATTCAGCCGAATTAGACACCGCGCTGGGACAGGGCCAATTGCTCTCCGGCACTTCCCGGTCAATTTACCGGCTAAACGTGCCGGTTACGCGCAATGATTGGACGGCGACAACGGTCAACAACACACCATTTCAAACCGTCGTGCAAATCCGGTACGGGCCAGTCGGCGACCGAAGCGTCGTGGAGGTCAACGGCGACACATTCTACCAAACGTCTGAACCGGCCATTCGCTCGCTCATCTATGCCGTCCGTTATTTCAAACAGTGGGGAAATAATCCGATCTCCCGAAACGAAAACCGGGTTTTGGCGTTCAACGACCGGAGCCTGCTTCGTTTCTCCAGCGGCATCGAGTTCGACAACCGCCTCCTAATGACTGCGCTCCCATATCAAACCCCCTTGGGCGTCGCGCATCGCGGTCTCTTGCCGCTGGACTTCGATTTACTCAGCGAAATTGTGGAATCCGAACAGCCCGCCTGGGAGGGAATGCTAGAAGGCATTCCAATCCTGCAACTGTTCGAGGGCGACTTCGGCGGTTTGCAGCGGGCGTTCGCCGTTGTCGTTTCGGACCTCAGCGACCTGATCGAAGTGTGGGAAATTACGAACAGCGACCGCTTCGACAAGATGGGGATGAACCCAGCGCAGCCGAACGATGGCAACCGCATCAATTGGTTCATCGAAACGCCGTCGTACACTTGGGGCGACCCGTTCAAACTCAAAGAGCTTGAGACGATGGAACTTTGGTTTGATAAAATCTTCGGAACAGTCGATATAAGGGTGCAGTACCGGCCAGATCAGTGGCCGTGCTGGATTGACTGGCATGAATTCACAGAATGCACCGCAAAATCGTGCGAGGAAGATTTGGACTCCGTGTCTTGCCCCGCGTACCCGGGCCAGCCATTCTGCGAGGACTTCCGCGCGACCAAGACTTTGCCAAAACCGAAACCGCTCTGCATCAAATCGAGCAAAAGGCCATCGACACAGTTTTATCAGTGTCAATTCCGCATCAATGTCAGGGGATGGATGCGGCTCCGTGGATTGCTGGCGTACGCTTTGCCGCGCGAGCAACCGCCTTTTCAGGGTTTAGCGTGTCCGTGATTTATGCCAAACATCGTCTGCCCCACAAAAACGCCGCCCGGTTGTGCCTGTTTCGACAGCGACCCCGTGGCGAATTTCAGCAGCGAAAAGCCGGATCAAGACGTGTTCATTGCGAACGTATTTTTCGACGGGACGGACAGTTTAGGCCTCAATCAAATCTTCGATCAGTTGAGTTGCCTCGGCATCTGCGAATCGAGCATCAGCCAGGAAGCGGCGGATGATTGCGCGCGGCAAATCGCCGAATTGTGCGCATGGCAGACTTGGCGTAACCAGCCGGGATTCACCGGACGACGACCATTCCGGCGCGGGACACCAATCCCGATTTTTTTCAACACGTTCCAATCGTGCAATGTCGCTTGCCCGGACGGCAGCATTTTCGGATGGACCATCGCGGCGGGAACGATTGCAGCAAGATCACAGCAGGAAGCGGACGATCTAGCTCAGGAATTAGCGTGTCAGCGGGCAAATCTACACCGCATCTGCATCACGCCATCGGCATTAACCGGCTGTTGCGCTGGAATTCCTTACGCGGCTCAAATTGAAACGCACGGTCATTTTGCTCCGTTTACATTTGGGATTGTGAGCGGCGCTCTGCCGACCGGACTGTCGCTTGATCCGGCAACAGGAATTGTCAGCGGGCTTGCTATCAGCGGCGCTGGCAATTTTACGTTTGGAGTCCAAGTGACCGATGGCGCGGGCGGAACACAAACCAAAACGCTTTCACTCGTAGTTGTCGCCATCACTGCGCCATTGCCGCTGCCGGACGCGATGATCGGAACGCCTTATTCGGCCCAGTTGTCAATGGGACCGTTCCACGACGTTTCAAATGACAATTGGCAGCTTGTATTCGGCACGTTACCGCCTGGACTCACGCTTTCTCCCAGCGGACTCATCAGCGGAACTCCGGGGGGAACAGTTCAACCGTATCCATTCACGTTGCAATTCACCGGTGTGTTTGGTGGATCGACAGTGACCTGTAATCACAATGTGAATCTCAACGTGGCATCATTCCCGTGTGGTCAAGGTGTTCCTGGATTACCGGCGAACTTCAAGCTGTTTCAAAATCCGATAAGTTTGGGCGCGTTCGCGGTGTTGCCCGACGGCAATACGACGGTAGTGAGCGCGAACACGCCGGTTGGTCCGTACCGGGTGATCTATAACGGCGGGGCGTATCAAAGCCCGAATAATCCCTGCCCGGCCCCTTCCTTCAAAATTCCAAACGAGTACCGGCTCAATTACAATGCGGGGAGCATCAACCTTTCGTCGCCTGGTTTCCCGTGCGCCGGGACGCAAGCGGGCGTGGAGGCGTTGATGCCACTGGGTCGTACCGACAGCTTCCAGCACACGGGCGGCCAGATCACATTTACCACCATTGCCAATGATACTGGTTTCAACTGTGGGTCGCCCTGCCCGACTTGGGAAGTGTTTCAAGACCCGACATTGTTGCCGGAACCGACTCTGTTGAGCATTCACAACTACGCTGCAATTGCCGCGCAATTCATTTGCCCGACCTGCTGCCTTCCCGATGTGCCGGTGCTTGGAGGTGGACCAACTGAGTGGAATGGAAGTTTCGGGTCCAACTCGATTTACTCAGGCGTGCGCTCGTATAGCAGCACTTCTTTCTCAGAACGCAACGACAATTTCGTGGCTCAAAACATCTCAATTGACGGCCGCATTTTGTGGTCAGTGCGATGTCTTGCGCCAAAGACCGGCGCACAAGTTGAAGCCGACATCCAATTGGCGGCGAACAACCATATCGTGCCAGGCACATTGCCCCAAACTCAGAACTTTTGGTACTTCAGTATTTGGTCGCTGAGAAGCGGCTTCATTTTTGAGATCATCTGGGCCGGTGTGAAAGCGTACGGAACCACACCGCGCGGAACTTATGCGCGCGTTGACGCTTGCGATCCAGTCGGTTCGCCGACCTGTGTTACGCTTGACGGATCGAACGATTCGGCTACTTAATGCCTTATGCCGCGTCGCGCTCGCTTAATCGACTTTCGCACTTCGGACGGTCCGGAGAACATCGGCCTGTGCCAAGGCGACAAGGACGGCTGCGCCAGGGCGGTCAATGCGGCGCAGACCCGACTCGTCCTCGCGCGGGAAGCGGGAGACACTGGCTGGTGGGGATCATGGGCGCGCATCGTGTTTAACGTCGCCACGCCAAACACGACGATCACCACGCCGCGATCAGTGGCCCGGCTCGAACGTCTAGACGTTTGCAAACATCCGGTCAAGATTCAGAACGAGTTCTACGAGTTTTTGGATTTCAGTCGTGGTCTTGAGCCAAAGACCGTCTGCAACAATTTGGAGACGTACGAGCGAGGCACCTTCCCGACATTCTCGGACATTGTTCCTCGCAACAAGGTCGTGCGGGCCTTCATCACAACTGCCGACGACATCGGACGCCGCGTGCTTTACCAAGGAACGGATCAAAACGCACTCACGATTTACAGCACCGATGGTCTGAGCAAGATTCTCGGCATATTCGTCGTGCTCGCCAGTCCGTTTGTCGATAGCCCAATGGAGATAACGGCGCTGACCGGGATTCAAAAGGATGTCACGACGGGGCCGGTACAGTTTTTCGAGGTCGATGTCACGACGGGCAATCAGCGACTCATTCTGACAATGGAACCGAGCGAAACCGTTGCCGCGTACCGGCGCTATTTCGTCAATGGCATCCCATCAATCTGCTGCGATGGCTGCGCTCCTCAAGTTGTCGCATTGGCCAAGCTCGAATTGATCCCGGTCAAAGAGGACACGGATTACCTGCTCATCCAGAACATTGAGGCGCTAATTCTTGAGTGTCAGGCCATTCGCCACTCGAAGATGGATTCTGACGCAGCGAAACAGCAATCAGCGGTCGAACACAGAGATGCGATTCGGCTGCTGCAAGGCGAGCTTGTGCATTACGAAGGAAAGGACCGGCCCGCGATTGTTTACAAACCATTTGGCTCCGCGCGTCTCGAACACCGACGCATCGGTTCACTCATTTGATTTATGGCTTCTTACGATCCATTCACGTTTTACGGCGAGGAAACTGCCGGTCAACCCGCCGCGATCACGAGCAACATTGCCGCGCTGCCCGGAGTTGGCCAAGTAGCGGGAGGCGTCAACGCGATCAATCTTGGGTATCAGGCCGGCGCGATCCCGAATTACACTGGTCTGACGGGCAACGTCTCTGAGGCAGCGGCGCGACTGTTAAACCCAGCCGATGCCCAAGCGAATTACGACGTGTCGATGCAGGGGGCTGAATCAGCCGTTGGCCGCGGCATTCCGGGAAGTGGCGCGGCAGCCGAAACGACGGGACGCTTGCGGCAGGCGGACATCGAAAGGCGAGCAATGCTCGGCAATCAATTGCTGTCCAGCCAAGTTTCGAGGTTACCTGCCCCGTTCAACCCCGCGACGCAACTACTGACCCCATCGCAACTGAGCGCACAAGATACCGCCCTCTTGGAGCATTTGATTAGTCGTGGCGCTTATGGCGAAGGTGCTCCGCGAGGAACGCCGGGCCTGACATATCCCGGCTTGCGCGGTGGCGGTGGATCGGCTGCGCCCGCGCCAACTGCCCCGGTCGCTGCGCCAGCCCCGTATTCATTTGCACCGCCTCCATCTCCGGCTGCGGGTGGTCAGAGTATCGGAACTTTGCCTGATGAATGGGACTCGTACACTGAGGAAGAAAAAGCCGCTTGGACAGCAGAGCAGGTCGGAGTCACACCTTACCAAATGCCGGATTACAGCGCGATCTACGGTGCGACCGGAGGTGACCCTTACGCGATGGCAACTGGTGTTCAAAGCAGTCTCAGCGATGAAGCAGTGAATTACGGTATAATGGAGTGACCTGTGCCAGCAGCAATCGACGAGACAACCGATCCTGCCGCGACGCTCGAAAGCTCTATCCCTACAGCGAGCACCGACCCGGCTGCTCAGGTCGAGAACGCCGTTCCGCAGCCTGCCGCCCGGCCATCGCCCGCACCCGTCCCGGCGATGCCCATGCGAATGCCGCGTCCTGGGCAGCAGTACACGCAACGCGGATTGACCTTCACAATGCCAGGTGCGGAAAGGCCCGCGCCAATTGGTGCTGATTCACCGGACTATCAACGGCAAGTTGAAGCCTGGCAGATGCAGGTTATGCGGCACGCGAAGAACGTGCAAGAGGCTGAGAAAGATTTGGCAAGCGCCCGTAAGATGCTTGGCGTTCTGGATGCTGACCGAAGAATACGCGCCGGAGAAAACCCCGACCAAGCGATTTTCAAGAATCTGCACCTGCTAACGACGCCAGGTTCAGCGGCGAGCCGGATGGCACAGCCCGTCCCGAAGCCGTACGGAACGACCATTGCGGCGGGAACGAACCAGATACCGGCCATCGTGACGCCCGGCCCTGGTGGAGCGCAGCACACGCAGATCGTGCCCAGGTCCGCCATGCCGCAACCGGAATTCAAGCCGCAAGTCGTGGAAGTCGCTCCGGGAGTGAAGGCCATCCAGATCAGCCCGCAGCACTTTCAGCTTTTGGAGCGGCCCAATGTGCGCGGGACGCCGACGCAGTTGGAGAAGGTGCAGCACGAAATTTGGAAGTCGGACCTGGCGGCGCTGCAACGGGCCAAAGGCAAGACCGATGATCCCGCGCAACAAACCTCGATCCAGACCAAGATCGACGCGATTGAAGGGAAGATGCTGGCGGGGGCGCGCGGTGGTTCCATAGCGGAGGGATCTTCGCCGCACTGTCATCGACGACGGCGGAACTCATCGTGGAAGCCATGCAAGCGGCCAAGGCCGCCGGTGCGGTGATTTCGTTCGACCTTAATTACCGCGCGAAACTCTGGAACATTTCCGGCGGCCA
>Ga0137416_10000195_pt1 | contig 26233 bp, 48 predicted proteins | sample CZODoug3_1_1_16f_FD_108282 | JGI IMG/M metagenome (GOLD analysis project Ga0137416, IMG submission 108282) | Vadose zone soil fungal communities from Angelo Coast Range Reserve, California, USA - CZODoug3_1_1_16fungal (Illumina Assembly) | ecosystem: Environmental > Terrestrial > Soil > Vadose...
TCTTGTTCCTATTTTTATCGCGTATCCCCACTTACGCAGCATCTTTTTATTGATACGGTAATTTTTACCTACCTTCATACACTGATCTTCGTTTTCAGAGTTTAGGTTGGATACCATATCATCGCCAACCAGAAGTTCAAAGTGGAATCCGGAAAGCGTGGACTCGATAGACGAAGCCATGATGGTTGGTTCTGGTCGTCTTACTTCTTTGGCTGCCCAAACTGGACAAGTGAACTCAAACTGATTGCCTAGATTTTTTTCTTCTACGCAAAATTCAGGAAAGAAAAGATTCATTAGGCTTGGGGTACGCTGCCTGATTGTGAAATGTCCCTTCACTTCATCCAAACTACCTACCGCCAAATCCTTGGCAGCGGTCAAGATTAGAATACGGATGGATGGAAAGTTTAGAATCCACTGAACAATATCGGCACGACCCACCGTGCTTTTCATGCTGCCTCGCGGATACAGAATCAATCTACTTTTGATCTGACTTTGTTCCGCTATAGACCGACTCTTATCTTTCTTTACGAAGAAATCAAAGAAAGGTTCGTGGTTTTCCCGACGTATTAAATTTTGATGAATCTCTAAATCTTGGGCTACAACTTCAGGATTAGTTTCGTGAAGAAAATAACCTGCCAACCATTCTAAATCTTGTTCCGATCTGCGAGCAACTTCTTTGGCCCATATCTGATCTCTAAGGATACCTTTTTCAGCCAAGGCTTGTAAGCCCTCACGGTTAGAATTCAGGTAATCGTACAGGTCGTCATTAGATACAGCAGTCCAATCGGTTATTTCACCGTCGGTGCCGTATTTTTTCTGGAGGTCTTGAAGGTCCACGAACTAGGAACTACTTTCCTTTTACACGTTTTAAATTCGGATTCTTTCGTTTTGCTGCGGCGCTAGCATTTCTTGTCGCGCTCGCTAAAATTGCGCCTGCGTCCTTGACGCCTTTTTGTTTAGCAATCTTGGATTCTACTGCTGCAAATCCTGGATGTTTCGATGCCATGATATTTTCCTTATCTCTTCTTTTTAGGAACCTTTTTGCCCGCACGTCGGTCTTCCGAAAGGCCGATGGCGATTGCCTGCTTGCGGTTTGTAACTTTTTGTCCAGACGAAGACTTGAGCGATCCAGACTTAAACTCTTCCATCGTTCCTTTAATACCGGGAGCCATTATTCACCGTCCTGATCAGTATCGGCAACCTGCTCTGGCATATGTTGAGCCAAGTGCTGTTGCATTCCAGCCAAATCAGGAACCGAATGTTCTTCTTGGTTCGACTGATCGCCGCCCATCATTGCATTCATCATATCTTCTTTGGAGGGGCTTTCCAAGTCATGCTTTACTAAATAGCCGCCGCTCTTGCCGGGACGAATGTGCATCTCGCGAACCTTACGTCCTGACCGCTTGCTAGATTTTCCGCCCATTGCGGATTTTGCTCTTGATTCTTTCATATATTCCTTGTGTCCAGAAAATGGACAGTTAATTTAAATAAGTATTTGACTAATTTCATTATTGGACGCATGTGTAAGTCCAGAAGTATGTGGTAGCTGCTACTAAAGTTCCGGTTATCACGAAATTAGACGTCCCGCTTGACAGGAAAACCGTATTGGACACCCCAGCCGCAGATGCGTTACCAGCAGAGAATGTACAGTTCGGAGCCGTCCCATAGGCCGTGCCGAAAGTTAATGTGCCTATCACTCCCGCTGCCGCTCCAGTTCCAGTCGCTATCTCTATCGTCCCGCTTGAATCATGCACATTGATGAGAGTGACTGTTGGCGTTGTTCCTGCCCCTGCTCCCGCTGCGAAGGTGGGCGCGGTTCCCGTTCCGATAAGGTGAAGCGCTGAGGATGTTCCGGTTGCAGAAAATGCTCCAGTGTGTGCCCATGAACCTGATCCGCTGGTCGATGTAATCCCTGTGACTCCGCCCGCCTGTCCCCCAGTGATCTGGAGAGCGGCCAAAGCGGTTGCCTGTGAGTCGCTCTTAAATCTGATCTGATATGCGCCTTGAAACCAAATCGCCTCTACAATGCGGTTATTGGCCGTTTGAGTTGAGTCGTAATAAACCTCATCGCCAACGTTGGAGTTAGCGGTAAGAGCTACGCCAGTATTTGTGATACTAGCCGGGTTTGTGTTTATCGTTGAGTTAACAGTTCCTTGGACATTGACATTTCCTGTTACATTTACAGTTCCAGCCGAAACTATTCCCGTTGTCGTAAAAGCTGTGGCAGTCTCAGTGCCTCGCGTTATCTGGTTGCCGCTCGTATCCCAGTAGGCCGAGGCATGGCAGGATGTGTAGTTGGTGAACGTCGGGCAGTTGAGAATTGCCGAAGCGCCAGACGTTACCAAAGCATCCACTATGACGGCATGATCGTTGTCATATGCCGCTGCCGCCCCTTGAAAGCTGCTGCTTCCGTTATTGTTGAAGAGGATGCCGGGAATGATGCTTGTAGCCGCTGGATTGCCGATTCCCACCCCATAAATCTGCCACCAGTTTGCGAATCCTGATGCCACGGGATTTGCCACCATAGGACTATTGATGATCGGACCCGAAGGCTGAAGATTCTGATATTGGGCGGAGCTTGCACCCTTCCCTGCAAGGTTGGGATAGAAGATGTTCCATCCAGCTGCGGTAGCAGCCTTCTCGTCAGTCAGAGCTTCGTTCCAATATCCGCAGTCATTCGGATGCAACGGTTGATTCCCTCCAGGGCATGCGGCATTTGCCGCTCCGTTGGCCATGTCGGTTGATGTGTTGACGCCGGGAGTCCCAGTGCGCATATCGGAAAAGATCACATTGATATGATCCGAGATTGCGGTATTCACCGTATTCAGGGCAGCCGTGTTGTATGCGGCAGTGGCGGCAGAGAGCGCATCGGCAAATTGCCGCAGCACGCCTTCCATGATGACGTAGGATGGTGGATTCACGAATGCGGCGGAAGGCGGCGCGTCGATACCTTTAATCGCTACGATATTTCCCGCGGCGGTCGTGGAGCTTACCGTGAACACTACCACGTGTGAAGTGGCTGGGCTCACGGTATACTCTTGCCGCATCACCTCTCCGCGAGAATCCGGCAGAGTCTGGCCATTGCAGCCGAAATTGTTGAAGGTTGTGCTGGCATTGCAGACATCGTTCACTGGCGTGCCATCTATGGTTGCCGTAAACGTGCCAGCGCTGGTATTGCCAGCTACATAAACAATACCGATTTTGGTTTGCGCCGTAGTTGTCGTAATCGTGCAGGTAAGCGTGCTTCCATTGGTAGTATTTTGCAGGGTTGCATAATTCAGTGCAGCCGCATTCATTGCCGGGCCGATAGTGGGATTAACCCATGATCCGGAAGCTGTGCACGCACTGGCCTGTATGCGGCTCGCCGGAGGTAAGCCAACATAGTAGAGTATGGCGTTCAGCGCATTGGTGTAGTTGTTGATTCCCCCGGTAGTGTTCCCAACAAAGTTGGCATCGTTGATGCCGCCATTCATCACTATCTTCGGTATGCGCTGTGGCGATGCTGCGCCGGGAACGAAATAGTTATATAAATTGTCTCCTACGTTGGACATGTAATAGCCCGACACGCCATAATCGACTGCTAGACCTAAGCTGTCGCCAGCCAAGATAGAGAATTGGCAATTAGCAGGCGTAGAAGGACCCGACCCATTAGGACAGGCTATCGTGCTATCGCCGAATCCGTAGAGGATTCCGTAGTTATAACCCTGCGAGAGGTTCAGCGCCGTATTCATCTTTGCAGTGGTTGCAGCCGTAGTGTTCCCGGACCCGTCACCCGCAAGTACCGCTGTAGTTGTCGTGGCAGCCGCCGTGCCCGCCACGGTTGCCAGAGTTCCGCTCGCTACAGAAGGGAGATTCACGCCACCGGCAAAGTCTGGCGTGGTTACCGTGTAGGTATTCGTGCTTGGCGAGAACGTAGTGCGGTATTGACCTAAATGTGGAACTATGCCAACTAGCGAGCCTGTTCCATCTTGTATTCCTAAACCACCGTATTGCAGTATCTGATAACTCTGAGAGCCGCAATTAGTCTGCGTGCCGATATTGTCGCAGATCACGCCCTGCGGCAGGACTGTGGATATCCACGAGTTCCCTGCTCCGTCGTCCGCCCCATATAGATTAATTCCAGCAGCGGTAGTACTGTTCCAGAAGTCGATTGTCGCGGCGGCATAAGGATTGCCGCCGTTCGTCGTGCCTGGACGAATCTGCGGTCCGGTACCGTTGAAGCGAATTGGCTCTGTCGAAGAAATCGTACCGCTGGCGTCGCTCAAGGCGCTGTTGCCAATCGTGTTCCCCGTTACCCATTTCGTGACAGCGTTAACAGTTGGCGTACCCGCCGCTGATAAGGTTGTGGAAGGCAGATCAGCTATGCTGATAGCGCGGGTCAATAACGTCCCCGATGATCCAGTTGGCGACGCTAAAAACTGATTTGCGGCAAGCGAGCCATAAAGATTAGCGATATCCCCGGTAGTTGCACCACGCGAAGTAGTTGAACTTAGTCCATAAACGACAGCATTCGTAGGTAACGTGGCACCTCCCCCGCCGCCTCCACTAAACGTGCAGGTAAACCCAGTACAGGAAACTCCCGCGCCAGTGAAAGTAAATGGTCCAGAAATCCCGTTGATACTGGTAGAAGGGGATTGACCGTAGGCAAAAGATCCTACGAACAGGAATAATGTAAGTAGTTTTTTCATATCTAGCTGCGATACCACAACCAAAGTCTTGTTGAAGTGGCGGTCAGACCTGTGACAGCAAAATCGGCCCAATTCATGAGAGAATTAGGCTCGTCTAAATACAATATAGAACCAGCAGTTGCTCCTGCGGCCACGGGCATGGGTGGGAATAGATTTGTTCCGTCACTTGGTTTTGTGATGGTTACCGTTCCGGCCACTGAAGTAGCGTTGACTTGCAGAACAAGTTTCCACACGTTCACATTTGTTGGAACATTACTGGTGGGGGCCACAAGTGTTTGCGCCGCACGATAGCTTGCGATGTCCGTATCCAGTTGGATCGGCATCTGGTTATACAAATTAGCCATGTTGAGATGTTGTCCGGAAAATGGACAAGAACTTTCTTGAAAATAATACTAGGGCGCAGACTTATCTGGTTTTTCAGTTACACCGTCTGCATCGGGCTTAATCATGCGGCTAGATACTTACAAAACTCAAAATACGTTTTGTCACCTTTTCGACTGTTACAACTAGCACAGGCTGGTACTAAATTGGAAGGCCAGTTTGTTCCGCCTCTTGACAAAGGAATCATATGATCTATAGTTGTCACTTCCTCACTTAGATCTTTTGAACAATACCTACATTCGTTATCAAAATAGTCAAATCTCGCCTGTATCTGTTCCGCAGTGAAACTTCCTGTAGCACCTCGTTTTAGGGCGCGATGACGCTGTTTACAGGCTTTAGATATTACAGGATTTTCTTTTGAGTACGTGCGCATATTTTCAAGCAATACCTCTTTGTTATCTTCGTAATAACTTTTTAAGTATTCTTGTATGCGAGATTTGTTCTTTGCATAGTAGCCTACCATGTATCTTAGGTTACCTTTGTTCTTACGCTTGCGTGCGCAAGAAGAGCAGTATAAAGCAACAAGAGAAGTAAGAGACGTGCAACAAGTTGAGCAATATCTAGGTTCTTTAGGTTTAAGAGAGTAGGCTAATTTTTGTTTCTGTAAAATCCACTCTTTATTTACCTTATAGTATTCAGACTGACGTTCTCTTCGATTCTGTAGGAAACAAGCATCAGAACAGAATTTACTTCTAGTTGTCGTACATCCGCACACGGGACAAAGTTTTTCACTCATAGTTATAACTAGCGCGGTTGTACCCTATTGATCGCTGTCTTTTTTGTGAACCGGAGTGGCATCGTCAGGGTTTTCTACCCAGTGTTTATATTTTCCAGTTGTGATTGCTTTGCGTAAATTAATCAATCTACTTACAGGCATGGCCGTTATAGTTGAGCGATTTGCTGACCCCACAATAAATGCACAGGCAGCCTTTTGATCTAAACAAACAACAGCCGAACCACTTGACCCGCCATCGGTACCAAACATTTGCAGAGTCACCACGTGCTCCCAATTCAAATCACCGTCGATAACAGGACGATTAAGGGACGCAGAGGTCACAGATCCAGTAAAAACCTGTTTACCAAGTCCCAAAGGGCTCGCCACGTTTACTACGGCTTCCATTACCTTTGGGTCTGTTCCCAGCGCTACTACAGGAAAGTTTTTGGTAGTATTAAATGTTACGAGAAGAAAGTCATCGCCCGCGTGGCGATAACCGCATCCAACTATCTTGGCTTTGAAGAAATCTTTATCTTGATCGTCGTCGGAAGTTACATAAAAAGAAGTCTTCTCTGGCGTGACTGTACGAGTATCTTCATTCTCTTCGCAACCACAATGACTAGCAGTCACGGCTTCGTAGCCTGTATCTGTTTTATCAATTACCGTTGCAGTGCACCGCATCTTTAGGCTACCATGTTCGTCCTGCGCGTACAAAAGAACAGTGGCAGGTGAAAACACGTTTGAAACGTATTCGATATCGGATTTACTGGTCTGAGCAACAAGACCAAGAGGAAGGAACAACGCCAGCAGAGTGAGAACTTTTTTCAAAGATTCACCCCTTTCTTATGATGAAACTACAACTATTTTTATTTCACGGTTTCCTTTGCTAATGTTTTCTAAGTGCCACATGGGTTGTAAGTTTAGATAATAGTTAGCTAGGATGAAGTGTTGTCGGTCACTTAGGTTAAACCTTGATAACGGAATGATATGATCTATACTCCAAGAATCTTCCGTCTTTCCATAATTATCCCAAGTCATTGTGGGTTGAAATTTTGATTCTAAGTGTATTTTTAGTTCTGCAATTGAACATCCAAGATCATCAACCGCTGATCCAGCTTTGTAATTTTTACGTATAGCGATACCAAGTCTTTGCCGGAGAGCACACCCTAAACGATAGTTAACATCTCTTTTTACTCTATCTTTATGCCGAGCAAGAGACATCTGTTTAGCGTCTGGTTGAGATTGATAAATCTTTTGGAGCGCTAGAATAGATTCACGATTGTTGATGTATAATTCTGCATGATACTTTTTCGACCTTTCTTTGATTTCAGGTCGATTTCTATACTCTTTTTTCTTTTGTCTATTCTCTTCTACTTGAAGCCATGCTCGGCCTTTTTCCCGTTCTTTTTCTTTTACTTCAGGATTTTGGCGTCTTCTTCGAGAATTCTCTAGGCTAATATTTTTATACGTAGTGAGATAGTATTTTCTTTGCTGTTCTCTGTATTTATGTTTATTCTGCTGATAAAACTCAGAAACACATGTTTTACATTTGTTACGGAGACCGTCTCTAGCGTGCCTGTCTTTTCCAAATTCTTGTGGATCTTTGAATTGATGACAACGATAGCATCTTTTCATTTTAGGAAAACTTTTTACGAGATTCGTCGCTTGCTTCAAACTCATTGCAGCAGCCATCAGGACCGTTGACTATTTTCAAGCCACTAACGGAGTCTTTTGGTATCTGAGTATCTCGAAGAACTATTCTATTGTTACACAGAGTGCCCTTCGAGAAATATTCACAGTATTGACAGGCCTTTGGTACGGGCGTCTCAATATACCCGCTAACCCTTGTTTCACGAGGATTCGGAATGTGCTTCCCGCCGAGAATTTCTTTTGCGACAGCCATTAGATTTTAGACTTCAGATAGGATACGACTGCGGCGATATCGGACTTCGCTTCCGACTCAGCCTTGACTGCGGCGGCTTCAAGGTCAGAAACTGCCTTGGTGAAGGTAGCCTGCGCTTCGCCTTCGATTTCCTTGAGGTTCAGGTGTTTGGAAAAGTAAAGGTAACCAATGAGGATTACGGCGAGTAACAATACGAAATCTAACATAAGTCTCCAACTCCTTTGAAGTTTGGAGGGCCAGGTGAAAGGAGGAGAAAGACCTGGCCCTCGGGGAGCGCTAAATCAATAACTAATAGCAGCGCTCCAACCTAAAATTCGCCCGTATCAGACCTCGCAGAGGATAGTTTATTCTTGGAGACTACGGGCCGTTCCAAAAAGTAAATCAACTGCACTAGGTCGTATGAATGTGTGCCCGCCTACGGGCGTAACGGGTTTCGTGCCTAGCACTAAATACATTGTACTACGTTATTGGTTTGCTGTCAAGGGGTTATGCGTTAGAAATAGCGAATTCCTTGAGGTTGAGTGTTGTAGTTCCAGTTTGAGCCGTCATCGTCACTGATAAGGTGAATATCAGACCAGATTCCGCAATACTCGCACCAGCGTTTGTCAAAGCTACGACGGCTGCCGGGGCGTTGTTACCAACCTGATAGCTGTATGTTCCGTTTAATGCTTTGCTCGTAGAATCCCAAAGCAAGTTTGCAGTAAGCTGAAAATTGTAGGAAAGTGTCGCAGTTACAGCATTTGAGGCACCAGCCAATGGAGCCGCGAGTTGGTTTCCGCTGATCAGAGTTGTGCTGTTTCCGATGTAAAGAAACGGACGAAAATTGGTTGCTGCTGTTCCAGCCGTCAAAGTTCCTACGATCTTAACGTTGAAGGGGTGACCATCTACGCCCGAGGCTCCAACTGCGATATCAGCAGGATATTGAACCTGCAAAGGAGCGCCAGCCGCAAAAGCTGGAGATGGAACAGGTGAACCACTGTTGTAGGTGAAAACTGGAACTACGATCTGAGTTTCTGTAGCTCCTGTAATAGAAATTGGTACGGGAAGTCCAAGACTGAACCCGAACGCCGTATTTACGTTTGCCATATATTATTGGTCCTAAAGTACTTAGGTTATTTTAATTTATTTCCGCCGCGAGGTCCAAGGAACTCCAGCAGGCGTTGACCGCCCGAGGGCCGGTTGAAAAATTGGTAGTTCTGACTGGACTCAAACCAGCATAACATTCTTCGGAGGAATGTGTCCTTTTCTATTGAACGACAGAACCAAATTGGGAACCGCACTGAGATTCAAACTCAGATACTCTTTGTTAGGACCAAAGGACTTTTTCGTTAAGTTATGCGGTCAAAGTGGGGTAGCCATCCGGACTCAAACCGGAATCGTTGAGGTAGAAGCTCAAGGCCCTATTCTATTGGACGATGGCTACGAAAGTGGTGGGACGTCTGGAACTCGAATCCAGCTCTGGAGGTTAAAAGCCAACTGCATCTAACCATCAATGCTTACGTCCCAAAAACTGGGAGAGTTGGGCGACACGCAGTCGATCCCTATTCTCTTTAGCGTGAATAACTGATTTCAGGATCTTTCCAATCCTCAAATACATTATACCAAATAGATTGGTGTTTGTCAACAACTATTTTTGGTGCAGCCAGAAAGGATTTAACTTTCGCCAAACAGGGTAAGAGCCTGATATACTGACATTATACGATGGCTGCAAGTGGGCTAGGCTGAGGGTGTCGATCCCTCCCGGTACTCTAATCTGGAGTTTCTCTGCGGTTTATAAGACCGCACTGCACAGCCGGTGCTAACCTAGTTAAAAATGGCGCGGGAACTCTGAACCGACCCGAGAAGTTTGGTTTTGGAGACCAACAGTTTTCCAGTTAGCTTATTCCCGCGTAATCTGTAGCTGATTCGAACAATACGAATAAAAGGGTCTTATACCTGTTCCTATCAGTTTACAAGTTGTTTTAGAAACTTCAATATCTTCTCTACGAACAAATTTTCCTTTGATTCGCGTTAAAAGTTTATTGCATGTTTTCGGGACAGGAACACCATCCAAGTTGAGGATAATGTCGTCGCGCCCGCAAGCGTCACACTCGATATGGTATCTAGTTTCTGTCATTTAAAATGGAGCACCCGACAGGACTCAAACCTGTATGTGGAAATTAATCCCTACGTTCGTAGCGTAGTGCCTTTTCGTTAGACTACGGATGCGTTTTAAAATGGTCGGGATACTCCGATTCGCACGGAGGACACATGTGCCCAAGACATGGATGTTGCTTCTACACTATATCCCGTTAAACTTATGGTGCCAACTATCCGTTTTGATCGGATTTCTTTTCCTCTTCAGGGAAACGTAATAACCCTATCTACGAAGTTGGCAAATCGTTGATACTAAATAAGTTGGTGGAGCCTGTCGGCTTTGCTCCGACCGCCTCTTCGGTGCAAGCGAAGTGCTCTCCTGAATGAGCTAAGGCCCCTAAAATTTATGCAAACAAAATTTGTCTTGCTTCTGTCGCGCTGATAATACCCGCATCAAACAGATTTCGGACACAAACAGCTAAATCTGCGCCAAACACAATTTTAAGTTGTTTAGCTAACTTATTTGTTAATTCCATATTTCCTCCTGTCCATTTTCTGGACAAAAAAATTTGGAGAGGGAGAAACTGAGTCCTCCCCCTCGCACCGTGTCTGAAACGTACGGTGGGACGCCTCGCGGCGCTAAGCCACTAAATACATTGTACTATCATATTGACTGGCTGTCAAGGGTAAAATGGGGTGTACGGGACGAATCGAACGTCCTTAAACAACAGAGTCACAGTCTGAGGCCGCACCAATTGGCTTCGCACACGTAAAATGGAGCCTCCACAGAGAGTTGCGCTCTGCTCTATAGTTTACAGGACTATTGCATCGCTGTCAATGCTTTGGAGGCGGTTAATCTTGTTGCATCGAAGTATTCTCGAAATACAAATATTTACGCCAAAGTGGATCATCTTCGCCCATCGCCCGGATCACATGACGGCTGGTGTGCATGTTCACGGGCTTGTATCTTTTTGAAAGCACCATTCCCGCTTCTTCAGGAGTACGGTTTGCTTTGAACAAGTTACAAGGCTTGCAACACGCGGTTAAGTTGGACCAAGTTCCGCGTCCGCCCCTAGATTGGGGTTGAATATGGTCTAAAGTAAGATCCGATGACGAAAATCTCTTTACACAATAAGCACAGGTGTATTTATCCCGAAGGTAAATGTTCTTACGAGTCAAAACTTGTAGTCTATGAGGAATGTATACGTGCCGAAGAAGACGGATTACCGAAGGGACTGGAATATCGGGACGCAGGTACTTATTTTTGTGCTCGGTAATCTCAACGGCGTTCTTAACCAGCAACTTGACGGCGTTCTTGACCGTAGTGATTTGGCTAGGCTCATAAGCCACATTAAGGACCAAGACCGGCGATGAAATTAAACTTGGCAACGAGCAATATCCTCCTCAAAATACGTGCTCTTAGTGTAACATACTTATGGAGCCAGCAGCCAGGTTTAAACTGGCGTCTTTTCTTTACGAGAGAAAAATTCTATCAATTGAACTATGCTGACGATTCTACCACAATCCAGAAAAAGCCCCAACCTTTGCTAGTCGTTTCATTTCTTTCTGAAAGTCGGGACCGTGATCATGACGGCTTTTACGAAGTTTTAATTTCAAGTGGACAATTTCGTGAAAAAGTGTTAGCAGCACAGTACGCTTACCAACATCATATAGATTGGTATTAATTCGTATAGTGTGCTTTCTTTCGTACGTTTTTCTGTACGTTCCTTTATCGTTTCCTCGAACTCTCTGAGCGAGTACACATCTTTCGGGACTATAGTCACCCATAACATTTTCAGGAAGTTCAGAAGACCAAAATACTCTGCAATCTGTCGGAAGAGTATTTCTATAGTATCGAGAATTGATTACGTCGTAATAATGTTTAAGACTGTATCTAGACAAACGTCCTCCTCGTTTCAACTTGGTTCCGGAGGTAGGATTGCAACCCACATTCACTGGTTCAAAGCCAGATTTCCTAGCATCTTAGAAGACTCCGGAATAAACTATTCTTCGTTTTCTAAAGCTCTTTCCAACTCCAAGTCATCCAAGTAGTGACCGAACTGCTTGATCGCCTCTTCATCAACAACAAAACCTTCTTCGGCCAAGATAGCCTGTAAACGATCATCTTGGAAGTGCGATTTAATGCGGTCGGATGTGCTCATTGGAAATCCTTTCAGATGTGGATGCCTCTCTTGGTCTCGAACCAAGCCTATTCTTCGTTCAGAGCGAAGTGCCATACCAACTAGGCGAAGAGGCAGTAAAATTTTGGCTGTAGGGGTGGGAGTCGAACCCACAGTTGACTACTTGATTCGTCGATTGGTTAACGGCCAATTGCCTTCCCATTCAGCGCACCCTACATCAGTTTCTAATAATCTTGATAATCTCAAGCGCATCAGAATATTTAACCCACTCTCCATCCTCAGAGTGAACATTATATTTATCTAAGAGTTCCTGTTCCGCTTTTCTTCTATTCAAACAAAACTCGTAGTGTTTTATGTAGAACTTTTTAAACGGATCATACGTTTGGTAAGAGGACAGCCTAGATGCTGTATCTACAGTCATACCTATTTTAAGATGATCTGGCCAAGCAGGATTAGCTATAAGATAAACCATTCCTTCCTTACAGTTGTTGGTCTTTGCCCCGCGTGACAGTTTCAATCTTAAAAGTTCAAGTCCAGCTAGTTTTCTGGCATAATTTCTTTGAAACTTTTTGTTATTGGACTCACCTAAATTTCCGTACACTTCAATGTAGGCTGATAACATTTCTTCAGTTATGTCAAATGCCGTACACGTAGGAACCCAACCTGTTCGGGTGAGTATATCAACTGTTCTTTTAATTCTATCAGTTCTTCCAACATCTGTTGGATTACTCATCCTTTATCCTTGAAACATTTATTAAAGTTGATATTTACGTCAATTTCATTCCAAAATAGAACTAAATTGACGTATACATCATTTAATTTGGAACCAGCAACCAGAATTGAACTGGCATTCTCTGTTGGAAAGACAGGAGTCCTCGACCGTTAGACGATGCTGGCAAACTTAACTTACAGAAGCGTGACGACCTGCGACAGCGTAGGCTCTATCCCATCTCGACTCACCAGAAGCATTAAATCGGAGTCCGCAGGAACATGCTACTGAAGCTACATCATCTCCAACCCTTGAAAGAGTTATTCTGTGAAACAAGGAACGAACTAAAGTGCGTAAAAATTTTGGCATTGTTTTCCTTTTAAAGTGGCGATCTCGAAGGGAATCAAACCCTTAACTTACACCGTGACAAGGTGGCGCTTTATCGTTAAGCTACGAGACCTTGGTTGCGTGTCTGGGAGTTGAACCCAGTTTTTGGGATTATGAGCCCCACGTAGAGCCGTTCTACTACCCCGCATTATTAGAATAACACAAAACTATTCAGTTGTCAATAAAAATCTGGTGAGTGCGCTCAGGATCGAACTGAGTGTGCTCTAAAGCGCCTGTTCTACAGACAGGTGGACTTGCCTTCAGTCCATCGCACCCGTTTTCTGGACTACTTCTTAGACAGTGTAATTTTTACCCAGTTTGCAAATTCGTGTTTGGAATAATACGGATGATTGAAGATACATTCCCAACCTCCGCGAGGAATACCATCGGAACAACCTCTGTAAACCCGCCACCGTGATTCTGCGGTTTTCTTGACCGTACAAAGCCGGGCTATTTTTCCACAGATCTGACAAACTTTGATAGACTTGATATCTTTTTCGGCAATCGAATCTACGTACTGTCCGATGTGCTTTTGAGGGCAGGCATATCCAAAACTATAGGCTATCACATCTTCTGGCTTGGTGTCCAAATCGGGTTCTGGATCTGGTGCTATAATTTTTACGGTTTCAGGATTATCACATGGAATACACGTACCTGGTTTTGGGTATGTATCCAACACGATAACTTCTTCCTTTTTATTTTTCCAAAACATAGTTCTCCTTTAAAAATGGAGGAGAGAGTGGGATTTCAACCCACGGTGCTTGGGTTTAGCAAGACACGACGGTTTTCAGGACCGCTGCAATAAAACGCTCTGCCACCTCTCCATGGCCGAGAACGTTGGAGTCGAACCAACTAATCCTTTCGGATTTACAGTTTAGCAAACTGCTGCATTACCGTCCTGCCCGTTCTCGTAAATTGTGGCACGGATGACTGGACTCAAACCAGTAAACATCTTATTTTGAATAAGATAGGTATTTCAATTCCCACCACATCCGCGTTAATCTAATCCAATATACTCCGACAAAGCCTCGGCTGCCCAAACGTACGCAACTCTTAGTTTGTGGAATTCCTTATCATTTATTTCCTTGAAGGTTGAGTAAGATCGAAAGGTGTAGTCAAAACCTTCCTGTCCTACTCGCTGGCGTACTGGTTCAAACTCATCCTCAAAATCGTCGTCGCCGTACATGTTTCCTCCTTGATGTGGTACCCGATGAGAGATTTCAACTCTCAATGACCTTTACGATCGACGCGGCCTAAACGCGTTGTGTCTTGCGTTCCACCAATCGGGCGTATTTAAACTTCTTACTTCTACTTTTACTCCTGCAATCTTTACAGTAAGCCTGTATACCATCTCGCCTATTTCCGTTTTTGTGAAATAGACTTTTACAGAGATAATCGGCGCACCCAACACACCATTTTGTATCTTCTGGCGCATCTAAGTGTCTGGTATTTGGTGGAAGAAACGATTTTGGACGAGGGCCGATTCTCGGTCTACTACACCCCACATTACACCTTAGATGAGAAAAGGCAATATTATCCAAATCCCAGAATAAATTAGAATCTAGACCAAGCCACGGTTCTTTATGGTCTACACTCAACTCTTCAGGAGTCTCTATTATCTTCTTACAGCGATAACAAATGTTTTCTTTTAACCTGCAAACAAGAGAAAATAGTATTCTCTTCTTTAACCTACCACTCGCTCGGCCTATGGGCATTCCAAGTTGATCGGATTTTCTTTCGTTAGATGTATTTATGTACATAGATATTTGGAGTCGGCAGAGAGAATCGAACTCTCGCATTTCAGGTTTTGCAGACCTGCGCTTTACCGTCTTAGCTATGCCGACAAACTTGGAGCGGAAGACGAGACTCGAACTCGCATGGCTTGCGCCGTTAGTTTGGAAAACTAATTCCTTACCGTTAGGATACTTCCGCATTAAACTTTGGTCCACCCTGCTGGACTCAAACCAACGTATCGCTCTAATCAGGAGCGCGTCCTAGTCGCTGGACGAAGGGTGGATGGAGCTACGAGTCGGAACTGACCCGACAACTATACCTTACCGAGGTATTATGTTTCCCGTTACACTATCATAGCATTGGTACCGGATGCAGGCTTTGCTCCCGCCACTTCAATCTTGTAAGGATTGCACTCTACTGAATGAGTTAATCCGGCATAAAACTGGTAGCGACGCCGAGCCTCGAACTCGGAAACATCTCATTTTAAAGGAGATAGGTATACCGATTCCCTTCACGTCGCCAAAACAAAACTGTCCTTATTGTATATAAACCCATTTTTCCAAACTTAGTTGCGATTTGTCAAGCTATTTCTTTGAATCGGTACTTTTTTCTGTTTTCTGGATAGACCAAGTGTTTGATTGGGCATCGAACTTGTATGTCTCATCCCATCCATTATCCTTCTTGATTTGCTCAATTAGGGCTTGGGCTTCGCGGTCAAAGTTGTCGAGCACGGGTTTTACATTCGTGAAGTAGTCTTGCTGAACCTTGATATTAAATTGGTTCTGAACGGTGGTGTACTGTGACCTGTTCAGTTGCAGCTTTACCGTGTTGGTAGATTCCTTCGGAACCACCGTATTCGCTGGCTGCGCTGCCTGAGCAAACGCAGATGCGGTTAGAAGGGCTAGAGTAAAAAGTGTTTTCATATTTCCTTTTGAATAACCAACGCCCTTGACGGCGCATCGATTACTATCTCTTTCATGTTAAGGTACTTAGCGTATTCATCAGCCTTTTCCTTGCTGTAGAATTCGCCGACTTCTTTGTCTTTAAGGGCCTGTGTATCAACTACGTAGTACTGAGCCACTCCGATATCCGTAGAACTGATAAAAATCTGGACTTCGTACCGGTCATTCGGAGCCATGCGGATCTGGCGGAAAATATCCCGATCCCTGAACATCAAGGCTTCCTGGTTCTCTTTGGTTTTCAACACCAAAGGACATGGATGCCCGGTATAGTAATCAACCTTAAAAGGTGTAAGTGCTTCAGTTTCATCCCAATACAAAATTTTGTGACCACGTTTAAAATCATTTACATCAAAATCAGGAAGAGCCCGGAATTCTTCGTACGTCATCTGCGCCAATCAACTCGTATATTTGAATTTCATATTAACCTGGTAAACGCCCCTGCGTCAAGCAGTCTCTTTCTTTCTTTTCGCCACAGGGGACCGTGGTACTGTTTTTCCTTGTTGCCTATGCCAACGTGTGCCATTTCATGAAGTACTAGTATATTAACATACCTAGGGAGATTTCGCAACCCCCTGTCAACAATAATTTCAACAGCCTGCCCGTCCATAAACATGGTTACCGCCGCGATCTTTTTGTCCCGAATCAGACCAAACCGCACCGGCAGTTTTGGCGGCAAAGTGTCGTGGAAGTACTCTCTGTTGTACCCAACGTATTGACGCCGCAACCACTTGTCAGTCAGCATTTACCATGAACTCTTTTCCAGTACTCGTAGGGAACCAACATCAACCCAGTCTCGTATCCCAAACCTTCGATATGCTTTCTGGTCTCGGGGTGCAATTTTATCTCATCGCGGTGAGAGTAATACCATTCGGTTACATCGCCCAGCTTACCCTGCTGCCTTGCGGTAGCGGACCAGTCAGCCAGCATCTCATTTGAGTACTCTGGCGGCATATAGTGCGCGGTCTCTCCATCATACCAGAACTCCCAGTGGTGTGGCGTGTGAGAATTATGGAACTCAATCGATGAGTTCCAATTTAGTTTATCTAAGTCGTGTACAACCAGTTGTTTAGCTGATACATGAAGTTTTCTGCCTTGAATCAGGAGGTAGTATTTGTGCTTGATGATTTGCCACAAGTGCTTGAACATCGCTGATTTCTCTCCCTGTACTTTGTTCTCAAAAACGATTCTGTCAAATAGGTTACTACCCGTTCCTCGTGGCCGTCATTGCAATCGGGGCTTATCTCAGATAACAGCGCATGGCACATCTCGTGAACCACAACCGCCTCTGTTCGTTCATCTGATAAGTCTTCCGCAACAAAGATACCGAGGTAGAAAGATAATATAGCGGTCATGTGCTGCCAGTCTGCTTGGCACTTCGCCAACGCAAATGGCGCGTCCGGGCAGGGAACGTAAGTGTAGTCTACGCTAAGTTCTGCCCACGAGTCAAGCCCCATTACTGGAGCCCAGTAGTTTACATATTGACCAATTAACTTGCGGTAGTGTTTAAGTCGTTTAGTATGTTCGCTTATCAACGATAGCCCTTTACATTTCATCTATAGTTTGCATCAATCTTTTCGTAAGCATATAAGCTAATTCGTGAACTACTCGCGCAGCGGAAGAACTGAGTAGGTACGGAAGACACGCGTACCGTTGATTGTTTTTATAGTGGACATAATCTACGTATCCTCCCAGCGAGTTCGGGTCTAAACCGCAGCGAGGGCACAATGTTTCACGGGGAACGTTCATACTAAACTCTTTATCATCCTTTTCTGCAAATGTTCGTCTACTGCAATTTTGATTATCTGAGTCGCCCTGCGTTTGCCCATACCTAGCTGTTTTCGAAACTCATTTAAAGTAGGAATTGGAGCAGTCAGTTGCGCTGGTTTTTGTTTAGGCATAGTAACACTCCAAAAGGAGGTTCTTCCGTTCCTTTACGTCCCGATATACTGAGCAGCATAATTCTCCGAACACTTCATCTCTTATAGGACGATCCTCAAATCCAAGGTCTTTTCCATTAATCTCGATTAAAGGGTAATCATATCCCTCTTCGGCATCCATGTGGCATGATCCGCAGCAACCGCCAGTATAGAGTCCGAGTTCATTTAAATTCCAACAAGTTATGCGCATCAAAAATTCCTTTTACAATTATCACAGCGTTTACTCGTCCCAAAAGGCACCAAAGGGGTTCGGCATGCCGGGCACCTTGGAGATGACACAATTAATACTCTGGCCTTTTCTGGAAGCGATTCTTTGACTTGTTCGGTTCGACCTACTTCAGGTTCTAGCTTCTCGACGGCTCTTTTAACAACTTTAGGTTTCGCTGGTTTATCTTCAGGATGGTGCCAATTTACAGTCCTGCATTTTCTGCTTGGGCAGCGCTCTGGGTCTAACGACGAAGGAATCCAAATGTGTTCACATTCATCGCACTTGCAACATTCTATTTTTATATAACTCATTATACCTTATCCTCGTGTATTTGTCAACGGAAATCTAGCGCGGTACAGGGTACCAGATTCTTGCCGGTTCTGGTACATAGTACCACAGTTATTATGGTACAGGGTACCAGAAAAGAAGATGAAGTTTTGCTATGCAAACTAGTTCCGACGCCAAGAGCCTCGAGGGGCTTCCACTCCCCGGGGTCCACGAGACAAATAGGGTCCCCTCTACGACAAAACCATACTACCAATGATATCAACGAGATACACACACGGCAGTCATGTGGTGGACTATACTACCTCGGAGATATCCAGTCACTGATTCACCCGTTTACTGATATGTTTTGCAGTTCCTTGCGAAAACTTGCGCGATGTTGTTTATTTTCAGCGTGGTGTATAGTCTACGCAAGTGCGTCTACAGTGTAATTTTTACACACCGTGTAATTTTTACATAGTTTGGAAAATCCATATTCCTATATGAGAATGTATCTGTCCTGTTCCCTTTGTTATCAATGACTTAGCTGTTAGTCTGCGCTATCATTTGTTCCTATCCCAGACCTACACCGAATCAAACCTGTGACTGACAATCCTCTTGTCAGTCTTCTATGGTTATCCTCTTGTGCTTTATATCTATAGGCTTTGGTTTGGCGGTCAAGTGATTATTAACGGTCTATGATTCATTCTATATCCATCCAAATTGTCCGGAAAATGGACAGTACATCTCTATTAGTAGCGAGTTAACCCTATACAAACCATCACCTTACAAAAATCTTTGCCTCTAGCGCATTTTTCTATTGACAACCATTCATATTGGCTGCTTTAATTGCGAACCATAGGAGATACAACAATGACTGACTGGAATCGTTACGGACATGGCGCATTCGCTAAACAGATGCGTAAAGAAATGCAAACCAGCGAAGCTGATGAATTAGATCGTCGCGCACAGCGAATTGACAATCACCACACTCGGATTAGCTACAGTTCGTGGTTAAACGAACAATAACAGTCCGAAATGGGCGAACCTGCCCATTCAAGCGTTATGCGCTTGCTGATGAGGACAATATGAAAGTTCGGTTGCTTGTATATCGCGGTCACGAGGTAATGGGTGAGTATCCCGTTAACTCCACGGTTGACAGCGTCGCCATCGCGAGAGATGCACTCACAAAGCTGAAGCCTGAGTTGTCTGGCGTAATCTTAGGCGAGTACGGTCTTCTGGCTCACAGCGCCAACCTACCAAAAGACAATCCTCGGTATAATGAGCTAGTGCTTCACGTGTAGTCTCTTCCCTGTTCCCCTTACCCGTCCTAGTGGCGGGTTTTCTTTTGCAGCCAAGGTGTACGACGTTCCGTGACCATAAACCTATACCTATCTAGCGATTAGCTGCAAACAACTGTCCGGAAAATGGACGATTTAGCAAGATAAATTGATACATTTTTCTCACCGTTATTATTTCCTTGACAGCGGCTTTGTATCATGCTTTAATTATAGGCGTAGTTGATAGGAGAAACATGACCCAAGACACACAGCAAATCCTAGAGAACCATTTCAAGCCGGGTAACGTAGTTTATTCCTTTTACCGGCGCAGCTACGATTTAGTTCACGCTTTTGACTACCTTTCAACTCCGTATGGCTTCTCTTGGGTAGTCACGGTCCAAGCGTGCGACAAAGACGGCAACATTGCTCTTGGCGCGGCTGTCCGTACTCACTCTACCTATCCAGACTTTATACGTGGGGATAAGGTAGTTGCAGTCAAGGTATAGCGGCAGTTAACTTTAACATAACATAGGAGATAGAATGATAATCAATCAAAAGGATATGGTGAAACAGCTTAAGAAAAAGCAGGAAATAATCTGCCTAGACCGCATCTCTCAGGTCAACTACTCCGCCTTAGCCTTGCGTGAACTGTATGCAGGCAGAGTGGTAAAAGCTACGATTGTTAAGGGCTGGAAAGACTAGATTTTCACTGCCCCGCTCACCCGCGTCTTCGGATGCGGGTTTTTCTTGCCTTGATAAGCCTTTGGCCGCCACCATAAATTTATTAGAATTGTCTTGACAACCGTTGTTTGGTGTGGATATAGTTTGAATCGTAGTCAAGTAATACAACTAGGAGAAAATATGCAAACGACCACGGTTTTAGTTACTCTCGCCGTAGATATAGAAATAGATACCGAACTTCCCGTCAATTTTTTAGATGATAAAGTTCTCGGGTCAGTGCAAAACGCAGTAGTACGCGCTGTCAACTTAAACATGGATCAAGAAGATTTTGATTTTCAGGGACTTGATGGTGTTTATCCCTTACGCGTAGCAGGCAAATGGGCTGCGCACGAAGTTACACCTGAATAGATTTATGATCTTTAGGAGAAAAGACGATGCCAACGGCAAAACGCATTCAATCAATCACTGTCAAACGGGTGGATGACGAGTTCCCAGATACTAGCTATCTCACTCAAGAGGGATTTGAGGACAGATATGCGCAATATCAAAATGACCTGTTCGGGTTTATTGGTATTCGCGCAGAGGCCAAAATAGTTATCGGTGATACCTGCCAAACAATCAAATCTATGGGTTTGTCGGGTATTGAATCTGATTCGGATGAAGACTACCTCAAAGAGATCGAGCAAGAGGAGTTAGCTTCGTTGCGCTCTATACTCTATGAGATGGGTTTTTCCAAACGAGCAATTGCAACCGCAGTCAAGGGGGTGTAAAATGTGCCTGTTTTTCGCACCAGCGCTACTGTCTATTGCTTTGATCTTAGCACTATCGATCAAGGCTGCTATCAAGGGTAACTAACTGTCCGGAAAATGGACAAATTGAGGTTGTCATGAAAGCAATACGTACACGATATCACGGACCGACAAACACTCGCGGTTCTCGCATCAGCGCTACTGATAGTGATGGTAATCGCGTCACTATTTCTTACGACTACTCTCTCAACTCCGACAAACTACACGAAAAGGCGGCATATACTCTCATGGAAAAGATGATGTGGCCTAATGAAGTAGTCGGGGGTGGGTTTGGCTCGGACACGTTTTGGATCATGCTGCCGCGAGAAATCCACTTGATTCCTTTTTACAAAGTTTATTTCAACTCTTAGCAGAGGACAGGGCAAACCAGCCCTGCAATGTGCTGGCAGCCAGTTCCAAGTCTGGTGCATTAGGAGAATGTCATGCGAGACAGAAAATGGGAAGCAGAGGTAGACAAATTCGTTGCAGAGCATCCAATCGATGCGTGCGGGTATCCACTTGCGACAGGCATTGAGAAGCATTGGGCGCAGGAGAGCAGCACCTTCACTTTGGCCGATATCGCGTTCCTACAGGAACTGCATATCACGGTAGGTGAGCTATGATGCCTACAGAAACCGTACAGTCATGCCACTGCCGATTTGGAACTACGTGCGGTGTCTGCCGTGATGATCTATTCGGCAAGATAACTTTCAACGATGGGTTTCTGATAGCAGGAATCATCATCGGTGTGATGATTTTACTCGGTCTATGATTTGTCCGTTTTCTCGACACCCGGCTCAGCTCTATGCTGAGCCATACTTTTTGTATGTGGCTTTATTGAACGTCGCACCAAACCAAATCCTGTGGAAAACTAAACGGCTACCAAACAGGATTTGTTCTAAATCACACATTTCAAAGGAATTACGAATTTTATTGACAAATAAAATCGAACGTGCAATGATTAGGTGTCTTAAAAGTTGAGGAGCGCACAGTATGACAGTTTTAACGAAAAGAAAATCAAGATTGGTGTTTACCACCGAAGATTGCGTCCGTGAACATGGCCGCCTTCGCGAAGTAGTAATAGAAGCTCATCCTTACCATGCTGAGATCCGGCTTAAAGGTATGCGGTCAAGCTATATGATTAGCTGGTCCGGGATGTACAACGTCGCAGTTAAGAACGCGGTTGAGAAAGCACGCCAGGAAAAGAAAGCTGCAAAGAAATCAAGGTAGTTCACGCATAGGAGAGATAATGCGCTTTACAGTACGTATGATCTTTACTCTTATTTTCATAACTTCATGTGTGCCTATAGGGGCTACATGGATGATATTTATATTTCCCCTGTCCGGGTTGTTTTCCTTTATCGCGGGCGATGGATTTTGCTATCGAGAACTCTGCAAAGAGGCTTTGGAAGCGTTCAAGCACTCTTTATCTGTAATATGGTCAAGTCCAAGTTTAAAGCGCTCGGAGAAAAAGGGAATATGACGATTACTCCAGAGGAAATGCAGCAGCAGGAAAAAGACGCCATGTTTGCAGACTATTATGTGTTGGCAGAAGAAACTTTACTGTCTATGTGGATGTGTTCTGACTGTGGAGCTATGGTGCGCAATACAAGTATTCATTACCTTTGGCATAAGAAATTGGAAGGAAATCTATGACACGGATTACTTACGAACTCGCAATGGCCGCAAGTTGGGATGCAGGCAATCGATCCATGCGTAAATCTGGTAGAAGCACATGGAATCAAGATGATTACAAAGTGGCAGCAAAGGAATTTGAACGTATCTACAAGGCATAACTATCCAAGACTGAAGCGTGGTGTATTGCTGTAGCTGCTATTCGATGGATGCTGCCGATGAAGAGCGAATAAGGCAGGAAAGATTTTCAACTTAGAGTTGAAGACTTGCGAGTGAGCTCCGTGCTCAGAAATGACGACTAGCAGCTACAGGAGTACATCGGAGAGGATACTATGACACGCGTTAAAACTGCTTATTGTGGTCTGTGCTCAAAAACGGTAGAGATTGTATTTGGCTACCGTTGTATTCAATGTGGCGCAAGAATTGCTACCGAACAAGAAGAGAAACAGAAATGACACCCTCAGAGTTTTGGGACGGAGCAGGAAAACTGGAGCGTAGTTTCTGGTTCATGAAGTATGGACCAGATCACTTGAGCGTACTGGACGGTAGGTGGACCTATGACTTGCTACCTACTGGAGTCAAGGTAGCGTTGAGCCAAACGTTACAGAACATGAAAGTGCATTAGTGTCTTGCCGTGGTTACTATTGAAAAGCTAGCTGGCAACGGATATAGATCCCGAAAGGGTAACGACCAGAAGTCCGAATAGATAGTAACCTCGGGAATACATTAATCCATTTTTATGGATAGGAGGAAGTATGAGAAATACAAAATGTCAAGCATTTACTAAAAACGGACAAAGATGTTCGCATCCAGCAAAGTTTATCAGAATTAGAAACGGAAAACGCAGCAAGTTCATCTGTGGGTTACACACGAACGCCGTTAAAGTAACATTTAGGTAGAGGATATTATGCTAACTCCCAGATCAGAGTATTGCATGTTGCATCAAGTGTATTATCCAGCGTACGGACATTGCTTTGACTGCCGGAAGGCTACTCAACGGAGGATAGGTATGGGAAACTCTAACTATTGCCGTCAGCACGACAGGTGGTACTTGGAAGACGGTACCTGTCCTTCGTGCCGCAGGGCTGTGATCGACCGTCTAACTTTTACTGCGCGGCCAGAGAACTGGGTGCCGAAGTTTGAGGAGACAGACACTATTCGGTTGGCCGGATTAGGGGTGTTGGTATGAAACATCATGGATCAACCCGCAAACAGGATGAAGCAGGCGTCAAACACGCGCTAGAGCTAGGTGTACTGCTGACTGCGTTACTCCTGTTGTTCGAGATATTCGGCGGTCGGCTATGAGAGTTGACTACAACATGGGAATTGACTACAGGTATCCGCTTAAACGCTGGCTACGAGGAGTTGCAGTTTTATTTCTTGCCACCTTGACATCTGCCTTAATTTGGTGTATGGTTTTTCTAATCGGAAGGCAAGTCTGGAGATGGCTATGAGTGTATATGAATGTTTAGCTTGTGAATGCCGTCAAGCGTGCGAAGGTTTGCCGTGGTTCTGCATCAAATGCCGCCGAGGAAGTGCTTGGCTGAAGTTTATTTGCACAATATGAACCCAATGGAGCAGTTTCGATGGGAGATTTGTGGATTAGAACGAGAATATCCGCTTGAGAAGCACAATTACGACGCACGTATTCTGATTTTAGCATCGTGGTCGTCTTGGATACTTGCAATGATCGATGAAACTCATGTTGCCACGAATCGCAGAGCTAAAAACTGGTGCCGGAAATTTTATTGCGCGGCTAGGCAAATATGCAATTGGGATCTGCTGGATAGAAAAGGAATGCCAGAAAGAATGCTACAAGTTTGCGTTGCATTTCACCGTTGTAAAGGATTAGTTTAGTTGTCTGGAAAATGGACAGAAAGGTAACAAATGAAAATACCGCAGGTACTACAGAAGGCACAACCTGGCAGCGCTCGGCTAGAGTACTACAAACCGGGCAAATCGGAAGAGTTTGGATTGAACAAGCGGACGCGCAGGATTGCGCGGGGAGAAGCGGTTACTAAAGCGGATGGGAGTGTGGAGAAGGGATAGTACTTAAAGAGCACCAAATATAGAAGATAGGGTCGGCCTTACGCTGACCCGATTTTTATTAGACAAGCGCCCAAATAATACTTGACAACGCAAAAACTACTGTTCCTTTGGCTTCTTGCCCAGCATCTTTTCAATTGCCTTCTTCTTGGGGTCGCGTTTGAACGGCTGACGGCGGCCAAGGACTACTAGTGCTTGGTTCGAGGCTTCTAGTCGGTCTGAGGTTTCCAAATTTGGGTTCTCGGCAATCTCCAACAAAAGTCGGAGCAGCCTATCGCCGTGTCGAATTCCGCGTTTTTGTTCAGTCATACAGTTTCCATAGTCCATTTTCCGGACAGAGATTTGCCCGAGCCTTGAAGGAGGGCAAGGCTCGGGACTCGAAGCCAGATGAGCCGTTTCGGATACCGGCGGGGCGCAACTGGCCGCTTGGATTGTGCCTTAGGAGGGAGAAGGCTGCGCAGGGCTGTTGAATCTGGGCTTCAATATAGTACAATGCAATTGGGAAGCGTTTTAGCGATCAGGGTGAAAAATAAGTTGTTTTTGTGCCTGAATACGATTTTTCTTGAGTTCATGATCTTTTTCTGGTACAATGATCTTATATCGTGACTAGGATGCGTCTAAGCAAAAAGTCCATGAAGATGAGGTTTTTAAAGTTCATGGACTTTATCGCAACTAGACAAACGCTAGTGGGACAACTTCATTAAGTTTATCTTGGCTAGTTGTGAATAAGTCTATGGTATCAGGCTAGGGTTATAAAAGAACTAAAATCTATAGAAGAAAAAAATCTATTCCAAGGAACAAAATGACACTATTTGAAAAAGTGAAGACATGCGTATACGCAGCTTCAATACATCGGCGTACTAAAAACAATACCTCTTTTAAAGGCTGGGCTAATGCTTGGCTGCTGGGAGTGGATAGATCCGTTTCGGGTTCAGAGAGCGTGGCAAATGGACACAGGAGCGCAGGCAGTCTTAGCGCGAAGTCAGCCAATTGTTATGGTCTGGCTGCGCAGGAAGAAATTCCAGAACGTAAAAGAGCGCATGAAGTAGCAGCAAATCGATGGACGGAAGAAGTATTTGCCCTTCTTGGTTACTCCGAAGAAGGCGTTACGGCGCTACTAGAAGAAGCAAAAGTCTATCCTGATGACACTAATAACTTTGACGCGCCTTCCGGTTATCGAGGTTACGTTAACAAAATTCCAAAGTATCTGACACAAGAACAATGGGACGCGAAAATGGATGAACAAAATCACGCGTGTGCGATATGTAGAAAGCCTGCATCTCTTTGTTTGAAATATAGTTGGATAGACCGCAAGAAAAGTCCAGGATTAGTTCGAGACCACGACCATGTAAACGGAAGAATCCGTGGACTGCTGTGTACTCAATGTAATCTTGGACTTGGAAACTTCAAAGAAAGTATTCCAACCATTTTGAGAGCGATGGAGTATTTGCAAAAATATTCCTTGACATCTGAATGAAACTATGAAATAATTCTCAAGAAAATTGAAAAGGAGGAAACATGAGTTACAGTATTGAAAAGCATTATCGCGTGTACGACGATTCCGATGGTTCTTATATCAGCGTATCTCCAGATGCCGATGGTTTGAGTCTTGTAGAAATTCGACAAGTCTTGCCGGGCGGAACAATCTTGAGTAGGATTACTATGACCCGCGAGCAAGCAGATCTTCTACAAGTACAA
>Ga0137416_10000199_pt1 | contig 26000 bp, 26 predicted proteins | sample CZODoug3_1_1_16f_FD_108282 | JGI IMG/M metagenome (GOLD analysis project Ga0137416, IMG submission 108282) | Vadose zone soil fungal communities from Angelo Coast Range Reserve, California, USA - CZODoug3_1_1_16fungal (Illumina Assembly) | ecosystem: Environmental > Terrestrial > Soil > Vadose...
CTGTCGCAGCTCAATTCGATTTTGCAGACGCGGGATTCGGCGCGCGGGCTGATTGTGAATATGTCCGACGTGCTGTTCGACACAGGAAGCTACACGCTGAAACCGGGAGCACGCGAGAAGCTGGCGAAGATTTCGGGCATCGTGCTGGCGCATCCGGGGCTGAATTTGCAGATTGAAGGGCACACAGACAGCGTGGGAACCGATGAATTCAACCAGCAACTTTCCGAGCGGCGGGCGGATTCGGTGCGGGATTTTCTTGCGGAGCAGGGCGTGCCCGGATCGGCGATCAGCGCGCGCGGGTTCGGGAAAACTCAGCCCGTGGCGTCGAACGATACGGCGGAAGGGCGGCAGCGGAACCGGCGCGTCGAGTTGGTGGTGAACGGCGACGCGATCGGGAATGGGAATGCGAGCGCGGCGGTGACGTCGAATCGGTAGGCGATAGCCTCACTCTAAACGCCAATAATAAACTCTCCGTCGGCCGCGTAACCGTAGGCCATGCGCGGGGTGTTGAAGGCGAAGCCGGGGTTTCCTTCGCGATCGAGAAGGATGAGGCCGCCGGTAGCGTGGGTTCGGGCGGCGAGAATGCCTACGGCCTCGCGGGCGATGAGTGTTGCAGCATCGCGTGCTGAAGGCCTCGGCAGGATGGATGGAGAAGGGTTGGGATCCGAGCCGACCCCGCGGCGCAGGAAGTCGGCGGCGGTTTTCGCCATTACAACCTTCATGATCGCTTCGCCGTAGCCGGTGCAGGAAACACCGCCGGCCTCCGCGTCGGCGTAACAGCCACAGCCAATCAAGGGTGAATCTCCGACACGACCGGGAAGTTTGCAGCAGGTACCGCCCGTGCTGGTGGCGGCGAACAAGCGGTCGTCGGCATCGCAGGCGACCGCGCCGACGGTTCCTTGTTCGTGGCCGCGGTGATGCGCGGCGGCGTGCTTGCTGTTGCGGCACTTCAGCCAGGCGTCGCGCTCGGGTTCCGCGATGAGCTCTTCCGGCGCGCACAGGGCTAGCCCCTGCTCCACTGCAAAACGCTCGGCGCCTTCACCGACGAGCATCATGTGCGGACAATTTTCGAGGACCTGGCGGGCGAGGCGGATGGGATTACGAATGTGACGAAGGGCCGCGACGGAGCCTGCGCGCAGGGTGGCGCCGTCCATCACGATGGCATCACATTCGACGTAGCCGTCGAGCGTGAGATGCGAGCCGAAGCCGGCGTCGAAAACGGGGTCGTCTTCCAGAACTACGACGGCGGCTACGACGGCATCGAGGGCCGAGCCGCCGCTGCTGAGAACGGACCAACCTGCGGCGAGAGCGCGCTCACAACCGGCTTTGCACGCGTCAACGGATTCATCAGGAATGTCCCAGGCGCCGCCATGAACGATGAGCGAAGGTTTCATAGTGCATGAGGGTGGCAAAGCGAGAGTCGCTTGTCCAGTAAACGAGGGCGGCGATTTGATGGTGACTGCGGTTAGATTAAGAAATCGAGCAGCACCAGCAAGGGTCCGAGAAAAGCGAGGATCATGCCGCCGGTGATGGGGTTGCGGGGAATGCGGCGAAGGGAACCGACAAAGCTGGCAGGCACGGCTTTGAGGCGTGATTCCGGGCGCGGGCCGTAGAAGGGGCCGACAACGGTGTAGCGCGAAAAACTGCGGCGCACAGCGCAAGCTTCGTCATGGATCCAAACGGAAACTTCATCGCGGCCGCGCCAGACAAGACCGGCGCCGAACACGAAGAGCAAATAGCCCACGATGGTGAGCAGTCCGAGCGCCGAGCCTTCACCCCAAAACATATTTCCTCGCAGGTGCCAAGTTTAATTAAGACGCAGAAATGGAGCCGCGACGTTACTCTTCTTCGTGAATGGTCACGAGACGCACGACTTCAAACTCCTTAGGGCCGGCGGGGGTGGTGACTTGAACTTCATCGCCCACTTTACGGTTGAGCAGAGCGCGCCCAATGGGGGAGGTGGTGGAGATAAATCCCTTTTCGGCGTCAGCTTCTTCGGTGCTGACGAGTTTATATTCGATCTTGACCTCGCGCCGAGTGTCTAGCACCACGATACGGGAGCCGTAGCCGGCGCGATCCTTGGGGATGTTGGTCAGGTTGAGCATGCCGAGATCGCCCATGCGCTTTTTGAGTTGGCCGATGCGCGCGTTCACAAAGCCCTGGCGTTCCTTGGCGAATTTATACTCGGCGTTCTCGGAGAGGTCGCCGTGCGCGCGGGCGACGGCAATTTCCTTGGGAAGGTCGACGCCGAGTTCGTGCTCGAGCGCGGCAATCTCGTCCTGGATCTTTTGCTTAATCTTCTTCAATGGGTCAGACATGGCGAATTGGAACCTATCCAAGCAGGGCGCAAGTACGTGAGAGCAGCAGCCCCAAGGAACAGTTAATTATACCTGCGAAGTGACCAATTATAGATGGGGGCGGATTGCGGCGACAAGAGACGTGGCGGTCCGCAGCGCAGGAGCGAAAAAACACCAAGGGCGTGGTGAATGATGCCATGCGGCACCCTACTCGACGGTGACTTGAAGTGACTGCGTCTTGGTATTTCCGGCGGCGTCGCTGATAGTGAGCGTGTAGATCGTGCTTCTTGCCGGCGAAACGCTGACGCAACGCCCGTACGAAGGCCAAACCGCATTTGGCTGGGGCTCCAGGGTCACGGCTTTGGCGTTGGCCACGCCGTAGCAGAGTTGGACGCTTTCTCCCTTGTGTATGGCGCCGGGACTTGCATAGAAGTTTTGGATGGCAAGCTCCTTGCCACCGAGTTGTTCCAGAGCCACGCGGTCGCTTTCCAACTGTTGTCGGGACTTTTCCTCGCGCGCTCGGCGTTCGATTGCGAGGTTCTGCTGCCAACGGGAAAACAGAGTCCAAACTGTAAAGAGGAGAACAATACCCACTAGCATCGAAGAATAAAGCAGAGGATTCTTGAAGGCAGAATTGGTCTTCGCGGGAGGGTGAGGGCCCCGAGCATCAGTGAGCATGCTTGCCTGTCTTAACGATTGAAGAGATTAGCATTTTGCTTTGTTTTGCTTGAGAAGAAATTTTTGTCGCCGATAAAAGTCTCACGCGGCGGGGTAAGCCACTTGGAGCAAGCGAGTTTGCTCAAGGTTGCGTGAACGTCCAACGGGTGAGTGCCTCCGTGAAATTTGCCGCGTGCTCATCCTGGCCGAAGACGGTCTGCGGGTTGACGCGATAAACGGAGCCGCCGGAAGATTCGAGCAAAGGCCCGACGTCGCCGCCATACTTGCGGTTGTAGACCCCAACCAGCTCCTTCCAGACGGCGCGATCGGTGACTTCTTGCACGGTGCCTTCGAGAATTACGGCTTCGTCCGCTTTTTCCGTGCCGACGGCGCAGCGAGGGTTGTTGGCGAGATTTTTTGCTTTGCGCGTGCGAGGTCCGGTGCTGAACCAGAAGGCATCCTGCCACCAAATGCCCCAGATAAGCATGAGGTGTGGCCGGCCATCAGGCCGGAACGTGGCGATCCAGTAGTTGTGAGAATTTTCCAGGCGTTCGAGCGCCCAAGACCAGGGTTTGAGGCCGGAGGTGGCGTCGCTAGCCTTGTCCAGCGCATCTGGCCAGTACGGGTGGCTCGCTCTTGGTTCAAGCATGGCGTGCCTGCCTGAGGGAATGGACGCGAGCACATTTTAGCAAGCGGGCCGGGGATTTATGAATTCGTTTTGCGGGCCCGGCAAGAAAACGGCAACAGCTTTCTTCAGCTTGTTGGGGTGCGCGGGATTTATGAGACGAAGGCGCAGCCGACGCGGAAGCTGCCCTGCGTGGTGCGTTGAAACCAAACCGGCTTGAGGCTGACGCGGACGGGCGGAAGAATGGGGACGTGCAAGACCGCCAAGACGTTCTCCGGAAGGTCTTCCTGGGTGTCAAGTTCAATGGCGACGCCCCCGAAACCGAGGTCGATAACGCGAGCGCGACGCGTGCCTTGTTCGCCGAGCGTGGCATAGGCGTTGGTGCCCGCCATCGAGACGCGCTCCGCCTTACGCTGAACTGCATAAGCTAGGGCGGGCGAAGCTTGTGAAGGCGTGGCCATTTCCGGAGGAACGGTGGCCTTGGGAGGTTCAGGCTTGGATTCTGAGCGCTCCGGTGTGCGCCCTGATTCAATGGAAATCGGAGCCGGCGGCGCTGCGGACCGCTCTGGAGTTGAAACGGGCTCCGATGGAGCCGAGACGGACGGCGCGCGCGTTCCACCGTTTGCAGTCCTGCCGTGGTTTGCGTGCTTTAGACGATAGAGGCGTTCGTCGGCAACCCGGATTAACTGCTCGGCCTGCTCGCCATCCTGCGGGAAAGTGGCGACACCATGGTCCATGCTGACGCTTACGTTCAACTGCAAAGGCTGCAGCATTTCGGCAAAAACCGTTTCCACACGACGGCTAAGCGCTAATGCTTGTTCCGCGTCTGTTTGCGGCAAGAGAAGAGCGAACTCATCTCCGCCGATGCGGAAAGCAGAATCGGAAGTGCGGAGGGCTTTTTTGAGCGTAGACGCAGCGGCCCGCAGAACTTCGTCGCCTCGAGGATGGCCGTGTTGATCGTTCACTTCCTTGAAGCGATGCAGGTCGAGAACTACGAGACCCAGCGGCGAGCCGTAGCGGCGACTGCGATTGAGCTCTTTTTCGAACGTCTCACTGAAGAGGCGGCGGTTGTAGAGGCCAGTGAGGGGATCGGTGACTGCATTCAGTTGCAGGATTTTTAGCTCGTCGTATTCGATGACAATCGGGACACGGAAGAGTCCTGCGGAAGCAAGGACGTCCATCAAGGCGGTTTTCAGCGCGACTTGGCGACCTAGGTTTTCACTCAGCTCGCGTCGACGCAGGAGCATATCGTCCCAGAGCTGAATGCACTGGCTCTCACGCAAATCGAGGTGAGTGATTGCGCGAATGTAGTGTTGCAGGAATTGACCGCGCGCGGATAGATCAAGACTCTCGAGCGTGTCTGCAAGAAGCTCGAGATAGGAATCCTCGACTGGCAGACGAGGTGGCACAGAGGCGCCAGGGCTGGGCATAGCTGGGTAGTTACCGACCTCTACCTATCCCCGCGGGGTATGGGGAGAAAGCGAATCTTCTCGCTGCCAAGGAGCAAGTGGCGGTCCATCCGTACCATGACGGCACCGCGGGGTTGGCACGCTCATCGACAAAATCGCGAGATCACCAATTGATGCTATCTCAAAGTAAAGAATAAAGATAGGGGCAGGGGCAGGCTTTCGCAGCTGCGGAGTGGGTGGAAGTAACGAAATCACCCCAGGAACAGTGTCGTGGGCAAAAGGACAGTCAAATTACTCAAGTGGCCTTAGAAATTCCAACCCGAATAGACGGATATCGCCGGCGACGCGTTGCCGGAGGATTTTAGCGGAGATCGGGGGAGTCTCGTTGGGAACGACACTGGAGGAGGAGTGCGGTGAGGGAGCCGGAACGGTGATGCTGACGATCTGGTCGGGACGGAGATAATGCGTCGAGGCGATACAGGCGCCAGTAGAACTGATGTTCAGGGTTTTGGTAAGTTCAATGAACTCAACGCCAGAGGTGTCGACACCGCGAAGAAACACGGGTAGTTGGAGACGGATGCGCGGGGACTGGCGCCGCTGAACGGGGTCTAAGCCCTCGCCTTTGTTGTCAATTTCGATTTCCAATCTCCCCCCGCAGTACTACCGACCTAGTACGATTAAGCATATTCAGTGCCAGGAAAGACACTGTCCGGAGCGCTCGTAAGTAGCTATAGACACAAGAGGTTAAGTGTCGAGGCGGCCGCAGGGAAGTTATAGTGGTTCAGAAAGGTTACCTTGCGGGCCACGCGGCTTCCCCAAATGTGCAAATGGAACGCTTTTACCATTGACAGGGGGACTAAGTCTCTGGGAGTATGACCAAGCATCGCAGAAGGGAAAATTTTTTCCTACATCCCGTAATGGTCTCAAAAGCATAAATAATGGCTGGAACAATTGCAAACCCACCGCTTGCCGATTCGCTTGGCAGAGGCGGGTTTTCTAGAGAGCTGCTGGTCGGGCTTCTGGACACAGTCGAAACTGCGGTAGTGGTCGCGGAACGCAGCGGACGCATTGTTTTGATGAACGCGCGGGCGCGCAAGTCGCTGGGCGTTGAAACGAGTGCGGAAGCGGGAATCAATCTGTTTACTGAACTGCTCGACGCCGACTGGAAGCAGATTTTTCGGGAGATCGAAAGCGGAAAGCATGAAGTTCAGCTGGAGGTGGAGCGCGGAGGTGAGAAGTTATTCGTCAGCGTGCAGTGGATGCCGGAGCCGGACTGGGTTGTGGTGCAAATCCAGCGGCAGCAAGACATGCAACAGGTACCCGATCCGGCGACACAGATCACCGTGCAGGAGTTGCTGCAAGAGCGCGAAATAACGTATCGCAATCTTCTCGCGGCATATCTGAAGTTGCAGGAAGTGAACCGGCAAAAGACAGTGTTCCTGGCCTCCGCGGCGCACGAGTTGAAGACCCCGCTGGCGGTAATCAAGGGTTATTACGATTTGATGCTGGCGGGTTCGCTGGGAAAATTGTCGGACAAGCAAAGAGACATACTGGAAGAGTCGAAGGAAAGCTGCGAGAGGCTAGTCCGGCTGGTGTCGATGTTCTTGAATTACTCGGCACTGGAAAGCGGAAAACTGGTGTTGCAGCTTCGCGAAAATGACTTGCGTGATTGTCTAGATGAGGTAGCGAAGCGATGGTCGGAGGCATTTCAGCGCAAGGGAGTGAAGTTGGAAGGGTCCTTCGATCCTTCGATACCAAATTTCCGGTTTGATTACCAGAAGGTGCAACAAGCAGCGGCGAACTTGCTGGACAACGCATTGAAACATACTCCGACAGGGGGCTTGGTGACGCTTCACGCGGGGCCGCACTTCTGGGAACGACGTGTGGCGGAGGTAGCGCCAATCCAGGAGCGGCGGCGGTTTCGGTTGCCGCGGCCCAATAGCGTCGAGATTTCGGTAACGGACAGCGGCCCTGGGATTCCCGCGGAGCATCACCAGGAGATCTTCGAGGATTTTGTGCGGGTGGACCGCAACACCACGGGAATGGGTTTAGGGCTGGCGATTGCGAAGCGCCTGATCCAGGCGCATCGGGGGAAAATATGGGTGGAAAGTGAGCCAGCGGGCGGCAGCAAATTTACGTTCCTACTGCCCATGGATCAGAATTGAATTTGGCGCTAGTAGTGTGAAGTTCGAATGATTGGGAGTGAAGGAGAGTTCGATGGCCGTGAAAGAGAAGATTCTCGTAGTCGATGATGAACCAAGCATAAGAAAGTATTTGCAGACACTGCTCGAGGTGGATGGTTTCGATGTGGAAACGGTGAGCTCCGGCAAGGAGGCTCTTGGAAAAATTAGCGCCGGGGAGCGTCCGGATTTCGTGATTTTGGACGTCTTGATGCCGGAGATGAGCGGGCTGGACACGCTGAAGGAATTGATGCAACTGGACCGGAGCTTGAACGTAATCATGCTGAGTTGTTCAAATGAGGTTGGCACGGTGGTAGAAGCGATTCGCATCGGCGCGCATGATTACCTGACCAAGCCTTTCGAGAAGAGCGAGCTGGATGCGGCGATGCTGAAGTCGAGGCAAAAGAAAGAACTGACGCAAGAAAACAAGGCGCTGCGAGATTATTGCGATCAGGTTACCGAAGATTTGAGTTTCTTAGCGGCGAGCCCACAAATGGTTCGCATTCGCCAACAGATCCTGCAGATCGCGCCCGTCGATGTGCCAGTATTTATCTGCGGGGAAAGCGGTGTGGGGAAAGAAGTGGTGGCGCGGATGATTCACCTGCGCTCGTCGAGGCGCAACCACCCGTTCGTCAAGGTGAACTGCGCAGCGCTGCCCGGGGAGTTGCTGGAGTCCGAGTTGTTTGGTTTTGAGCAGGGGGCATTTACAGGTGCGGTGCGCGCCAAGCCTGGCAAATTCGAATTGGCCAACAAAGGCACGATCTTTCTCGACGAGATCGCGGAGATGAGCACGCACTTGCAGGCCAAGCTGCTGCATGTTCTTCAAGATCATCAATATTCGCGACTCGGCGGGCGGCATTTGATCGACACGGATGTACGGGTGCTGGCGGCGACCAACGTGGAGGTTCAGGAAGCGATGAAGACGGGGCGCTTCCGGGAAGATCTGTACTACAGGCTGAATGTGTTGTCCATCAATGTTCCCCCGTTGCGTGAAAGGACCTCGGAGATCCCGCTGCTGTTCCGTTACTTCTTAGAAAAATATAGCGAGAAGTTCGGGAAGGCGGCACCAGGACCTTCAAAACACCTCTTGGACGCTGCGGCGAATTATCCCTGGCCGGGTAACCTGCGCGAGCTGGAGAATTTCGTGAAGCGCTATGTGATTTTGGAGGACGACGAAGGCAGCCTGCGCGAATTGATCGAAATGTCGGCGGCTCGTCAGCGGACTTCACCGCGACAGGAAACACCAATGCCGCGCGAACAGGGGCTCAAAGCGTTGGTCCGCGGCCTGAAAGATGAAGCGGAGATGGAAGCCATTGCGGACGCGCTGGAGAAGACGCGGTGGTGCCGCAAGGACGCCGCGAAAATGCTCGGCATCAGCTACAAGGCGATGCTTTACAAGATGCGGCAATTTAACTTAGACACGCCGAGAACGAGACGGTCGGCGCCCGGAGTGGCTGCGCCTAAGGAAACGGCACCACTGGGCGCCATTCGGAACCAGTAGGCATCAAACGGATATATTCATCGGTGCCCGGTGCCAATTGAAGTTGTGACCGGTCCTGTAGGTACCGAGCCAATTTTCCCATAGCGCAAAAGGCGCGAATCCGGTATTGTCACCGAATGTTAAAACGAATTAGGGTGTAAGAACTTGGCTGATCGGCGCATTACCGAGTAAGCCGAAGCAAAGAAAGGGGCGCGACGGACCACGCGCCTTCACGAGCGATCCAGAAGGATGGGGGTAATGACGGAACGGCGCATTGCACGACGTTACGATTTGTCGTTGCCCGTTATTATTCGTGTACCGACGGAGCGTATCGCGGACAGCCAAAAAGGCAAGACGCGCGACGTTTCAACTCGCGGCGTTTACTTCGTGCTGGATCAGGATTTGGAACCGGGTTCGGATCTCGACATTACCCTAACACTTCCCGCGGAGATTACACACGGCTCGGACGTTTTCGTGCGGGCGCTGGGGAAGGTCGTCCGGGTAGAGAAGCGCGTGGAAGACGGGAGCTCGCGGATGGGCGTGGCGGCGGTGATCGAGCGGTATGACATCATTCGCGGGGAAAACGGTAAAGCCTAAGTTCGCTTGCTCCCGTCTCGCCCTCCAGTACTACTGACTCCGAGAAGAGCGGTTCCAAGAGAGAAATTGTTGTCGAAGTTTGGAACTTTTTTCTTCTCTACCTTTTTCCCGCTTGCGGGCATCTGTTCTAGTACCTAGCGGTGTAGTCCTCCTATCTTGCTGCAATATTGAGACTTAGCGCCTGGCTGTTTGGTTTTCCGGTTATTCCTGCGCGGCGTGTGCTTGGCCTGTTAGCTGCAACCCCGGGATGCGGGAAAACTATTCTACCGACATGCCTTCCTTCAGCAAAAGGAAACCGGATACCGCAACGGCTTCCAGCCTCGTGCCTGCGGACGACGTCTTGTTCGGACATTCTGCAACTATGTCCCTGATCCGAGAGCGCTTGGAGAAGGTCTGTCACACCAACGTGCCTGTCTTGCTCTGTGGGGATGCAGGAACGGGTAAAGAGATGATCGCGCGTTGGATGCATTGCCGTTCGCCATATCAAGAAGGCCGATTCATAAAGGTGAACTGCGCTGCCATTCCGGGGTCGCTATTGGAAAGTGAGCTGTTCGGGTACGAGAGAGGGGCGTTTACAGGGGCTCGCAATTCAAAGCCCGGGCGGGTCGAGTTGGCGAACAAGGGCACGTTGTTCCTCGATGAGATTGCAGACCTAGACATGAGCCTGCAAACCAAGCTGTCGCACTTTGCGCAGGATGGCAGCTTTTCGCGTATCGGCGGCGAAGCAGAACAATCAGTGGACACGCGCATCATTTGCGCTACGAACAGAGATTTAGACCGTGAAATTGCAGCCGGCCGGTTTAGGCCAGACCTCTATTATCGGATCAGCGTGCTGCAAGTGCGATTGCCTAGTCTGTGCGAGCGCAGAGAGGATGTGCCGATGTTGGCGGAGTACTTCCGTGTGTTCTATGAAAAACAATTCGCGAAAGAATGTGAGCCGCTCGGATCGAAGCTGCTGAACTACCTTGAGAACTTGAATTGGCCAGGGAATGTGCGAGAGTTATCCAACTGCATCGCCCGCTTTGTACTGATCGGGCAGGACGCATTCAACGCACAGGATATGCCGCAAAAGCGCAGCACATCCGATTTAGGTAGTGTCGCACCCAACGGGAATTTGCCTCTCAAGAGTATCGCAAAAGAGGCCATTCGCGAGATGGAGAGGAACGTCATACTGGAAGCGCTCCGGACTAATCAATGGAATCGTCGTAGGACAGCCGAAGCGTTGAAAATTAGTTACCGCGCGCTGATTTACAAGATTCGGGACGCTGGCCTGGCTTCCCGCGCGACCGAATCCAGCCCAATGCCCAGCTTGCCAGTCCCCCCGTTGGCCTCCAAAGACTAGACATAGCTGCCCTTGAGCGTGAGTGCGGGTCAGCAAACCACAATCACACTGGGTTTCCTGCCAGCCAATTCAGCTCGACGGCGGGCGGGATTGTGAGCGGAGTCTTGTTTCAGCTTTTGGATTTGGATAAGGTCGTTCTTGAGGACGAGATCATCGCTTGTCAATGGTTCCCGCGCGAATTGACTTCCCCGTCCGTCACACCACAGTCGAAGCGCGCCGCTGCTTCATTGAGCGAATCAGAAGGTCGACAGCCGTTTGGCCGATGACCTTGGAGGGCTCTTCGCCATGTGAGTTTCCATTTACGGGAACTTCGACCTTCTCCTGGGGGGGTGCCAACCTTGGGGTTTCAGTTCGGTTCGCCGAAACTGTAACGATCTCCTGTAGGGCTACCGTCGGTGAAGACTCGCTCGCCTTCACATGGACTGGAACTTTCTCAAAGAGAGGTGCCACTATTGGCGTTTGGTTCATGCCGAATTCTGCCGCCGCTTGCTCCACCATGTCCGCTTGGATGACGCTTTGCTGAGTTTTATAGCCGATGGTGAGGCAGGCATCGCATAGTAAATTGATGAGCCGCGGCACGCCCTGCGTATACTGAAAGACCCTTTCAACGACCGAATCGGGAAAAGGTTGCGTCCCGCCCTGAAACCCCGCAGCATGCAGTCGTTCCGCAATATACACGCGCAACTCAGGGAGAGTGAGCGCGCGAAGCGTGCAACTTCTCGCAATTCGTTGTCGCAGCGCGCGCAACTCGGGTCGCTCAAGAATGGTGAGCAGTTCTGGCTGCCCACATAAGATGATCTGCAAAGGCTTTTCTTGGTAAGTATCGGCATTACTAATCAGGCGAATTTCTTCGAAGAGTTCAACACTTAGGAGATGGGCCTCGTCCACGAGAAGCACGGAAGTTCCACCCTTGCTCTGCGAACTCAAGAGCATACGCTGCAGTGCGGCGAGACGGGCGGGTTTAGATACCCCAGCGCTTGAAATTTCAAATTCTGCCAGGATCATTTCCAAGAATTCGTCCCGCGTCAGCATTGGGTTGAGAACGAAAGCGGACGCAAGCGAGTTGTCGGCCGATGCGCTCTCATTAAGGATCCGCAAAGCCGCGTGAAGGACGGTAGTTTTTCCTATTCCGATCTGCCCAGAGAGCACTGCGAAACCCTTGCGGCGCATGACCACTTCGACCAGCGTGGCCAGCGCAGCCGCATGGGTTTCGGCGAGGTGGAAGAACTTTGGGTTCGACGTCAGCCGGAACGGCTCTTCCCGCAATTGGTAGAACGACGTGTACATCAGGAGTTGTTGACCGTAAATCGAGAAATCATCACTCCGATCACCATCGCCGCGAAGGCGGTGCCTGTCATCATGGCGGCCACGCTCGACAAGTTCCGTATGCGCTGCCGGTCGGAAAGAATCACGGAAATTCCCGTGAGCAGGGGCTGGCCGAAGACCTGAGCCGCTCCACCCTCGGGACGAGTGGACTTATCGATCATCTCATCTCGCAACTCGTCGCGTAGCGAATTCATCGCCTGGGCCCTGGGCACGGTACGGCTACGATTCGGGGAGGTCCATGGTGTAGTGAGCAACCCGCCTTCCACAATTCCGGAGCTCAATCTGCCTGCGTGCGTAGCTATTCTATAGAAACTGCACGGGTTAGGGACGGCAGAACATTGTCCCTGGACCTTCTGCACATGGCAGATGATGTTTCATGGAAATTCATTTCCCATAAGCTTCCCGGGATTCAACCATTGGATAACCGCGTTAAGCGGAACAGGATTCTGCTCGCAGCTTGATTCCTCGCTAAATTTGAACGGTTCAAAAGGCCACCCTGCCCAATACGAACCCGAAGTTACATAGACGGTAGGTCGAACGAGCCTAGCAACTGCAGCGGGTCGCGTGGGGCGGCAATCGATTACAAGGGGGAACAGATCGATGTTTCGAGCGAACAGGCCGAAGCGAGATTTGCTGTTTGGTCTTCTCAGGCTGATCAAAGGTGGTATGAGGACCAGCCCCTTGTTGTAGAAAAAAAGCCTAATTTATTTGTTGGCATACTTTGCCTGAGACCGAAGGCTAAGGCTAGTGATGCGGGGAAAGAGCTTGGTCATTTTGTGAATATAGTGTGACAACGATTCCCTTCGCTTGCCAATTCCGAGAGGGGGGCGCAACCCCTCCCATATCATTAAGTCTTATAAAATCAGCAAGTTTCGAGTACTTCTACGCGCTAGACCAACTCTGGCTGAGGCCGAACTATTTGGCGACTGGGATGCAGGTTGTGATCGCAGATGTGTGGTTGGCTTGGGGTGTGGGAAGGATTTCGTGCCTGTAAGTCAGATGGCGAAGCTCTATCCACATGACTGAAATGAACTTGGAATGCGGCAATCCTGGGAAGAGTCAGTGGTATGCAGTTTGCACTCGTCACCAGCACGAGAAAGCGGTTTCCGAACGCCTTTCTGGGATTGGATTTGAAGTATTTCTGCCTACCTATCAAGTTGCCCGGCAATGGAAGGATCGCGTCAAGCATCTGTCCCTGCCGCTGTTCCCCTGTTACGTCTTCTTGCGCTGTGTGCTCGGCCAACGGCTAGAGGTTCTCGCCACCCCTGGCGTTCATTCGCTTGTGACGTTCGCCGGCCGGCCAGCTCCCATTCCCGAAATACAAGTCGACGCAATCAGAAGAATAATTGAAAGCCATCTCCAGGTTGAACCCCACCCTTTCCTGTCCTGCGGTGATTGGGTTCGAGTCAAATTCGGTCCCCTCGCCGGAATCGAGGGTATTCTGATTCGCAAGAAGACCGCGTACCGTCTGATCTTATCGGCCCAGCTGCTTGGGCAATCGATAGCGGTGGAAGTGGACGCCTTCAGCGTTGAGCCTCTTTCGCAGGGAGCCACGGTTAAATCGCTGGAATCTTCAGCAACCTCTCGCTTCGTTGATCGCGGAATGCAGGAAATCGGAGGCTTGGCGTGAGAGCGAGGCATCGAGGCGCAACTGCAATGAACGCGAAAAGCTTGAGGGCTTGCGCGATTGTGTTGCTGGTGGCAATGGGTATGGGCAAGGCCGCGGGTCAGGAAAAGTCATCCGTTGCATCCCAAAAGACAGCCTCTGAGGGTAATGGCGCGGCGAGTCGGCCTACTCCAGCGGAGCGCTATCCCCGTTACCTTCTTCGGGAGAGCGATGTGCTGATGATCACGTTTCCGCTCACCCCTGAATTCGATCAGACTGTCACGATCCAGCCTGACGGTTTTATCAATCTGCGCGGTGTGGGCGGTATGCACATCGCGGGCAAGTCAGTTCCGGAATTGACAGGGGCGCTTCGCAAGGTCTATGGGGTGTTTCTGCACGATCCGGTCATTGACGTTGAGCTGAAAGACTTCGAAAAACCCTACTTTGTCGCCGGCGGAGAATTAGGCCGTCCGGGCAAGTACGAATTGCGGGGAGAAACAACAGTGGCGGAAGCGATTTCCATTGCGGGCGGGTTCACCGACAAGGCCAAACACTCCGAAGTTGTGGTCTTCCACCGTGTCCCCGGGGGCTGGGATCAAGCAAAAAAGCTCGACGTCAAGAGAATGCTGGCCAATAAAGATTTGAGCGAGGATCTTCAGCTCCGACCTGGCGACCTGATTTATGTCCCAAAGAGTTTAACGTCGAAAGTCCGCCAGTTCATCCCCAGCACAGGGATTGGGATACCGATACCCTAAATCCAGCGCCAAAACGGAGTGAAAATCTAGCATGGGAGAAATACTCTACCCGAGAATTGACACGCGGTCGGCACTCACGATGCGGCGGGATTGGTTCGCTCTTGGGTTCCGGCATCGACGCTTGATAGCCCTATCCTTTCTGGGCGTGTTTACAGGTGCAGTCTTGGCAGCCTTCCTGCTGCCCTCGCGTTATCAGGCAAACACCAAGATTCTAGTCAGGCGCGAACGCCAGGATCCCCTTGTGACTCCCGACGCGTCTAGCGCGATGCCACAGGCTCCTCTAGGCCCTACTGAGACAGAATTGAATTCTGAAATTGTACTGACAAAGAGTCCAGATTTGCTGGAAGCGGTGGTCACAATCTGCGGGCTACAGAAAACGACAAGCCGGTCCGGCTGGCGATCCTGGTTCCCTGTCTCCTGGATGGCAGGAGATCCTAAGAAGGAGCTCGCAACCGCTGTGCACGAGATGGAAGGCGCCCTGAAGGTCGAGCTTCTGCCAAAGACCAACCTGATCTCCATCACCTATGAGGATTCGAATCCGCAGCGGGCCGCGCAGGTGCTCCACACCCTGGTGAATCTCTATATGGAAAAACATCTGGCAGTGCACCGCCCTGCCGGTACTTTTGAGTTTTTCCAACAACAGACCGAGCAGCATAAGCAAGGGTTGGAAGAAGCCGAATCCCGGCTGATCGACTTTAGTCAAAAGCAGGACGCAGTTTCGCCGGGACAACAGAAGGTCGCCACGCTCCAGAAACTCTCTGAATTTCAGTCGCAATTGAAACAAACGCAAGTGTCGATCGCAGAAACCAAGAAGCGAATCAGTACCCTCGAAGAGCAGGCCTCGGCCCTGCCCCAACGCAGGACCACGCAGGTCCGAACGGCCGATAATCCTCAGCTAGTCGAGCAATTGCATACCACGCTTCTAAATTTGGAACTAAAGCGCACGGAGCTGCTGCAGAAGTTCGAGCCAACCTACCGACTGGTACAAGAGGTAGATACGCAAATTGCGCAAACGCGGACGGCGATCGCGGCCGAAGAGAAGCTCCGCGAAGAGACGACTGACCGCAATCCCATCTTTGAATGGGTCGACTCGGAGCTGACGAAAGCGCGGTCGCAACTAGCGGCAGAACAGACACGGGCCGAGGTGCTCACGAGCACTGTGCGCTCCTATGAGCAGGAGGCCAGCAGTCTGGACCAAAAGGAGGTCCTGCAGCAACGTCTACTGCGGGATCAAAAGGCGAATGAAACTAACTACCTCCTCTACTCGCGCAAGCAGGAAGAGGCGAGGATTTCCGATTCGTTGGACCGCAGCCGGATCGTTAATGTTGCGGTGGCCGAAGCCGCCACGGTGCCCGCTGTGCCGTCGCGGTCCCGGGGTATGACCCTTTTGGTGGGTTTTTTTGCAGCAATTGCAGTTAGCTTGGTGGTTGCGGCGGCGGCCGAACACTTTAATCCGTCGCTGAGGACTTCGGAGGAAGTTCAGGAACTTCTCAATGTGCCGGTATTGGCGTTGATTTCTACCGGCGACGAGCAGGGTCGTTTTGATGAATCGCCCTCTGAGGAACTCGGCACCGCGGTCAGTGCTGCCTCGGATAAATGCTCAGAAGGCGGGGCGCGACAGGGGTCCCCGAACGGCAACGGGTCCACCGTCAGCGACATCCTCGACGTCCCGAAATCAGGGCGAGGATTTCGAGATGTGTAGCGGGGCGGCGTCTGGAGGTTTAATTGGGGGGCCAAGAACACCGACCGGATCGTCGCTGGAAATGAGCCCGCGTGTCCTGCCGAAGGCGGATTCTGAAACAACCACTCCTCACCCGCAGGTGGGATTCCCGCCCGCATTGAGCACTTGCCATGAGCCGAATCTTTAAAACGTTATATCAGGTTGCGGACGTGCGCACCCCGCCTAAAGCTAGGGAAGCCGCCTTGAGTCGAACTCTTGCAGCTTTACGCCAGCCCCGGCAAGAAGAAGAGCTTTTGGAACAGGCGATTCCGACCACCGAGAAAAAAAATGCCAACGCTCTTGAGATTCTGTGCCAAGAACTAAGGAGCCAGCAACGATTGGAGGACGCGGCTGCTCCAGGTATCGCGCCGGAAACGCAGCGACCAGCCGCATTCTTCAGCGGTGAGAACTTTCAACTCGTTCGGCGGCTTTTCCTGGCAGCCGGCGATGAGGCGCCGCGAGCGGTTGTGTTCTGCACTCTGGAGCAGGGAAGCACCCGCAACTGGATCAGCGCGCAAGTCGCCGAACTGCTCACCTACCACACAAACAGTTCCGTCTGCATCGTGGATGCAGATGTGGCTAACCCCTCTCTGCATACCTACTTCGGGGTCGAGAACGGCGAAGGATTGGCGCACGCAGTTTTCGGGAGGGGCTCTGTCCAGGAGTTTGCACGTCCGGTCGGCCCGAGTGGCCTGCACCTGATCTCGGCAGGCGCGCTACCGTCCGGAGCGGATTCCAACTCCCTGCTTAGTTCGGGACGTCTGGATGCGCGCATATCCGAACTTCGCGCAGGCTTCGGCTACCTGGTGGTGAATGGCCCGCCGGCGATCGGCAACTGCCTCGCAACCTACCTAGCCGCCATAACCGATGGGGTCATCCTCGTCGTCGAACCGAGCTTCAGTCCGAGGCAAGCAGCGCGGGAAGCTAAAGAGGGCATCGAGGCCGCCGGGGGCCGCTTGCTGGGAGCTGTCCTTTGGCGGCGTGCGCTGCTGCCTTCAAGTCGAATGGCTTCGCCGCGAACACGGACGAAGCCCGGCCCTACTTCCTGAATGCCGTCCTTGGGATCCCGTATTTAAAATTTAAGTCCGTGTGAGGAGGACTCGGCGTGGGTACGACGCGTCGCTACATTCTGTCAAGTCTTTTCAAGTTATCCGACGTTGCGCTCCTCGTGGGGTCGTTCATTGTCGCCGCTGTGGCGAGCCTGCGTAGCTTCGGTGCTGTCTCGCTCGCGGAGTTTCTTTCCATGAGAATCTCGGTGCGCAACTTCGCGCTGTTTGCAGGCCTACTCTTGCTTTGGCATTCTCTGTTCTCCTTTTTGGGTCTGTACGAATCCAAGCGGCTCTCGCACCAACGCACCGAAGGCCTCGATGTCTTGAAGGCGACCTCGCTGGCAACGGTCGCTCTTTTCTCGGTGGGTAGTCTCTTCAGCCTGAGTGTGAATCGTCCGCAGTTCCTCGGCGTCTTCTGGCTGGTGAGCACGTCCACTGGGGTCTTGAGCCGACGCACGCTGAGGTTCCTGCTCGAACAAATACGACTGCGGGGTCGCAACCTGCGCCAGATCCTGATTGTAGGAACCAATTCGCGCGCGATACAGTTTGCGAAGAGACTAGAAGCCCATCCCGCAGCGGGCTGTCGGATCCTCGGTTTTGTTGACCGGGATTGGCCGGGAATGGAAGAGTTCCACAAAACAAGGTACTCGTATATTTGTGGGCTCGATGGCTTTCTATCCTTCCTGCGTGAGAGCGTCGTCGACGAAGTGGTGATCGCGCTACCGATCAAATCCTCCTATTACGAGGCGGCACGTATTGCGGCGTTCTGCGGGGAGCAAGGCATCACAACCCGTTTCCTTTCTGACCTGTTTGACCTCAAACTGGCGCATGCGAAGGGTGATCCGATCGATTACGATTCCCTGGTAACCGTCCAGGCGGGACCGCCGGAAGGATGGGCTTTGGTGGCCAAGCGTCTTCTGGACGTTGTGATTTCATTTGTGTGCATCCTCTGTTTCGCGCCTGTCTTCTTGATCACAGCCGCCCTGATCAAACTTACTTCTCGTGGTCCGATGTTGTTCGTACAAAAAAGAGTGGGTCTGAACAAGAGACTGATCTCTGTCTATAAATTCCGGACGATGGTCGTTGACGCCGAGCAAAAGCTCGCGGAGATCGAGCATTTGAATGAAGTCAGCGGACCCGTCTTCAAGATCAAGAATGATCCCCGCGTCACTGGTCTCGGAAAATACTTAAGAAAGTGCAGCATTGATGAGCTTCCCCAGCTCTTCAACGTGTTGAAGGGGGATATGAGCCTCGTGGGCCCCCGGGCCATGGCGGTTAGGGATTTTGAGGGTTTCGATCAGGATTGGCACCGGCGGCGCTTCAGTGTCCGCCCAGGAATTACTTGCCTCTGGCAAGTGAATGGCCGCAGCTCTGTCCCCTTCGAGAAATGGATGGAGTTGGACTTAGAGTACATCGATAAGTGGTCGTTGTGGCTGGATTTGCAGATTCTGCTGAAGACTATCCCTGCAGTCCTCAAAGGTACCGGCGCCGCATGATTCTTCCGAGCTGCATCGCCTGCCTTCCTCGGCCCGGCGATGGGCCGTTCCCGGGAAGATACGGCGACTTGTCTATGATTCTTACAAGTCAAGACGAACGGGGAAATGTTCACGATCTTTTTGGACGGTTTCTGTTCACAATTCTGGTTCTGCTGGCGCCCGTTAAGAATGGGAGACTAGACAAGCAGAACGCGTCGACGCATTTCTGGGTTGCGCGCCATCTGCTGCGGGGCGCTCAATGAGCATGCATCAAAATATTCCCGCGGATCTTCCCGTCGAAGCGAAGGCTGGAATCCTGAGAATCACGGAACGTGGGCGTCGGGACGATTCGTTTTCAACACTCGTCCGGATGCTCGAGGATCAAGCTGTTCGTTACTGCGTGCTGAAAGCCGAGGAGACGCCGGAGAACAAAACAACTTTCAAGCTGGAACTGGTGGTTCATCCAGGTGACCGGGCAAAGTTGCCCCGGGTGTTCCACCGCCTGGGTGAAGAAGGCTATCTGCCGGTGCAGCGTGTCCGCGATAGAGTGAGTGGATATCGCGTTCGCTTTGTGAGAAATTCCCCGTCGGCGCTGACCTTCTTCGATGTCCTCATTCTCCATGCCTTACGATGGGATCGATCGTCCCGGTCCGTCGACTCGCTCTTCGCCCGCCGTCGAAGACTACCAGATTGCTGGGTCGCTTCCGCTGAGGATGAATTCGACTATCTCCTGGCAAGCGGCATCCTGCAAGGAAGCATTTCCGCAGGGGACCAACAGCGGATCGAAGTACTGCGCGCGGAAATCGGTTGCGAGCAGGCGAAAAAGTTCGCCGAGCGACTGTTGGGAAGTCGGGAGCATGAGGATGAACTAGTTGCAGCTTGCACAGGCGCTCGCCTGCCATTTCTCCTAAGCACGCTGAGGCGCCGACTGTCGTTCCAGATGTTCCGAGACGGCCCGTTACTGTCCGTCGGCTCTGTGCTCAAATCGGGCTTTGCGTACCTCCAACGCTGGTTCCAGCCGCAGGGGCTTCAAGTAGTGATCCTTGGGCCCGACGGAGTGGGAAAGAGCACACTAGGGGCTGCGATTCTCCAGACCTTGGGCCCGCTTTTTGAAGCGAGTCGAATTCATCAATGGCGCCCCCAGGTCATCAAGCCCCGGCCGGAGAAGAATCCAAACGTCTTTGAGTCTCCACACAGCAAGCCGCCTCATGGACTCGTCCGGTCGCTGGCGCATATGCTGGGCGTGGTGTTGGACTACTGGGTGGGCGACCTAGGCTGCATCAAGCCCTTCCTGGCGCGCCCGGGGCTGATCGTCTTCGACCGCGATTTTCACGACGCCCTCGTGGACCATCTCCGGTACAGGTATAGCGGTCCACATTGGGTCCTGCGTCTCTTGCTGAGAATTGTCCCCCAGACAGAATCAGTGTTTCTGGTCTTGAATGCGGACGCAGAGATCATCTTGCAGCGCAAGCAAGAGGTCGCCCCCGCCGAACTCCGTCGCCAGTGCGCAGGATACCGGAAACTCGCTGCCGAACTTCCCAATGCGCTCCTGATCCAGACGGACCAGGACTTCGAGTCAAGCCGCAGGGAGGCCTGTCGGGCCATCGTGGGTTATTTGTCGCAGCGCTTCGACAGACGCTATGGCCAACGGCCAGCCAAGGCGCGATTTCAGCCGAATCGGTCTCGATTCTCAGATAAGGCCGCTCGCGAGACATACCGCTAACCGATATGCCGGCTTCCTCCTTGACAAGAATTTTTGGGGCGCGTTTAGACGCAAAAGCTATGATTGGCTTCGCGATTGCAGCCGCCCTGGGCGTCCTGCTGGCCGCCTTTCCCATCGCCGGGCTGGCCGGGATGGCGGCGGTTCTGATCCCGTTGGGGATTATGAGGTGGTGCAAGGGGCGCCTGGAAGCCGAAGCCTGGCAGATCCTCGTTCTTGTTTCCATGACCTTGTTTATCGTGCTGAACTACGGGTTTGACAGCTTCATTCTTTCACTAGGAGGGATGCACATCCTCGTGGGCGAGTCGCTGATGTTCGCGGCTCTGGGGCTGGTGCTGCTTGGACGGCACAGGAGCCTCCTATTCAGCGCGCTTCATGAGCCTCCCGTGATCTGCCTGCTCGCCCTGCTCATCCTCGCGCTTATCCATTTGGCGATTGATGTCCCGCGCGATGGCCTGTTTGCCATCCGGGACAGCGCAAAATACATCGAAATGGTCTTCCTGGGCCTGGGATACCTCTGGGGCAGCCAGAAGCGGTATACACCATTGCTGCTCAAGTGGCTGCTCTTCCTTTATGTACTAAACCTTGCCTATAGCTCTACCTTTCCCTGGGCCGAACAGCTGTTGTCCTGGTCGCCGAAAGCCGGAATGTTTCATCCGATTGCTGTGCTCGGCCAATACGAGGACAATGCCCTGTACCTTCTGACAGGGGCGATGTTTTGCGCGTGGATTGCCAGCTCGGTTGTCCGCTGGCCGCGCTGGGTGTTGATTTCCCTCTCTGCAGCGCAGCTTTGCGGTCTGGCAATCCTCCAGGCCCGATCGATGTATGTCGGACTCGTGTTGGTTCTGGTGATCCTCTTCTTTCTTAAAGAAACCTCGAAGATAATCCAATTTGCCTCGGTTCTTCCCTGGGCAGCGGGCGCCCTGCTGACCCTGGTCTTGGTGACCTCCGCCCTCGGCATACAGCTGCACGGACGGGTGGGGCCTGTAAATTTGGCCTTCCTAGAAGAGCACGCGCAGACCGTTTTTGCTTTGGGCAATGAGCGTGTCCGCATGGGGGCAGACACGGATCGCGAGCGATGGTACAGCGACATCTGGGAGAGGGAAAGCTCGAGCCCGGCCCGGCTGATCTTTGGCGAAGGTTTCGGTAAACCCCTGGTTGATCTCCAGAACGAGGAAGGAATCCCGGTGCGGGAACCCCATAACTCCACTCTGAGTGTCTTCGCGCGCCTTGGAATGTTGGGCTTGGTCATTTGGCTGCTCTTCATCTTTCTGGTCATCCGTCGCTTTGTTTATGTGATCCGCAGACGCCTTCAATCGGATGAAATGGTTTTTCGCCTTACGCTCTTCTTGTTTTCATATTTCGTCCTCGCGATGGTGGTTGCTATCGTGCAACCGGCGTTGGAGTTCTCCCATTCCGACTTGCCGTTCCTTTTCCTGTTGGGTGTCGCCTTGGGAATGATGCGCTGGCAGACTGAAGAGGTCCGCCGTAGCTCATCTCCCGTGATTTGCCGCCCATTCGTTTCGCGCGTGACCTGACAAGGAGTCTTGATCATCGACCGATGCATGAACAGATTGTCGTAACGACGAGTTGGGACGACGGCCACCCCTGCGACCTTCGCTTGGCTGAGATGCTCGCCGAGAGAGGGCTCGGGGGAACTTTCTATGTTCCCTTCACCGGCCCGGACGGAAGATCCACTCTGCACCCGAATGATCTTCGATCTTTGTCGCGTGCGGGGTTTGAAATTGGCGCACACACCGTGTCCCACCCGATGCTTGCAGGGATGAGAGGAAAACGGCTGTGGGAAGAAGTGGCTCTTTCCAAGCAGATGCTCGAACAGATCCTGGGACAGGAAGTCGCCATGTTCTGTTATCCCCGTGGATACTACGACAAGCGGGTCCTCCGCGCTGTGCAGGAGGCCGGGTATCTGGGCGCACGCAGCACGCGCATGCTGTCTTACTCTTCGGAGTTCCGCCGGTTCGAGATGCCGACCACACTACAGGCTTATCCGCACCCGCCTCTCGACTACCTCAAGAACTTAGGAAAGCGCAAGGATCTGGTCGGCCTGTATCGATATCTGACCCGATGGTCCCGCTACGGAAGTTGGGTTGAGATGGGCAAGCGGCTTTTCGACCGGGTGCTTCAGGAAGGGGGCGTCTGGCATTTGTACGGCCACTCCTGGGAGATCGAGGAATTGAATCTATGGAGCGGGTTGAGCCAACTGCTTGATCACGTCTGCAACCAGCCGGGCGTGATTTATCCCAGCAACGGCCGCGTCCCCCAACTCGGGCAACAGGATGGAAGACTCTCCCGGATCGCCGAGGTCGTATGAAAATCGTGCTGGTTCACAACTCCTATCAGCAGCCCGGAGGCGAGGACGTCGTGTTCCAGCAGGAACGGGATCTACTTCGGTGCATGGGTCATGAGGTTGTCGAATACGTGCGCAGCAATCATGAGGTGGAGCAGTTCATATCGATTCGCCGGGTAGAGCTCGCGAAGCGAACCATCTGGGCCAGCGACACACGGAGGGAATTTCGGCAATTGCTTCTGCGCGAAAGGCCTGACGTGGTCCACATCCACAACACCTTCGTGATGATCTCCCCGTCGATTTACTGGGCTTGCAACGACGCGAAAGTGCCGGTGGTCCAGACGCTCCACAATTACCGTCTGTTTTGCCCCGCAGGGGCTTTCTTTCGCGAAGGCAAGGTCTGCGAGGAGTGCTCGCAGCACAGTTTGTGGCGAGGCGTGAGCCACGGTTGCTATCACGGCTCGCGATCGGCAACCGCTACTGTGGCACTGATGCTTGCCGTGAATCGCTGGCGAGGGACCTGGACCCAAGCAGTGGATTGTTACATTGCCCTGACCGAGTTTTCCCGCAGGAAGTTTCAGGAGGCAGGCCTTCCCGGCGCGAAGCTGACCGTGAAGCCCAACTTCGTCGCTCCTGACCCTGGCGAATGCACCGGGGAAGGCGAGTACGCTCTGTTCGCTGGTCGACTGACGCGAGAGAAGGGGCTGTGGACACTGCTGGACGCCTGGGAATCCTCACGCTCTAGTCTTCCCCTGTGGATCATCGGCGATGGCCCGCTGCGTGCGGAACTCGAGGCGCGAGCGGCAAAGCGAGGGCTCAACCAGGTGACCTTCTGCGGACGGATGACGCACGCGGATACGCTGGCGGCCATGAAGAAGGCAAGAATGGTGGTCCTTCCCAGCGAATGCTACGAAGCATGCCCCACCGTTATTCTTGAGGCCTACGCGTGCGGTGTACCGGTGATTGCCTCGGCTCTAGGGTCCATGCAGGATATGGTGGCTGACGGCCGCACTGGACTGCTTTTCCGTGCCGGCGATCCGCGGGACTTCGCTGCGAAGATTCAATGGGCCTGCTCTGACGCCCGGCGCCTCCAAGGGATGGGACGGGCCGCCAGGGCCGAGTACGAGGCCCGTTATACCGCCGAAAAGAGCTACCGCGACCTGCTCAAAATCTATCAGCACGTAATTTCCAATCGGGCGCAAGTAAGCGCTCCTATGGAGCCGGTGCCCGCTGTGTGATCCGTAAACCGCGACCATGGGTCGCGTTATTCCGAAGTGCGGCTTCCCGCGGTCTAAACCCCAAGGACAACATGTTCTCAACGAAAGTGAGGCCCCGATGTCCAAAACGGAAGATTTGAGGAATCATCTTCATGCCTTGTCGACGTTGGCGTTTAGCCCCGCCCGAGCTGCCGACGTGGTTCCTTATGTTGCCGGTCTCAATGCTGGGCGGCGCACACATCTTCTCGCCCTCACCGACGCACACCATGTTGTTCTCCGCGCGCTCCAGCCCCTTGCAAAAGCGGCCGCTGCGGTCGGCGCCCCCGAAGTCAGCGAGTTCGCCGACACTGCATTGACGAAGGAGCACGCGCGAATTGAAAACGCGCTGTCGTTCTTGGAGGCTGTCTGCGGTGAACTGGAGTCCGCGGGCTGTTCGGTCGTGGTAATGAAGACGCTGGACCACTGGCCAGATTTCGGCAACGATCTCGATCTGTTTACCCAAGCGGATCACAAGATGGTCACCCAGCTGCTGGTTCGCAAGTTCAATGCCAGCCGCCTGCCGCGTACGATCGGCGATCATCTCGCAGGCAAGAGAAGCTACAGGCTCCCGGGCTTGGACCAGGACGTCGAAATTCACTTCCGCAGGCTCGGACAGGCCGGCGAACACTCGGACTTGGCTGGCCGGTTCATTTCCCGACGTAGGACCATGCAGGCGAGCGGACGCAGGTTTCTTGTTCCGGCTCCGGAGGAGCGAGTGATCGCGGGAACCTTGCAGAGGATGTATCGTCATCTGTACTTCCGCGTGTGCGACACCCTGAATACGGCCACGCTGGTCGAATCCGGCGCGCTGGATTACGCCGAGTTGCGCGCCGCGTGCGACATCGGAGGCATTTGGCCCGGGGCCGCGACGTTCTTGGAAATCATTTCGGAGTGCCTGCGGAAATATCGTGGCGTAGGTCTGCCTCTTCCCGCCGAGGTAGCTTCCTCGGCATTGTTTGGTGCGTACAAGCTCTTTCCGCGCGGCCGGTTCCTTTATTTCCCTGTGATGCCGGAGGGGGTTGTTCTCTATACGAGACAACTGAGGCATACGGCCCGGCACGGCAGGCTTTCGGCCGCGGCGCGTCTGAGCCTGCTGCCGCCTCTAGCGTCCGCCGCAGCCCTAGCCTACGCCGTCGTCGGCAGCAGTGAACGGATATGGTGAACACTCGGTTGCGAACTTAGAAATGGCCAAGCAAGCGTTGACGCAATTCCGCCCTCCACTTCGCCATGCTTTGGCGGTAGGTAGCTCAAATTACGGCAAGAGGGTTCTACACTCGATTCCGGCGCAATCTTAAAACCGCCGACGTGAAAGACCGAAGAGAATGACTGACGATAGAACACAAGAAGGCCGGTTTCCCGTCCTCGGTGTGCCGGTGGATGCGGTGCAAATCGGCGATGTGATCCGACGCATGGAGCAATGGATTTGCCGGAAAGACGCCAGCCGCTACATCGCCGTCACAAACGTCAACAACATTGTTGAGGCGCAGCGCAGCCGTTCGTACAAGCAGACACTGGATTCGGCGGACATGGTGATTCCGGACGGGATGCCCTTGGTCTGGGTCGGCCGGCGAAGGGGTTTCGGCATGCCGCGACGCGTGTGCGGTCCGGATCTTTTCGCAACGTTTTGCCGAGAGACACACCAGAAGGGTTACACTCATTTCTTCTACGGAGGTGCTCCCGGCGCGCCGGAGGAGCTGGCTCTGGTACTGAAAAAGCGATTCCCTGATTTGCGAATCGTAGGCACCTATTCCCCTCCGTTCCGCCAGTTGACCCTTGAGGAAGATGCCCAGACCGTTGCGATGATCAATCAAGCCGCTCCAGACGTGCTTTGGGTAGGCCTAGGGTGCCCAAAACAAGAGCGCTGGATGTTTGAGCATCGGTCCCGTCTGGTAGTGCCCGCCGTCGTGGGAGTTGGGGCCGCCTTCGATTTTCTGAGTGGACGACTGCAGCGGGCGCCGCGGTGGATGGGCGACTACGGACTAGAGTGGCTCTATCGTCTCTGGAAGGAGCCCCGACGCCTTTGGCGTCGCTACTTGGTCTCGAATAGTTCCTTCCTCTATTACTACTGTCTCGAGAGGATTGGTCTGAAGCGATTCCCTGAAACGGGCGAGCTAAATTAGCTGCCAACGTCCGACGATGGCTCCCGAGAGCCAGTCAAGAAGTGGATCTCGCAATGTTTGACAACGTAAATGCAAAAG
>Ga0137416_10000203_pt1 | contig 25617 bp, 21 predicted proteins | sample CZODoug3_1_1_16f_FD_108282 | JGI IMG/M metagenome (GOLD analysis project Ga0137416, IMG submission 108282) | Vadose zone soil fungal communities from Angelo Coast Range Reserve, California, USA - CZODoug3_1_1_16fungal (Illumina Assembly) | ecosystem: Environmental > Terrestrial > Soil > Vadose...
GGGTTCTCCTGTTCCTGTGAAACGAAGAAACCGATCGTGCCCGGCTCGTTGACGCGAACGTTTCCGGCGACCTCGAGCAAAGCGCGGCGCATGGTGTCTTCGTGACCTTTTTTGACGCGGATGACGGCGCTGATGGTCAGCATGTCAAAGCCCTTTTGTGATGAACCCCACCCACGATCGTGCAGACCGCAGCGTATGTCGCCCCGAGCTCACTCTCAACAAAGATCGACGAGTCGTGCGCGAATTCCGGCTCAGGACGGGAGAGCTTCGATAATCTGGCTGGTACTGGTGACAAAACCAAAACAGAACTTGACGTTCCAGAGCGTGGCCTCGCGGCAGAAATCGGGCGAGGTCGTTCCACAGCAATCTTCGACCAGCACGCAATTGTAGCCGAGGAAATGCGCGTCGGTCAGCGAGTGCAGCACGCATTGATCGGTGTTGACGCCGCTGAAGAACAGCGTCTTGACATCGAGGTTCTTGAGGATGCTGTCCAGCGGCGTGTCCCAGAAGCCGCTGATGCGATATTTATCGACCTTGATATCTTCCGGAAGCTGCTCCAGTTCGTCGACCACGGCCGCCGACCAGCTGTCCTTCTCGAGCAAATGTGCGCCATTGCCCGGTAGTTCGCCGCCGATGCCGATGCCGTTGCCGTCGCGGTTGAAAACATACAGCGTGGTCGGCGGCAGGTTCTTGCGATCGGCGCGGTTGCCCCAGTTCAGCCAGATGATCGGAACCCCGGTCGCGCGAAGCGCCGGCAGCAATCGCTGCAGCGGCTTGATCGGCGCGCGTTCCGGACTGAGGTCTGCGCCAAGCCAATCGACCCAACCTCCGGGAGCGCAGAAATCATTCTGCATATCGACGACGATCATGGCCGAGCGCTTGAGGTCGATGGTGATGGTCTGCGGTTCCGCTGTTATCGTGGCCAGCACCGGCGTCGCGGGTGGCATCGAGAGATCGACGTGCGTGGGGCTCACTTTCCAGGCGTAAGCCCCGTCGCCAATCCGCGCCATGCCCGCGTCATCTCCGGCTTCCGCAATCGGCATCAATTTCGTCGCCATCTCGCTTCTCCCTGAATGCTGCACACGGCACTGTTTCAGGGCGCACCTAAGCAAGGCATGTGCCAAAAGCATGTGACGAGAGCATGTGCCAAGAGCAAGGCATGTGCCAAGCAACGGAGACAAGCCTTACCCGCGTTCGATCGGCATATTGCGACGGCCGCCGATCCGGCCGCTCTCGCATTCGATCCGACAGAATTCGACGAAGGTCTCGGCCGCGAGACCGAGAGGTTTTGTGCGGGACCAGGCGATGCCGGCATCCATGGTGGGAATATTGGCCGCCACCTCCCGAACCTCGATCTGGTCGCCTTCGAGCGACCACGGCCGATACATCATGTCGGACAGGATCGTGACGCCATTGCGAAACGCGATCAGGCCTCGCACCGCTTCGACCGACTCGGTTCGCACGATGATGTTGGGCTCCAGCTTGTGCGCTCTCCAGTAGGAGTGCGTGGAGGTTTCGGCATCGTCGATCAGAAGCTGGATGTAAGGCTGCCGGGCCACATCGGCCAGCGTGATGATTTCGGCATCCAGCAGGGGATGCTTGGGTGGCAGCCAGAGCCGGCGCATCGAGCGGACCAGCGTATGACTGACCAGATTGGCGTGCCGGGACAGGTTCGACACCAGCATCAGGCCGAGTTCGTATTTTCCGGAAACCAGCCCGGCCTCGATGTCGCTTCGCTTCACTTCCTGGATGAACACTTCGATGGCGGGGAAGCGCTGGTGGAAGCGGGCGAGCAAGGGCGCCAGAAAATATCCGCTGATCGTGATGGTGACCGCGAGCTGGATACTGCCCGAAATATCGTTGATCGGCCGCGTGATGGCATAGCCGGCGCTCTCCACGGCGGAAAGGATATTCCTGCAATGCGCGAGCAGCCGGTGGCCCTCGTAGGTGAGCGTTAATCCGCGCGGGTGGCGCTCGAACAGTTTCATGCCAGATACGGCGGTGAGTTCCCCTATCGCTTCGGTCACCGCGGATGGCGAAATGCCGACCATGGCAGCGGCGGTGCCGATCTTGCCGGTCTCCGCGACCGCGACGAAATACCGAATTTGGCGAAACGTCACAGAAGCCATGAACCGATGCGGCCCATGGAGCGATTGAAGTTCGTGCGCGCCGCCGGTCTCCAGCCTATTCATGGAGCATATTTCTGCACCGCTGCATCATTCTTAGCCCGAGATCACCCGGTATTTCCGAGATCATAAATCGTAAAATGCAAATTTACAAATGCGTGGCCCGGGCTTCACTCTGGTTCAGCGCCATCAGCAGAGCTGCCGCCTTCCGCTTTCGCGGGTGAATGCAACCAATGATCGCAGGGGAACGAGAATGTCGCACCCATTCACCATCGCAGCATCATCCAGCGGAATCGCGCGCATGTTTGCTGTCGCGCTCGTTTTCGTTGCCGGCCTCGCGGGCAACAACATCAAAGCGAGCGCGGTGGAAATGTCGCCGGCAGCGAAAGCGGTCGTTGACTACGACAAGGCCTTCACCACTCCGGCGAAGAAATACCGGATCGCCTATCTCACCGAGTGCGTCGACAATCCCTATTGCCTGGCGCGCCTCGAGGGTCTCAAGGCCGCGGCGAAGAAATACGGTTTCGACTTCAAGATATTCGACGCGAACTTCAGCCCGGCGACCCAGGCGAAGGTCGTCGAGAATGCCGTGACCGAAGGTTTCGAGGGCTATCTGTTCGGGCCGGCGGCGGCGCAGCCGGGCTGCGGCCTTTACAACCGCTTATTGAAGCCCACCGGCAAACCGGTGGTCTCGATCGATATCGCGATGTGCGGCGATCCGGACTACACGCCGGGCCTTGCCGCCACGCTCACCATGCAGGGCCCCTACCATTTCGACAACATGCTCGACAACGCATTCGCCTCCTGCAAGGGGAACTGCGAGGTCGCAGCGGTCGGCGGCTTTGTCGGTTCCGATCTGTTCACCTATTGGGAGAACGCGATCAAGAAAGCCGCCGCCAAATATCCGAACGTCAAGGTTGTCGTCGATGAGCCCGCCAATTTCGACCCGCGCATTGCGCTGAAGAAGATCCAGGACGCGCTGCTGGCGCATCCCCACATCAATATCGTGATCTCCTCCTGGGATGACATGTCGCGCGGCGTCGAGCAGGCCGTGGTGGCGGCGGGCAAGGTTCCGGGCAAGGATGTCAGCATCTTCTCCGGCGGAGCAACGAAAGTCGGCGTCGAAAAGGTCAAGTCCGGCAAATGGGCTTCCACGATGGCCTACCTGCCCTACCAGGAAGCCTATTACGGCGCCGCCGCGCTGATGATGGCGCTGGATGGCAAGCCGATCAATGCCTACATCGACGAGGAACTGCTTCCGGAGATCGTCAATTCCACCGGTACTGGTTTCATCAGCAAGGCCAACGCCGACAAGTACAAGCCGGTGTACTGAGCGCGATGAATACTCATGCGTGCGGGTAAAGGCGTCCCGCACGCCGGTGGGAGCAAGGAGATTGGCGATCGAGCAAGCAATCGGGAGCGAGACGGCAGCGCGCCGAAGCATGCTGATACGCAAGCGTGATTCCAACTCGACAGTCGCGATCCGCGTCCGCAACGTATCAAAATCCTTTCCGGGCGTGCATGCGCTGCGCGGGATCAATTTTGAACTTCTGAGCGGGGAAGTGCACGGGCTTGTCGGTGCCAATGGTGCGGGCAAGTCGACCTTCATCCGGATGCTGTCGGGGGCAAGCCAGCCCGACACCGGCGAAATCGAGGTTCAGGGTTCGCCGCTGCTGTTCGAGGATCCCCGGCTGCAGCGTGGTGCCGGCATCGCCGCCATCTACCAGGAACTGACCATCATCCCGGAGATGTCGGTTCTTTCCAACGCCTTTCTCGGCAGGGTTCCCAGCCGGTTCTTCGTCACCGACAAAGGGCGGATGGAGCGCCGCTTTGCCGAGCTATCGGAATGGATGGGCCTGAGGATCCCGCCGCATGTGAATGCCGGCTCGCTCTCGGTCGCCAACCAGCAGATGATCGAGATCCTGCGGGCAGTGCAGACCGACCAGAACGTGCTGATCATGGATGAGCCCACGGCACCGCTTGGACCTTACGAACGCGCAAAACTCTACGACCTGATCCGGCGCCTCAAGGAAAGTGGCGTGGCCATCCTCTTTATTTCGCACGATCTCGATGAGGTGCTGGAATTGAGCGACCGCGTCTCCGTGATGCGGGAAGGCCTGCTGGTCGAAACCCGGGGTGCGGCGAAATGGACCAAGGACACGCTGGTTCAGGCCATGCTTGGCGATATCCAGATCGTCCCGGGCAGAAAGCGGACCCACGGGTCGGACCAGGAGCTGTTGCAGGTCAGCAAGCTTGCTCTGCCCGGTCGCCTGTCGGGCCTGTCATTCGGCCTTCATGAAGGCGAGATTCTTGGAATCGCCGGCCTGGTCGGAGCCGGACGCAGCGAGGTGCTGCGCTGTATCGCCGGGGCCGAGCCTTCGGCGGAAGGATCGATGCGCTTTGCAGGCGTGGATCGCCCTTGGCCACGAACCGTTCGCGAGGCGATCCGGCGCGGCATCGTGCTCGCCCCGGAGGACCGCAAGCGCCAGGGACTGGTGCTGACGCGCTCGTCGCTGTCCAACCTCATGCTGGCCGATCTTCACGCCGTCGCCGCCGGGCCCGTCATCGACCGGGGCCAGATGCGCGAGCGGGGCAAGACGCTTGCCCGGCAGCTTGGATTCGATCCCGAACGGCTCGATACCGAGGCGCTTAATCTGTCGGGAGGGAATCAGCAAAAACTCGTGCTTGGAAAATGGCTCAACCGGAAACCCAGGATCCTGCTGCTCGACGAACCGACCCGGGGCATCGACCTCGGCGCCAAGCAGGAAATCTTTCAGGCGATCCGGCGCCTCAGCGATGAGGGCATGGGGGTGATTTTGGTCTCGTCCGATCTCGAGGAGGTGGTCGAGCATTCCGACCGCGTCCTCGTCATGGCGCGCGGCCGCCAGATCGACATCCTCGATGGCCACGATGCCACGGTCGAGCGGATTCTGAATTTGATCTTCGCGGTCGAAAGCCGTGCCGTCGACGCGGGAGCCAACTGATGAGCGACGCGGACATCCTTGCGTCGGCACCGGCACGGCAATCCGCCAGCTGGCATGCGCAGTTGCCGACATTGATCCGGATTTACGGCATCATCCTCACTCTCGTCCTGCTGCTGGCGGTGGTCACGATCGGCAACCCGGCGTTCATTTCGCAACAAAACATCTTCAACATGGCGTCGCAATGGGCCCCCGCGGGAATCATGGCGGTTGGCATGACCTTCGTGATTCTGACGGGCGGCTTCGACCTGTCGGTCGCATCAGCCTATTCGCTTTGCGCGGTGGTTGCAGCCTATGTCGGACAGACCCACGCGCCGTCGATTGCATTCGCCGCGGCGATCGCGATCGGTCTGGTGTTCGGGCTCGCGAACGGCATCCTGGTCGCGGTGGTTCGCATCAATCCATTCATCACGACGGTCGGCAGCGGCTTCATCATCAATGGCGTGGCCCTGGTGATGACGCAGAACGCCGCGTTCCTCGTCGACAATGAGGATTTCGCGATCCTCGGGGCGGGGCGTTGGCACGGCGTGCCCTATTCGGGGATGTTGCTCGTGATCTTCCTCGTTGTCTTTGGTTTTGTGCTCGCCCGCACGATCTACGGCGAAGCCATCTATGCGGTCGGCGGGAATTATGAGGCAAGCCGGCTGTCGGGAATACGGGTCAGGGCGGTCGTCGCGAGCACCTACGTGCTGATGGGCGGATGCGTCGGCCTCGCCGGCTCTATCGCGGCGTCGCAGCTCTCCTCGGCGCAGGCCAATCTCGATCCCGGCATCATCTTCGACGTGCTGACGATCGTCGTCGTCGGCGGGACATCGCTGTCGGGCGGCTCCGGCGCGATGTGGCGAACGGCCGTCGGCCTCGGGATCATTGCGACGATTTCGAACGGTTTCGTGCTGCTCGACATCAGCCCGTATTATCAGTCGATCATCAAGGGCTCGATCATCGTTGCCGCGCTCGCGCTCGACACCGGGCTGACCCGCCTGGTACGGGCGAAATAGGGTGCGCGAGCCCGTGTCCTTGCCGCGCGGCCATTTCCCATCAGCCATCGGAGTTGATCATGAGTTTCAAGCTGGAGGAGACCACCATCGGCGACGTTCACGAAGGCTACCTTTCCGGACAGCTGACCTGCGTTCGGCTGGTGCAGGCCTATCTGGATCGAATATCGGCCTATGACCAAAGCGGTCCCGCGTTGAATGCCTTCGTGAAGCTCAATCCGGCTGCGCTTGAAGAGGCTGCCGCCCTCGATGCGCATCTGGCGGCCAGCGGGGCGCTGTTCGGGCCGCTGCATGGAATTCCCGTGGCGGTCAAGGATCAGGCGGAGACCAAGGGCATCGAGACGCGCTTCGGATGCGAGGCGCTGTCGGGCTATGTGCCCGAACAGGACGCCACCATCGTCGCCAGGATGAAGGCGGCAGGCGCGATCATCCTCGGCAAGACGGCAATGCCGGATTTCGCGACATCGTGGTTCGGGTATTCCTCCGTCAACGGTGAAACCAAGAACCCTTATGATCTCGATCGTGATCCCGGCGGCTCCAGCGCCGGCACCGGAGCGGCGATCGCGGCTAACCTTGCAACCGTGGGAATCGGCGAAGACACCGGCGGCTCGATCCGGCTGCCGGCGAGCTTCAACAACCTGGTCGGCGTGCGCGTGACGCCCGGCCTCATCAGCCGGACCGGACTGTCGCCGCTGGTGGTTTTTCAGGATACCGCCGGGCCGATGGGCCGCACGGTGACCGATACGGCGATCCTCTTGGATGCGCTGGTCGGCTACGATGCACAGGATCCCTACACGACAGCGTTCGTCATTGCCGATCACAAGGGCAGCTATACCCAAAACCTGAACCCCGACGGATTGAAGGGCGCGCGGATCGGCGTGCTCAAGGAAGCCTTCGGCAGCGACGAGGACCCGGACTGCGCGCAGGTCAACGCGGTGGTTCGCGCCGCCATCGCGCAGATCAGATCCGCCGGTGCGGAGATCGTCGAGGTCAGCCTGCCGAATTTGATGGACTTCGTCGTCGAAACCTCGCTCTACATCACGCACTCGCGGCACGACATCAACAAGTTCCTGTCGTCGCGCCCGTCATTGCCCTATTCGTCGATCGACGCGATCTACAAGGACGGGCGCTATCACAAAAACCTCGACCTGATCGACGACATCATGACCGGCCCGGCGCATCCGGAAGAGGATCCGGCCTATTACCGCAAGCTGGCGGCGCGGGAGGCATTTCAGCGCGCCGTCGTCAAGATCATGGCAGACAACCGGTTGGACTCGATTTGCTTCCCGCCTAACCAGGTGCTGCCGCCGACCCGCGAGGAGCTTCGCCACGGTCGCTGGCCGGTGCTCGGCTTTCCGACCAACACGTTGATCGCGGCCCAGACCTGGTTGCCGTCGATCTGCCTGCCGGCCGGCTTCACGGCAACGGGGGTCCCGGTAGGCATCGAGATGGTGGTGTTGCCCTATCACGAGCCCGATCTGTTCAAAGTGGGCTACGCCTTCGAGCAGGCCACGCATCACCGCGTGCCGCCGCGGAGCACGCCCGCGCTTTGACTTTTGCAACCGCGAATCGTGTTTTTTGGCGGGCCCGACATGGCTCGAACGCGTGACCGTTGCCTTTCGGGCGTTGCTGCTCGCCCAAAACAGCCCCGGTTTGGCCGTTGCCGAGGTCCGGCCAATCGGCTAAATGGACCCCTCAGCACCCGTAGCTCAGCTGGATAGAGCGTTGCCCTCCGAAGGCAAAGGTCACACGTTCGAATCGTGTCGGGTGCGCCAGATTTCAATCACTTAGCAGCATTGTGTATCCCGAGGAAGTGTCGCGGAAGCACCACGAAAGCACGCGACGACGCTGCTGCTGGGCCGCGCCACGCCGGCACGCCAATCGAGCATCTCGGCTCCGACCGGCGCACGCTTCACCGCCCGGCTCGGAGCCCGCGGCGTTACCCAGAACGGACCCAACTTCAATCTTCTCAACGAAGCCGGTCAGCCCGCCCGCGCATGGCCTGACTGGTTTGCGCCGGCGACCCGGATCTGGATCGATGCCTGGAACGAGGGCGCCGTCTATTCGCCTGACGGCATGACCATTCAGTTCGACAACGGAACGATCTGGATCCGCGATTTGGGACCGCCGCCCCCGCCGCCACTTCCGCTTCGGCGCCGCAATTAGCTCACGTCGTTGTCAGGCAAATTTTTTCTAATTCCTGACCACGTAAAGCGGTGAGCGTTCACATCTGCTTTGCATCAATTGCAAACATCACGCACTCGCCAGCGGCAGCGTGAAGCAAAATACCGCGCCGCGCAGGCGATTCTCTGCCCAGATGGCGCCTCCGTAGCTTTCCACGATCGAACGCGCGATCGGCAGACCAAGCCCCGTCCCTTGGGGCTTGGTGGTGACGAATGCATCGAAAATGTGCGCCAGGTCTTCTTCGCGAATGCCCGTTCCGGAATCTGATATTCTTACTTCGGCGACCTCGGATTCCGCATTTCGGCGGGTCCGAATCGTCAAGTTTCGTGGCACTGGCCCGTCCTCCATAGCGTCCATGCCATTCATGACGAGGTTCATTATCACTTGCTGCATATGGATTGGGTCGGCGCGCACCGGCAGCGCCTCAGGCGCAAGTACAGTACGCAACGTGATTTCCCGCTTGACCACCTCGGGGGTAACAATCTTGACCAGTACCGGAACGGTCTCATTCAGATCGAGCGCTTGCAGTTCGGCCTGTTTTCTGTCGTTCAGCAAATTCCTTAAGCCGAGAATGATTTCGCTCGCGCGCTGCTCGTCCCGGACAATGTCGGAGAGGATCTCACCAATCTGGGGGAGATCAGGCGGATCGGCTTTGAGCAACATTTGCGCGGCTTCGGTGTTGCTCAATATCGCGCCCAAGGGCTGATTGAGTTCGTGGGCGATGGAGGAAGACAGCACGTTTGCCGTCGTCACGCGATTCAAGCGGACAACCTCGCGGCGGCGACTAACTGCTTCAGCTTCGGCAAGAGATCGGCGGCGGTACTCGACCGCCAACCAGCTAATGATCGCAGCCTGGAGCAACAGGGCGGCCAGGCTCGCACTGATCTGCAGCCGGTACTGTTCCCACGCGCCCGGAGCGCGAAAGTAAATCTCGCTCCCGGCCGGTAACTGGCTTTCGCTGATATTCCAGCGCTGCAGCTCTCTCCAGTCGAACTTTGGCGTTCCAAATTCGATCGGAGGCGTTTTGATGGCACTTGGCGCCTCTCCACCCAGAATTCGGACGGCGACGCTGGCCGCCCGTCGCGCCACATCCGAGACGATGGTGAGCGGACCGCCAACTATGCCATTGCCAAAAAAGGCATCGGAATGAGAAAATATCGGCGCGTTGGCGACCTCGTGGAGGCGGGCCAGTGCCCTTCCTTCCTCGTGCGCAACTCCGGTCGAATCGACCGACAGCAGCATAAAAAAGATGGCGGACCGCGGTGGCAGCGCGGAAGCACGCTTGAGCATCTCTTCGAACGACAATTCGTTGAACCAGGTAACGGCGACACGGCTCTCAAGTGGCTGGAACTCGGTGCGCATCTGCTCCAGCCAATACTTTTCGATCGGCGAGCTGCCGATCACGACGGAGACGCTGGTCGTCTCCGGAAGCACTCGAAGCATGGTTTTGATCGACTCAGCCAAATCCTTCGAGACGGCGACCACGGCGTCATTCGCGGTGAGAGCGTAAAAAGGAATTCGCCGTTGCTCCACGCCCGTGTACACCGCGGGGACGGAGGGGAAAAGCTCCTGCCGGTGTCGCTGCATGAAGTTTGCCGCCGGGGCGCCGATGGCAATGACCAGATCGAGCTGCCGCTTGACAAAAAGAGCGTGCAAATAGTCGACGAAGGGGCCCTCTTCTTGCTCAGTAAAACGCGCGGTCGCGAGCGAAGCCTCGAAGATATCGACGGGCTGCTTCGATTGCTGCTCCAGTTCCTCGCGGATGGTTCTTGCGTACTCGTTCCAAGGAGCAAAGTCGCGGCCAAAGGAATGCAGCAGCATGACTCGCTTCGGCTCGGAGAACGCCGCTGTGGTCATGGCGAAAAACAATATGACTACACTGAAGAGCAACCGGCGTGTCATATTTTGGCGAAACCATTGAAAACGTGAGTATTCGCGGAACTGTCGAAAAATTTATCAGTGTATAAGTTGCATCTATCCTAGCCTAACCGCAGGCATTGCGGGGGATTAATTACGGGATTTCGATCATACGCTCGCGCAGCGGATGAATCGTGATGAAAACAAAAAACGTAAATAGCCCTGTCCTTTTGGCGTAGGCCCAACAGGTCCTCGGTCACGGAACGCTGTTGATTGCTTCAATGAGCAGCTTCGCCAAAAATGGCTTTTTCAGATAAGCGACGCAGCCCGCGTCGAATGCATCCTGGCGAGTGGCTTCACTATCGATCGCGGTCATGAAAATGACCGGCAGATGCCTGCCCGATGAGGTTAACAGCCGCTGCAAGTCGATACCCGAGATGCCGCCGAGATGAATGTCGACAACGATGCATTTCGCCTCGCATGTGGCGATATTGTCCAGAAAGGATTCTGCCGACGTAAACCTCTGCACGCGGAACCCGTGCGCCGACAGCAGGCGGTTCAGACCTCGCAGCATGCTTGGATCGTCTTCAATCACTGCAATGGTGTGCATGCGATTGCCAATCCGGGTAAAGCAACGGAAAACTTTGCAAGTGATGGCAAGCGATCTATAGTGAACTGCGGGGATACGACCTCGCAGGTGAATGCACTCCCGCGGCTCTCTTCATGTTGTCTTCTACTAAAGATCGGCAGGCGAGCTACCTGCTGTGCAAACCACAGTCCTGCACAGCAGGCTCCACGACGCTATGCAAAATCCAACAAGTGAGGATACACCGGGCTCCCTGGACCCGGCTAAGCTCAGCCGTCAATTCTCAGGGCGTCGTCTCGATTCCCAACCTCGCCCGCCGGCGTCGAAGTGCCGGCGCCTAAGCGCCGGCACTTCCGTAAACTTCACTGAGCCGATAAACCCACCGTCTCCTGCGCTCTGGTGATCGGCGGGGGATTCCATTTTCCGGTCAGCGCTTCCGATTTTGGAGCGTAGAGCCGCATGGTCAAGTTGAAGGCTCCCTTCGGCGCGGGAAGCCAGTTGCCTTCCTTGTCCTTGCCCGGACTCTCATTCTGGAAGTACAGATCGAGCGAACCGTCGGCGTTGTACTTGAACGGCATCCAGCTGCTGACGGCGAAGCGGTTGAGGCTGTTTCCAACCTGGAAGCCCTCCGAATCGTACAGCGTGATCGACCAGAATGCATTCACGGGCGGCGCGGCATCCTTGTCGAAGTGGATGGTGTATTTATTGGCGCCATCCAGCGGACGGCCGCTCTCGTCGCCCAGGTTGAGCGGGTAAATCGCGTCCTCAGGCAAGTTCGCGCCAAGGCCAAGCTGAGTAACAATGGCACGCTTGAGGTAGTAATTGCCGTACACGCCCATCGTGTCGGTATTCATCGACCAGCGGTTCGCGACCCGAGCCAGCGTTGGCATCTTCCAATCCATCAACTTCTGCGCTGCCTCGGGCACGGCTTCGAGGCCCTTCCTCACGGCAGGCGGCAACTTTTCAATATCGAAGCGCTGGCCAGGCACAAAGCCAATCCGCCGCATCTGCGCGAGGATTGGCTCATCGGTGAGATGCGGCGGATTAACGGTGAGCAATTCGGCTGCGTACGCAAAGTATTTTCCGGCCGACATCGTGTCGACCTGAACCTTGGGTGGCGTCTTCATGTCGACGGTCGGATCGATCTTCACCTGGACCGGCGTGGGGGTCTTGCCCCATTCCGATAGTGCCGTGATCTTGTAGCCGGCCTGGATCTTGTGAACTGCGTCGTAGTCCGGCGGCCCGTCCGTCTTGGTGCGGCCGATGATCCAGACATAAGGCGTCGGGGCTTCGATGCGCTGGGTGTCCTTCGGAAGCTTGAACTCATCGATGAAACGGTCGCGCAGATCCGGCCTCCAGCCGGGAGGCGTGACGATGTAGGTTGCGGCGGTTGTCCCAGTTGTGCGCCAGCCCGGGGAGGCAAACACATCGGTCCACATGTCAAGCATCGGCAGGAGATAATAGCGGCCGCCGGTGTCCGGCGCCAAGACGATCATCGGTTCCTTCGTCAAATCCAGCCACGCAATCGAATAAAGCGTGTCGAAATTGGATCGGACCACACCCTTGAAACTCGCCGGCGGGTACTCAGGAACGCTGACGAACATGTTCATCGGGCCTTTACCGAACTCCTTGCCGGGCTCGATGTTCGTGAACTGCTTGCGCGAAATATCCATCGTCGCAAGTGAGTATAAATAGACGTAGGCATCGACGCCGATGGCGCGCGCCTCCTCCTCAGTCGTTGCCTGAATACTGCCTTCGGCAAAGGCCGCGGGCGCAGCTGTGCTAAGGTAGAGAGACAATGTCAGCATCAGAATTCCTCGTAACATGTTTGATGCTCCTCTTCGAGGTGATGGCGTCATCACTGCCAATTGCGGTTCAGACGCGGGGATGCGGGCATGCCTTCCCCGCGATCTGAACCTGTCTTGCGCGCTTCATGTCTGCCCATCCTGTTGGAATGCGGGTGAACGCTTCTCGAAATTGCGCTCGCGGCGGGTCAGGCTTATCGGGGACTATGAAAAAACTTCGCGGCATCGGCTATGCAAAAACGAGCAGACATCGAAATATTGAGAGCAGCGTTCAGGGATAAGAGACCTTCGGCGCGCCGATTTTGCATAGCGCCAGCCAACGAAAGCCCTACAAATGAACGATAGGCATCAACGAATGACGGGGCTCCGCCGTGCTTATTATCCTGTGCCTCTACATCGTCGCGCTATGGGTCGTATTCTCAAAATTCAAGCTTGTGCGCTGGGGCTGGTTTTCCGGCACGGTCTCGGTGCTGATCGGCGTGTTGATTCTGGCGATATTTCTCGGACTCTTCAATTACCTCACACCGTCGGGCAGGGTCACAGTGGCCGGCACGGTTGTTGAGGTAACGCCGAATGTGAGCGGTCAGGTCATCGCTATTCCGGTAAAACCGAACGTGCCCGTGAAGGCGGGCGATGTCCTCTTTCAGATCGATCCGGCACCGTTCCAATACAAGGTCGCGCAGCTACAGGCCTCGCTGGCTGCGGCGCGCCAGCAGGCGCAGATACTAAAATCGACTTACGAACAGGCGACGGCGAATGTCGCCGGGCTGAGCGCCCAGCTTAAGTACAACACGAAGCGCCTCGCCGATATTCAGACGCTTTCGACGGAGGGCGCAAACACCGAGTTCAAGGAGCAGGATACCCAGGTTCAATACGAGACAGTGGCCGCGCAACTCAATGCGGCCAAAGCAACGCAGCAAAGTACCAAGCTGGCCATGGACTCCGAGATCGGTGGCGTCAACACGTCAGTCGCGCAAATCCAGGCGCAGCTGGAGAATGCGAGCTGGGAGTTGTCGCAAACCACGATTCGAGCGCCTGCCGACGGCTACGCGACAATTGTGACACTCACTGTTGGCGATCGAGCGTTACAGGCGCGCTCGGCGATGTCATTTATTCTTGAGAATGAGATTACGGTTATCGGAATGTTTTCGCAAAACGGCTTCCAGACGGTCAGGGTCGGCGCCCCCGTCGATATCGTTTTCGACAATGCCCCAGGGCGTATTTATCACGCGAAGATCACGGCAATCCCCAAGGGCGTCGGCCAGGGGCAGGTTGCCGTATCCGGAACGCTCGCGCGCACCACCGCGCTCGGCGGCACAACAGCCTTTCCGGCGGTGATCTCCATTCCGGAAGAAATGAGCCGTGAATCGCTCCGGCTTGGGATGTCCGGAAACGTAACGGCATTTGCCGCCAATGCAGGCGTTATCGGTCTCCTCGCCTCGATTCTGGTTTGGATCAGCGCCTATACCGCTTACCTGTAATCACTGCCAGTAATAATCAATAATGATATTGTAGGGTGGGCCGATGTCGCGGAGCGATGGCGAAAACGCTCTGCCACACTTTGCATGATTTACCACGCCGGAAGCAGGACCGGCACCTCGCGTTGACGACTCGCACGCACGAGAGGTATTGTTCCAATGATCAGCGCTCTATTTTCCGTATCTGGCGGCGCGGCGTGGCGACTTGACGATGCCCCGCTATCCCGTCTTCGCACGCTACCAGAATCGGTTCACGGTCCGATTGACCGAGGGCGAAAAATCGATGACCGGCGCTCCCGTGATTCACGTCGTGGACGACGACGCGTCGTATCGGACGGCAATTTCGCGACTACTGAAAGTTTCCGGCTATGAAGTCGCGGACTATGAATCCGCCGCCAGCTTCTTGCGTGCCCTTGAAAATGCGCGACCCGGCTGCATCCTTCTTGACGTGAAAATGCCGGCTCTTGGCGGCCTGCAACTTCAGGAGCGGCTTGCGGAGCTTTCTCATACCTGGCCCATCATTTTCATGACAGGCCATGGCGATATTCCGACGAGCGTGCGCGCCATCAAGGCGGGGGCCGATGACTTCCTCACCAAGCCGGTGTCCAGGGAAGCATTGCTGGAAGCGATCGAAAGCGCGCTCGCGCGCTATGCGTCAATACAGAAGAGCCAGGATGAGCTGAACTCCTTGAGATCGCTCGTCTCGGCGCTCTCTCCGCGAGAGGCCGAAGTGTTCGCGCTGATGGTCCGCGGTAGACTGAACAAGCAAATCGCGCACCTGCTGGGTACATCCGAACGGACCGTCAAGGCCCATCGCCACATGGTGATGACCAAGCTGCAAGTCCAATCATTTGCGGAAGCGGTCTCTATCGCAGAGCGAGTGGGCCTTCTGGCACCATCAGGCTCACCTGACGGACAAAGCGGCTCATAAGGCTCTTTGTACCCAATGCGCCTCGATCCCAGTACCTCGCCGCAAGGTTGAGCCATTCCCGATTTGCCCCAAAGGACAATATCGCCTGGACGCGGACAGTGGTGTGCTGTGCCTTGGGTGGATCACCTCACCGGGGGTTTTCCATGAACATTCATCAGTGGCTCGCTGCCGTTGCGGAAACGCCTTTCACTCGGGAAAGCAACCCGTGCAGCGATCTCGTCGAACAGGCGGAGAGATTGGCTCTCGCACATCTGGACGAGCCGCAGCACATTTCGGTGTTGTGCCGTACCCTTGAGGTAAGCGAGCGAACGCTTCGCAAGGCTTTCCACAGGATTCGCGGTCTTCCGCCGTGCCGGCAACTTCGAATGATACGGTTGTCCGAGGCGAGGCGCGCCCTTCTGGCCGCGGACTGCAAATGCGTGACCGTCACCGAAATTGCGACCGGTTTTGGCTTCCTGGAATTGGGGCGCTTCTCGGTCGAGTACCGCAAAGCGTTTGGCGAAAGTCCTTCGCAGACGCTCCATGGCACCACCCTGGATAGGATTCTTACGGTCAACCGTGCTGTCCCTTTCGGAGTTTGAGGATCCACGTATCTACAAGCCTCGCAATAGCCGCGAGCTTGAGTGGCTCTAGAGCAACACGCAGAGGCGAATTTTCAGGTTGCTACCTTGGCGCGAGACATTCCATCGTCGGTTGATACAATGTGATTCCAAGGCAAGGGGGCAAGCAGATGGCGTGCTGCATATCCGAACGAAAGTCTAGGGGTCGGCTTATTCGCCCAGCTATCGGCGTAGCTATGGCGATGTTCGGATTCCTGTCCGACGCCGCATACGCCGACGAAGGCGGCGTTTCCTATTGGCTTCCCGGACGCTTCAGCAGCCTTGCGGCGACGCCCCAGGTGCCGGGCTGGTCGATGGCCGAGGTTTACTATCATACCTCCGTATCGGCGTTCGGCGCCGCAGCCGCGGCAAGGGAGATTCAGATCGGCAGATTTTCCCCGACAGTGAACGTCAATTTGAATCTACATCTGAACGCGCAGGCCGATCTGTTACTGCTCAACCCCACCTACACGTTCGCGACGCCGGTACTCGGCGGACAATTGGCCATTGGCGTAATTGGCCTGTTCGGACGGTCGGCCGCCGACCTTAACGGGACATTGACAACGGGGTTCGGACCGTTTGCGGTCACCCGCACGGGGAGCATTGGAGATTCAATAACGTCGGTCGGCGACCTCTACCCTCAGGCGACACTGAAGTGGAATTCAGGCGTCCACAATTTCATGACCTATCTGACGGGCGACATTCCCGTCGGCGCCTACGATCCAGCCCGCCTCGCCAATCTCGGGATCGGTCACGGCGCCATCGATGGCGGCGGCGGGTACACCTACTTCAATCCGCAGACCGGACATGAATTTTCGGCGGTCGCGGGATTCACGTACAACTTCAAGAACCAGGACACGCAATACCAAAACGGCATCGACTTCCACATCGACTGGGGCGCTTCCCAGTTTCTGTCCAAGCAGATCTTTGTCGGACTTGTGGGATATGCCTATCAACAGGTCACCGACGACTTCGGACAACACCCGATCCTGGGTGGTTTCCGGTCGCGGGTCATCGGCGTAGGTCCGCAGGTCGGATTCCTGTTCCCGGTGGGCGACATGCAGGGTTTCCTGAATTTGAAGGGATACGGCGAATTCGATCAGGCCAACCGGCCGGCGGGCTGGAATACCTGGTTGACGTTCTCGATCTCGCCGATGGCGCCCACCAGCACGGTAACGCCGACGCGGCGGATGGTGACGAAGTAAGACTTTCCTCGCAGTCTCCGGGTGAAATGGCGTCTGGGCGGCTGATGAGCCGCGTTCTCAACGCCACCCAGCCGCGCTCGATCGTCCGATTCTGCATAGCCACCCGATCCGAGCGTGCGTAGCCTTTTCGGGCCAATTTTCGAAAAGGGGCACCTCGCGCGTCACCACCTCGCCCCTTAAGAAAATGCGCTCGACGAGGTCACATGCGACTGCGCGAGTTCATCAAATCCCTTGGCACTGCGGCGGCGGCTTGGCTGCTCGCCGCGTGTGCGCAGCAACAGAACGGATTAAAGCGGCTGGTCATCGCCGCTTGCCTGGTGCTGCTGGCATCGCATCCCGCCGCTGCGCTCGACACAGTCTCTCTGCAGCTCAAGTGGAAGCACCAGTTCCAGTTCGCTGGTTACTACGCGGCACTGGAACAAGGTTTCTATCGTGACGCCGGTCTCGACGTCACCATTCGCGAGGGCGGTCCCGGTATCGACGTCGCCGAGACGGTGGCCAGCGGCAAAGCAGATTTCGGCGTTTGCAATGCCAACGTTTTGCGCGAATGGACCGCGGGACGCCGGCTGGTGGTGTTGGCTGTCATCTTCCAGCGCTCCCCGGCCGTCATTCTGGTGCCGCGCCGGGCGGACATCAGCAGCGTGTCGGATTTGCGCGGCCGGAAGCTGATGGACACGCCGGGCAGCGATGAGATCGCCGCCATGTTGAAGCGCGAAGGGGTCGACTATGAGGCCATGCCGCGCGTGGCTCACGAGGGAAACCCACGCGATCTCCTGGCCGGTCGGGCCGACGCGATGGTTGCTTACAGCACCAACGAGCCGTTCGTCCTCGAACAACTGGGCGCTGCCTATCGCACCTTCTCGCCCGCGGCATCCGGCATCGATTTTTACGGCGACAACCTGTGCACCTCTGAAGCCGAGTTGAAAGCGCATCCGGACCGGGCAGCGGCGTTCAGGTCGGCCACCGTGAAAGGCTGGGCTTATGCCCTCGAGCACAAGGAAGCACTCGTCGATCTGATCCTCAGAAGCTATTCAGCGAAAAAGAGCCGCGAGGCTTTGCTGTTTGAGGCAGAGCACACGGAGATGTTGGTCGGCCGCGACCCTATGCGCATCGGCGAGCAGGATCCCGCGCGCTGGCAAGCCATCGCCGCGACCTATCGCAAGCTCGGACTGCTCAGTGACGACACGCTGCCACCTGCACTGATCTGGGATGGAAACGACGGCAGCCACTGGCGCTGGTTGATCCCACTGCTGCTGGTACCGCCGGGATTGGCAATTGCGGCTTTGGTGGCGTACCGCCGTCGCCGCTCCTTGCAGGTGACGCTGGCCCGATTTGGCGTGCTTCCGTTGTTCGCCACCATGGGTCGACCGAGGCTGAGCCTGATCATGGCGCTGCTCTTCATCGGCCTCAGCATCCCAATTCTCATTTTCATCCTGATCTACAATTACAACAAGAATTCCGCTGGCATGGTGTCGATCCTGAACGACGCGGTGGTGCAGACCAGCCAGGCCGCCGTTGAACGCACCCAGGATTTGATCGAAAACACCGAGAGCCCACTGCGCTTTCTCGCCGAAGTGGCCGCCGCCGATCCCAATTATTTTCGCACCGAGCCAAGCCGCGATCTGCTGTACCGCGCCCTCACCTCTGCTGCTCATATCGACGCCGTTTATGTCAGCTTCGAAGACGGGTATCATCGGGTGGTCACCCGCATCGACGAGGACCGCAGGCACGCCGATCCTCGTATTCCACTGACCGCGAACTGGCACTCCAGCTACATCGATGCGATCACCTTTGCGCTCTCACGAATCCGCCATCGTCAATTCTTTGACATATGGCCCCATCAAGTCGGCGAATACAACGTTGGTACCGACACCGATATGCGTCGCTTGCCCGGCTATCAGGCCGCCAAGATCACCCGGACGCTCGCGGTCACGGAGCCCTCGATCAATCCGGATACCGGCTTTCCCGTTCTCTCCCTGCGGTTTCCCATCTTTCAAGGCGTTGAATTCCTTGGCTGCACATCGGCCAACATTACCATGGATGTCTTGTCGCGCTTTCTCGACAAGCACCGGACCAGCACGCGAAGCACCACGCTGGTGGCCGACCGCAACAACGGCAAGATCATCGCCTTCCCGGAAAAACAGAAAGGCGTTCGCTTGGAGAATGGAGCGCTCAAGATCGCCACTCTGACCGATATCGACGATCCGGAAGTGCGCGAGGCCCATCGTCAACATGCTCTTGCCGGTGCCGACAGCCTTGTCTTCCGGTCGCCGACGAACGGAGAGGATTTGATCGCGGCCTTCGCCAATTTTCCGGATGGTTTTGGTCAACCCTGGCAAGTGATCACGTTGACGCCGATTGACGATTTCGTTGGGACGTTGAAGGCGACCAATCGGCTGATGATGGCGATCATTATCGTCCTCACTGCCATCGAGCTGTTCTTCATCTATTTCGCATCCAGCCGGCTGTCGCGACCGGTCGAAAACGTATCGCGGCAATTGCAGGCGATCGAAAGTCTGCAATTTGACGTACCGGCATCGCGGCCTTCCAACATCCGGGAGATCGCCAGGCTGGAATCCGCCGCTTCGCTGCTTCGGACCTCGCTAAAATCGTTCTCTTCGTTCGTGCCACTCGACGTGGTTCGACAGCTCATCAAGTCGGGCATTCCGTTGACCCTGGGTGTCGAGCCGCGATTCCTCACCGTGTTCTTTTCCGATCTGGAGAATTTCTCCAGCCACTCCGAAACCCTCGCGCCGGCCGATCTGCTGGTCCAGATCTCGACCTATCTCGAGGAAGTCTCCTCTGCGATATCGGACGAGGGCGGCACGGTCGACAAGTTCATTGGCGACGGCGTCATGGCTTTCTGGAACGCCCCGGTTCAGCGCCCGGACCACGTCCTGCGTGCCTGTGCCGGCGCGCTGCGGGCGGCACGGCGCATGGAGCGCATCAATGATGCCTGGGAGACGGAAGGACGGCCACGAATCCGGATCCGGATCGGGCTAAATTGCGCCACCGTCCTGGTCGGAAATGTCGGCTCGTCAACCCGGCTGAGCTACACCGCCTTGGGAGACGGCGTGAATGTCGCCGCCCGCCTTGAAGGCATCAACAAACTGTTTGGCACCACCATCTGCATCAGCGACAGTATTTTTGAGCATGCCCGGGCCGAGATACTGGCGCGGCCGCTAAAGCGGGTTCAGGTGAAGGGCCGCAAGACCAAATTCATGATCTATGAGCTGTTGGCTCTCCGCGCCAGCGATGATCCGGCGCTGAGAGTTCGCGATCGGGACGAGCAGCTCTGCGCGATGACCTGGCAGGCCTCGGAACACATCGAGGCTGGCGACTTTGCGGCGGCAGAGCGCGCTTATCGGGCCATCCTTGACAACTTTCCTAGCGATCCCGTGGCCAAGTTCATGCTGGAGAATTGTGAGGCAATGTGCGCGGGCCATCAATTGGCATCGACGAGTGCGTGACTGTTTTCCGGTGCACCAGTCGCTCTCAGGAACTCATCAAACAATTATTTCGAACGGATGTTTTTGCATAGTCGTGCGTCTTTTCCTGGCATCAACCTGCAAGAACGCAGAGATGGCTCTCGGCATTCGAGCAGCGGCACGCAGGTACATTTGTTCCCGTGAATCCGCGATGCTCCAGTGCCCTCTTGGACTTTCCTAAACTCATCGCATGTGCGCGATGTGCCGGAGTCGCTTCCATGAATTTCGCCGTTAGGAGCCACCGACGTCGTTATTGGTTGCCTCTGGCAGCCGTGATCGTCGGTTACGTTACTGTCAGCTACCTCATCCTGCCCGCGACATGGTCGCGGATCGAGCACGAGCCTCAACTCTCACATCTGCCAATGGTGACTTCGACCGCTCAGGGAATTCCGGGAGATCCCGTCAACGTCGGCCTTATCGGAACCCGTGAAGACGTCGTTTCAGCATTTCATATCGCCGGCTGGTATCCCGCAGATCCGATTACGTTGCGGACCAGCCTGGAAATTGTGGGCAGCGTATTGTTTGACCGGCCTTACAAGGACGCTCCAGTCAGCCCACTCTTCTTCGAGGGACGTCGTGAGGATCTGGCATTTGAAAAGCCAGACGGTATAAGCGCCGATCGTCGACAACATGTCCGGCTATGGCAGGTCCTCGCAAGCGGAACCGACGCAAGTCCCGTCTGGCTTGGATCTGCGACCTTCGACAAGGGGGTCACCCTGAGCCGCGATACCGGCCAGGTTACTCATAAGATCGCACCGAATGTTGATGAAGAGCGCGACCAATTGGTGCGCGGATTGAACCAGGCGCAGATGGTCACGAGCATCTATCAAATGAAGGGGATAGGCCCGACGCTGAATGGGCGGAATGGCGAAGGTGACCCCTATTACACGGACGGGGAGATATGGATGGCGAAGCTCGTCCGTCGCGGGGACAAAGCAGACAAGGCTGCCGAGGTACTGCCGTCGCCGGCATTGATTCAGATAAAGGATGCCGCGTTTTCCTGGGTTTCTCCCGGCCATTGACCGTTCCGCTCTCAACGCTGGTTCTCGAATTGTCCGATTTTGCATAGTCGCCCGCGTGCGACGTGCGTAAACTTTTGCAGATTGACTTTTCGAAAGGTGCGCAACGCGCGTCACCTCTTCTCCCTTGGGAAATGCCGCGTGAACAAGACGGCAAATTCTGCGGGAATGACGACGACCTGGCAAACGCCAAGCCTTAGCGGTTTTTACAGACGAGCGTTGGGAGTAACGGGCATGAAGTCGATGAAATTACCGCTCTGGCTGCGCTTTGTCCTGCTCATCGGTGTCGCCATTTTTGCGGCAGGCGCAGGTCTGTTTGCCTATCGGTACTATACGCATCCGGTAACGCTGACCGTTGCTGTCGGCTCGATCGACGGTGAGGCTGCCAAAGCAATGTCGGCTATTGCAAGCGAGTTCGTTTCAAAGAACGCGCCGGTGCGGCTCAAGGTTATCGACAGTGGCACCGCGCTTGAGGCCGCTAACGCTTTTTCGGCTGGTAAGGTCGATCTCGCTGTGGTTCGCGGGGACGTCGGTGACTTGTCGCAGGCGCAAGCTGTCGTCGTTGTCAGCCATGTGGTCGTGCTGATCATCGCGCCGCCCGGATCGTCCATCGATAGCATGGACAGCCTGAAGGGACGCACAGTCGGCGTGGTCGGCGGAGTAGCGAGCTCCAAAATTGTTGACGTGTTGACCAAGGAATATGGTCTCGCTCCCGCGAACTTTAAGAACATTGCTTTAAAAGATGTCGGGCAAGCCATTCAATCAAAAGAGGTCAGTGCCCTCCTTGTCGCGATCCCACTGGCCGAAAAATATCTCTCCCTCGTTCGCGGGTTTTTCCAGCTCGACCACAAAAAGGTACCGGTACTGATCCCAATCGATTCCGCCGGGGCAATCGCAGAGACCGAACGCGCCTATGAAAGCTTCGACGTGCCGAAGGGCACGCTGCGGGGATCGCCGCCAGTACCGGACGATGACCTGACGACCCTGCGGGCTTCACTATATCTGGTTGCGAACAAGAAGCTCGGCACTGATCTGGTAACCAGCCTCACGCTGGCGATCATGAGCGCGCGAAGGGATCTTCTGCGCGAGCAGCCGATTTTCGCGCAGATCACCGCGCCCAGCACCGACCAGGACGCCTACCTTCCGCTGCACCCTGGAGCGGCGGCCGTTTACAACTCCACCCAGCAGAGCTTTATGGATGAATACGGCAACTGGATCTATCTAACGCCCATGGTGCTGGGCGGCGCCGCGACCATGCTTGCCGCAGCGTGGAAATTTCTCGGCATCGGCGGGCCCGCCACTCCGGAAGGCCCTCTGGATTCTCTTTATGCCTTGGCGCGCCGGGTCCGGAATGCCGACACAGAGGCCGAGCTGGTGGAGATCGAACAGGAGATCGACAACGTTCTCAAGGCAGAGCGTGTCAAATCCGCCGGTGGCGACGAGAACGCGGTGGACGCCGTTACATTGAACGTGGCAGCCCACCGATTGGAGAACCTCATTCACGATCGCCGAGCCATGCTTGCGAAGAGACCGGCAGTCGCCTCCGCGGCCTAGGCGACTCTGTGCCGAGTCGTCCCACGCGGAATTGCGATTGACGGAACGTTGGACTTAACAACCCAAGGAGAGCAGCCATGAAACATCTGATAATCCCTCTATTGCTGGCAGGAAGCTTCATCGCCTTGAGCACCATGGAAGCAAGCGCCGTCGTCTGCGCTCGCGGCGTGGTTCGCGCAGGCTGCGTCGCCGCCGGCGGGGCTACTGTCGGAGCCGCGGTCGTCCGTCCAGTCGCCCGTGGTGTTGTAGTTGCTCCGCGGGGCGTTGCTGTTCGTCGCAGGGTATACTGACAATCCTGCGAGGATCGGCTCAAGCAGCCATCCATAGAACCATTGCGGCTGCACTTGGTCACACGATCGATGTAGCCGCATCGGCAGACCGGCTCGGCAAGAGCATGGCCCTTCACATCCATAACTTCAAGCGGACCCAATGTTGCCCGATACCCCATCCGTCAGTCAGTTATCGGATGTCATTTCGCAGGCGGCGGCGCCGGCGTTCCTTCTCGGCGCCCTTGCCGCCTTCATCGCCGTTTTGATCTCGCGGTTGAACAGGATCATCGATCGGACGGTTATCCTGAACGGGATCCCTGACGAAGACACTGCTAGAAGTAGGCTTAAAACGGATCTGCCACGCCTTATTCGACGCGCCGCCATGATGAACCGGGCCATCTTCTGGGCCGTGGTCGGCAGTATCTCAATTAGCATTCTTATCATCGTCGCGTTCGTATCCGCCTTCTTTCATATTCAACATGAACGCGGGGTTGCCATCCTGTTCATTGTTTCCCTCGCCGCTTTTACAATATCGCTGGTTGATTTCGCCCGGGAGGTCCGAATTGCACTGAGCGAGTATGATCATTACGGCTGACTCAGGTGCCTTCGCGTGTCACCGAGTTGCGCTACGTTCCTCAGCGGTCAGCTGCTTCGGGCTGAAAAGCGGAATCGCCCCGCCAGGCCAGTTATCGCGCCCACTGACTCATCTGGAGGCACGTCAACAAGCTGACATAACTCGGCGTGCCGCCAATGCTTTCCTGTGCGACGCAGCTTGCTCTACCTGAACCCGGGAATTTGGACCATTGGCTTGCGAGGTGCTGCCGCGCTTTGTGTTCGTCATTCATGCAATTCTTCAGCGATTGATCGACAGATAGTCCGGCCGTAGCGCCAACATCGAGCTTGCAACTCCGTGCGATATCGAACTTCGGCACTTGGTCAGCCACAGCGACGACCAGCTGTGAACTTACAATAATCATCGAGATCGAGATGGGCATTACGGCCTCCTATTCGGAATGGCTTAGCGGCCTGGCAAAGAATGACGTCCTCGTCAGCCAGCTGTATGCAAGTCCGGCCGCCCTTCGTCTATGCGAAAACGGACAGGCGCTCATGAAAGCCGGTGTCCCATTTTGCATAGCCGGAGTCGGCCGCTTCGATAATCTCTTTATCTCACGATCGACGTGCAGCGGGACAAACTGTTCTCATGCGGAGAGACGCTCGATGTTAAGGAGCCGGCAGCGCGAAGCCACGCGCGTGGCGCCAATGCAGGACGGTGCCAGGTCGCGGCCTGACTCAGACGACCTCGTACACGGAGCTGCGGAACACTCCATCGCCGGTTAGGCGGAAGAAGGTGATCCTGCCGATTTCGCATAGACAAGCCCGCGCCTTGAGGTCCAACAAAAATGCGGTCCAATTTCGCGCACCGACGCGATTTCAAAAGGAAAAACCAAAATGAAATCGAACGTGGCTTATTTTGCGCTCGCGGTTGCTTCCGTGCTTGCGTGGACGCAGCTCGCCGCCGCCCAAGGCACGGGCGGCTCAACTGGAGCGATTGCATCCATTCCCGGCAGCGTAGTAAGGGGCCATGAACAGGGGCCCGGTCTCTTCAGCATTGTCACCGGTTCGACCTTGCCGAACGCCAACCTGGATTCGAGACAAAGGACCCGCCGTCCCAGTGAAGCCGGCCGCCTAACCAGGCAGCCCACCAGGTAAGATCGCAGCAGATGGCGAAGATGCCGCCCGCCGAGCACGACAACGTGGCCAAGACATTCCTGCCGGATCGAACGGCAGGCGCTAGCCGCCCCAACACGTAATTGTTTTGACCGTCCCGGTTCAAATCGGGGGAACCATAGGCCCGTAGTAGGCGCCCCAATGGCCCCACACATCGCGGCTCCCGTAACCACGGAATCCGCCACGCAAACCGCTGGCGCGGTTACCGTAACCGCCATGGCCACCTGGAGTATCACCGAAGCCCCCGCCAGGGTGATTGCTGTGAAAACCATCACCGCCATCATGGCCGGCGCCGCGGGCAAATGCGCCGGTGGAAAGCCCGGAACTTCCGAGAACAAGGACAATCGCAAAAACAGTTATGGCGTTGCGCAACATTGACGACCTCGTTGAGATGCTCCCTGCAAATCTATGAACGCGCACGTGTGTCGCTTGTCCGATATTGCTGCAATTTGGGTATCAATGCCGCACATTTGCCTGCTGCTGATCGCGGCGCTCGCGATCATGTGGAATTTGCACGGGCACTGAGCCCCGGTTTAGAATGAAATAAGGCCACCAACTGGCGGCCTTATTCCTTCGCGCGAACAATTTGCGCTCAAATTTGTCGATCAGGTGCCCCCAGCCATAACGGGAACAAACTCGCCGACGTGTTGGCGCGGTTCTGCATAAATTCAGTAGCACGGTCGATAGGGATAGTATCCGCAGCGATAAGCTCCGTAAGCTCCTGCTGCTCCCACTGCAGCAGCTCCGACGCCTACCGCCACCCCGCGGCGTACGGCTGCACCACGATAAACGCCACCGCGATAGACACCACC
>Ga0137416_10000207_pt1 | contig 25483 bp, 17 predicted proteins | sample CZODoug3_1_1_16f_FD_108282 | JGI IMG/M metagenome (GOLD analysis project Ga0137416, IMG submission 108282) | Vadose zone soil fungal communities from Angelo Coast Range Reserve, California, USA - CZODoug3_1_1_16fungal (Illumina Assembly) | ecosystem: Environmental > Terrestrial > Soil > Vadose...
CTCGTCGCGCTCTATGGTGCTGCCAAGCCATTCCGTACGGGGCTGGGCGCCGATGAAAATGAACAGGCTTGAGGCAGGGAGCTTCTTTTTTTCACCGGAGGGAGAGCACTCCACGGTAATTCCAGTGAGCCGCGTTTCTCCTTGCACCTCGACGACGCTGGTCCGCGGCCATACTTCGATGTTCGGCGTTTTCTCAATTTGCTCGATCAAGTAGTGCGACATCGTGGCGGCGAGCGAAACTCCGCGCACCAGCATCACCACCTTCTCCGCAAACTTGGAAAAGTGCATGGCGGCTTGCCCCGCGGAATTCGCGCCTCCGATGATATAGACCGTTTCGCCCTTGCAGGCCAGCGCTTCAGAGGTTCCGCCGCCGTAATACACGCCCGCGCCTTGCAATTGATCAATCCCCGGCACATCCAGTGTCCTCCACTGAACCCCCATAGCAAGGAGAAGCGCATGACAGGAAATCTCCGAGCCATCGGCAAGTTTCAAATACCGATAGGGGCCCTCAACACGAATGCCAACGGCTTCCTGCGGAGAGAGGATCTCCACGCCAAAGCGCCGCGCCTGCGCGACGGCACGGCGCGCCAGGTCCAGCCCGGTAAGTCCGGAAGGAAAACCGAGATAGTTCTCAATCCGAGAACTAAGTCCGGCTTGGCCTCCCGGCGCTTCGCGTTCGACGATCACCGTTCGCAGCCCCTCGCTCGCGCCATACACAGCCGCGGCAAGTCCCGCGGGACCGCCGCCAACGATAGCGAGATCATAGAAATTCGTTTGGGCATGCATGCGAAGACCGATTTTATCTGCGACGGCAGGCAGAGGCGGCTCCGGGAGGCGTGTTCCATCCGGGAAAAGGATTAGGGGAAGTTTATCGGCCTCGGGCCCCAGCGAGTCAATCAGCCCGCGCACTTCCGCATCGGACTGTGCCAACTCCACGTCAATCCATTGATAGGGCACCTGATTGCGCGCCAGGAATTCGCGCAGCTCGTAGGAACGGTTCGACCAGCGCGTGCCGAGAACGCGAATGCCCTCGTAGGGCGGGCGAAAGGACGCGGTCCAATCGTGCAAAAGGTCGTCGAGCGCTGGAAACAGTTTCTCCTCGGGCGGGTCCCAGGGTTTCATCAAATAGTAGTGCACGCGAGCTTCGTTGATGGCGTCGATGGCGGCATTGGTATCGGCATAGGCGGTCAGGAGCGCGCGCTTCGCCAGTGGGTGCATCTCCATGGCCTCGGAGAGGAAGTTGACGCCGTCCATTTGGGGCATGCGCTGATCCGCGAGCAGCAAAGCCACGGGATTGTTGCGCGCTTTCAATTCGCGCAGGGTCGCCAGGCCGGCGGTTCCGGAATTCGCACGCATTATGCGGTAGCGGTCCGCATAGCGGCTGCGCAAGTCACGCTCGATCGCCCGCAAAACTTCCGGGTCGTCATCCACGGTTAATAAAACAGGTTTTGGCATATCCCTCAGATGCGGCGCACCTGGTTTTCGATGCGTCTTACCAGGACGGCTTCGGCTTCTTTTCGTGCCGCCCTCAAGCTACAATTCCTGGTGTCTCTATGTCCAGCCCTCTAGCCCAATCGATCGCGGACCTCGCGTCCGCGGATGAACTCAAGAGAATTGCCGCCGCAAGTGAAATCTATCGTTTGGGCCGTGCCACTGGGGGATCCGCCATCGCTGAATGGTGGGCGGAGAGCGAGCTCTCCGCGCTGTTGCACGGACCCACTCCGAGCATAACAGTTGGGCTTGCCGTGCCGCGCGATACGTTTGGGCGAATTCGAGTCGCTAATGGCACCCCCAGGCTGGCTCAGGTTCCTCCAGACCAGGATGCCGAAGAATTCGAACTTCATTTCGCCGAGGGGATCTCTCTGGACGTTTTAACGACGCGAGAGCCAGGCGGCGAGGGAGCCATCGCGAAATATCTGGCCAGGTTTGGAGAGGGCATCCAGCAGGTGGAATATCTCTGCGCGAATGTCGACCGCGCCGCGCAAATCCTGAAGGAAAAGTTCAAAGTCGCTTCCATCTATCCTGCGACTCGGGCTGGGGCGGACGGCACGCGTGTCAATTTTTTCCTCGTGGCCTCTCCGGATGGCGGCAAAGTCCTTATTGAGCTGTACGAGACGCAGTCTCGCGGATAGGTGTTCCACTTCAGCGATATCAAATACGTCTAAGTGATTCAGTTTTTTTTTCGTCCGCTAGTTCCTTCCAAGCGCGCAAGACTTCGGCGACCGTCCAGGCCTGCGCGATGCAGCCACGAGGGGTGAAGGGGGCATCGCCATCGAAGATTTCACTCAGAGTGCCAAGGCCGCTCGCGTAAATCTGATGCCCAAGCGGCTCGAGGAAACGCAAGGCCGCTACTCGGTCGTGAAAGACGCGATAGTGCGCGAGCGCGAAGGAACCGAGTAGCCAGCCCCAGACCGTGCCTTGATGATAGGCCGCATCACGATCGCGGGGGCTGCCGCCGTAATGGCCGCTATAACCAGGTTCGCCCGGCGCGAGACTCCGCAATCCATGCGAAGTTAAGAGATGCCGCGCGCAAACATCGACAACCGCTTTTTGCTGCTCGGGCGTTAGCGGGCTTACAGGCAATGAGACGGCAAAAATTTGATTTGGCCGAAGGGCGGCATCATTTCCGACGCCCGGGGAATCGATGACGTCGAAGCAGCAATTGCGGTCCGCATTCCAGAACTTCTGAAAACTGTTCTTGGCTTTAGCAGCGAGTTTTTCGTAAGCGTCGCCAGGTTTTCCGAGGTGTCTCGCAAATCCGGCCATCGTTCCGAGCGCGTTGATCCAGAGGGCATTGATCTCCACGGGCTTGCCGGTGCGGGGCGTGACGACCCAGTCACCGACTTTTGCATCCATCCACGTGAGTTGCACACCGGGACCTCCGGCATAGAGAAGTCCGTCGGCCGCATCGACACGGATGTTGTAGCGCGTTCCCGCAATGTGCGCATCGATCATGCCGGCAAGAACGGGGAAAAGTTTTTGTAGCGTCGCGGCATCTTGCGTCGCAGCGAAATACTGCCGGACAGCTTCAAAAAACCAGAGCGCGGCGTCAACCGTGTTGTATTCCGGCTTGCCGCCGGCGTCGGGAAAATTGTTGGGAAGCATCCCGCCATCCACGTACTGCGAAAAGGCAAGAAGGATTTGCCTGGCAACGCCCGCGCGGCCTGTTGCGAGCGTTAGTCCCGGCAATGCAATCATGGTGTCGCGGCCCCAGTCGCCGAACCAGTGATAGCCGGCGATAATGCTGCGGCCCTCCGGCTCTTCCGGCAGGCTGCGCTTCACGATGAATTGATCCGCCGCGAGGATGAGTTGCCAAATCCACGAGGGCGCCTCTCCGGCAAGAACTTCGTTTTTCTCGTGCCATTCCTGAAACATTTTCACATTGTGATTGGCGCGCTCTGCACGGGCGGTTTCCCCGTCGAGGGACGCTGTTGCTTCTGTGGTCAGAACAAACGTGACACTGGAACCGGCTTCGAGTCTTGTGCGGAACAGCGCGGCAAAAAGGCGATCCTCGCGGTCGCTCAGACCCCGCTCGGTTTCTGCGGCGAAATAACAATCAAGATACCATTCGTGCCGCGGCTCGCAGCCGGCAGCGCTACTCTTCAAATAAATTGGTGTTGCGCCGTCATAGGCCTGCACCTTTACGCCGCGATCTATCGGCGCGATATTCATGCGCCAGTCGCCGGCGTGAGTCAGCGAATGAAAATCGCGATAATTCACCAGCGCTTTCAATTCCATTTCAAGCGCGCCGCTTCCTCGAACCAGCGTGTACTGAATGTAAGTGGTGTTTTCGCCCTGATGCAGCCAAATGCGCTTTTCCAAAATCGCGTCGGCCGGGGCGTAGGTCCAAACCGGCGTGGAACCTTCCAGGTGAAAATCTTCAAGGAGGAGAAAGCCTTTGGGATCGACTACGCCACCGGCCCAGCGATGCGTGGCGAGGGAGAAATCCACGCCGTCGTAATGAACGATTTCGTCGATGGCCGAAACAAGCTGTGTGCGACCCACAGGCGGCTGTAGCGCGGCGACGAGCAGCCCGTGGTAACGCCGCGTCTGGCTTCCCGCAATGGCGCCGGACGCGTACCCGCCGATTCCATTGGTAACGAGCCATTCGCGCGATTCGGCGGCGGCGAGATCGCCACAAATCTCGCGGCCAAACTGGACTTCTGCTTGTTCTGACACCAGCCGCTCCTTGGTGACTGTGGCTTACACCCGCTCCTGCGATCCAATCGCGCTAAGTCGGATTCGTTTCTTGATCGAAAGTCTCAACTATCCCCGTAGACCGGGATCGCTGCGCCGTGAATAACTTTGGCGTCGTCACTGCATAAGAACAAGATGACGCGCGCGATGTCCTCGGGCTTCGGCCATTTCGAGAAGTCAGCCGTTGGCATAGCTTTTCGGTTTGCTTCCGTATCGATGATGCTGGGGATAATCGAATTCACGCGAACGCCGCAGCCTTTCAGGTCTGCTGCGAGAGAATCCAGCAGTGCAACGGCAGCGGATTTTGAGGCGGCGTAGGCAGCAGCGCCGGCAGCGTGATCGACCGCCGCTTTTGCGGCGACATTGACGATGGCTCCGCGCCCCTCCTTCAGCATCGCTCTTACCGCCGCACGCGACAGCGCGTAGCCCGATCGCAGATTCAGCGCCAGCATTTGGTCGAAGACTTTCGTCTCCAGCTCCCACAACTTTGTGCCGCCGGCGTAGCCACCGACGGTGTTGACCATGGCGTCCAAACGGCGATGCTTCCCCACAATTTTCTCGACCAGCTGGCGGACAGCAGCTTCATCCGTAACATCAACCACATGCCCTTCCAGATTCGACTCGTTTTTTCCCGCGGCGCTCTTCAAGCCATCGAATTCCTTCCGCACACGATAGGTAATAATAACTCTTGCGTTAGCTTCAAGGAATGCTGACGTGACGGCGCGCCCCAATTCGCCGGTGCCCCCCGCCACCAGGACTATTTTCCCATCGAATTTCGCACTCATGAGCATTGCCTCAAACTATTCAAAATTAGAATAGTGTTTTAACCATTTAGTTATCAGTAGACAATGGTGATCCACGTATCCAATCGACCGGTAAAGTTCGAGCGCCGTAAGTTCGGGCACGCTACTCACCGCTTTGCTCGATCAGTTTTGCTACCAGACCGGTCCAGCCGGTTTGATGGCTGGCGCCAATCCCGCTCCCATTATCACCGTGGAAATATTCGTAGAAGAGAATGAGATCGCGCCAGTGAGGATCGCTTTGAAAAAGTTCCGTGCCGCCGGCTACGGGACGGCGGCCGTTCGAATCGCGAAGGAAAATGTGAATGAGCCGCCGGGAAATTTCCGCCGCTACTTGCCAGAGATCGGCTTCAGTGCTGGCATGCGTGGGGCACTCGACTTTAAAATCTTCACCGTAGTAGTGGTGGAATTTTTGCAAGGATTCCACGAGCAGATAGTTCACCGGAAACCAGATGGGCCCGCGCCAGTTGGAATTTCCGCCAAAGAGGCCTGTCGAGGATTCAGCGGGTTCGTAGTCAACGCGGTTGGTGTTTCCGTTCACGTGAACCTCGTAAGGATGGTCCTTATGGAAGCGAGAGAGAGCACGCACTCCGTAGGGCGAAAAAAATTCCGTTTCGTCCAGCATGCGGCTGAGGACGCGCTTGAGCTGTTTGCGATTCACCAGGGAAAGAAGCCGGCGGACGCCGCGCGCGGAACGCTGCGTCATTTCGATGTGCTCGGGCACGTCGGGATGATTGTCAATGAACCACTGCATGCGGCGCTTGAAGCCCGGGAGGCAATCCACGATTTCCGGTTCGAGGGTCTCGACCGCGAAAAGCGGGATCAGTCCGACCATCGACCGGATTTTCAGGAAGTGCTCTTCGCCGTTCGGGAGTTTCAACACGTCATAAAAAAAACCGTCGGCTTCATCCCATAGCGACATCCCGCCCACGCCGAAATCGTTTATGGCGCGTGCAATATAAACGAAATGCTCGAAGAACTTGCTGGCGACGTCTTCGTAAGCAGGATCCTCTTTCGCGAGCTCCAGAGCGATGGCCAGCATGTTCAGGCAATACATACCCATCCAACTGGTGCCGTCAGACTGTTCGAGGTGGCCTCCGGTGGGAAGTGGCGCGGAACGGTCAAAGACTCCGATATTGTCGAGGCCGAGAAATCCGCCTTGAAAAATGTTTGCGCCGTCAGGGTCCTTGCGGTTCACCCACCAGGTAAAATTCAGCAGTAGCTTGTGAAAGACTTTTTCGAGGAATCCGCGGTCGGCGACGCCGCGCACGCGGCGCTCGATTTTGTAGACGCGCCAGGCGGCCCACGCATGAACCGGCGGATTCACGTCGCCAAAAGCCCACTCGTAGGCGGGCAATTGCCCGTTGGGATGCATGTACCATTCGCGCAAAAGAAGGATGAGCTGTTCCTTGGCAAAATCGGGGTCGACCAGCGCCAGCGGAATGCAGTGAAACGCCAGGTCCCATGCCGCATACCACGGATACTCCCATTTGTCGGGCATGGAAATAATGTCGTCGTTGTAAAGATGCGTCCAATCCTTGTTGCGGCCGTTCCATCGGCTGTCCGGCGGCTTGGGACCGGCAGGATCGCCCTCGAGCCAGTTGTGCACGTCGTAGTGATAAAACTGCTTGGACCAGAGCATGCCTGAAAAAGACTGCCGCATCACGGCTTTGGCATCCTCGGAGAGCTCTTTCGGAATCCGCGTGGCGTAAAATTCTTCGGCTTCTTTTTGCCGCGTCACGAACACGTCTTCGTATCCCCCGCCAAAATCGTTCGTGCCGGGAACGCCCTCGGCGCGTTCTTGCGCGCCGGGAGAAACGAATTCCCCCACCTTGCCTGCGCCCGTTTCCATGCCCTCGAGCGGCTCGAGGTCGGTAAGCCGAAGCTTGAGCGTGGCGGACTCGCCGGGATCCAGCTGCAACGGATAAAATGCGGCCATTTTCGTTCCCATCTGATCGGGATTGACGGCCGCCTTATTGCCCTGAATCAAATATTCGTGGAAGGCGTCTTTCACGTAAGCGGAGCGGTTCCTTCCGCCGAAAAGGCGCGCGCTGTTCGTTTCATTTTCCGTGAACAGCAGTTCCGGCTGACCCGCGCACAGCAGCCAGCGCTTGCCGTACTGCCAATGCTGCAATTCAGCGCAAGCGCTCCCGGGAACGGAGGTAGCTTTTCGCGCGACCGGGCGGCGAAGGTCCCTGCCCCAGGACCAAGTGTTTCTAAACCAAAGTTGCGGCAAGATGTGCAATGCGGCGGGTTCGGGCCCGCGATTGACCGCGGTGATTCGAATGAGAATGTCTTCGACGTCGGCTTTGGCATACTCGACGAAAATGTCAAAATAGCGGTTCCCTGAAAAGACGCCAGTGTCGAGCAATTCAAACTCCGGCTGACCACGGCCGCGACGCTGGTTCTCCTCCAACAGGGTTTCGTACGGAAATTCCGCTTGCGGATATTTGTAGAGCATGCGCATGTAGCTGTGCGTGGGTGTCGAGTCAAGGTAAAAGTAATATTCCTTGACGTCCTCGCCATGATTGCCCTGATTTCCCGTAAGGCCAAAAAGCCGTTCTTTCAGAATGTGGTCGCGTCCATTCCACAGCGCCAGCCCAAAACACATCATCTGGTGGCGGTCGCTGATCCCGCCGAGGCCGTCCTCTCCCCAACGATACGCGCGCGAACGCGCGTGGTCGTGCGGGAAAAATTCCCAGGCAGTGCCGCCGGGACTGTAATCCTCACGAACCGTTCCCCACTGCCGCTCGGAAAGATAGGGCCCCCAGCGCTTCCAATGTTTCTTGCGGGCGCGTGCTTCCTCGAGACGGCGGTCTTCGGTGGTTTGAATGCGTGGCATCGTTGACTGGCCCTCGGCAAAAAGACTCAGGTTATGGTTGCATTATTCCCAGGATAACCGGAGTCTTGACATGCAAGTGCGTGTCCGTTCCGGCAAGTCCACCAAGCCTTAGATTCGCGGGAGGAGGCGACAGTTATGAATACAAGAGGGCGGTGTCAGCGCACATTTCTGCCAATTCGGTGATGCCATCGACCGGTCCCTGCAAGACAAATCGGCGATGGTAAAGAAATAAGGCGCGCAAGCCGGCAAGTTCCTCGCCTCCTCCAGCCCTTCCCGGCCCGCCGTGCAAACAGCTTGGCACGACGTTCCCGTGGCCCGTGTGCTGGGTCCCAACGGCGGAATTGACAGCCAGGACTCGCCCATGGAGATCGCCGATTCCAAGAATCGCTTCGCGCGTGAAGCTCGCGTCATTGGAAAACACCGAAGCCACCAGTGAACCCAATCCTCGGCGCGCGATGGCGATGAGATCGTCCAAACCGTCATAAGCCACAAGTGTCGCTACCGGGCCGAAAACCTCGACGTCATGAACGTATTTTGCACTGAGCCCATCCTTACAGAAGAGCAGTGCCGGCTGCACAAAGGAGGACTTTTGCAAATCTGCATCTATTGGCTGGAAATTCTTGTCACCACCGAATAAGACCTCGCATTCCTGCTTCAACTTGTCTAGTCCTTCCAGGCAAGAGGACTGCTGTGCCTTGTTCACCACCGGCCCCACTCTCGCCTCGGCGTTCCGCGGATTTCCGACTTTCATGGAACTCAATCGTGCTGCTGTGGCATCACCAAAGGCTTTGATCTGCTCACGCGGAACCAGGACGCGCCGGATGGTCGTGCATTTCTGTCCGGCCTTGAGGGTCATCTCGCGGACAACTTCTTTCACCAAGAGGTCGAACAGCTCCGTCCCGGGAGTGCAATCAGGCCCGAGAATAGCGGAGTTTATGCTATCCGCTTCAATGTTTACGCGCACGGAACGCCGCAGGACGTTGGCATGAGAGCGAATTCGCGCCGCGGTTTCAGCCGAGCCCGTAAACGAAACGATGTCTTCTTCTTGAACGTAGCCCAACAAGTCGCGCGCAGAACCACAGATAATGGAGATCGCTCCAGGCGGCAAGACATTTGCTTTTACAAGATCCTCCACCATGCGGTGCGTCAGCCAAGCTGTGGGTGAAGCAGGCTTCACAACTACCGGAACCCCCGAGAGTAACGCTGGCGCAGCCTTCTCGCACAGCCCCCATGCGGGAAAATTAAACGCGTTGATGAAAACGGCGGCACCCTTTGCAGGCATCAGAAAATGTTGCCCAACAAAGGCGCTGCTCTTCGAAAGAGAAATCTGGGCGCCTTCCTTTAGCATTTTCCCGTTCGCAAGCGCCCGGCCGATTTTGGCGTAATACTTCATGGTGTAAGTCGCACCGTCCACGTCGAATGAGGCGTCGGCCTGATTTGCGCCCAAGTTCAGCAAGGAAAGCCGGAAATACTCGTCGCGATTTGTAGCGAGCACATCCGCGATCTTCGCCAATAATTCAGCGCGCTGGACATAAGTAAGTTGCCGGAGCGCCGGCGCGCCTTGAGTTCGCGCAAAAGCCAGGGCCGCTTCAAGATCGACGCCTTGCGAAGATATGTTCGCCAGTTGGTCCGCGGTAACTGGATCAATGAGCATTTCGCCGGGACCGGTGCCTTCACTCCACTGACCGTTCACGTAGTTAGGCAACTTCATTCTAGGAACCTCCGTTGATTTCGCAATCTTAGCCCAGAAACGAGCATTTAGACTTGAGGGCCGAGGTTAGGCGTGCACGTTTCGAATTCAGAATAATACTGCATATACGAGCAAATTGGAACTTTGCCCACAAGTCCCAATTACCCTACGATTTATCCCATCTAAGCCTTTTATTATAAATATTTTACATGGTATAAAAGGGTTCCGAAGAAATTCTTGAATAGATGTCTCAACCAAAACCCAATCATTCTTGACCATACTGAGGCCAGCTGTATTATAATGCATATGCGATTTGTGAGCCCATGAGCACAACCCCAAGCGCCAATTCCAAGGTTGCGAGTCTACACCGGGAGATACCCATTCCCGATGGAGATTTCCTCCGCTTCCTTGGCAAACGCGTTCGGCAATTGCGCAACGTTCGTGGAATGACGCGCAAAACCGTAGCACGCGAATCGGATGTGTCCGAACGTCATCTGGCACAACTCGAAACTGGAGAGGGAAACGTCTCGATCGTGCTGCTGCGGAGGATCGCCGCTGCTCTAAACGTTTCACTTCTCGAGTTATTCGCCCCTGAAGTGGAAGAACCCGCCGAGAAACAGATGATTCAGCGATTCCTCGAACGTCTTCCCAATCACCGCCTTGAAGACGTGGTTTTCCGGCTGATGCGGGACTTCAGTCCCGGGGAAAAGTTGCGCCGGAAGCGCATCGCACTGATCGGTCTCCGCGGAGCCGGCAAGTCAACGCTGGGCTCCAAACTGGCCGTGGAGATGCGGGTACCTTTTATCGAATTGGATGGTGAAGTCGAGAAGGATACAGGAATGCCGCTCGGAGAAATATTTTCTCTCTACGGGCAATCCGGATATCGCGCGATCGAACGCCGCACACTGGCGAGAGTGCTCTCCGAGCATGATTGCGCAGTCCTTTCGGTCGGGGGAGGCGTAGTCTCGGCAAAAGAGACGTTTGACTATCTACTTTCCCATTGCTACACCGTTTGGATAAAGGCTCAGCCCCAAGAGCACATGTCGCGGGTGCTCGAGCAGGGAGACTTTCGCGCGATGGCCGGGAACGACCAGGCCATGGAAGACTTGCGGCGCATACTCGATGCAAGAGAACCGCTGTACCGGCAAGCGGATATGGAACTGGACACTTCGGGCAGCACGGTGGAAGCGAGCTTTTCGAGATTGAAAACGACATTGCAATCGAATTTGCAGTAGGAGGATCCCGTGGACGTTGTCGCGACTAAAGAACCCCAGGCGAAGAGGGAAGCCGTCGATTTTCAAATCGATCCTTCGCGATACAAGCATTGGCGGCTTGCGTTTGACGGGCCGGTAGCAACTTTGAGCATGGATGTTGCGGAAGACGGTGGAATCCGTCCGGGCTACAAACTGAAATTGAATTCGTACGACCTTGGCGTGGACATCGAATTGCACGATGCGTTACAGCGCATTCGATTTGAACATCCCGAGATTCATTCGGTGATCATCACCAGCGCGAAGAACCGCATTTTTTGCTCCGGCGCCAATATTTATATGCTCGGGCTGTCGTCGCACGCGTGGAAAGTGAACTTCTGCAAATTCACGAATGAAACGCGCAACGGAATCGAGGATGCAAGCGCGCACTCCGGACTGAAATTTCTTGCTGCCTGTAATGGCACGACCGCCGGAGGCGGTTACGAGCTGGCGCTGGCTTGCGATGAAATCATTCTCGTGGACGACCGCTCGTCGGCGGTCAGTTTGCCGGAGCTGCCGTTGTTGGGTGTTCTGCCAGGAACGGGCGGACTAACTCGCGTGACAGACAAGCGTAAAGTGCGTCGCGATCATGCCGACATGTTTTGCACCAACCCGGATGGTGTTCGCGGTCAAAGAGCAAAGGAGTGGCGGCTGGTTGATGACGCCGTCAAGCCGCAGCAGTTTGCCGAGCACATCAAACAGCGCGCGTTGAAACTGGCCGCGGAGAGCGATCGCCCCGGCGAGGCAAAAGGCGTGGCTTTGACACCTTTGAAGAGAACGGCCAATGAGTCGGGGCTGCACTATGAATACGTCGATGTGCAGTGCAATCGTGGAGCCCGCACTGCGACAATCAACGTGCGGGCGCCAGAATCTGTCGCTCAAGACAGCTTGGAAAAAGCTCTCGCTGCGGGTGCGAATTGGTGGCCGCTGCAAATGGCGCGAGAGTTGGATGATGCGATTCTGACCTTGCGCGCCGCCGAACTGGATTTGGGGCTCTGGATTTTCAAGACTTCCGGAAACCCTGACGCCGTTCTTGCCATCGACGAATTCATCCTGAACCACCAAGACAATTGGTTCGTCCGCGAAGTTCTGGGCATGATGCGCCGGACGTTCGCGCGAATCGATGTCACCTCCCGTTCTATCTATTCAATTGTTGGACCGGGGTCTTGCTTTGCCGGCACGCTTCTGGAATTGGCGCTGGCTGCCGATCGCGTCTATATGCGCGACACACAGGAAGACGGAAACTCTGTGAGCATGATGCTTTCAAAAATGAACTTCGGGCCGCTGCCGATGGTGAATAACCTTTCGCGACTCGCGGCACGGTTCTACAGCGATGAGGCACAGATAGAGATGTTGCACGGCGCGATTGGAAAAAAGCTTTCAGCGCGGGAGGCGCTCGAAGCCGGCCTGGTTACCGCCGCCCCTGATGATCTCGACTGGGAAGACGAAATCCGCCAGGCCATTGAATCGCGTGCCGCACAATCGCCCGATGCCCTGACGGGGCTTGAAGCAAACCTGCGATTTGGGCCCGCGGAAACGCTGGAGACTCGAATCTTTGGCCGACTCTCCGCCTGGCAAAACTGGATTTTCAACCGTCCGAACGCCGTCGGGACGAACGGAGCACTGAAGGTGTATGGGACGGGCGCGCCAGTGAAATTCAATTGGGAAAGAGTTTGAATAGGGGATCGAGTCTGGAGTTTTGGGGAGATCGCAATGATTAACTACACGGAGAAAATTCCCAACAACGTCGATTTGGGCAGAGACCGCGTCTTGCAGCGCGCCCTCGAGCATTGGCAGCCCGCATACATGGGATGGTGGTACGACATGGGACCAAACGAGAGCCACAACTATGAGGTGTACCTGCGAACCGCCATCAGCGTGGAAGCCGACGGCTGGGCGCAGTTCGGCTACGTGAAGATGCCGGAATACCGCTGGGGCATTTTCTTGCAGCCGCGTGATGAAAAACGCGAAGTGAATTTCGGAATTCACAAAGGACAGGCGGCTTGGCAAGAAGTGCCAGGTGAATATCGCTCGACTTTGCGCCGGGTGATCGTCACTCAGGGAGACACCGAACCCGCTTCCGTGGAGCAGCAGCGAATGCTCGGCTCTTCTTGCCCCTCGATGTACGACCTGCGGAACATTTTCCAGGTGAACGTCGAAGAAGGGCGTCACTTGTGGGCCATGGTGTATTTGCTCCACAGATATTTTGGCCGCGATGGACGCGAGGAAGCCGAATCCTTGCTCGCCCGGCGATCTGGTGACGCCGACAATCCGCGCATTCTTGGCGCGTTCAACGAACCCACGCCGGATTGGCTGGCCTTTTATATGTTTACGTTTTTCACCGACCGCGATGGCAAGTTCCAACTTTGCGCTCTCGCGGAATCCGGTTTTGATCCGTTGGCCCGCACTTGCCGCTTCATGCTCACGGAGGAAGCCCATCACATGTTTGTCGGCGAAACCGGAATTGGCCGCATTATTCAACGGACTTGCGAAGTGATGAAGGAAAACAAAGTTGAAGACCCGTCGGACGTGCGCGCGCTTGGCGTGATTGACTTACCGACGATACAGAAGTACTTGAATTTTCACTATAGTGTGACGCTCGACCTCTATGGCTCTGATGTTTCTTCGAACGCCGCGAATTATTTCACCAGCGGACTGAAAGGGCGTTTCCGGGAAACCAAGTTGGAGGACGATCACGTTCTGGCGGAGGCGGAATACCCGGTCTCGGAAGTGGTGGGCGGAAAAATCCTCACCAAGCAAGTGCCGGCATTGACGGCGCTAAACGAACGCTTGCGCGATGACTATATCGAGGAGATTGCCGATGGAGTTGGGCGGTGGCAGCGGGTGATTGATAATGCGGGCATTCCGTTCCGGCTGACCATGCCGCACAAAGGTTTCCATCGCGCGATCGGGAATTTCGCGGGACACTTTATAAGCCCGGATGGAGAAGTTTTGAACGAAGAAGCTTGGAAGAATCACGAATTCGAGTGGCTCCCAAGTTCCAAGGATTATGCTTACGTGCAGTCGCTGATGAGTGGACGAGTCGTGGAGCCAGGCAAGTTTGCGAATTGGATTGCTCCGCCGGCGCGCGGGATTAACAGTCAACCTTTGAACTTTGAATACGTGCGATTCAACTAGCGCACGCGGCCGAGTGAAAGCGCGGGCTTCGACGAAGGGCGGCAATCTCTGGAAGCGATCATCGACATTCACGTTCACATCATGCCGTACCACATGGTGAAGCCATCAGCGCTGGATTTGATCAAGCATGGACGTAAAGACTACGCCGACGTGGAAAGATATTGTGCTGATCCAAAGGCATTCCTCGCATTTCTAGACACTCTGGCTGTGGAGCGCGCCGGTCTAATCAATTACGTGGCGCCCAAAATTATTGGGTTCACTCCAGAAGTGAATGACTGGAGCGCAAAATATTGCAGCGCGGCGCCGGATCGTCTGATCGCCTTCGGCGGCGTGCTTCCCGGAACGGTTCCCGATCCGGGCGCCGAAGTGGACCGTCTCGCAAAACTCGGGATTCGCGCGATTAAGATGCATCCGTCTCACCAGATGCTGTCCCCGAATGACTATATGGACGGAAATCGCAGCCTGGCAGCGGTCTACGAAAGAGCGCAAGCGAACAGCATGCCGGTCATGATTCATACGGGGACTTCAATTTTTCCGGGCGCGAGAAATCTGCATGCGCAACCGATGCTCTGCGATGATGTTGGCATCGACTATCCGAATCTCGTAGTCATTCTCGCGCACGGCGGGAGGCCACTGTGGATGAACGAGGCGTTTTTCCTGGTTCGTCGGCACAAAAACATGTACATGGATATTTCCGGGATTCCCCCGCAGAAACTGATGGAATATTTTCCGCGAATCCAAGATGTGGCGGACAAAGTTTTGTGGGGTACAGACTGGCCGGGGCCTGGTGTGCCGGAGATCAAGGGGAACATTGAAAAGTTCAACGCGCTTCCGATTGGGGCCGCAGCGAAGCGCAAGATTCTATATGACAATGCGGCGCGGCTTTTCCCGCGTTGATTGAGCTTGTGCACGGTTTTCAAATCGTGAAACATGATTTCACATTGTGAAATCATGTTTTTTTCGGGAACTGCAGAACAATCGATGTCCTTCTTCGACCAGGTCAACGAAACAGCGCCACGAGAACACTTGCGAAGGCTTCAGTTCGACAAGCTGCAAAGACTTCTTCGCGAGATTTCCGGCCGCAATCGCTTCTACACCAAGAAATGGAAGGACGCGGGAGTCATCCCGGACAACATTCATACGCTCTCCGACTTCCAGAAACTCCCTTTAACCTGCAAATCCGAACTCGTTCGCGCGCAGGAAGACGCGCCGCCGTTTGGAACCAATGCGACTTTCAGTCCGGAGGCTTACACGCGTGTCCACCAGACCTCGGGTACCACGGGCGCGCCGATGCGCGTGGTAGATACCCCTGAAAGTTGGAATTGGTGGGGCTACTGTTGGGGGCACGTCTTAAGGGGCGCGGGGGTGACTGCCAGGGACCGCGTGTTTCTGCCATTTTCTTTCGGCCCCTTCATCGGCTTCTGGGCCACGGTCGAGGGAGCAAAGCGGGTCGGCGCAATGATGATTCCCGGCGGCGGATGGGACTCCATCCAGCGCCTGCACATGATGCGCGATCTTGGAGCGACTGTGGTGTGCTGCACTCCAACCTATGCCCTGCGGCTGGCCGAAGTCGGCCGCCAAGAACATTTCGACATGCGATCCCTTTCCGTGCGTGCGCTGATTCATGCGGGAGAGCCGGGGGCAAGCGTGGCACAGACTAAGGCGCGCATTGAAGCAGCATGGGGCGCCAAGTGTTTCGATCATGCAGGAGCTTCAGAAGTAGGCGCGCACAGTTTTGAATGCGAACTTCAGCCCGGTGGAATTCATGTCATCGAAAGCGAATTTATTGCCGAAGTAATCGACCCGCAAACCGACCAGGAAGCGGCCGCCGGGGAGATCGGCGAACTGGTAATCACAAATCTGGGTCGACCGGGATTCCCGGTCATCCGTTACCGTACTGGGGATCTCGTGCGGCTGAACCTTACTCCTTGCGCTTGCGGGCGTACTTTCGCGCGTTTCGACGGAGGGCTCCTGGGCCGCAGCGACGACATGGTGACGATCCGCGGTGTAAACGTTTACCCAACGGCCATCGAAAACGTAATCCGCCAGTTTGGAAGCGTGGACGAGTTTCAGGTTACCGTGACTACCGTGCACGAAATGCACCACCTCGAAGTGGAGATCGAAGTTGTGTCCGGCAATGATACCGAACACGTGCGAACGCACGTCGAACAAGCGATCCACCACGCGCTTTCGCTGCGCCCGACAGTCAAAGTGGCAAAACCGGGCACCCTCGCGCATTTTGAAATGAAAGCCCGCCGCTTCCGCCGGGTGGACGGTGCATCAGGAACCCAAGCAAGATAATCGGGCAGCCCTCAGTGCGCCGCTGCCAAGAACATTCCTTCTGCCCAAGCCAAATTCTGAACAGTTGTTCCTTTTCTGAACAGCTGTTCAGAGGTCTTTGACATTGGCAGCCCTAAGAGGGACACTAGTGAGGTAGATCTACCCTGCAGCCTCTCCGTCGTTTTTGCGAAGGAGAATGAAGTTGCCAAACCGCCGAGCGAACAATCAGCGTAACGGCCTTCTCAAGCGGCGCTATCTGGCGCGGCGTCTGGAGATCTTGCGCGCCGCGGGAAGGGAGTTTCGCATGCGCGGGTTCGCAGAGACTGGCATGCGCGACATCGCAACAGCCGCCGCCCTTTCTCCGGCAAATCTTTACAATTATTTCCACGGCAAGCACGACATTCTTTTCTTTTGCCAGGACAATTCCCTGGACCGCATGATCGCCGCGCTCGACAAGGCTCGCCGTATGAGAGCAAGCGCAGCGATCAAGCTGCGGGTGGTAATCGTGTCGCACCTGCGATGCGTACTCGACGAAGTCGAAGGATCCGCTGCGCATCTCTTGACAACTGCTTTGCCGCCCCGTCAACAACGCTATCTGGTGACCAAGCGCGATAAGTATGAAGAAGGCGTGCGCAATTTGATCTTGGGGGGCGTGCGATCGGGTGAATTCGCTCCCTGCGATCCCGCTCTTGCTGTGCGTGCCATCCTCGGAAGTCTGAACTGGAGCATCCAGTGGTTTAGCCCGGAAGGACCGCTGACCGCGGCGGAAATCGCGGAGAGATTTGCCGACTATTTGATCCGGGGCTTGCTGTCTAAACCGGATACTCTCCAGCCGCTCTCCCTGGACAGAAAACCGCTTCGCGCCGTCCGTCGATCTATTCAACAGGACGAAAGAGCGGCAGCCCGGTAATGCTTTCGCGGAGGTGATGGAAGGTGACCACATTGCCCATCGAGTCGCAAAAAACCGCGCAGATAAGATTCGTCCTAAACGGCGAAGAAACCGATGTCTCCTTCGCACCCTACAAGACTTTGCTGGAAGTACTGCGCGAGGATCTCGGCCACACGGGCACGAAGCACGGTTGTGAACTCGGAGAATGCGGCGCATGCGCCGTTCTTCTGGACGGCAAGCCCGTGCTTTCCTGTCTCGTGCTTGCGCTCGAGTGTGGTGGAAAACAAATTCTGACGGTCGAAGGCCTGGGAGAAAATGGAAACCTTCATCCTCTACAGGATGCCTTTGCCGATCTTGGAGCTGCTCAATGCGGTTATTGCACTCCGGCAATTTTGGTGACTGCAAAAGCTTTGTTGGATCAGAATCCTCACCCCACTCGCGACGAGATTCGCGAAGCAATCTCCGGAAATCTTTGCCGCTGCACCGGCTATCTTCAGATTTTTGAAGCTGTGGAAGCCGCGATGCTTAAGATCGCTGACCAAAAGAGTTCCATAGCGTAAATGGCGGGACGAAGTCACGTACGAGCACCCAGGAGGTCCCATGCCGAATGAAAAGGATTCGCGAACGACTCCCGCTGACGCTTCAAAAGCCAACGGAAACGATCTGCGAGTGATCGGCGTCCCCCGGCGCAGAGTCGATGCCCGCGCGAAGGTAATGGGCCAAACGCGTTTTGCTGACGACATTTTCTTGCCCCGCATGGGGCACTGTAAACTGTTGCGGTCTCCGCATCCTCATGCGCGCATCCGTAAAATCGACACTTCGCGCGCCGCCGCTCATCCCGGAGTGTATCTCGTGCTCACGGGCAAAGACGTCCCCATCCAGTACGGAATTCTTCCCGTCAGCCAGGATGAGCAAGCTCTTTGTGTCGACCGCGTGCGGCACGTCGGGGATCCCGTCGCTGCCGTCATCGCGCGCGAAGAGTTGACAGCCTTCGAGGCGCTGGACTTGATCGATGTCGACTATGACATCCTGGCCACGATCTCTGATCCCGAGGAGGCCCTCGCGACTCCCGAACCACGCATTCACGAATACGGCGAAGAAGGAAACATTCATAAACTCGTGGCGCTGGAGTTTGGCAACGTTGAAGAAGGCTTTGCCGAGGCCGATGAGGTTTTTGAAGACACATTTTTCTTTCAAGGAAACACGCATCTTCCCATCGAGCAGCACGCTTCCGTCGCCATCAAGGATCCCGATGGAAAGCTAACCATCTGGTCCAGCACGCAAACGCCACATTATCTCCATCGCGCGCTTGCCAAAGTGCTGGAAATGCCTGCAGCACACATCCGCGTGATCGCCACACCCAACGGCGGAGGTTTCGGCGGAAAGAGTGATCCCTTCAATCACGAAATTGTTGTCGCCAAGGCCGCACTCATCCTCGATCGGCCTGTTAAGATCTGCCTCACACGCGAAGAAGTTTTCTATTGTCACCGTGGTCGCCATCCCGTCCTGATGAAATTCAAGACCGGCGTCAAGATGGATGGCGCGATCACCGGAATGCATCTTCAGACATTGATTGACGGCGGGGCGTATGGCTCGTACGGAGTTGCTAGCACGTTCTACGCCGGCGCGTTGCAAACGACCACGTATCATATCCCACGCTATCTTTACCAAGGCTGCCGCACTTTCACGAACAAGCCTCCCTGCGGGCCCAAGCGCGGGCATGGTACTCCTCAACCGCGTTTCGGCCAGGAAGTCCAGCTCGACAAGATCGCCGAAAAGCTCAAGATTGACCCTGCCGACTTGCGGCTCCGCATCGTGGAATCTCCAAACGCCGTGACTGCAAATTTCTTCCGCCTTGGAACCGTCAATCTTGCCGAATGTATTCGCCGCATCGTCAAAGTTTCCGGATGGAAGGAAAAATTCCGCAAACTTCCTGAAGGCCGCGGCGTAGGGTTGGCTTGCTCCGCTTATCTGACCGGCGCCGGTCTTCCCATCTACTGGAACAAAATGCCGCACTCCGGAGTTCAGCTCAAATTTGACCGCAGCGGCGGCGTCAGCATTTTCTGTGGCGCGACGGAGATCGGTCAGGGATCGGACGATGTTCTTGCTGGAATCGTCGCCGAAGTGCTTGGCATCGACACGTTCGACATTCGGCTTTTCACCGGCGACACCGACCTCGGCCCCGTGGATCTTGGTTCCTATTCAAGCCGCGTCACACTAATGGCGGGAAACGCGGCCTTGCAAGCTGCGGAACGCGGAAAAGCGATCATTGCTGACGCCGTTGCAGAAAAACTCGAAATACCGAAAGAACGGCTGCGTTTTGCTGACAAACGCGTATTTGATTCTGCCGCGCCGGAAAAAGGTCTCACCTTTCAAGAAGCTGTCTGCTTGGCCGAGGCACGTTTCGGCACGATCGGCACGGTGGGCTCCTACACTCCGCCGAAATCTCCCGCGCTTTACAAAGGCGGCGGCGTGGGACCGTCTCCCACCTACTCCTATTCCGCGGCCGTCGTCGAAGTCGAAGTGAATCCGGTGACTGGCTGGGTCACCGTTCCAAGGATTTGGATCGCGCACGACATCGGCCGGGCTCTGAATCCGACGCTGGTGCGCGGCCAGGTTGAAGGCAGCGTTTACATGGGCCTCGGCGAAGCGCTCATGGAAGAACAGGAATTTCGCCGTCTCCCCAAGAAACTCTCTCACGCTCTCGTTCACAAGTTTCCTTCGATTCTGGAATACAAGAGCCCGACCTCCCTCGACATGCCTGAAGTGATTACTGAGCTGATTGAAGAGCCTGATCCTCGCGGACCGTTTGGCGCGAAGGAAGTCGGTCAGGGCCCGTTGCTGCCGATCATGCCCGCGGTTGCCAACGCCGTCTACGACGCTGTCGGTGTGCGAATCGATGAAATCCCCGTCACACCAGAAAAAATCATGAAAGCCCTCGCCGAAAAGAAAGCGGGCCGCGACCCGCGTTTTGGACCAACCCATTTCCCGCACGTTAATTGGCCTGAGGCTCTGCGCGTTCCTCCTCCTTGGGAAGGAGGCGACGGCAACGCGATAAACGACGTTCCCCGCCGCGAAAAACCTCGGCGGGAGAAAGAGAAGGTGCTCGCGCCATGATGCGATTGCCTCTTTTTGAATTCCGTGCGCCGCGCACGATTGAAGAAGCCGCGCGCATTCTGGACGGCGAGAGAGCCAATGCCATGCCGCTCGCGGGCGGCACGGACCTGCTGCCGAACATGAAACGCCGCCAACAAGTTCCGCGAACACTGATGAGTCTCCGTCACATCGAATCCTTAAGCGGCATCGAGCTGAACCACTCCGGCTCGCGTCTTGGCGCATGTATGACGCTGTCAGAAATAGCGGCGGATCCGCGCTTTAGAAATGGTTTAACCGCACTGGCTCAAGCAGCTTCTCTCGTGGCTACTCCGCAAATCCGCAACATGGCGACGCTCGGCGGAAACATTTGCTTGGATACGCGCTGCAACTACTACGATCAAAGTTACGAGTGGAGAAAGTCGATCAACTTCTGTCTGAAAAAAGACGGCACCACCTGCTGGGTTGCTCCCGGAAGCTCGAAGTGCATGGCAGTTTCCTCGACAGACACAGGCCCGGCCCTGATGGCGCTCGGCGCGCGCGTCCGGCTAGTCTCGAAATCGGGAGAGCGCGAAGTGCTTCTTTCCGATCTCTACAACAATGATGGAATCGACTACATCAAGCGCCGGCCCGATGAGATTCTGGCCGAAGTCTTGCTCGACTCTTTACAGGGATGGAAGAGCACCTACTGGAAACTTCGCCGCCGCGGCTCCTTCGACTTTCCGGTACTCTCCGTCGCCGCAGCGGCGCGCCTCTCCAAAGACAACGTAGTTGAGAACGCTCGCATTGTCGTAGGCTCTGCTGCCTGCCGTCCGCTGGCCGCTTCCGAGGCAGCAAAATCGTTGCTGGGCCGCGCGTTGAATCAGCAAGCCATCAAAGAAGCCGCAGCGCTCGCGGCTCGCATTGCCAAGCCGCTGGACAACACGGACTTTGACATGACCTGGCGGAAACGAGTCACCGCCGAATTTGTGACTTATGCGCTGCGCGAATTACGCGGCGATGATGTGCGGGCCGAACGCGAGAGTTTCACTCGCTACTCGTTCGAGTAATCGCCGGAGTGCTTTCGCTTCTTCGATTCTCATGGTTTTTCTGATTTCTCAGAACCTGCTATCCTCCAAGCTCTTCCTGTTTGAAGTAGCACTGTAATTGAACGCGCAAACCGCACTACGGACAAAAACAGATATGACCTCGGAACGACGTTTTTATGGTTGGAAGCTGATTTTCTTTCTTTGGCTTCTGGATTTCCTCAATATAGGATTTCCCCTTTACGGTGGAGCAGTCATCAATACCTATATGCTGAGAGAGATTTCCATGAGCCGAAGCGCATTCGGCTTGGGCTTTTCAATTCTGAATTTTTTCGCTGGCACTTCTTCCATTTTGGTCGGGGCCTCCATTGTTCGCTGGGGCATTCGGCAGACATTTGCGATTGGCTCGGCGCTGCTTCTTGCTGGTGCCCTCTGGCTCTCTCTCTTCGCTTCGCGTCCATGGCACTACTGGTTGGGATTCGGCGTACTCATAGCGACAGGGATTAATTTCGGCACCATCATTCCTGCAGCCACAGCGGTCACGCGCTGGTTCAGCCGCTATCGCGGAAGGGCCATGGCCGTGACGCTTTCGGCGTCGGGAGTTGCAGGCCTGTTTGTTTCGCGCCTGCTCAACGGCGTCCTTACGGCGAATGGCGGAAACTGGCGGAAAGGATGGACGATTGTCGCAGGCGTTTCCGTGCTCTCGTCCATCATTGCTTTTCTGTTTGTGAAGGAGCGCCCCGAGGATCTTGGCCAGTTGGTCGATGGCGGTGTTGGAAACGAGCAATCGGCTGGCGGGCGCGCAGGGAATCCTCTCGTCACAGACTTTCCGTGGGAGCCTCGGCAGGCTTACAAAACTCTCCCGTATTGGATGATCCTAGTCGGTGCCGTTGCTTGCCAATTCCCTTTTTTCTTTTTCACTGCTCATTGGCTGCTGCATTTGAAAGGCGCTGGCATTCAATCTGCCGACGCAACGCTGGCGATGGGGCTTTTCACCCTCGGCACGGTCTTCGGCAGGTTGATCGGTGGATTGCTCATGGACCGGATGATTGCGCGCTTTGCGTTTATGCTGGGCTTTTTTTGCTATTTCCTCGGTTCCTTTTTGGCGATTCGCGTCTCTGTAGACGCGCTCTGGATCGCTTACGGCGCGGCAATTCTATATGGCATTGCTTTCGGCTGGACTTTCATTTGCCTGAACACCATCACGGGGCATTACTACGGACCTGTAGCATTCCCGAAATTGAGCGGAATGATGCTAGTGCTCGCGGCGCTATTTTGTTCGCCAGCAGGCTACCTAGGCGGCAAGATTTATGACTTGCATCACAGCTACAAAATATCGTTTGAGCTGAATTCGGCTCTTGCTGCGATCGGAATTTTTGCTCTCTTTTTTGCAAGAATGCCGACACCGCCGGAAGCGGGAATTCCACTCAGTGAGCGGAGCAGGGCGAGCACGCAAAAAAATTGGCTGGGAGACTAGGATTCGAACCTAGATAGCCAGATCCAGAATCTGGAGTCCTACCGTTGGACGATCTCCCACCCGTCGCGAGGAAAAAAACGAACCGCAGCGCGTTCCCGATAATCGGGACCGCTACGATTCTACCTATCTAATTTAATCGGGTTTTTCGCAGTCGTCAACCGCGCCCGGCACAAACAAGCTCCGAATCTGCGATCAACGCGCGTTTTCTGCGGGTTTAGCCTCCGCGCTCCCACCGCCCGCAACGGGCACCATTCGGCCCTTGCGAATCGCGTACTCGATGTTGCCCCAGCGAATGCGATTCGAACCAAAACTCGCGAGCCAGACCACAAAATGAATGGCGTCCCGCAGCGGTACAAGCCAAATCTTCCGGCGCAAGAATTCGTCTCTGACTCCCCAAATTCCCACCGTCCAGGCCATCGCAAAACGCAGAATCAAGTACGCAAGCAGATAGAAGGCTGCGATCCGCTTCGTTGGCGCGACTAGTGCGGCGAGCAGACTCCAAGGAAACCCTTGCGTAAGAAGAAGTCCGACATAGGACAGCGGCCTGCACAAGCGTACAGTCCGGGCCCAGCGCACTTGATGGTCCCAAAAGCTGCGAAGGGTTTGGGCGGGATACATGGTCCAGACAGCTTCGCGCGAGAGGACGACTTCGCCACCGGCTTTAGTAATGCGGTGACCGAGTTCATAGTCGTCGGCAAGCGTGTCCGCGATAGCCTCGAAGCCGCCCATTTTCCCAAGCCACTTCTTGGTCGTGGCAATGGAAGCTCCGAGCGCGAAGGAGATTCCTTCCGTCCATCCGGCCATCAGCACTCCGGCGAAAAAATCGCTGGAAGCGCCCACGGCTTCGAGCTCCGCGCCGAGATTTTTTTCGGCGATGCCGCGATAGAAGGAAGTCACCGCACCGACCTTCTTATCGGCAAGCGGAGCCACAACTTCACGCAAGAAATTTGGCCCGACGCGCACGTCGCCATCGGTAAGCACCAGCACTTCGTTCTGTGCTTCTCCTGCAAGCCGCGCCAGCTTGTTTACCTTACGGTTTGCGCCCAGGTGCTCCGCGCCCACAAGCAAGCGAATGCGCTGCTCAGGAAATTCCGCGATGATTCGGTTGATCACCGCCACGGCTGGATCTGAGTCGTCGTTCACGGCGAACAAAATCTCGTAGTCCGGGTATTCCTGGCGGCAAAAACTTGCGAAATTTTCGTAAGAGCCAAAATCCACGCCGCGGACTGGTTTGAGAATGCTTACCGATGGCGTGAAATCAGGCAGGACTCGCGCGCGCTCCCGCTTGAAGAAGCGCAGAGCTACGAGCGTTGCCAGGGCGTAATAAACCAGCGGAGCCGCGGCCAGCACGAGCACGGCATAGCACCACGCTGCGGAGACCTGAATCATGCGGATTTGTGAGTCATCGAAGACAACTTTTCGGGATGCTTGCTCTTTGAGCTACTCTAGCGGCTCGCGCCGCGTGCACCAATCTTACGCGAACTCGAATTCTTTGAATACTTTGGAGGAATGGCTCATGGCGGGACCCGAGACCCTTCGGTTATTGGTGCGCACCGGCGCGATGTTCCTCGCCGGGAATCAACCGCATCAAACCGCGCTTCCTCAATTCGAAGAAGTCATCTCGCCAGCCAACCCTCCGGCTAGCATAGCTCGCCATCCACAGGAGTGATCCCAGCAAGTCGCGCAGGGGATACAGCCACGCGAGGCGAAGGGCGTTTCTGTCTTTCACCACGTACCAGCCCACCAGCACGCATTGGAACACACGCACTGCAACGGTCCATCCCAGAGCCGCCAGCCCAAGCCAGGGTTTGCCCATCATCGTAGCAGTCGCAAACACCAGCAGACCGAAGAGCAATCCAAACGTGAGTCCGGTGCCGAGATGACCCATAGGCCGTGAAAAGCGCGTGCTCTTCATCCAATTCCACTGGTGGCCGAGGGACTTCTCAAACTTCGTATTCACGATACAATGGTCGATCACCTGGTCCGACAGCACCACGGTGCTTCCGCTTTCGGAGACGAGTCTGCCAAGCATGAAGTCATCCGCGTAGTAATTTCCCAGCTTCTCGAAACCGCCGATCCGATCAACGCAACTTTTCCGTACGGCCATGGACGGGCCGAGGGCGAACCGCATGCCCTCCAGCATTTCGGCCACAAGCACGCCCGAAGTCATCTCCACGGACATGCCCAGGCCTTCGAGCCGCGCCCAAAATCCGCCTTGTACGGCTACGCCGCGATAGACACAGGTGACCAATCCCGTCTGGTCCTGGCGAAACGGTTCCACCACGGCGCGCAAGTATTCTGGCTCTACTCGCACATCGCTGTCCGTAATCACCAAAATGTCATGCCGCGCTGCGGACTTCATCGTATTCATGGAAAAGCACCGCGCGTTGGGCCACGGTGGCTCTCCGGAAGCCATGATCCGCACCGGCACGCTGGGATACTTCTCAGACAAATCGCGGGCGATCGACAGCCCCTGGTCCGTCTCGTGTCGCGAGCAGAACAGAATCTCGTATTCCGGATAATCCAACTGAAAGAATCCTTCCAGGAACTCCCGCAAGCCCGGCTCCGCACCGTGCAAAGGCTTCAGCACGCTTACGGGGGGCGTAAAAGCCGGCGTGGTCTTGGGCCGTCGCCGAAAACGAATTGTGGCGGCGAATACCAAGGCGATGTAAATCGTCGATGTCAGGATTCCAGCCACCCCGAAAAGAAGAAAGATTCTTAACATATCCAGATGCGCCAGCGCCGCGTCACCCTATCCGCTTGCAGTGCTTGATTGAATCTTGGATGAAGCCCTGAGGGGGA
>Ga0137416_10000215_pt1 | contig 25074 bp, 19 predicted proteins | sample CZODoug3_1_1_16f_FD_108282 | JGI IMG/M metagenome (GOLD analysis project Ga0137416, IMG submission 108282) | Vadose zone soil fungal communities from Angelo Coast Range Reserve, California, USA - CZODoug3_1_1_16fungal (Illumina Assembly) | ecosystem: Environmental > Terrestrial > Soil > Vadose...
CAACTTGTTCATAATTCCCTGATAGACGTACTCCAGTTTGAGATCACGCGCACGAAGCGCTACTGTCTCCGAATTGCGCCGGGTGATGAGCCCGGTCTTCAGGCCTCCCAGCCGCGCGAGAGAAATGCCCGCGCCGTCATGCGCGCTGAAGCCTTTGGTCTCAACAACGATGGGATGCTGGGCTTCGGACGGAACAGGAAAGAGGTAGATCTTGCCGTCAGTGAGAACACCATCTACATCGAACAGCAGGAGTTTTATTTTGCGGGCGCGGGTTGCAGCGGATAGTTTGGACATCGCCGCGATTCTAGCATTCCGTTCGCCGACGGCTTATGGGCGGCCGATCCACAGGATCAGAAAGTGACGCCGAGCTTTTCGAAGTCGCGGTCGAAGTCACCAGACGGCCTGGGTGCAGGATAGTCAGGGTGGCTGCCACGCAGTTCCCCTAGGGAATTTTGTGGAGGGCCTTAGGTTCGCCGGCCTGGAGCGCCTGCAAAAAAATCGACAACGACGATCCGGAGCGGAAAGCGTGACAACTTCGCAATCGTTTGTCGGGCTTTCTCCTCGCCGCGCCGCTGCCACAGCAGGGAGAAAACTTCACCCCAATTGAGGACAGAGGTCAAAACCAAAGCCTGATTCCGCAGGGCCGCCTGCAGCAGTTGCTCCGCCTTCCCGGTTCCCGGACCCGCGAGATCCAACCGTGCGTTGGCGTCGAGGACTTAGGTCTGGGTCATCGTGCCGTCCGGCCCTACTCGATTCGGTGCTCACGTTCCCGGGCCTCGACCGGCGAATCCTCGCCTTCGCAGCATCCGACAAGGCTGTGGATGAACTCGTCGGTGATGAGCCAGAGAACGAGAGTCTCTTGTTCGGCGCGATAGATACTGAGGTACGTGCCTTCCTCAAAGTTTTAAAGGCGAACATTTTACGAAACAACGCTTTCAGTTAAAATGTTCTCTGTGTCCCTCCTTGCTTCAGAGCCCGACCTTCGGGCGCTCGCTTGGGCCCATCCGCTGGTCCAGGAGTGGTTTGTCCGAAAGTTTGGTACGCCCACCGAGCCGCAGGAACTGGGATGGCCTCACATTCTGGCGGGACGAACGACACTTATCTCCGCACCCACCGGTTCTGGCAAAACGCTAGCCGCATTCCTCGCCTGCGTTGACCGGCTGGTTTGCAAAGCGCTAGCCGGTGATCTGCACGACCGGACTGAAGTGCTTTACGTCTCTCCGCTGAAGGCGCTAAGCAACGATATTCAGAAGAATCTCGAAGGGCCGCTGGGTGAGATTCTCCAAATGGCGCAGCAGCGCGGACTGTTGATGCCCGAGATTCGCACTGCGGTCCGTACCGGCGACACTCTAATGCACGAGCGCCGCACGATGCTGAAGCGGCCGCCGCACATTCTAGTTACCACCCCGGAATCGCTCTACATTTTGCTTACTGCCGAAAAAAGCCGTGCCATCCTGCGCGATGTGGAGACCGTCATCGTGGACGAAATCCACGCCGTAGCCGACGACAAACGGGGCGTGCATCTGGCGCTCTCGTTGGAGCGTCTGGAGGCGCTTACCTATCGTCCTCCGATGCGCATCGGACTTTCCGCGACCCAGAAGCCGATCGAAGAAGTGGCGCACTTCCTGACCGGCAATGGCCGGCCGGCGCCGGTCATCGTGGACGTCGGACACAAGCGCAGGCTCGATCTCGCCGTGGAAGTGCCCGCCAGCCAGCTTGGTCCAATTACCACTAACGAAATGTGGGACGAAATCTACGCCCGTTTGGTGGAACTGGTCGAGCAACATCGCTCCACGCTGGTGTTCGTCAACACCCGGCGTCTGGCGGAGCGAATTGCGCATCGCCTGGGAGAACGGTTGGGCGAAGACAACGTGGCCGCGCATCACGGCAGTTTGTCGCGCAAGCTCCGCCTCAACGCGGAACGGAAGTTGAAAGAAGGCGAAGTCAAAGTACTGGTGGCCACGGCGTCGCTGGAGCTTGGAATCGACATTGGCACGGTGGATCTGGTTGTCCAGATCAGTTCGCCGCGGGCGATCGCGGTCGCGTTGCAGCGGGTTGGACGCTCCGGGCACTGGCGTGGCGCCATCCCCAAGGGACGATTCTTCGCGGGCACGCGTGACGATCTTTTGGAGTGCGCATCGTTAGTGCGCGCGATCCGACAGGGAGATCTGGATCGGCTGACGATTCCTGAGTCACCGCTGGATATTCTGGCCCAGCAGATCGTGGCAAGCTGTGCTGCCGAGGGTGGCAATATTCCGGTGGCGCGGGCGCCCCGCCCGCGAACGCCGGCGGCCATATCAGGACTTGAGGATTTAAAGGCTGGGCTTTGGGAAAACGATATCGCGTCGGCCAGTGCAAACCACATAACCCCTGCCGCTCTCGACACACGGGCGGGACTCCTGCGGCACACGAACGAAGAAAATGATCCAGGCGGCTGGGATGAAGATGAACTGTTCGCGCTCGTGAAACGGGCTTATCCCTATCGCAATCTGTCTCGCGAAGCTTACCACTCCGTTCTCGAAATGCTCTCGGAAGGAATTGCGGCGCGGCGCGGCCGCTACGGCGCCTACATCCATCGCGACCGCGTGAACCGCAAACTGCGCCCGCGCCGGGGCAGCCGGCTGGCGGCCATCACCAGCGGCGGCGCCATCCCGGAGACCGCGCTGTTCACGGTGGTCGCCGAGCCGGATGGAATTGTCGTTGGCACGCTGGACGAAGACTTCGCCGTCGAGAGCATGGCCGGCGACATCGTGCTCCTCGGCAACACGTCGTGGCGCATTCGCCGGGTGGAAGGCAAATCCGGCCGCGTGCTGGTGGAAGATGCCCACGGCGCTGCGCCCAACGTTCCCTTTTGGCGCGGCGAGGCTCCAGCGCGAACCCAGGAACTCTCCGCCCAGGTCGCCGATCTTCGCAAGGAAATCAGCAACCGTCTGCGCGACGTCTTCCCGGTTGGAATTTCACAGAGCCAGCCCGCGGTGGCGCAGACGGTTACCTGGTTGAAGGAAGAATGCGGCCTGGATGATTCCGGCGCCGAGCAGGCGATTGAGTACGTCTTGCAAGGCCGCGCAGTGTTGGGTGATGTTCCCACCCAAGACACGATCATCGCGGAGCGCTTCTTCGACGAGGGCGGCGGAATGCAGCTGATCATCCACGCACCCTATGGCGGCAGGATCAACAAGGCCTGGGGTCTGGCGCTGCGTAAGCGTTTCTGCCGCAGCTTCAATTTTGAACTGCAGGCTGCGGCCACCGACAACGGTCTCAACATCGCTCTGGCCGAGCAACACAGCTTTCCCTTGGCCGACGTTTTTCATTTCCTCAACTCGGAGACGGTGCAACCGGTTCTCGAACAAGCCGCGCTTGATTCGCCCATCTTCGGAACCCGCTGGCGCTGGGACGCCAATCGCGCGCTCGCGTTGCTACGTTTTCAGAGCGGCAAAAAAGTTCCGCCACAGATTCAGCGTATGCGGTCCGATGATCTGCTGGCGTCGGTGTTTCCAGACGTGGCGGCCTGCCAGGAAAACATCGTGGGGGACATTCAGATTCCCGATCATCCGCTGGTGAAAGAAGTCATGAAGGACGTGCTCACCGAAGCCATGGATATCGACGGCCTCAGATCGCTGCTGCGTGGCATGCAGGAAGGACGCATCCGTTGCCTGGCGGTGGACACTCCCGTGCCGTCGCAATTCTCGCACGAGATTTTGAATGCGAATCCCTACGCCTACCTTGATGACGCGCCGCTCGAAGAGCGAAGAGCACGTGCCGTCGAAATGCGCCGCATCCTCCCAGAATCGGTGCTCGAGGAAGTGGGAAAGCTCGATCCAACCGCGATCGCCCAGGTCCGCGAAGAAGCCTGGCCGGATATGCGCGATGCCGATGAGCTGCATGATGTACTGCACACCTTGATCGCGCTGCCGGAAGCCATCACTGCCCATGTGGAGGCGGGCGACCCACCTGCCCAAACAGGTGCCGCGTCACTGAGTTTGGTCGGCTTATCTGAAACTGATGGCGTCGGTCGCGCATGGTTCGACTGGACAGCCGACGGGAGTTCCAAGCGCAATAGCGGCGCGAGCGAGTGGCCGACACATTTCAAGAGACTACTCGAACAAGGACGCGCCACTCGTGCTGAGCACGCTGGCGCAAGTTACTGGGTTGCGGCGGAGCGGGTAAAGACATTTTCGCGGCTCTTCCCTGGCTCCGGGTTCGATCGACCTGTACCGGAGATTGAGACTACCCTGCCCGCACCCGAGGACGCCATGCTTGCCCTGGTCACCGGCTGGATGTCACATCTGGGTCCGATTACGGCTTCGCAACTCGGAGAACTGCTCGGGCTTCCTGCGGGAGAAATCGAAAAGGCGCTACTCCGCATGGAAGCCAGCGGCAGCGTCCTGCGAGGACAATTTACGGACAAGACCTCGCGGGCGGGGGCGCCCGCGCCACACGAGCACGAGTGGTGCGAACGACGGTTGCTGGCGCGCATTCACCGCCTGACCGTGGCCACCCTGCGCCAGCAGATCGAGCCAGTGACCTCCGCTCAGTTCATGCGCTGGCTGTTGCGCTGGCAGCATGTTGCTCCGGGAACCCAGATGCAGGGAGAACGCGCCACACTCGATGTGCTGCGACAGTTGCAGGGTTTTGAGATTCCCGCCAGCGCATGGGAAAGGCACGTTCTTGGGCGGCGTATTTCAAATTACGATCCCAAGTGGCTCGACCAGCTTTGCCTTACCGGTGCCGTCGGTTGGGGGCGCTTGTCTCCGCATCCCGCCACGCTCGATGACACGGTCGCCGGAAAACGCCGGGTGATTCCGACCAGCGTGGCCCCGATTACATTCTTTGTGCGCGAGGAAGCCGACTGGATGACACCGCGTCGTCCAGCCTCCAGCAGCGCCGCCCCAGATCAGCCCGAAGCGCGAGGCCTAAGCGAAGTCGCGCGGCAGGTGCTGGACTTCCTGCGCCAGCGCGGCGCGTCGTTTTTTGCCGACATCGTGCGCGGCACAGACCGGCTCAAAGCCGAGGTGGAGACGGCACTGTGGGAGTTGGTCGCGGGCGGACTGATCACCGCCGATGGCTTCGACAATTTGCGCTCATTGATCGATCCCAAACGGCGCGCCGGGCAAGGCAACGGACGGATGTCACGCCCCCGACACAGCACCGGCAGATGGGCGGTCTTGTACACGGATCAAGCCGCAGATGGCAATCGTGCGGTCGAAGCCACTTGCTGGATGCTGCTCAAGCGCTACGGCATCGTCTTTCGCGACTTGCTGGCGCGCGAGACCAATCTCCCGAAGTGGCGGGAACTGCAAATGGCTTTCCGCCGCCTGGAAGATCGAGGCGAAATTCGCGGCGGCCGCTTCGTGGATGGTTTTCTGGGCGAACAGTTTGCGCTGCCGGTGGCGGTGGAGTCGTTGCGGGCAACCCGAAAAATGCCAAACACCGGAGCAATGATTGTGTTGTCGGCTGCCGATCCCCTCAATCTTGTGGGAATCCTGGTGCCGGGCGAACGGGTTCCCGCCATCTCGGGAAAGACGGTGACCTTCAACGAGGGCGTGGTGTTGCAGACAAATGTCTCACAAGATTCCGAACCCTTGGTTGCCATAGGCGGGTAGAAACATCCGGCTCAGAATTTCTGACGGAGAGAGGTTGGACCAGTTGTCAGTTGATAGTTCTTGGTCAGCCGTAGAAGAATTTACCGGGAACCCGATGAGGGGGTCCCTCGGATTCCCGGGTCGGCGCTACCCGGCAGAACTTCTGAAAGCGCTTCCCCCGTCGCTTTTTGCCAGACCGGCACCGCTCAACGTAAGTAGCACGTACTCCGCCATTGCTGGAACCGGTTGCCGAAATGTATAGACTCCACGTACCCTATTGATTAAATTAACCTTAGCTGCATCCCCGGGCACGGAGCTAGCGCTCCTCAGAGACCACAATCCTATCCGACCGGATAGTGCTCTATCTGTTCGGATAGTGGAACAGGATCATTTCCGCGACTCGAAAAGCCGGCAACTGTGATAAACGAGATGCACGAACGAGGCCCAAACCAATGAAACCCAGACTTCAGGTAGCCGCCGGACCTTTGACCGATTCCACCTACTTTCTGACCGATGCCGAAATCAGGATTGGGCGAGATCCATCCAACTCGCTCGCCATCAGCGATCTCTCCCTGTCGCGACGTCACTGCGTGCTCAGCCGCGAGCAGGACAGTTACAAGATTTGCGACCTCGACAGCCGCAATGGAACGTTCGTAAACGGAGGGGCGGTGTCGGAGGCAAGTCTATGTCACGGCGACCGAATCTCGGTGGGCGAATCTGTCTTTGTGTTTCTGGACAAAGATGAAGACCCCGATGAAGCAATCGTGGCCGCCGTGGAGTTCGACGACGCCATCACCCAGGCAACCACGCAGATCCGACCGCAGGACGTACTCTACCTTCAGCCAGAACGGATCCTGAAACAATTGCCGGCAACTTCGCGGCTGGGACGGAATCTGAACGCACTGCTCAAGATCAGCCGCGTAGTTCATTCCATTTCTGACCTGAACCAGTTACAGAGGCAAATTCTGGAACTGATTTTTGAAGTGGTGCCGGCCGAGCGTGGCGCTATCCTGCTTGACGACACCGGCAACGAGAAGTTCTCCTCGCTGTTCGTCCATCCCAGGTCGGTCAAACGAGGGGAACCAGTGCGCGTGAGCCGCACCATCACACGCCAGGTGATGGAGCAAGGAGTCGCGATCTTAGGCGCGGACGTACCCGGTAGCGGAGGATTGAGCGGGGTGGAAAGCCTGGTCACCTTCCAGGTGCGATCCCTGTTGTGCGTGCCGCTGACGGTTTTTCAACGAGTAATCGGCTGCATCTATCTAGACACGACCAACCCGGTCACTCGTTTTGATCGGGACCATCTGGAACTCGTGGCCGGCATCGCCGGCATCTCGGCCGTCGCGCTGGAGAATGCACGGCGGCTGCTGTGGCTGGAGCAGGAAAACCTGCGCCTGGCGACGGAAATCAATCTTCAGCACAACATGGTTGGCGAAAGCAGTCCCATGAAGGAGGTGTACCGGTTCCTGTCCCGGGTGGCCCCGACCGATGCTACGGTGCTGGTGGGTGGCGAGAGCGGCACCGGAAAAGAGCTAGTGGCGCGGGCGATTCATCGCAACAGCCCGCGCACCAGCCGACCCTTTGTCGCCATCAACTGTGCCGCCATTCCTGAAGGTCTGCTGGAAAGCGAACTCTTCGGTTATGAAAGAGGCGCATTCACAGGCGCCCAGAGGCAAAAGAAGGGCCGGTTGGAGATGGCTGACGGAGGGGTAGTGTTTCTGGACGAGATTGGAGAAATGGCGCCGTCGCTGCAGGTCAAACTCCTTCGAGTTCTGCAAGAGCGCGAGTTCGAGCGGCTGGGCGGAGCCCGCCCCATCTCGGTAGACATCCGCTTGATCGCGGCCACCAACAAGGATCTGGCACACGCTGTCAAGGCGGGGACATTTCGCGAGGATCTCTATTACCGGCTGAACGTAGTGTCGGTGGTTGTGCCTCCGCTGCGTGAACGCCCCGAAGATGTTCCAATTCTGGCCGAATACTTTGTCTCTAAGTTTGCCGTCAAATGCAAAGTGAAGGCGAAGAAGATTTCTCCTGAAGCCATGTCCGGCCTAATGAATTACGACTGGCCCGGCAACGTGCGCGAACTTGAAAATGCCATCGAGCGCGCCCTGGTGTTAGGAGTATCCGATACGATCCGGCCCGAAGACCTTCCCGAGTCCGTTCTGGAGAAAGATCCCGCACCCGGAGTGCAGGAAGCGAGGTACCACCTGGCGGTCAAGCAATTGAAGAAACATCTGATCCTTACCGCTGTGGAGGAAGCTAGAGGCAATTACACGGAAGCAGCTCGCATCCTGGGAGTGCACGCGAACTACCTCCACCGCTTGGTCAGGAACCTGAACTTGCGAGCCCCAATTCGCTCTCTACCGATTCCGCGCAGCGGAACATCAAGAACCGTGGATGGCCGGCTGTAAGGGCTCGAAACCGGAAAACTGCAACCAGAACAAGCACGCGGAGACAACCGCCCGCAGCGATTTCAAGGTAGCTTCAGGGTCAACAGGGTGGCGGGATTTAGGTAGACGCCTTGCCAGCGTACGGCCAAATGCAGGTGGGGTCCCGTGGCTCGGCCTGTGCCTCCGCTCAACCCGATCTCCTGGCCACCTTCGACCCGCTCACCTGCCTTCACTTTGATCTCTGACAGGTGGAGGTACAGCGTCAGCAGTCCCTGCCCATGATCGAGCACCACGCAATTTCCTTCAAAATACAGCGGGCCCGCCAGCAAAACTCTGCCTGTGTTAGCGGCCAAAACCGGTGTGCCCTGCGGAACCGCGTAATCGAGCCCCTGATGCATGCTCTGAACTTTTCCGTTGAAGGTGCGCCGCGTGCCGAAAACATCGGAGACGCGTGCATCGACCGGCGGACGAAACTTCCCCAACCACTCCCGATCCGGATCGGTATGCCGGAACACGTCCTGCTTGACGGTTTTGTCCTGGTGAATGCGTTCCAGTTCCTGCTGGCTGGGCTCGGTGTATCGCTTGGCTACGCTCACTGCAACGCTTGGATACTTCGCTGCCCGGACGGCAACCTTTCGGGCAAAGGAGATTTCGGTTCCTCGGGAGGCAGTTCCCTTCAGTTCGAGAGGGTAGATCCCTGGACGAGTTTCCAGACTGATCCCGGCAATCCCGTACCAGGTCTTGCTGGCCGCGTCGTAGGTGAAGGAAACGTCATGTTCCAGCCATTTCGCTGAGAGCCCGGTCAGGCGCGCCGGTGGTGCGACCTGAAATAACACGGGAGATCCATTCACCAGCGGCTCCGGCTGCCAGTGAATGGCCCAGGCACTCGCTGCCCCGCTTTTTGAAATTGCGGGCATGCTTTCACCCGCCGCGACTTGGAGCGCTCCGGGCATGAAGATGGCCAGCAGCAACATGGCGGACTCGTAGCGCGGGCGTCTCGCCAGCGGTCCCGAGGGCATCTTGCCCTCGCCGGTGCGGGCGGGACGCCTCCACGACAGCCGCCGGGACGGCGGCGCTACCTGAAAGGAATGGCTTTCGGAAAACGGCATCGCGATGGCGTCTCCTGTGCCTGTTGCACAATCAAGAAAGCGATGGGACCAGCCTAGCACCGCGGCGGCACGGGAGTCACAATCCGCTAGGTGCGAACCCACGTAGGAACGATTACTGAAGCGCGACTATTTACTATTGATGAGGAATAAAATCCAACTGGACTTCAGTGGTCGTCGGGTGATCTGCAGGGACGTATTTCCACTGCTTGACCGCTACGGTGGCTGCATCCACCAGGACCGGGTTGCCCCCAATGGGAGTGACTTTGCCTACCGAACCATTAGGACTAATCGAAACCGACAGGCGTACCACCCCCCCGATTTCGTTCTGCTTCAATTCGCGCGGGTATTTCGGAGCCACCTTGTAGACCAGCTTGCGCGAACTTGGAGTATTTTGAGCCCTGATGGAAGAGGTTGATGCCAAAAGAAGAAAGACCACGAGCACCCCAAGCGCGGCGCAGCCGTGGCGCGCGGCTCCCATGAACTCCGATGCTTTTGGTTCGAGCACGTGAACTCAAATCCTGTGGCCAGACACTGACAAGCCGCTTTTGGAGGTTAAGAAGTTAGTCACACTCTGGCAAGTTACCGATGTAACGGTGTCCACGGAAGACGTTGCGGCCGGGTTGGGCTACCGGCTCGTTCGGCGGTCTGCGCTGGCGCGTAGATCGGTTTTAGCCGGCTGACGCAGCCTTGGTTCTGCCGGTTGTTCCCCGAGCACAGTCAATCTGGATGAGTCGCGCTTTCTGCCCTGCATCTTTTCTTTGTGTACCAGCTGGCTGTGTACTGGATGGCGCCTCGGGCGCCGTGCCCAGCCCGCTGCGTGATCGCTGGATACGGTTTATCGCCTTGTCAATCACGCGAGACAGGTCGGCACCGTAATCAGGCGCGCGGTCGTCGCGTAGACGCCGCTTCGCCTTTTCGGCAGAAAACCAGGTCGGATTTCGATTCAACTCCGGCGGGGGGACGAGCCGCAACACTTCACAAAGATGAGCCGAGACGGCCAGCTCGGTGGCGCGCCGCATGTGGCCACGCTTGCGTTGAACGTAGCGGGCAAACGAAGCTTCCTCCATCCGGCCATGAACTCCGGCTTCTTCGAAAGCCTCGAGCGCAGCAGCCTGGGCGTGGGTTAAACCCGGCTCGGCACTCCCCTTGGGGAAAATCCATCGTCCCTTGCGGGTCTGAACCAGCAGGAACTCAATGCCGCTGCCGCGGGCCCGGAAGCAAATCGCGGCCACCTGCTCGCACCGGCGCAGCTTACGCAGTTGCGCCAATCTAAAAAACTTGGTGGAAGGGTTTTGGCCTTGGGATCGGTTGATGGTCGAAGACACTCCAGCGTGCATAGCAGCAGAGTGCACGATGCCTTCGGCTTCTGGCTAGAACCCAACTTGGTTCGGGCTGTGATTTCCGACGATTTCGCCCCTATCTGGCACGGCCTCCACTCCACACCAAGCGCACGCCGAAGGCACAAAGAAGGCCACCAAAGAAACGTTCTGCATGGACTTTTAGTTTCATGTAGGTCCGTTGAATAGCCGATGTTCCGAACAGCGTGGCTATGCTTCCATACCAAAGCGTTTCGTTGACGAAAACAACCAACAGCGCCGCCCATCGCACGCGTACAGGAGTGGCAGGGGCAAACACTGTCGTGAAGATGGTTCCGAAAAACACGATCACTTTGGGGTTGGAGAGACCAAGCAGCAGCCCTTTGCGAAATCCAACCCTGGGGGAACCGCCGCCACCAGCGGCAGGCACCGGCAGCGGATCTGCGGCGTGATGCCAGGTTGACCAACCTATCAAACAGAGATACAGGCCACCACCGATCTCGAGAAGACGGTAGATACTCGCTACCCGGGCCAATACGAGTTGCCATCCGAGAAGTGCGGCCGCAGCCCAGGTGAGAGAAGCGGCGACCGTACCGGCCGCTGCTGCCCAGGCAACCCTCCGCCTTGATGAGGCCGCAGTTTGAGTGATCAGTACAAAGGCAGGGCCAGGGCTGACAGCGGCTGCCAAGTTCAACGCGGCAACGGTTAGCAATGGATGGATCTCAGTCATCGGTATAGGCTAAGACTTGAGCAAACTATGGTGGCCGTTTGACTCCCGCATCGTTTCGATTTTCTCCACCCAGCGATGGTGGATTTCTCCGGGAAACGCGGTGTCTGGATAGACCAAAAACCGGTAGGCGCCGAATAGGGAGCGTCGACGCCCCGGAAGTATTGTTTCCGCGTTCCGTACCAGGCCCAAAGCTACTTCTTGTCCGGGCTCTTGACTTCGCTCTTGTTTTGGATCGAGAGCAGTTCGACCTCAAAGATCAGAGTGGAGTTGGGCCCGATCTCGGCGCCCGGTGCGCGTTCGCCGTAGGCAAGTTCTGCGGGGATGAAGAGTTGCCACTTCGATCCCACGGGCATGAGGGGGAGAGCCTCAGTCCATCCCTTGATAACACCACTTACGGGAAATGTCGTGGGCTGGCCGCGTTTGTAAGAACTGTCAAATTCCGTGCCGTTGATGAGCGTGCCCCGGTAGTTGCAGACAACCGTGTCAGTGGATGTGGGCTTCGGTCCTGTGCCCTGCGTCAGAATCTTATACTGCAGACCGCTGGGGAGAGTGACGACCCCGTCTTTACTCTTGTTCACCGCCAGGAATGCTTCTCCCTCTTTCTTGTTCGTCTCTCCTGCCGCCTGCATCTGTGCTTGCTGCTTCTGGCGCAGTTCGTTCTGTACTTCGGTGAGAGCCGCCTTGGCCTGGTCATCCGTCAGCAGCGTCTTGCCGCCGGCCAGAGAATCTTTCAAGCCCCGCAACAGAATGTTTGGGTCGACAGGCACGGACTGCCGGTGCAGGCTGGTCCCCAAATTCATCCCGAGGGCGTAGCTGAACTTGTCTTTTGGTGTGATCAGTGCCAGGGTGGTCGGGCTTTTGGCCACCGCTGCTTTATGGGTCGTGGCCCCGGGAGCTGAGTGAGTTTTCGCCGGCGGAGTTTGCTGCGCGTGGGCATAGGCATTCCCCATGAACAGCATTCCAGCCGTCAATAGATTTACTGCTATGCTTCTTGACATGATGAAAAGTTTTTGCATGTCTCCATTGTCCCATTGCTCTAAACGGTTCGGCAAACGGGACCTGATCCGCGAAGCGGTGTACGTCATGGAAGGACGAGTCGTCACGCTTCTTTAAATATGCTGTGCCCGGCACAACATAGCCACAATAGGAAGCAGGATTCATGGTTGCTATGAAATGGGCTCTTGCTTCTCTGCTTCTGATTTCTCCAATATTCGCAAATGGGCAGAATGCTCGGTTTTCGGCTGAAGGCGTGAGACGCTGGCGATGCAGAAATGCTGGATCGAATCGCGGGGGACGACTTTACCGTCGCGGATGAGTTTGGGCAACCCACCAGCAACCGCAATTAGATAATGTCCGCCATCGTTCCGAGAAGTCTTCCGCGGTCACCCGCAGCATCGAGAACCGGCAGTTTCAGTTCTATGGGGATCGCGCCCCGGTTACGGAAACCTACCACGCAGTCGGTGCAGCGGCACCGACGACTATCAGTCGACGGAGCTGTGGGTTCGGCGTGGTCAAGCATGGAAAGTCGTTCACCTGCATTTCTTGGCCTTGGCCAAAAAGCTCTAGACGAGCGGCTTGCGGCCTCAGCGCCGCTCATCGATCACGGGACGGCTTCGGATCGCTTTCTGCTTTCCTCCGTTCTAGCGGGAATCTCTCTGCGTACTTGCGGCTCGCGGGTCATGGACAGAGTATTTCTTTTTGGCCCCAACTCGCCGTCAGGAAGTGACCTTTGGAAACTTTATGTTGCCTTCGCTGCAATCGGGAGCTTGAACTCGGACACAAATCCGTGGCGGTGTATATGTTCGCGCAGACCGTGGGAATCAAGCCGCGGCAAAAATCGGCGGCGCAGCGGATATGTTTCTGTCCTCAATGCTCGGTCTCGCTGGCCATGGGGCCTCCCCCCGAGGGCGCGCTTAACCTTGCCGCATGGAACATGATCCGCGACCTAGTGGGCGCAGACCCAGCGCTGAACCAGGCGGCTTGGGAAAGCCTGCGAGGGATTGTCGGCTTGCTGCCTGCGGCCACCGGAACTGAGGGCAGCCCTCGTCGAGCCGCCGCTGCCGGGTACTTCGAGTTCTGATGCGGGGATCTTGGAGTGCGGAGGAGCAGGACGTCGCTTTGACCTCTCCCACCGCGTGGCTTTACCTGATCCCATTCTGCGCGGCTGTCCATTTGGCTACTTACCCTCTGAGCAGCGTTGCAAAGAGTTCGGGACGAGTCGCTCTGATCCCCTTTTCCACATCCGCGCGAAGGGGGCAGCGAGTCTGAGCACCTCATCCGCTTCTTATCGGACACTGACTCGGCAACATCGAGCTGCTGACATTGCGCTGCTTGCGAAAACCGTCCAAAGTGCAATGAGTTCTCTGCCGGTCCGGATCGCCTTCCCGATATGGCAGCAACGTCGACAAACACTCAATCTCCCCGATGCTTTGCCATCGATTTAGAACGCTCCACTGTGGTGGGTACCGGTTTCTTCTCGATTCCTTTGCGCCGGCGACCCAGAATGAGAGTATAAGGTGAGGCCGGGAGGTCCCCATGGCCAGAGCGACAGTTCAGGATTTGCTCATCGGCTTGGAGCGGGGCCGCTACCTCAATGGCACTTCCCTTCTTTTTATCTTGCTGATTGTGTGTGCCGCGTCGTCCGGGGAATCTGCGCGAAACTATGGGTTTCCGCAGGAGACTAGAAGGGCACCGCTCACCGCTTCACGCGTTCCCCACTCCACAACTGAACCAATGCACAGGACAATGGCCTTCAACGCCAGGCTGAATCAGTCGTCCACACTTGCGCCAGCGTACCCGCTGGGGCATCGACGGGGAGCAAGGAGTCCGCAAAGCCGGATCAGAGACAGAGCGGCGGCTGCATCTGGCTCCGGGAACGCAACTCCCCAATTTCTGGAAGGTCTTGAGTACTCGACCGGCGTTGGTCCTGCGGCGGTGGCCGTGGGTGATCTCAACCACGACGGTTGGCAGGATCTCGTGGTTGCCAACTCTACGGACAACACGGTCAGCGTTCTGTTAGGAAGAGGGGACGGGGCCTTCGCGATTCATGTGGATTACGCCACCGGGAAGGGACCGTCCTCAGTCGCGATGGCGGACCTGAATGGCCACGGCAAACTGGATCTGGTTGTCACCAACGCTACGGACAACACGGTCAGCGTTCTCAAAGGCAATGGCGACGGTACGTTCCAGGCACACATGGATCGCCCTGCGAATGACTTACCCCAATCCGCAGCGGTAGCGGACTTCAATCGTGATCAGAAGCCCGACCTGGTGCTGGTGAACGCACCGGCAGATTTCGGTCAGGGAAACATCAGCGTCCTACTAGGGAATGGTGACGGCACTTTTCGCAATCCCGTGCAGTATGCGGCGGGGGTAGGAACCACGTCGCTAACCGTGGCAGATCTGGATGGGGATGGCAATCCCGATGTGGTGGTAGCGAATTCCGACACTGCCCATGTCACCACGGGAGCTCTGAATGTTTTCATCGGCAAAGGCGATGGAACCTTCCGCACCGCGACTACTTACGACTTCGGTCGTGGCGCCGCCTCAGTTGCTGTGGCCGACTTAAACGGCGACGGAAAAGTTGACCTGGCAGTTTCCACCTTCGATCGCACCACTATTCCGGGACCGACAACAGTCAGTGTTTTTCTCGGAAACGGTGACGGCACGTTCGGCGCACCGAATGCATTCGTGACCGGCGCCGCAGGCTCGATCATCGCCGAAGATTTCGACGGTGACGGTCAGGTGGACATAGCGGTTGCCTCCTCGGTCAATAACACTGTGAGCCTGCTCCTGGGGGCAGGCGATGGAACGTTTCGATCGCAAGTAGACTTCGGGGCAGGCAACTCCCCCCGTTCCCTGGTTGCAGGCGATTTCAACGGTGACGGACATATTGACCTGATCACCCCCAATTTCAACAGCGATTCCGCTGGTCTGCTTCTCGGTAACGGCGACGGCACCTTCCAGACTCGCATCGACTACGCGGTTTCAGAACAACCAGTATCCATGGTGGTTGGAGATTTCAACGGCGACGGCAAGCCTGATCTCGCGTCCGCAGATACGTATGGCGAGGGCATCTCGCTTCTCCTCGGGAACGGCGACGGCAGTTTTCAAAAATCCGCCCCGTACCCCTCTGATTTTCTACCCGTGGCGGTGGTTGCCGGGGACTTCAACGGAGATGGAAAAACAGACTTGGCCACGACCAACATCGACCACAATACCGTAAGTGTGCTCCTCGGCAATGGAGATGGCACCTTTCAGCCGCACGTTGACTATGCTGTGATCCAATTCCCGCGTTCGCTGGCGATTGGAGATTTTAATGGAGACGGCAAACTTGATCTGGTCGTGGTTGGTGACGGTCTTGGCGGCAGCGGCGCAGTCGGCATCCTTACGAATAGAGGCGATGGTACTTTTCTGCCAATATCGAATCTCGGGGGCTCGGGGCTTGCCGTCGCCGTCGCCGACTTTAGCGGCGATTCCAAAGACGACCTCGCTATTGTCGATGGGTCGAACATCAACATTCTTCTCGGCAACGGGAACGGGACCTTCCAGACTGCTGTCAGCTACAGCGGGGGGCCCACACCCGGGGCCTTAGCGGTAGGCGATCTTAATGGCGACGGCAAGGCCGATCTGGTTGTCGTCAACGGTGGGAACAATCAAACTATCAGTACCCTGTTTGGCAATGGCGATGGGACATTCCAAGCGCATGTAGATTACCCCACCGGGCTTTTTCCAGGACATGTGGCCGTTGGAGACTTCGATGGGGATGGCAAAACGGACATCGCGGTCGGGGATTCGACTGGGCTATCGGTCTTTACAAACAAGGGCGACGGCACCTTTGAGCCTCGCGTGGAGTACGCAACCGGCGCGGCACCAGCCGCGGTTGCAGTCGGGGATTTTGATTTGGATGGCAAACTGGACGTCGCCACTACGAATCTGCTTAGTTCCCCGCTTGCCTATGTTGGGGCATTTTCACCCGGGAGTGTAAGCGTGCTGCTCAACGGAACGGGAGCAATCATTGCAATGCGATCCTCGGAAAATCCCTCCGCCATTGGAGCATCCATAACCCTTACCACGACCGTCAGCGCCGCAGTTCCCGGAGCACTTTCACCGAGTGGAAGCGTCACCGTGCAAGAGGGCAGTACGACACTGGGAAGTGCCGCCCTGATCGGCAGCAGCGCAGTCTTTTCCGTACCGGCGCTGGCCCCCGGAATTCACTCGATCAGCGCCCATTACAGTGGGGATCAGAATTTTCGGCCTAGCACATCCGTTTTGCACCAAGCCGTGGCAGCGCCAGATTTTTCCCTAACCTCATCCGCGATTACTCCCGCTTCGGTGTCCGCAGGGCAATTCGCCACCGCGATCGTCACCGTCACGTCGGTCGCCGGTTTTAGCGGATCGGTCTCCCTTAGTTGTTCGGTTTCCCCAAGCCTAGCGAACGCGCCCACCTGTTCCCTTACCCCGGCCACGGTGCCGAGTTCTGGAGATATTTCGACGACTTCGACTCTCAACATCAGCACTACCGCCCCGGCGGCGGCGCTCGGACGGTCCGAGTTTCTTGAACCTACCCGCCGCATCGCGGCGCTCTGGTTGCCCTTCTCCGGATTCCTACTGGCAGGCCTGGTGTTGGCTATAAACCGAGAAAAGAAGCAACCCTGGCTCACCTGTCTTTTCGCATGCGCTTTCGCCGGCATACTTGCGCTGCAAGTAGCTTGTGGAGGATCTCAAAACTCTCCAACGGGAGGAACACCGAGGCGAAATTACGTGATCAACATTCAAGGAACATCCGGCACCACGCAACATACTGCTTCCGTACCTCTAAGTGTTCACTGAGCGGCGCCGATGGACAAATCAGTTAGCGTACAGACTGGGCGATCCCTACGGATGGTGGTCTACAGGGGTGAACTTCTCCACTCGCCAGTTGAACACCTCAGCTACAAAAATCTCCTTCTTTGAGGTAATTGCAAGCGCGTGCGCACCGGCAAATTGTCCGGGCCCGCGGCCGGCAATTCCAAAGCTGCCAAGCATGTTTCCGTGGATGTCGATCTCTGATACCCGAGAAGTTTCCGCGTCGGCAAGGTACAGGTGTTGATCAGGAGCTAGGAAGAGCCCATAGGGATGTCCAACATCCGTCCATTCTGTGCGGAAGTTTCCGTCGGAATCAAAAACCTGGATGCGCGCGTTTTCCCGATCGCCCACGTAGACCAGGCCTTCCGAATCGGTGACGATCGTGTGCGGAAGACGAAATTCCCCTTTCCCCGAGCCCCTTCGTCCCCACTCCCGAACGAAGTTGCCGTCGCGATCGAACTTCACAATCCGCGAATTGCCTTCCCCATCGGCAACATAAATTTCTCCCGATTTGCCGAATGCTACGTCGTCGGGACCGTCGAAGTGCGAGTGGTCGTTCCCTGGATAGTCCTTCTGCCCCAAAACCATTAGAATGCGGCCTTCGGGATTCAGTTTCAGCACGAAGTGAGCTCCGTTATCAGTCACCCAGAGATTGTCCGAAGCGTCGACCCTGAGTCCGTGCGGCCGGTTGAACAAACTCTCGCCCATCGTTCGCCCGAACTCTCCGTTTTCATCGAACTCCACAAGAGGATGGGTTCCGCGTTGGAATACGAAAACGTAGCCCCGAGAATTCAAAGCCACGCCGGATACTTCGGAGAAGTATGAATTAGAAGGGAGCTTGAGGAAGTCCGGCACAAGTTGGTAACGCAGTTGTGCAGTGCTGCTTGAACTGGAGGCGACCTGCCTACTGCGCGGGATGCTGGGAGGACAACAACTCCGACCAGCATCAACCCCAGAACTCCTATCGATATCCGCATCTTGCATCTGGTAGTCATAGCTGTAAAGAATCAAAATTACGAGCTTTCACCTACCATCACCATCAATCCGTGGTTCTGGATCACGGAAGGTGCGGAGTGGCATCCTGGACGGCACTTCTACCGATGGCTCGTTTACACGTCTCCCAGTGACAGAGGACTTAACTCCGCGCGTCGCGATGCCCTGCCATAGCGACCTCCACCGAAACTATTCCCGAAGTTCTTCCCGGGTTGACAATACCCATCTGTTGTTTACAGTCGACGGCGACTGGCCGGCGGAACAATTCCGTTCATCCGCAGATACAGGACCATTTGTCCATAGTGGTCCATGGCGTGCCACAATTGTCGAGTCGCGATGTCCAGTTTCGGCACAGTGCCTGCCCCTTCTGGGTTTGGGACCTGCTCGGTTGCGTTTTTCTCGTTGATGCTGCTAGCCGCTCTGTGCAGATACGCGAACGAGTCCTTCAGGAACTTCATAATATCTGCCTTGCTAGTCATGGACTCCGGTCCGTTTTCACTACCTAGATCGACAGGGGGGGCCTCTCGCAGGATGGCAGATCCCATGGCGTAGTTTGATGCGGCCACATGCTTCACCTGCAGCGCGAACGTGCGCACGCCTTTGAATTCTCCGTTTGTCGGAGCAAAGGAGTATTTGGTTTCAGGCATTGCATCGGCCGCCTGGACGAGGCCGCGTTCCACTATGCTGACGGAGTTGTCTTCAATCTGCGACACCGTTTGCAACGCTGTCGCGTGCTCGCCTGATGGAGCTTGCTGCGCAAGAGCAAAGCCGCTCCCGGCAAACAGAAGCAGAAGGGTAAACAGCCGAGTTACGGTTTTCATGTGTCTCTCCTTGACAGAGATAAAACGCAATGTCGATTCAGAAACTCCGGTCGCTTCTTCGCGATGTAGGGCACCATCACTTCTTGTCGACGGAGGGGCCTCCCGTTGCGTCGAGGCTGCGCTGCAGGGCTTCCCGCGACAGCCAGTGGCCGCGAACCATCACGCCGACGATTCGTGACGCATTCTTCACATCCTCCAGGGGATTCCCTTCGACCAGGATGAGATCAGCGCGGGCACCGGATTTGACTACTCCAAACTCTCCAGCCGCGCCCACGAACTCAGCCGCATCTACCGTCGCAGCCTTGAGTGCCCCGTAAGGTGACAGACCAGCCTCGACAAAGTTGGACAACTCCTCGTGAACCGAGAAGCCTGGCACGACAAACGGGTGAGGCGTGTCGGTCCCCACCAGCAGGCGTGCGTCTGCATGGTGCAGCGCTCTCGTGAGCTTGAGCCGAACAGTGTCGCCACGACGCTTAGCGGCCCAGTCCCCAGAACTGTAGCCACTATGCGAGTTCCACCATTCATGCAGCATGGAAGTCGCGTACCGCGTGCCTGGCCGCTTCCAGGCTGCCTCTAGTTCAGTGTGCGGCGTCATGTTGCGCCACGCGACAAGCGTGGGCACATTCCACGTACCAGCCTTCGCGGTCGCCTCAGCAATTTGACGAATACGCGATTCATCCAGCCAATTCACGAGCGCCTGACGCTTTGCCAGCAAGTGCGCTGGATGGGGGAAGGCCTCGCCTTCATTCGACTGTTTGAAAGGTGAGCGATCGTTTTGCAGCCACTCGAAGTATCCTGTCAAGTGCTCAATCGACCGCTGGTGCGCGTCGAGCACGCGCTGTAAGCCCACATGCGGTGGCACATGACCTGCGACGGGCATATGCGCCTGCGCGGCTGCCTGCAGGATGGCATCATAAGCAGCCGGCAGTAAGTTGTCATAGACCTTCAGGAAGTCGTAGCTAGCATTCTTTTGTTTTTCAACCGCGCTCCGGGCTTGCTCCGGCGTAATCGCCACATCGCTGCCTTCCCAGACTGGCGGGGAGCCATCCAAGATCGGTCCGGCCGTGTAAATAGTCGGGCCGATCAGGACTCCCCTTTTCACCCGGTCACGCAGAGCGGACATCTCGGGTCCCCCCGCCATGTTGCGGACGGTTGTGATCCCGTTGGCAAGAAAAAGCGGAAAGTAGACCTCGCCTTCCACAAGGTGGACATGCATGTCTGCAAGTCCTGGTAGTAGGAAAAGCCCCTGGGCGTCTATGCGGTGCGCTCCCGGTGGCACGCGGACCACCTTGGAAGATCCAATCTCTAGAATGCGGCCCTCTCCCACCAGCACAATTTGGTCCCGCAACACGCGTTCAGAATCCATGGGAACTACCGTCACGTCAACAAATGCGCTGATGTTATCCGGGGATGTTTGCGCATGAGCAAGCACAGGCCAGAACGGGTGAGGAAGAGGTGCCACACACAGGAATGCGGCGGCAAGGAGAACGAGAGGGATTACGTGGTGCTCAAAAATCGCACCGCCTAGGTCCCCCGACTTTCGCATCGTGCTCCGCCGGAACATCTCGTTTGTCTCCCACTTCGGCCACTTGCGCTTCTAGTACGCCTCCGTGATTTATCCATGAGTCGCGAAGTGGACGATTGCGTGGGTGATAAGGATCATCCCAGCTGCCAGAATGCCGAGCGCCATGGACTTTCTCTGACGCCAGAGCGCGACCGCGCTGACCACGTAGACAGCCTCGGGAACTACGACCACCAACAGTCGTTCGGCTAGTCTCCCCTGCGTAGGCTCAAACCAGGAGGCGTGTATCAAGCTCGACAGAGCCAGGATGCAGAGGGTTAAGACAACGGCCGCGACGGCTATCCCCGAGAGTATTGCAGGCGTCCTCCGTGCCATGTCTTTCAGCGACAGTGCCTCACGGCAGCCATCGAAGCCCATCCTCAGTCGCTGGGAGATAGAATGTCTGCACAAAGCGGTTGCGCTTCCAAGCGCCCAGAACAAAGCGGTCCCGTCGCTCTCCACGAAATCCATTTCCCGCAGCATGGCATTTGCCCAGCTCCGGCTCTCGGCGGACGAGTGCCGAACGATGGCGGTCAATAGCCACGAAGCCACCCTTCGAATCGCGAACATTAGCTTTCCACCTCGCCGAAATCTGCTCGCTGTAGGCGACGCATCGCGTAGGAACGCACTTGTTCTCTTGCCGACCGCAAACCATCCCGCGTCAATCGGTACATGTGACGAGGTGGCTTGCCGGCTTCCGTGGTCTCCCAGCAAGTCTCGAGGAGACCATGGTCGGCTAGGCGCATGAGAATTGGATATAACGTACCGGACTTCAACCCCGTGTCCCGGCTGATGTCGTATCCGTATCTCCAGTCCTTGGGTTCTTCCAGAAAGGCATCGAACACCTGAATGGTCTGAGGCGATAGGCGCAGGCGCGAACTCATGATAAAAATCTACATATATAGAGTTATGCTGTCAAGCCCTTTCATCTGCACGGGTTAGGCCAGCGCAACCGATAGCTCAAGAAACCGACCTTGTTTCCTAATTGGACCTGCAAGGCATACGACAGCACCGCCGGGGTGCCGGACCAGAAACGGAGCAACGCTCCATGGCCCTGGAGACGGCAAGCAGGAAGTAGCCGAATTACTTCCTGTTTGCCAGTTACACGTGAGCAACTAATAGGAGGTGGCACAATAACAGCGGGAGCCTCTGTTGGCGGCATCCAGCAGAACCACGATGAACGACAACATCAAACGATCGATTCGCGAAAGCTACGATCAACTCGCGGGCGAATATGCACGCCGAATTTTCAACGAACTTCAGCACAAGCCGCTTGATCGAGAACTCCTCAATCGCTTCGCAGCTCAAGTCTCCGGGCGCGGCGAAGTGTGTGACATGGGCTGTGGTCCCGGTCAGGTGGCTCGCTACCTGCACGATATGGGCACCACCGTCTTCGGTCTGGACCTTTCTCCGCGAATGTTAGAACAGGCTCGCCAACTGAGCCCTGACGTTCGCTTCCGAGAAGGGAACATGCTGGCTCTCGACCTTCCGGATGGAACGCTCGCCGGCATCACGGCTTTCTACGCCATCGTGAATATTCCCAAGGAGTCACTGCCTTTGTTGTTCCGGGAAATGGAGAGAGTACTGCAACCGGGTGGCCTTCTGTTGCTTGCGTTTCATAACGGCGACGAAGTCCTTCATGAGAATGAGTTGTGGGGCCTGACTATCTCCATGGATTTCTTCCTCTTTCCGCCATCGAAAATCCGACGGTATGTAGAAGCTGCGGGGCTTGTCATTGAAGAGATCATCGAGCGCGAGCCCTATCCTCCGGAAGTGGAGTACCAGAGCCGAAGGGCGTACTTTTTTGCCCGGAAGCCGGGCTTGGTTTAGCAGAACGGCAGGCCACAACGGTCCCGCAAGAGGCACGAGATGAAGGCTCGCAACCGCCGCCGCTTATAATTGCGCACATGCCCAGGCCGCACGATCCGCGATTTCAATTCGCCGTCGTTATGGTTCGCGACCAGGACCGAAGTGTGCGGTTTTATGTCGACCAGCTCGGGTTTCGCTTGGTGGCCGACCAGCAGGTGCCGTTGGGGGATCGCTGGATCGTTGTTGAACCTCCGGACCGGTCGGTACAGCTGGCGTTGGTGAGACCTCCGGAGAACTCCGATGCCTGCCGGAGAATCGGTCAGGATACCGGCTTGGTTTTGGTCACAAGCGATGTAGAGGCTTTGCATGAGGAATGGTCAGGGCGCGGCATTTCCTTTCCCCAATCTCCTGCAGATACTCCCTGGAAGGGACGGCAGGCGGTTTTTCAGGACATCGACGGAAACCGATTCAGCTTGGTCGAATATGGCCCTATTACTGAGGCCCTGGAAGCCGAACGACGCGCCGCCGCGGAGAAGGAGGAGGCCGAGCGGCTCCTCGCCCATGAATTAGAGATTGCCAAGGAGGTGCAAGCGAGACTCCTCCCGCAGAAGATGCCTTCGCTCCAGACGCTTGAGTACGCTGGTGTGTGCATTCCGGCCCGGCAGGTAGGTGGCGATTACTACGACTTTCTTGAACTACGGCCCGGCCGGGCGGCCCTGGTCCTGGCCGATATCGCCGGCAAGGGAATATCTGGCGCTCTGCTCATGGCCAACTTGCAGGCCAACTTTCGCAGTCACTACGCGACTCTGGCCGCGCTCAAAGAATACTTTCCCCTTGCCCTGGACGATTTTCGACACTTGCTGGTATCAGTGAACCGACTTTTCTATGAGAACTCTGGCAACAGCGATTACGCTACGCTTTTCTTCGGCAATTACGACGACGCGACTCGACGATTGTGCTATGTGAATTGCGGACATCCCCCTCCGCTGCTACTGCGCGGCGGTGAACAATTTATTGTGGAACACCTTGACTCTACTTCTACCGTGATCGGGCTATTCAGCGGCTTTGAATGCCAGGTCCTCGAAAAGCAATTTGCCGCTGGCGATATTCTCATAATGTATAGCGACGGGGTCACAGAAGCAGCGAATATGGAAGGGGAGGAGTTTGGCGAGCATCGTTTGCTGGGAATCACGAGGGCACACCGCCACCTCTCCACCCCATTTCTTCTGGAGAAAATTGTTGAAGCTGCGAGGCGGTTCTCTCAGCCTGAGCAGGCGGATGACATCACGCTGGTTGTGGCGCGATGCTGTGCGTAGCAGAGGTTCTGATGCCGCCGCGAGAATCTCGTTGCTCCGTCCTTCTCACCCGCGCGTCAAGAAAAATTGAAGGCGCCGGCGGAGGTAATCCACCGGCACCTGGAAGTGACGCTCTCTCCTGCGCTGCCGTGCGCAGCCAAAGCACTCGAGCGCAGCAGCTCACGGCAAAATGCTCCGCAATAACTCCTGGTTTGTCGGCAAACGACAAGTAAATCGGGCCGGGTCAAGGTGAGTCCGTCCCCTGAGGGACACAGCTCTCGCCGTCGCTGTCAGGGTTTGACCTCAGGCGTATACTGCCCTGCTGGTAGGCAAAACGCGGGTACGCTTCATGATGGTGAGTAGTGCAGAGGAAGCTAGCGTGACAATGGAACCCGAATCAACCGATTCAAATTCTGACCGGGGCCTGAGGAAGGCAGCCGATATCGCCGCGCTATCGGGAGCGACTCTCCTAGGTGCATACTTCTTCGTGTGGCTCATTTACCATTCTGCAAGCACGAAGAGTTCCGCAGGCTGGTTTACTCAGACCATTGAAAAACATTATGCTGCCACGATCGGCGTCCCCCTGTCGGCGGTTTCAGCCCTGTGCGTTGTCGTTGCCCTAAGGGCAACTGCTGGGCCAGTCGAGTTCGAGGCATTCGGCTTCAAATTCCGCCGTGCCTCGGGCCCGCTGGTATTTTGGTTGATCTGCTTTGTGGCAATGGTCTGGGGAGATTGGCTCCTTTGGACATTGGTATGATTAAGAGGAAGTAGCCCAATTTGTGCAGCCGCTGCCTGTTGTAGCTCACTCCGGTTTCCATCAACAGACCCGAGGTCACGCATCCGTGAAGAAGCGAGGCGGATGCTGGGTGTCATGCACGTTTTGAACGTGAGGACTGCACAAGCAATTCCGGGGACGCTATGTTCCTGTCGCCTTATCGCTCGGCGCTGCAATGGCTGCAATCAATAGCTGACGCTAGCCTCTGCGCGATCTCCCATGTGGGCTCCTCGACCTAGAGGCGTTGGGAGACAAATTGGTGGGAGAGGGGCGGGAAAAATATATCGTCAACCGGGTCAACGGCCTACATGACTTTTGGAGAGACTTGAGCGGCGCACCTCCCTCGGATGCGAACCGGGCAACGTTCGCCAAGCTCTTTACAAAACAGGTTAAGAATTGAGTTTAATAACGCTTGGGATACGCTCCTAAGAAGGGAAAAAGCACCTTCGACGACGGTCCTGTTTCTTTCTGTGTGTGGTGTCTAAGAAGGTATGGGTATGTGCGTTATCTCCGCGCTGCTGGTTGTAATCCTTTTGTTTAGCTCATCTCCGACGCGCGTCATGCTTCCAGTCTTCTTGCAACTCCAGCCTTCGATCAAAGGATATGGAGATAGTCCGCGGCCCAACCCCATATCACGGTTACACATATCAGCGGATGCCTCTGCGAAATTCTTGTTAAAAGAAGTTGAACAGTTGAACCGGAGTACCCGCATGAAGCCAAAGGTGCGGGTGTTGAAGGTGACGTTGTCTTCAGAATCATAGTCGGAACGGATGGCAGGGTAGAGGAAATTCATCTGCGGCGCGGGAAGCCCTTTCTGATAGAAGCGGCCGCGAAAGCCGTTTCAAA
>Ga0137416_10000223_pt1 | contig 24822 bp, 24 predicted proteins | sample CZODoug3_1_1_16f_FD_108282 | JGI IMG/M metagenome (GOLD analysis project Ga0137416, IMG submission 108282) | Vadose zone soil fungal communities from Angelo Coast Range Reserve, California, USA - CZODoug3_1_1_16fungal (Illumina Assembly) | ecosystem: Environmental > Terrestrial > Soil > Vadose...
ATCTTGACGTCTTCGCGTCCATCCGACCCAAACGCCAGCAGGCTGAAGGGATCGCCGAGCCGGTCCATCGCCTCGGCTAGCATCGCAACCGCCAATCGTTCGACGTCGAGGATGGTCGCGCCCGACGCAAGCCGGTCCCGCGTCGATTGCGAAATATCGATGAGCAGCAGTGCCGCGAGGTCGCGATGCACTGATGTCGAGGAGCGGAACACGCGCGGATCGGGCTCGCGGCCGGTTCGAAGCGCAATGCCGGCGTCGAGTACCGCGTCGATGTCGAGGTCGTGGCCCTCGTGTTGCCGGTTGAGGCGGATGGTGCGGCCGATCCGCACGCCGCGTACCAGGCGGCCGATGCGATTACGTAGCATTTCGGCCTGGTCGAGCGCTTCTTCGATCATGCGCGGGTCGCCGGCGCGCGCTGCGATCTCGCGTACCATGGTCCACTCCGGACGCTCGACGTTATGCGCGCGATCCCACTCCGGATATTTCGCGATGACGACGCCGCGATCGTCCGGCGCCACCGGGCGGCCGCGGCCGAGTGCTGCACCTTGTTGGTCCAGCTCTTGGTTGGTCTGGTCGGTGTCCGGACTCTCCTGCCGATCCATCCGTACGGCATCGACCGGAAGCTCCATGACCTCGCCGGAAGCTGGTGCATCCTCGCCAAAGTCCCACAGGCCGAGCCCATCGTCGCGATAAACGGGTTCGACGATATAGGTCTTGGCATTGAACTGCACGCGCATCTGGCCGAGATCATTGCCGAGCAGCATTCCGATCTCGCGGCTGATGGCGGGATCGTCGATGCGCGGCACGCTGGCTGCAAACATCGCGCGGCCCTTGGCGACGAAGCTGTCGTCATCGATGTAAGACGGATCGAACAGCGCGCGCGCCAGCCGCGCCAGCAACGTGGGGGCGGCCACGACGCCGGATGGCGTCGCGACATGATAGGGCGCCCACAGCCGTCGCAGGCCCGGCAATTGGCGCATCGCCAGCATCTCGATGCGTGCGTCCTCGATCAGGTTGACCAGCGCGATTTGCAGCGGCTTGAGCGTGCCGACCGGAAACAGCCCCTGGCCGAGCACGAGGTGGGCTTGCGCATGCGCCGCCGCGGCGCGAAACAGCGCGCGGGCGGCTTCTCCCCGCACGCCACGATAGGTTTCCGGCAACCGGATCAACGGTCCCGCGATCGAGGCGCGCCGCTGCGCCGTCTGGCTGTTGTCGGCGGCAAAGCTGCGCAGCAGCGGGCTGCGGCCCCATAGCGCGGTGACGAAGGCCTTGAGTTCGATCTCCGCCTCCGCAAAGCCGACGCTGTCTAAGTAGCGGGCGATCATGCGGCGCGCGAGTTCGTCCTGCAGGGTGAAGAAGGCGAGTCGCCGCGCCTTGTTGCCGGAAGCGAACTTCAATCCGGCCCCGACCAAATTCTCAAAGGCGTCGATCGTGCCGGGCGCCAGGATCTCGCCGATGTTGCCGGCCACGGCTGCGACCGACTCCGGCGCCTGCCGGCCGAGTGTGTCCATTACCCGCCACCACCGCGCCAGCGCGGGTCCATGGCCGAGGACGCGGCCAGCGACCGGCAAGGCCTGCAACGCCGCGGTCGCGGCTTGCGCGCCAGCGTAGCGGCAGATGTCGGCCGCGGTCTGTCCGGCCGCCAGCAGCGGAACAATTTCCTGCCGATCGGCTCCATTCTTGCTGGCTTCCCAATAGGCGATCAGGCACGCAGGTCCGGCATTGACATGCGCCAGCGTGAGCACGGCGCCCGCCCACGCCTCGAGCTCGGTCGCATCGAAATGATGGGAAAGCAGGTCCCAGGCGGCACGAAACATCGGCCGCAGCGTCTCGCGCTGACGCATCAATCGATGCACCCGGTGCGTGGCGCTGTCCTCCTCATCGGAGGGGATCAGATGCAGCGTGACCGGCTTGGCTACGTTCACGGCAGGCAGGCCGCAATGGCGTCGGTGAGCGCGGCCCGGATGTCGGGATTGTCCGTGATCGGCAGCACGATGCTGGATTGCACCGCCGCTTCAAGCGGCAGCCCGGCGCGGACCATCCGCCCGGCATGGATCAGCATCCGCGTCGAGGCGCCCTCGTCGAGCCCGTGGCCCTGCAGATTGCGCGAACGCTCCCCTATGGCGACGAGAATGCCGGCGAGGGCGTCGTCAGTGCCGCTCTCGCGAACGATGATCGAGGCTTCGGTGGACGGCGGCGGATAGCCGAAGTCGATGGCAACAAAGCGCTGCTTGGTGGATTCCTTGAGATCCTTGACCGCGCTCTGGTAGCCCGGGTTGTAGGAAATCGTGAGCTGGAAGTCCGGATGCGCTGAAACGATCTCGTTGTGCTTTTCGAGGGGGAGAATACGCCGGGCGTCGGTGAGCGGATGGATGACGACGGTGGTATCCTGCCGGGCCTCGACGATTTCATCGAGATAGCAGATGGCCCCATGGCGCACCGCCAGTGTCAGCGGGCCGTCGTGCCACACCGTGCCATCCGGCTCGAGCAAATAACGCCCGGCCAGATCGGCGGCGGTCATGTCCTCATGGGCCGCAACGGTGATCAGCGGCTTGCCGAGCCGCCAGGCCATATGCTCCACGAAGCGGGTCTTGCCGCAGCCGGTCGGTCCCTTCAGCATCACCGGCAGGCGTTCGGCATAGGCCGCCCGAAAGGTCGCGATCTCGTTGCCGAGCGGCTGATAATACGGCTGGGCAGCGATCCGGTAGGAGTCGAGCGTCATGGAAAATCCTCCGCAGCCTAACGAAGGATCAATGTTCTCGAGGCCGAGTTCCACCGTCCCTTCGCGAATGGGGTTGGCAGTCGTTGCCTAGAGACACGCTGCGGCATCGAAGCGTGCGAGCAGGCGCATCGAGCGCCTCGACGGCGATTAGAACCCGAAAGGGATTCAGAGACAAGTCAAAAACCATTGTTTTGATTGGTCTTTTGCTTTAATCCCTCGCCGTTGAGGGCATTTTTGACGGAGACCTTGTGTCAGGACACAGCTTAACGATCGGCACGCGCAAGAGCGCGATGGCGCTGGCGCAGACGGATGAGGTGGCGCGGCTGCTCCGCGCATCCGCACCTGGTCTGAACGTCGAGATCGTCAAGTTCGAGACCCGCGGCGACCAGGACCAGACCAGCAAATTGCTGCGTCATGGCGGCAAGGGCGGCGCGTTCGTGGCCGAAATTCGCGCCGCGATACGCGCGGGGAAGTTGCACGCGGCGATGCATTCGCTCAAGGACGTGCCGGGCAACGAAGAGACGCCGGGACTGGTCATCGCGGCGACCTTGCCGCGCGATGCCGCCAACGACTCGCTGGTGCTACGTCCGGGTCTCTCGCTCGAGAGTTTCCGCGCCTCCGGCGGCAAGGGCTTTATGATCGGCACCAATGCGGTGCGGCGCGCGGCCTATCTGCGCCGACTTTTCCCCGAAGCCAGCGTCATCCATTATCGCGGCGCCGCCGACACGCGGATCGCAAAGCTCGACCGCGGTGACAAGCAGGGGCTGCCCGGCGGCGGCGAAGTCGGCCCGGCGGATGCGCTGGTGATGGCGCGCTCGGGACTTGCGCGCATCGGGTTGACGTCCCGCATCGCGCACGATTTCTCGGTCGATGAAATGCTGCCGGCGGTGGGGCAGGGCATCGTCGCGGTCGAATGTTCTGAGAAGGATTGGTCGACGCGCGAGCATCTGGCCGGGATCGAAGACGCACAGTCGCGCCTGTGCGCCGAGGCCGAACGCGAGGTGCTGTGGGTGCTGAACGGCCATTGCAACTCGCCGATCGCCGGTCACGCGACGCTTTCAGGCCACGAGATGACGTTGCGGGCATCGGTGCTCGATGAAGCCGGTGACGGCTTCATCGAGGTGACGCTAAGCGGCGCGGCGGATCGCCCGCGCGAGCTCGGTCGCGCGGTGGGACTTGAACTGCTCGACAAGGGCGCTGCCGAGATCATCGCGCGCACAAGGCCGGACGAGCATTAGCGCAACGGCCAGTGTCCGATGATCCGAAATCGCGACGCGGCATCATCCTGGCGAAACAGTGCGATCCTGTCGATCGCGAGCGTGTCGAGACCGGTTGCGGCAAAGCGGTCCTTTAACATGGCTATGATGGGTTCGCGGCGCTCTGCGCCCAGTCTCCCGGTCAGCGTCATGTGGAAGCGAAATTCTTCCATCACGTAAGGGTAGCCCCAGCGCTCCAGATAGTCGCGCTGCCTTGGCGTCAGCTTCGCGGGATTTCGCCGGGCGCGATCCTCTGATGTCAGCGGCGCGCGGAAGCGATCGAATTCGCGGGTCGCATCGGCGGCAAGCTGCAGGATTTCGGCAGACGGTGTCGGTGGGATCACCGCGATGAATCCACTGATCGAATCGACGATGGGCGCGACGACCGGAATGCGCCGTGTCACGCCGGCGAAAGCCTCGCACGCCGCGGCCAGTTGCGCCTCGCTCTCGCCGTCGGCCAGCGCCATCGGCGCCTTCAGCGTGGCATGAAAGCCGTACTTCCGCGGATCCTGCGTCAGCTCACGCCAATCGGCCGGGACGCCGTCCGGAAAGGACAAGTCGTCGCCTGAGTAAGCGTCGTAGCCCAATAGCTGCGCGCCAAACCGATCCAGCGTGCTGCCGGGCGCCGGGGCGTAATAGATCGCGTAACGGGGATAATTTGCCATATCAGCAGAATAGAGCCGCGTCACGCGGCTGCAACTGCCTTGCGTGATGCGATGGTTGAATGGACGAGACGGCTCGCATCGGTGAGATGCACCAGCCGTCCCGCGGCAATCACCGCGACGATGTGCGGCCGCAACGGTATCTTGTCGTCGACAAGGATAATGTCGGCGCGCCGGCCCTCGGCGATCACGCCGCGATCGCCGAGCCCTGCGGCCCGCGCAGGCGCCGCCGAAATCAAATTCCAGGCCTCGGTGAGCGGCAGCACGCCATCGCCAGCCAGCCGGAAGGCCGCCAGCAATGGCGCCGGATAATAATAATCGGACGCCAGCACCGAGCACAGGCCCTTGGCGATCATGTCGGACGCCTTGGTCCATCCGGTATGGCTGCTGCCACGCACGACGTTGGGCGCGCCGAACACGATGAAGTCGCCGGCCTTGACCGCTTCGCGTGCGGTTTTCTCGTTCACCGGGAATTCGGCGATTCCGACGCCTTGCGAGCGAAAGCGCGCCCGCATTGCCGGGCTCTCATCATCGTGCGAAAGCATCCGGACGTTGGCCTCGCGCGCGGCCTGGGCCAGACGGACGATCGATGCCGGCACGTCGTGCGCGCGCGATACCACGCGCGCCACCAGATGATCGAATGCCTGGTTGGTGAGGCCGGTTCGCTCCACCATGCGGCTGCGCTTCTGCGGCTTGGCAAGGTCGCCAACCGTGGAATCCATGTGATCGTTGAACGCCAACAGGTCGATGCGTCCTTCCGACAGCCAGTTGATGATTCGGGCTTCGGCGTCGAGATTGTAGGTCTCGTGACGCAGATGGAAACGGGTGTCCGCCGCAAGCTGCGGCCGCATCGACTCGATCGCCTTGAGCAATCGCTTCGCGTTGTCGCCGCTGCGCAGGCCCGGCTCCCAGGACCAGGTCGTGGCGTGAAACACGGTCGTGATGCCGTTGCTGATCGCCTGCCGGTCGCTGTCGGCGAGCGCCACATCGACGGGAAAATCGACGCCGGGACGCGGCATCATCTGCCGCTCGAAGGCGTCGCCGTGCAGGTCGACGATGCCCGGCAGCACCAGCAGGCCCTCCGCATCAAGTTGAAGTGAAGCGCGTCCGTGTTCGGCACCTACGGCGGCGATCTCGCGGCCGGCGATCCGCAGCGCGGTCTCGACGAGCTCGTTGCCGACCAGGGAACGGCCGCCCGCGATGAAAAGTTCAGTCACGATGTTGCACTCCGGTGTGTGACTTGGGAGCCAGCGGGCTCGCCCGCCGCTTCGTATTTTGCAAGAAAATCCTCGACATTGAGGGTGCGGAAATCGGGCAAGGCGCGCCGCAGCGCCTCGTGGTCCCAGTCCCACCATGCGAGCTCCGCAAGCCGGCTGGATACATCTTCGGAGAACCGCGGCCTGATCGGACGCGCCGGATTGCCGGCAACGATGGTGTAGGCCGGGACGTCCTTGGTCACGATGGCGCCGGCCGCGACCACCGCGCCGGTGCCGACCGAGCGGCCCGGCAGCACGATCGCGCCATGGCCGATCCAGACGTCGTGGCCGATATAGACGCGGTGCTCGCGGCGCCATTCGAAGAAGTCGACTTCGTCGCTCTCGTCATGAAAATAGGCACTGGCGCGATAGGTGAAATGAGCCTGCGACGCGCGGTGCATCGGATGATTGCCGGGATTGATCCGGGTCATCGCCGCGATCGAACAGAATTTCCCGATCGTGGTGTAGGTAATCTGGGCGTCGTTCACGACATAGGAATAGTCGCACATGGTGACGTCGAGCAGGATCGTTCGCGCGCCGACTTCGGTATAGGCGCCGAGCTGGCTCTCGCGCACCGATGCGCTGGGGTCGATAGTGGGTGCAACGGAAAGCATCTTGGCGGCCATCGTCGCCTCCACAATCGATCAGGGGAAGGAAGAGCGCACGTCATCGATGGGCTTGATGACAAAGTGATGACGAAATCATGACGGCGAACGCAGGGTGTGGACGATCGCCGCACTGCAGCGAAGTGTCACACAACTGTTAAATCGCGGCGTTAGCGATGGTCCACGACGACGCGGTTGGAGCATTGCATGCTGGTGGTGGAAGGGTTGACGTGCCGTTTCGGCACAAAGGCCGCGGTCGACAATGCTTCGTTCTCGGTTGCGCCGGGCAGTTTCGTCGGTGTGATCGGCCGCTCCGGCGCCGGCAAGTCGACGCTGCTGCGGATGATCAACCGCCTCGCTGAGCCCTCCGAAGGCCGCATCCTGTTCGAAGGCGTCGACGTTACCGCGCTGTGTGGCAAGGACTTAAGGCAGTGGCGGGCGCGTTCGGCCATGATCTTCCAGCAATTCAATCTGGTCGGGCGGCTCGACGTGCTGACCAACGTGCTGATGGGGCGGCTGGCCGAGATCCCGTCCTGGCGCTCGCTGACCCAGCTCTGGCCGGAACAGGACAGGGCGTTGGCGCTCTCGGCGCTCGAGCAGTTCGATATGGCTTCGCTTGCCGCCCAGCGCGCCGATCAGCTTTCCGGCGGTCAGCAGCAGCGGGTCGCGATCGCCCGAGCATTGGTCCAGGAACCCGACATCATCCTGGCCGACGAGCCGATCGCCTCGCTCGACCCGCGCAACACCAAGATCGTGATGGATGCGCTGCTGCGCATCAACAAGCACTTCGGCATCACCGTGCTCTGCAATTTGCATTCGCTCGACCTGGCGCGCAGCTATTGCGACCGCCTGATCGGGATGTCGGCGGGACGGGTGGTGTTCGACGGCGCGCCGTCAACGCTGACCGATCACATTGCACGCGAACTCTACGATCTCGAGGCCAACGACGTCATGGGTGCCGCGCCACAGCCTGCGACCGACGTCGCAACCATTCCGGCGCTCGGCACCGCAGCCGCGGCCTGAGCGTCGCAATCCGCGTACAGGATAGCCGGCCGCAGTTTGCGTTCGGCCGACAGGCGTCACCACAACAACAGGGGATATCATGATCACTCGTCGCATCATTCTTGCCGGCGCCGCCGCGCTGGCGTTCACCGCATCCGCCTCCGCCGAAGACTGGAAGGCGAAATATCCGGAACTGACCTTTGCGGTGGTGCCGGCGGAAAACGCCTCTGGTGTCACCGAACGCTGGGCGCCGTTCGTCGCCTATCTGTCGAAAGAGCTCGGCGTCAAGGTGACCCTGCGCATCGCCAACGACTACGCGGCTGTGATCGAAGGTCAGCGCTCCGGCAACATCCAGATCGCAAGCTACGGTTCGGCGTCGTTTGCACGCGCCCGGCTGACCGGCGTCAAGACCGATGCCTTCGCCAACGACATCAATGCCGATGGCTCAACCGGCTATTACTCGATGTTTTTTGTCAAGGCGAGTAGCCCCTACAAGAGCATCGACGAATTGAAGGGCAAGAACCTCGGTCTCGTCGATCCGAACTCGACCTCGGGCAACAACGTGCCGCGCTTCGAACTCGACAAGATGGGGATCTCCGATGCCGATGCTTATTTCGGCAAGGTCGTTTTCACCGGCAGCCATGAGAACGCGATGCTGGCGCTGGCGCAGGGCACGGTCGATGTCGCCGCCAACCAGTGGACCAGCGACGACGATTCCACGCTGGCGCAGATGATTCACAAGGGCATGCTCAAGAATGCTGACGGCGCGCCGATGAAGAAGGACGATTTCCGCATCATCCACAAATCGGCGCAGATCATCAACGGACCGTATGCCTACAATTCGGAGCTTTCGGACGATTTGAAGACGGCTATCGCCAAGGCGTTCTTCGATGCGCCCACCAAGGACAAGGCCGCGTTCGACCGGCTGTCCGACGGCCAGAAGAAGGGTTTCCACCCGGCCACCACCAAGGATTGGGACGGCACCATCGACCTGATCAAGTTCGTGGACAATCTGCGCAAGAAGAAGGCGTCCTGATCGATCGGCGGAGCCAAGCCAGGCTGGGTCCAAGCGACCCGGCCTTTTCCGTTTAGTCCTTAACCAGCACTGCAATTCTTGATGGCCACCGCCGTATCTATTCTCCCAGCCCAGCAATTGGCGGTGCTTGATGATGCCTATCGCAAGGCGGTGGCGCGCAAGCGCCTGAAGACGACCGTGGCGGCGGCGGTATTCTTCGCGGCTCTGGTCATCGCCGCGATCGGCGCGGAAGTGAACCTGCGCACGCTGTTCACTTATTTCGGAAATTTCGTCAGCTATTTCGACCGTATCTTCACGCTGGAAGATGGCACGAGGGTCTGGACCAATTTCGGTGAGTGGTTCTGGGGCTGGCAGAAGTGGCTGAAGATGCTCGGCGAGACCATCCTGATCAGTTATGTCGGTACCCTGACCGGTGCGGTGTTCGCCTTTGCATTGAACTTCTTCGCCGCTCAAAACACCTCGCCGGGGCCGTGGCTGCGCTTCGTCGTTCGCCGGCTCCTGGAATTCGCCCGTACCGTTCCCGGCATCGTGTTCGCGCTGATTTTCGTGATCGCCTTCGGTCTGGGCCCGATGGCCGGTGTGCTTGCGATTGCGATCCACTCCACCGGCGCGCTCGGAAAGTTGTTTTCCGAGATCGTCGAAAACGCCGACATGAAGCCGGTCGAGGGCGTGCGTTCGACCGGCGCGAGCTGGCTGTCCTGCATGCGCTTTGCGGTGCTGCCGCAGGTGGGGGCGGGCTATGCGAGCTATGCCCTGCTGCGCTTTGAGGTCAACGTCCGTGAATCATCCGTGATGGGTTTCGTCGGGGCCGGCGGCATCGGGCAGGAACTCGTGGTCGCGATCCGAAAATTCTATTATTCCGACGTCAGCGCGATCCTGTTGATGATCATCGTCACGGTATTTGTCATCGATATCACCACCGGCTGGCTGCGCGGCCGGCTGTTCGGCAAGGACGCACGCGCATGAGCCAATTGCCAAAAGCGGATTCGGAGGCATTGCGGGCAAAATACCCCGATGTCTTCGATCGGCCGGCATCGGCCCGCCTCGCCACCCCGGCGATGATATTGGCGGCATTCGCTGTCTTCCTCTTCGGGCTCGTCGATCTCGATTTTTCGCCTGCAAGGCTGCTCGCGGGCCTGCACCAGCTCGGCTGGATCACGCTGATGATGATCCCGCCCGATCCCGGCTCCTCATTGCCTGCCTATCTCTCCGCGCTCGGCGAGACGCTGTCGATCGCGCTGCTTGGCACGACCCTGGCCGCCGTGTTGGCGTTGCCGGTCAGCCTGCTCGCGGCAAGGAACATCGTCCCCTCGAAAATCCTGCGTTTCCCGGTGCGGCGCTTCCTCGATTCCATACGCGGCGTCGATACGCTGATCTGGGCACTGGTGTGGATCAATGTCGTCGGTCTCGGGCCGTTCGCCGGCGTGCTGGCGATCGCGGTGTCGGATTTCGGCGCGTTCGGCAAATTGTTTTCGGAAGCCATCGAGGCCGCCGACCGGAAGCAGGTCGAAGGCGTCCGCGCCTCCGGCGGCAGCGCGCTGCATGAGATACGATTTGGCCTGATGCCGCAGGTATTACCGGTGATCGCCGGGCAGGTGCTCTATTTCATCGAGTCCAATACCCGTTCGGCCAGCATCATCGGGATCGTCGGCGCCGGCGGCATCGGCCTGCAACTGGCCGAGCAGATCCGCGTGCTGGAATGGCAGAAGGTCTCGTTCCTGATCCTGATGATTCTGGTGGCGGTCGCCGCGATCGACTGGATCTCGGGCAAGCTCCGCTTTGCCATCATCGGGCGGCGGGCGGTGGCGTAAAGTATTCCGCTTGGCTGGAATCACGGCCCGTGGTTCGAGACGCGCGGCGTTGCCGCGCTCCTCACCATGAGGGTCTAAGACCTCATCCTGAGAGCGGCCACTTGGCCGCGTCTCGAAGGATGAAGCCACCGACCGGAAAACGCGCTTTAGGTATTCTCCACCAAAAACTCGACGCGCTCGGCGGCGAAACGCGAACGCTTTGTCACCAGCGGCTTGCCGTCGGTATCGATGTCGGTGCTGTCGACCACGAGGACCGGGCGCCCGAGCGCGAGATCCAGCCGCGCGGCGTCGGTGGCGTCGGCGATGGCCGCGCTGATCCGGGTTGAGCCCCGGCGATAATCGCGGATGCCGTAATGGGCGAGCAGCTTGGTCATCGAGCGGTTGTTCGCAAAGACCCGGCCGGCGTCGGGGAAGCGTTCGGCGGAAAGCCAGCTGGTACTGATGCAGATCGGCGTGCGGTCGGCAAACCGCAGCGCTTCGATCCGGATTAGCGGCGTCCCGCTCTTCAATCCGAGCTCCCGCGCCAACTCGCGCGTCGCGACATCCTCCGACGCGTCGATCAACTGGCCGCGCGGCTCGCGGCCGCCGGCGCCGACGATTTCGGAAAACCGCGTTCGTGAGCGCAACGGATAGGCAAGTCGCGGCGCCTCGACATAGGTGCCGCTGCCGCGCTCGGCGCGCACCAAGCCGCGCTCGGCCAGCGTCGCCAGCGCCCGGCGCACGGTGTGGCGGTTGACCCGGTAGGTCTCGGCGATCTCCATTTCGCCCGGCAGCTTTTCACCCGCGGCAAAGCGGCCGTCGGCGATGCCGCGTTCGATGCCGTCGGCGACCTGCCGCCACAGCGCGACGCCGGTAGCCGCATCCTGCATGCTCATGGCGTGGAACCTAGCATGGAAGGCATCCGAAAAATCATTCCTTCGTCACGAAACAGTCATGGCGTTTCGTTATCAAGTTGTCTAGTATCATAGACAACTTGATTCCAGCAAGGGCCGCTATGACCGTGACGACTGAAAATACCATCCAGGCACGGCGCACGGCCGCGATGGCGGTGCTGGCGCATTCCGGCGCGGCCGAGATATCGGGCCGCCTTGAGACAATTGCGCTGCCCGCGCACGAAGACCTGCGCGCGCCCGAAAATGGCCTCGTGATGGTGCGCGGCCGGATCGGCGGTGACGGCGCGGCATTCAATCTCGGTGAGGCTACGGTGTCGCGCGCGGCAGTGCGGCTTTCGAGCGGCGAAGTCGGCTTCGGCTACGCGCTCGGCCGCGACGGTGCGAAGGCGCGGATGATCGCGCTGTGCGACGCCATGGTGCAATCGGACGCCTTTTCAGGCCTGATCGAAGCCAAGGTGCTGACGCCGTTGCGGGCGGCGATGACGGCCAAGGCTAGCCGCAGCGCCGCGGAGACGGCGGCGACGCGGGTCGATTTCTATACGCTGGTGCGCGGTGAGGGTTGACGCATGACGACGGTTGCCGAGTTGCCGACAGGGTTTGTGGACAAGGTGTTGTCGGCGCAATCGACCTTCCGTTCCGTGATGGATGCGATGGCGCGCCCCGGCCGTGTTCAGCGGATCACGGCTGATGTCGGCGCGCCTGACGGCATGATGGCCGGCACCGCGGCGATCGCGCTGACTTTGTTCGATCATGATACGCCGATCTGGCTCGATTCTGCGATGTCCCGGACTTCGGATGTCGCCAAATGGCTCAAGTTCCACACTAGCGCGCCGATTGTCGGCGACTCCGCGATCTGCAGTTTTGCGCTGATCGGCGATGCCAAATATCTGCCGCCGCTGGAGCGTTTCCCGTTCGGCAGCAATGAATATCCGGATCGCTCGGCGACGCTGATCCTGCAGGTTCAAAGCCTGACGCGCGGTCCGGCCTTTGAGCTGCGCGGCCCCGGTATCGACGGCACGGCGCTACTGCGGGCGGCGATCCAGCCGCATGATTTGTTCGAACGGCTCGCCATCAACGCCACGCTGTTTCCGCGCGGCATCGATGTCGTGCTGGTCCATGACGATGGCGTTGTCGCGATACCCCGCACCACGCGGCTCGTGGCGAGGGGAGGCTGACCATGTATGTTGCCGTCAAGGGAGGCGAGCGCGCCATCGAGAATGCCCATCGCCTGCTGGCGCATGAGCGCCGTGGCGACCGCGAGGTGCCCGAAGTCTCGCTATCCCAGATCTCCGAACAGTTGTCGCTCGGTGTCGACCGCGTCATGACCGAAGGCTCGCTCTACGACCGCGAACTCGCCGCGCTCGCGATCAAGCAGGCGCGCGGCGACATGATCGAGGCGATCTTTCTGGTCCGCGCCTTCCGCGCCACGCTGCCGCGCTTCGGCGCCACCGAGCCGGTGGATACCGGGACGATGCAGGTGCGCCGGCGGATCTCCTCGACGTTCAAGGATATTCCGGGTGGCCAGATTCTCGGGCCGACCTTCGACTACACCCATCGCCTGCTGGACCCGCAGCTCGCCGAAGGCTTTGCGCCTGAACCGCCTGCGACCAGTGAAGCATTGCCTGCGGCAACACCGCGCGTGACCGATATTCTCGGCCGTGACGGCCTGATCGAGCCGTCGCCCCAAGTGGACGCCGACGCGCCCGTCGGCGACCTCACCCGCGAGCCGCTCGATTTTCCCGCCGATCGCGATCTGCGATTGCAGAATCTGGCGCGCGCCGATGAGGGCTTTTTGCTGGCGCTCGGCTACTCCTCGCAGCGCGGCTATGGCCGCAACCATCCGTTCGCCGGTGAAATCCGCTACGGCGAGGTCGAGGTCGAGTTTTTCGCCGAGGACGCCGGTTTCGCGGTGCCGCTCGGTTCAATTGCGCTGACCGAATGCCAGATGGTCAACCAGTTCAAGGGCTCGGCGACCGAGGCGCCATGTTTTACCCGCGGTTATGGGCTGGCGTTCGGGCAGAGCGAGCGCAAGACCATGTCGATGGCGCTGGTGGATCGCACCTTGCGGGCGCGCGAGCTCGGCGAGGAGGTCACGGCGCCGGCGCAGGACGAGGAATTCGTGATGTCGCATTCCGACAATGTGCAGGCGACCGGCTTTGTCGAGCATCTCAAGCTGCCGCATTATGTCGACTTCCAGTCCGAACTCGGCTTGTTGCGCAAATTGCGCAAGGAGTTTGCCGAGGCCACCGAGGCGCCACCGATGCAGGAGGCTGCGGAATGAACGCGCCGGCTTATAACTTTGCCTATCTCGACGAACAGACGAAGCGGATGATCCGCCGCGCGATCCTGAAAGCGATCGCGATCCCCGGCTATCAGGTGCCGTTCGCCAGCCGCGAAATGCCGATGCCGTATGGCTGGGGCACTGGCGGCGTGCAGGTCACCGCCGCGATCCTCGGGCCTGCCGATGTGCTGAAGGTGATCGACCAGGGTTCCGACGACACCACCAATGCGATCTCGATCCGAAAATTCTTCGGCAAGACCGCCGGCGTCGCGACCACGACCTCGACGGCGGACGCCACCGTGATTCAGACAAGGCACCGCATTCCCGAGGCGCCGCTGCATGGCGGGCAGGTGCTGGTCTATCAGGTGCCGATCCCGGAACCCCTGCGTTTCCTCGAGCCGCGCGAGACCGAAACGCGGCGCATGCACGCGCTCGGCGAATATGGCTTGATGCACGTTAAGCTCTACGAGGACATCGCCCGCTTCGGCCATATCGCGACCTCCTACGCCTATCCGGTGAAGGTGAACGCGCGCTATGTGATGGACCCATCGCCGACACCGAAATTTGACAATCCGAAGATGGACAATTGCCCGGCGCTGCAATTGTTCGGCGCCGGCCGCGAGAAGCGTATCTACGCGATCCCGCCGCATACCAATGTGGTATCGCTAGACTTCGAGGATCATCCATTCACGCGCTACCGCTTCGACGCGCCCTGCGCGCTGTGCGGGGCCGATGATTCCTATCTCGACGAGATCGTCACCGACGACCAGGGCGGCCGGATGTTCGTCTGCTCCGACACCGATTATTGCGAAGGGCGCCAGGCGGCGGGCCATCGCGGCAGCGAGAGCGTGGCGCCGCACAAGGAGAGGGCGCATGGCTGAGCATCTGAGCGCCGTGCAAAACGATCAGCCGCTGCTGCTCGCGGAAGGCCTCGGCATGAATTATGGCCGGCTGATTGCCTGCCGCGACGTGTCCTTTGCGCTCTATCCCGGCGAGGTACTGGCAATCGTCGGCGAGTCCGGTTCGGGCAAGACCACGCTATTGCAACTGTTGTCGGCGCAGCTCGCGCCGAGCGCTGGGCACGTATCGTACCGGATGCGCGATGGCGTGTTGCGCGATCTCGCCGCCCTCGTCGAGGCCGAACGGCGGTTTCTGTTTCGCACCGACTGGGGCTATGTGCATCAGGATCCCGCGCAGGGGTTGCGGATGGCGGTCTCCGCCGGCGCCAATGTCGGCGAGCGGCTGATGGCCGTGGGGTGGAATCACTACGGCCGCATCCGCGATACCGCCTCGTCCTGGTTGGAGCGTGTCGAGATCGATACCGGCCGCATCGACGATGCGCCAAAGACCTATTCGGGCGGCATGCGGCAGCGCCTGCAGATCGCGCGCAACCTCGTCACCGAGCCGCGGCTGGTGTTCATGGACGAGCCGACCGGCGGGCTCGACGTTTCAGTACAGGCGCGCCTGCTCGATCTGATGCGCAATCTCGTCAGCGAATTGGGCCTCGCCGCCATCGTCGTCACCCACGACCTTGCGGTGGCGCGGCTATTGTCGCATCGGGTGATGGTGATGAAGGGCGGCCGCGTCATCGAGACCGGCCTGACCGATCAAGTGCTCGACGATCCCCGCGAACCCTATACGCAATTGCTCGTCTCCTCGATACTACCACCATGAGCGTATCCATGACTGCGATGATCGACATATCCAACGCCGAAAAGACCTTCACCATGCACCTGCAGGGCGGGGTCGAACTATCCGTGGTCCGCGGCGTTTCCTTTGATGTCGCGCCAGGCCAATGCGTGGTGCTGTCCGGCCCGTCGGGTGCCGGAAAATCCTCGATCCTGAAGATGATCTTTGGTAATTACCGCTGCGATAGCGGCCGGATCGGCATCCGTCATCACGGTGCGGTGATCGATCTCGCCAAGGCCGAGCCGCGGCAGGTGCTGAGCGTACGCCGCTCCACGATCGGCTATGTCAGCCAGTTCCTGCGGGCGGTGCCGCGGGTGGCGACTTCAGACGTGGTCGCCGAGCCCTTGATCGCGAATGGGACGCCGCGCTCCGAGGCGCGGGAGAAGGCCGGCGCGCTGCTGCATCGGCTCAATATCCCCGAGCGGCTGTGGGCGCTGCCGCCGTCGACGTTTTCGGGCGGCGAGCAGCAGCGCGTCAACATCGCGCGCGGCTTCATCTCGGATCTGCCGATCCTGCTATTGGACGAGCCGACCGCCTCGCTCGACGCCGCCAACCGCGCCGTTGTGGTAGAATTGATCGAGGAAAAGAAACGCCAGGGCGTGGCGATGGTCGCGATCGTCCATGACGATGAAATCCGCCATCTGATCGCCGACCGCATCGTCGACGTGACCTCATTTGCTGCTGCCGCGTGACAAGAAGAGAAGTGAGATGACTGCAAAGGAAACCGTAATCGGCAATGCCAGGGTCGTCCTCGCCGGTCGCGTGATCGAACGCGGCTGGGTCGCCACGGCCGATGGCCGGATCGCGGAATTCGGCGAAGGCCGCGCGCCCGAGGGCTGCGAAGACGCCGGCGGCGACCTGATCATGCCCGGGCTGATCGAGCTGCACACCGACCATCTCGAAGCCCATTACGTGCCGCGCCCAAAAGTGTTCTGGGATCCGATCGCCGCGGTCATTTCCTATGACGGACAGCTTGCGACCTCGGGCATCACCACGGTGCTGGACTCGCTGCGGGTCTGGCGCGAGGACGGCGCCGACGAAGTCGATGGTCGTGCCGGCCTGCTGGCTGAAGCGATCGCATCGGCGCGCGAGGCGAACCTGCTGCGATCAGACCACTTCCTGCATCTGCGCTGCGAAATCCCGATGCCAAGCGTCGTGGAGGAGGCGAAGGAGCTGATCGGCCGGCCGGACGTGCGGCTGATGTCGCTGATGGACCATACGCCCGGCCAGCGCCAGTTTCGCGACGAGGTCAAACTGCGCGATTATTATCGCGGCAAGGGCGCTGGCATGACCGACGCCGAGCTCGATGCGCTGTTCGAAAAGCGCTTTGCCTACCAGAAGGCCTATGCCGCGACCAATATGCGCGAGATCGTAGCCCTGGCGCATCAATATGAGATCCCGCTCGCCAGCCACGACGACACCACGGAAGAGAATGTCACCGACGCCGTTCGCGACCGGGTGTCGGTGGCGGAATTTCCGACCACGATGGAAGCCGCGCGCGGGCTGCACCGGGCCGGCATCGGCATTTTGATGGGGGCGCCGAACGTGGTGCGCGGCGGCTCGCATTCCGGTAACATCGCCGCGGTCGATCTCGCCCGCGAGGGTCTCTTGGACATCATGTCGTCCGACTACATTCCATCGAGCCTCCTGATGGCGGCGTTGCAATTGCCGCAGCGGGTGCCCGCGATCGATCTGGCGTCGGCCGTGCGCACGGTGACAAAGACGCCAGCGGAAGCGGTCGGCCTTGCCGATCGCGGCGAGATCGCGATCGGCAAGCGCGCCGATCTGATCCGCGTTCATGTCGCGTGCGATACGCCGGTGGTGCGCAGCGTCTGGCGAGAGGGGGCGCGCGTGGCATGACCGAAGCTCCCACTATCGCGCGGGATTGTACGGCCGCGATCGGGCCAGGCCGGCTCATTCTGGTGGTCGGGCCGAGCGGCGCTGGCAAGGACACGCTGCTCGGGCTCGCCAGGGCCGCATGCACCGACGACCCGGCCATCGTGTTTTCGCGCCGGGTCATTACGCGCGAGGCGTCAACGTCCGAAGATAATGACGAGGTGAGCGCCGACGCGTTCCAGGAGGCGCTGGCGCGCGACCAATACGCCATGCACTGGGAAGCGCATGGCCATCGTTACGCCCTGCGCCGCGACATCGATGACGATATCGGCGTCGGACGCACGGTGGTCGCCAATGTCTCGCGCACCGTGATATCGGCGATGCGCCGCGCCTACGCCCAAATCGTGGTCATCTCGATCACTGCGCCGCCGGACGTGCTCGCCGAGCGGATCGCGATGCGGGCACGCGGCAGCGACGGAAAAATCGAGCAGCGGCTCGGCCGCACGGTCGATGAGATGACAGCCGCGCCCGATTTCACCATCGTCAATGTCGGTGCTGCCGAATACCACGCCCGCCAGATCGTCCGCATCATCAAGGGCGACCGGTGGAGCGGCTAGGAGGAAAGAGAAATGTCTGTTGTTGCGACGATCGGGCAACTCGAGGCCATCTACGGTTTTCCCAATGATGCCTCGACCGTCAAGGTCGCTGATAGTGTGACGCGCCCCTATCGCGTGCTGATCGAAAAGTCGCCATTCGCGGCGCTCGCGACCTCAGGCCCGGAGGGGCTCGACTGCTCGCCGCGTGGCGATCTGCCCGGCTTCGTCCGTATCCACGACGAGAAGACGCTGATGATGCCGGATCGCCGCGGCAACAACCGTTGCGATTCCCTGCGCAACATCGTGCGCGATCCGCGGGTGGCGCTGATGTTCCTGATTCCGGGCTCCGGCACCACACTGCGCATCAATGGCAAGGCGTATGTGTCGGCTGATCCGGATTTGCTGGCGTCGTTCAAGATGGACGGCAAGGCGCCGCGCACGGTGATAGTGATGACGGTCGACGAAATCTATTTCCAGTGCGCGCGCGCCATCGTGCGCGCCGACCTCTGGAATCCCGATAAGAGGGTCGATCCCAAAGCCTTGCCGACGCCGGGCCAGATTCTCGCCGACATGAGCGAGAATAAGGTCGGCGGCGAAAAATATGACCGGGAATGGCCGGAACGCGCGCGGCAGACGATGTGGTGACGCCTCCTCGGTCTACGAACTAGCTGACTGCTCGTCGAATGCTTTCAGCGAGACGGCGGCGACCTGGCGCAGCGCTTCGCGATCGGCGCCGGAAGACGCCATCACGCCCATGCCGACCGTGACCGCCGAGAGATAGCGGGCGAGCGCGGCGGGATCGGCCGTCGGTTTGAGATCGCCGTCAGCCTTGGCCTTCACGAAGCGATCGCGCAGTTGCTCTTCGGTCTGCGCCCGGCGCGCCGCCAGTTCGAACGGGACATTTTCCGATCCGGTGCCGCAGGCGAGACCGCCCTGAACCAAGAGGCAGCCGGGCGGGTTGGCCGGATTGGTCTGGGTATCCGCGATCCCCGTCAGCATCCGTTCCGCGACCTCGCGGGCCGTTGGCGCGCTCAAAGTGTCTTCCATGAAAGCGGCGCGCCTGGCGGTATATCGGTCCAGCGCAGCCTTCAACAGGCCCTCTTTGCTGCCAAACGCCGCGTACAGGCTCGGCGGATTTATGCCCATGGCATCAGTGAGTTGCGCGATCGTCGCGCCCTCATAGCCGTGCCGCCAAAACACTTCCATCGCTTCGTCCAGCACCGCGTCGGCATCGAAGGCGCGGGGGCGTCCCATGGCCATTGCATCCTCCTCGGCATTTTCTTAGTATCCGATACATAAGTGCCTTGACGACCGGCGTCCAGCTCCACATCTGTAGTGAGCACTACATTTCTGGAGCGCGACAATGCCCCCATCCGCCATCACCCCCCGTTCAAGCCGATTCCGACGCGTTCTCGGAGGTCTGGCCGTGGCCGGCGCTGTCATTGTCGCCGGATCGGTCGTGACCGGCCGCTACTTCTACGCCGCGCAGGCCACCTCGAGCTCGGCCGCGCCCGAGCAGGCCGTTGCCGTAACGGTCGCGGTCGTCGAGCCGCGCCAGACCAGCCTGTGGGACGAGTTCTCCGGACGGCTCGAGGCCGTCCACCGCGTCGAGCTTCGCCCGCGCGTTGCCGGTGCGATCCTCGCGGCCAATTTTACCGAAGGCGCGCTGGTGAAGGCCGGAGACGTACTGTTCAAGATCGATCCGGCGCCCTATGCCGCCGAGGTCGACAAGGCCCAGGCTCAGCTGGAAGCTGCGAAAGCACGCGTGGTGTTTACCGCCGCCGAGCTCGAACGCGGTCAGCAGCTGGTCGGCAACAACGTCGTCACGCGACGGGATTTCGACCAGCGCGATAACGCCAATCGCGAAGCCGTCGCCAATGTGAAAGCCGCCGAAGCGACGTTGCAAACGGCCAAGCTCAATCTCGACTACACCGAAGTCCGCGCTCCCGTCGATGGACGGGTCGGCAAGATCGAAGTGACAGTCGGCAACCTGGTCGCGGCCGGGACATCGTCGCCGGTGCTGACCTCGCTGGTGTCGGTCAATCCGATCTATGCGAGTTTCGATGCGGACGAAGACGTCGTCCTGCGCGCGCTGAACTCGATCGCGGATGCCTCGGGTAAGCGCGGCAATCCCGACCAGATCCCGGTCGAGATGTCGACCTCCGGCGGAAGCACGGTCAAGGGCCACATCCAGCTCATCGACAACCAGGTCAATGGTCAGAGCGGCACCATCCGCGTGCGCGCCACCTTCAAGAACGACGACGGCCGCCTGATCCCCGGCCAGTTCGCGCGCGTGCGCATGGGGCAGCCGCAAGCGCAGTCGCTTGTCATGGTCGATGAGCGGGCGATCGGCACCGACCAGGACAAGAAGTTCGTGATGGTCGTGGGCGATGACAACCGCGCGCTCTATCGCGCGATCACGCTCGGCGGCAGCGTCGAGGGCCTCCGCATCGTGACCTCGGGGCTGAAGTCCGGCGATCGTGTCGTCGTCAACGGTCTGCAACGCGTTCGTCCCGGCGCGCTGTTGAAGTCCGAAGTGGCCGGGATGGGCGCGCACGGTTCGCAGCACGCCTCCGCCGGGAATAACCAGCGCGTGGCGCAACGCTAAAGACCATTCGCGCCGGGGGAGCGCTACCCATGAATTTGTCAAAATTCTTTATCGACCGGCCGATCTTCGCAGGCGTCTTGTCGATCCTGATCTTTCTCGCCGGCCTGATCTCGCTGCTGTCGATGCCGATCTCGGAATATCCCGACGTCGTGCCGCCGTCGGTGGTGGTGCGCGCGAGCTATCCCGGCGCCAATCCCAAGGTGATCGCCGAGACGGTTGCCACCCCGATCGAGGAGCAGATCAACGGCGTCGAAGGCATGCTCTATATGAGCAGCCAAGCAACCACCGACGGGGCGATGACGCTGACTGTGACGTTCCGGCTCGGCACCGATCCCGATAAGGCGCAGCAACTGGTGCAGAACCGCGTGGCGCAGGCCGAGCCGCGGCTGCCGGCGGTGGTGCGCCAGCTCGGCATCATCACCAAGAAGAGTTCGCCCGACCTGACGATGGTGGTGCACCTGCTGTCGCCGAACAACCGTTACGACATGACGTATCTGCGCAACTACGCGGTGCTCAATGTCAAGGACCGGCTGGCGCGGATCGACGGCGTCGGCGACGTCCAGCTCTACGGTGCCGGCGATTATTCGATGCGGATATGGGTCGATCCGCAGCAGGCGGCGGAACACGGCTTGACCGCCAACGACATCGTCAAGGCGATCCAGGCGCAGAACGTGGAAGCCGCCGCCGGCGTGGTCGGGGCGTCACCGAGCGTCAAGGGTCTCGATCTGCAGCTTTCGGTCAACGCGGAAGGCCGTCTCTCGACCGAGGAGCAGTTCGGCGATATCGTCGTGAAGTCGGGGGCGCGCGGCGAGGTGACGCGGCTGCGTGACGTCGCGCGCATCGAACTCGGCGCCTCCGAATACGGCCTGCGCTCGCTGCTCGACAACAAGCAGGCGGTGGCGATTCCGATCTTCCAGGCGCCGGGCTCGAACGCGCTGCAGATATCGGACAACGTCCGTGCGACGATGGCCGAGATCCAGAAGAACATGCCGGAAGGCGTCTCCTACCAGATCGTCTACGATCCGACCCAGTTTGTGCGCTCGTCGATCGAAGCGGTGATCCACACCCTCCTGGAAGCGATCGCGCTGGTGGTGCTGGTCGTGATCCTGTTCCTGCAGACCTGGCGCGCCTCGATCATACCGCTATTGGCGGTGCCGGTATCGATCGTCGGCACCTTTGCGGTGATGCACCTGTTCGGCTTTTCCATCAACGCGCTCAGCCTGTTCGGGCTGGTGCTGGCGATCGGCATCGTGGTCGACGACGCCATCGTCGTGGTCGAGAACGTCGAACGCAACATCGAATCCGGGCTGTCGCCGCGTGATGCGACCTACCAGGCGATGAAGGAAGTGTCGGGGCCGATCATTGCGATTGCGCTGGTGCTGATCGCCGTGTTCGTTCCGCTCGCCTTCATCTCTGGCCTGACTGGCCAGTTCTACAAGCAATTCGCGCTCACGATCGCGATCTCGACCGTCATCTCGGCCGTCAACTCGCTGACGCTGTCGCCGGCGCTGGCGGCGCTGTTGCTGAAGGGACATAACGATCCCAAGGACAGGCTCACCCGCATCCTCGACAAGGCGCTGGGCTGGTTCTTCCGCGGCTTCAATCGCGCGTTTACCCGCGCGTCCGGCAATTACAGCCGCAGCGTGACCGGCGTGATCTTCAGCAAGGCCGTCGTGATCGGGCTTTACGTCGTGCTGGTCGGCGCCACCGCCGTGCTGTTCAAGCAGGTGCCGAGCGGCTTCGTGCCCGGTCAGGACAAGCAATATCTGGTCGGCTTCGCGCGACTTCCGGACGGCGCGACGCTGGACAGAACCGAGGAAGTCATTCGCAAGATGAGCGATATCGCGCTGACCCAGCCCGGCGTGCAGAGTTCGGTGGCGTTTCCCGGGCTGTCGATCTCTGGCTTCACCAACTCTTCCAATGCCGGCATCGTGTTCTCGACGCTAAAGCCGTTCGAGGAACGCAAGGATGCCTCGCTCAGCGGCACCGCGATCGCGGCCGACCTGAACAAGAAATACGCCGGCATCCAGGAAGCGTTCATCGCCATGTTCCCGCCGCCGCCGGTCAACGGCCTCGGCACCATCGGCGGCTTCAAGCTGCAGATCGAGGACCGCGCCGGCCTCGGCTACGAAGCGCTCAACGACGCGACCAAGGCCTTCATGGCGGCGGCGTCGAAGGCGCCGGAGATCGGGGGTCTGTTCTCCAGCTTCCAGGTCAACGTCCCGCAACTGTTTGCCGATATCGACCGCACCAAGGCGCTGCAACTGGGTGTGCCGGTGACCGATGTCTTCAACACCCTGCAGATCTACCTCGGCTCGTTCTATGTCAACGACTTCAACAAGTTCGGACGGACCTATTCGGTCTATGTCCAGGCCGACGCGCCGTTCCGCGCCCGTGCGGACGATATCCGCCAATTGAAAGTGCGCTCGGCGTCCGGCGACATGGTTCCGCTGTCGGCACTGTTGAAAATTCGCCAGAGCGCCGGTCCCGAACGCGCGATCCGCTACAACGGTTTCCTGTCGTCCGACATCAATGCCGCAGCTGCCCCGGGCTATTCCTCCGGCCAGGCCCAGGAGGCCGCAGCGCGCATCGCCGCCGATACGCTGCCGACCGGTTTTGCGTTCGAATGGACCGACCTGACCTATCAGGAGTTCATCGCGGGCAATTCCGGCCTATGGGTTTTTCCGCTGGCCATCCTCTTGGTGTTTCTGGTGCTGGCCGCGCTCTACGAGAGCCTCACGCTGCCGTTGTCGATTCTCATGATCGTGCCGATGGGGCTGTTAGCTGCCATGTTCGGCGTCTGGCTGTCGAAAGGCGACAACAACGTCTTCACCCAGATCGGCCTGATCGTGCTGGTCGGCCTGTCGGCCAAGAACGCGATCCTGATCGTCGAGTTCGCGCGCGAGCTTGAATTCGCGGGACGTTCGCCGATCCGGGCCGCGATCGAGGCCAGCCGGCTGCGGCTTCGCCCGATCCTGATGACGTCGATGGCGTTCATCATGGGCGTGCTGCCGCTGGTGCTCTCGACCGGCGCCGGCTCGGAAATGCGCCGCGCCATGGGCGTTGCCGTGTTCTCCGGCATGATCGGTGTGACGATCTTCGGCCTGTTCCTGACGCCGGTATTCTACGTGCTGCTGCGCAGCGCCACCGGGATGAAACCGCTGACGCATCATGGCGAGGGGGCGACGATTGCCAGAAAAGCGCACGCGGCCTGATGCCGCATGAGCGGGAGGTTCAGGCGGCGATGTCTTGCAATAATTGCGAAGAACCCCGGATCAGGACCTTGCGTCCGAGTGGGGTAATGACGAACGAATCGCCGCGCATCGCGACAAGCCCCAGCGTGATCAGGCTGTCAACCGCAAACCTTCTTATTCTCGAAGGGTTTGCTGCAGGTGCACGCAATGCTTTCAACACTTCCCACTGATCGGATGTGAGTTCGTACTCGAATTCGTCGTTCATGGCGTATCAGACTCCCGGTCTTGTCGAGACGCCTGATACCGGGCGCGCATGAACTTCGTGCGACCACAACGAGTCCGGATTTCGATTTGTGTGGACGCGCCGTCACATCATCGTGTCATTGGAATATTTCAATTATTTCGAGTCGCGGTGCGTGATGCAGCGTCACACCGCCATAATCCTTAACCGCGCCGCACGCTCGCGCCGCCATCCACAGGCAGCGTCACGCCGGTGATGAAGCTCGCTTCGTCCGAGGCCAGAAACAGCGCGGCGTTGGCGACATCCCAGCCGGTGCCCATTTTCCGGCGCAAGGGCACCTTGCTGTCGCGTTCGGCCTCGATTTCGGCGCGGCTTTTCCTGAATTCGCGGGCGCGGGTATCGACCGCCATCGGCGTGTTCATCAGCCCGGGCAGGATGACATTGGCGCGGATGCCGTATTCGGCGTTCTGGTAGGCGAGCTGCTCGGTGAAGGAAATCATCGCCGACTTGGTCGCCTTGTAGGCGACGTAAGGATAGGTCGTGATCGCGGCCATCGAGGAGATGTTGATGATGGCGCCGCTGTTTTGCGCGCGCATGATCGGGATCACGTGCTTGGCGGCGAGAATGCAGCTCTTCAGGTTGATCGCCACGCAGCGGTCGAACGCCTCCTCGGTGATATCGAGCAACTCCGCATCGCCACCGGAGAGGCTGACGCCGACATTGTTGTGCAGGATGTCGATACGGCCCCAGCGGGCTTGCGCATCCGCGACCATCGCCTTGATGTCGGCATTTTTGGTGACGTCGGCCTTGAAGGCCGCCGCTGTGCCCCCTTTGGCCTTGATCATGTCGACCGTTTCCTGTGCGGAGCCAAGATTGTGATCGACGCACAGTACTTTCGCGCCTTCACGCGCGAAGGTCAGCGCGGTGGCGCGGCCGTTGCCGATGCCTTCGCCGGGGCTCTGGCCGGCGCCGACGACGATGGCGACGCGATCTTTCAGGCGCATGCTATTCCACTCCCGGGATCGGGTACTGTTGCAGTACCTCTTTGTAGGCGGGCTCGTTGTCGATCTTCATGGTGGCGAGCACGCGCACGACCGCGCAGTAAAAGGCGATGGTGAGCACCAGATCGGTCAT
>Ga0137416_10000225_pt1 | contig 24798 bp, 50 predicted proteins | sample CZODoug3_1_1_16f_FD_108282 | JGI IMG/M metagenome (GOLD analysis project Ga0137416, IMG submission 108282) | Vadose zone soil fungal communities from Angelo Coast Range Reserve, California, USA - CZODoug3_1_1_16fungal (Illumina Assembly) | ecosystem: Environmental > Terrestrial > Soil > Vadose...
CACTCTCACTGTATTGCGTTGAATAGGCTCCACGCACACATCAACTCGATACAGAATAGACCCTTTTGCGCCAAAAATCAAGGTGTCAAGCCTACAAATTGATACAACAAGAAATACCGTTCAACTCCTTCCCCCTCTCCAACAGATATCTACACTAGGTTACACGTGTTGACAAGAACCCATTAACGTGGTACCGTCTGCTCCAAACAGGGAATATCTCTGCGGTACGTACAAGAAAGACAACTGAATGGAAGAGTTCATTTCTATGAAAAACGCGGCCTCGCGGCTTGGAGTCAAAAGACCCTCGCTCTATCACTATGTAGAGGCTTTACAACTTGAAACGAAGCGTTTCAAGCTTGATAGGCAAACCTATTTGAAGATGTCTGATTTCGAGAACATACAGGCGTTGAGGCGGCAGGCAGCCCAGGGGGAAGCACACATCAGAGTCGAGACAAGTAGCGCCAGTGCCAACTAAACCGCTGCTTGTCTCTTGTGTCACAGGAGAAGTATATCTCATGCAGTCCACTCTACCTACAGCTAGAGATCCTTTGCTTCTGATAGAACAGAGCAAGGAGAGGAACGAACATGGCTGAGTCTCCACAAGAAGCACCTGAAAATATGCCTTCCGGTGTGGTGAAACCACAACAGGATACTCCACACACATGGAGAGAGTTACTTGGCCGTTTAATTGAAAATCCGAGTGAACGACAGCGAGCCGCCTTCGCGTTGAAGATGAATCCAGCGACTCTCACACGATGGGTAAAGGGAGAGTCAGATCCACTTCTCGGAAACTTTAAGAAACTGGTGGAAATTTTTCCGGAGCAGCGAGATCACTTTCTCCAGTTCTTCCTTTCGGAGTTGTCGAGTGATCTCTCTCCTACAGGTATTCCTGTAGCACGGATACGAGGTGAAATCACTTCGGAGTATCTCCTGCGTCTAATCGCAGTATGTGCCACAGCAACTGGCTCATTTCGAGCCTGGTCCATTCGCCATTTGGGTTTACAGCAGGCCATTGAACTGCTTGATCCCGCACAGGCGGGGATGGAAATTATTGTCGTTGCCTGCGTTCCACCACGGGGAAGTCAACCCATACGAAGCCTGTGTGGGCGCATAGGAATCGGAACCGTGCCGTGGGAGGCTGGTATAGGGAGACGCTTGCTCTTTCTTGGGGCAGAGTCTTTAGCTGGCTGGTCTGTTGGTCATGGAGTGCCGGAAGTCGTGCAAGATATCGCACGGCAGGAAGAGGCACTTCCACTTAGGGTAGATGCACTAGAAAAAAGTGCAGCTGCCTGGCCGTTCCAGCGGGATGGAAAGATTGCTGGATGCCTCTTAATTTCAGCGGCGCAGCCTCATGTCTTCACAAATGAGCGGCTAGCGATTGTAGAGGGCTATGCCAATGCTCTAGCAAATTCTTTCAGAGACGAGGAGTTCTACCCGCTTTCATCCATCTTGCTGCATGAATTACAAGTTCCACGGAGCCAAGAATCTCTCCTGAAATTTCAGAAGTCTACCCAGGATTTCAGGAGAGCGCATGCCTTTCGCATGAGTGAGGACGAGGCAGAAGTACAAGCTTTACAAGAACTAGAGGACCTCTTGATTGTGCGGAATGAAGGAGTCAATGAATCATGCCTGTCCCAATAAACCCCCTGGAAAACAAGAGTACCTACTTCATCAATTCTGAAGATCCTGAGGAACAAAGTCGGCTCCTCCTCCAGGGGCGAAAAGTCACTCAGGAAATGGGCGGGATCTTCCAGACACAATTGCCGACTCTTCCAGAGAATGCCGAACTCCTTGACTTGGGTTGTGGCGTCGGTGACTGGGTGCTGGATGTTGCACGGCAATATCCCACTGTGGCTTCGGTGACCGGGGTGGATACCAGTCACAGAATGATCGCCTACGCACAAGCGCAAGCGACAACACTCAACTTATCCAACGCATTATTCCAGGTTATGAATATCCTAGAACCGCTCGCCTTTCCTGACGCCGCTTTCCATTTCGTCAATGCCAGGTTGATCTCTAGTTTTATGCCCGTTGTCTGTTGGGGTAAACTCATTGCCGAGTGTCTGCGTATCCTCGTGCCTAGCGGAACTCTGCGCATTACAGAGGCCGAGTGGGTATTTAGTAACTCTGTAGCTTGTGAGCGGATGGCTCATTGGATCACACAGGCGATGTGGCTGGATGGTAAAGGATTCGTGCCCGATGGAACGCGCATGGGAGCACCAATGGCGCTGCGGCGTCTTATGGAAGAGGGAGGGCTTGTCAACATCGGCAAGCATGCTTACGCTCTTGAATACTCATACGGGACACAGAATTATGACACGTGGTTCCCCATTATGATGCTGGTGTACAAGCTCCTCTTCCCGTTCTTGTTGAAGATGAAAGTGGCGACACAGGAAGAGCTTGTACAGACCTATACACAGGTCGAGGTGGAGATGCGCGGTCCCAACTTCCTGGGGACCTTCTTCCTCCTCTCCGTGTGGGGGCAGAAGCCTGGAGAATAAGAAACCGCCCTGGTGAGAGAACTTTGCTCATGGTTGCATTATCCCTTCTCCAGCTTTCCAATAGGGATGAAACGGTTTGTCCCAATCCTTATCATCGTAGCTTGCATACTCTGTCTGTAACAGCATTGCGTGCTCATCATGCCCATCCTCTTGGATGTGAACAATCACTTGCCCGTCCTCCAGAATGTATCGATGCATGACTGGCTCTGCGATGTCAAAGAACATCTGCATCGTTGAGTCACGATTAATAGCCTTGCTCACATCCTCAAGTGCCATAGTCTCTTTCACGCACAAGCCAATCGTGAGACGTATTGCACCCTCAAACTCTTCATATGCACAGGTGTTCCTGTTGTTGCCGATGAACTTCAGCGGATAATACGAGCGGTCAACGGGTGCGGTGAGTACGATGTTTTTGCAGATCATTGCTTTTCTCCTTCGTTCACCAATTTCGCGTGTGCGGCCAGCGCCTTGCAAACGCCTCTGACTTCCAATGTTTAATTTGCCGCCAGTGTGCAACACTGTTCTCGCCATTGTACCCGTACTGAAGTAGTGCAACCTGACTGGCGATTTGCCCATGTGGCCATTGCCCGTGTTGGACGGCGATGGAGAGCGAGATGTATGCCACGTCGTGCTCGCTCATAAACTCACGATAGACGGCGAGTGCTGCATGGGCATTGAGCGCAATAACCTCACGCAAGGTGCTGTAGGCCATGTTACGGGCTTCAACGTGAAAGAGCATGAGTGCCTCCCCGCTGCTCTACTCTGCTACATATACCCAATGACTATCCATCGCACCATACGCGCCGTAGTGTGCCCACTGCAAGCGATCATTGGCGGCCTCGCGCATGGTCTCAAATGTCTGTTCGTCCTCAGGATCTGTGAACACAACCCCCAGAACTTCGTGCATATCCTCATCCGCTGCCATCCTGACCTCGATCAGGGAGCCGTAGCCAGCATCGACTACTTTCTGCGCCAGCGAAGCCGGAATATCATCCTGGTTGCTAGGGAGCCAACAATTCCCATCAGGGTCGCCGCCATTGTCACCATAGCGTCCTGCATATTCACCTAGCAATTCAAAAGCTGGCTTCTCGTTCGTCAACATCAATTTCTTCATCAGTGTATCCTTATCGAACACTTAGACTAACTGCTCCGCCAAGACCGCGAAGCGGGTTGTGACTGCTGTAACCACGAGCATACGTATAACGGCACATCCACGTCAGAACCTCGAAACGCTCCATCTGAGCGAAGTCCGGTATCTGGATAGTGTCGGAGCGAACCTTGTAGGTACTGCCATCATAGGACACTTCTCGCTTGAACTTCATCATCGCTCTTGCTCCTAGCTAAGTACCACCTCTTTTAAGTCAACAAAGGTGCCAATGTTTTCGCTCTCGTTTTCGGGTTTAAGATAGTAAGGCGCGATAGGTGAAGATGTTTTCTTGCCGTCCTCAGTGATTTCAACCGTCCAGTAAGATTGTTCTACCTGCTCATTTCTGCCGTTGATTTGTTTGCAGACCTTATGTGTTCCTGCTGTCACTTTAGAGATAGTACCGCTCTTCACTGAATAACGGTAGGTTACGCGCTGGCCCATGTATGGTACAAAGCATGCTGTATTCTGCTGCTCATACATCTTATCGACACGTGCCTGCGCTTTTTGCTCTTGATCTTGCTTCCATTGCTCTACAATGGCAAGATCTTCTGGCGTCTCGGCCAATCTCAGGTTGCTATACCAGCCGGACTCAACGTTGGCATCGTAGGCATCTTCCATCTCAGCCCCATTCATGTAGAAACTGTCGGTGCGAATAAACCACTTGCCATTGATCTGTCGAACGTTGCCATGATCTTTGCCGCCACGTACTGTGATTTCCACTTTCGTTGCTTCCTTTCTTCGCTAAAACATCCTACCTCAAGTCTACCCAGGAATACCGCAGGGATCGCGGTATTCTGCTGGCTATTCTTCTTCTGGCACATCATCCCAACACTGCCAACACATCTGTTGCTCATGGTTGAAATGCTCATCACAGAAATTGCGATGACACCCAGGACAGCGATTCACATCCTCAAGTGCCAGAAGGACATCGCAGTCTTCCCAGCGAGATCCTGAGCATTCTAGCTCTTCCATTGTCTTGCTCCTTCGTGCCTATGAAGCGATTGCCTCGTACTCTTCTCGACGCATGTATGCTACGTAGCATACAGATTTCTCTTCATCAAGATATTCGGTCCTGTACCAGAGAGCTAGTTCCACCTGGCGCAGGAGCCACTCATTCATCTCCTCCTCTGCCGCCTCTTCAGAAGGAGCGAAGAAGAGTTTACCCTCTAGCTGGTCTGCCACCTTTTTAGGGAGATTGCAGGCAACATTCACGATGTAGGCTTGCAGGTCCGTGACTTTTTGCATCTTCGTTGCTCCTTGACTAGCGTTTTCTCTTGCTATGCGCGCTCTGCTGCACACTGTTCCTGATACAACTCCTCATCATTCGATGGCTTTGACGAGAGTCCAATATCCTCAATGTCATACTTCACGTCACCAGATTTCCTTGTGCGGCTATCGTCAAAGCCATCGAAGGTGTATGGTCGAAACTGCTCAACCGCTGCGCTGACTTCGTTTTGTGACGGGCCATCAGTCCACCTGATGCTCACGTAGCGATGGCGATTGGTGACTGAGAACGTGTGATTGAATTGTTTTGTAAGCTTTGCTTTGATTTGTTTCGTTGTCTCTGCCGCTGAGATGAATTGCTGCATTCTCGTTGCTCCTCCTTGACTAGCGTTTCGTTTTCTTTGACTTTTCCAGTATAGCATAAACGTGCTACCTTGTCAATACCTTATTGGCAAAAGTCAAAGCAGTCTGGAAAAGTCATAATAACTTCTGCTGCCTCAAGACCAGATCTAGTTTCGGGTCTGGATTAGTTCGGTAATACTCCTGTACTACCATGATGTACTGAAAGCAAGTGTGGCAATACATACCGCCAGTATTCGGGCATGCATCACGCTCTCTTCCTCTCAGTTCACAAAGTTGGCACTTCCTCTTCTTTGGGTCCAGGTCCCGCATTCGTGCGCGCCGGTAAGATATCGATCTCAAACAACCTCTTAACATCGTAAGTGTTTTGACGCAGGTTGGGGCTTCCATCCGCTTTACGGTCTGGTTGTGCATCCAGTTTAGTTGCATGTTTACGTACTGCTGTTGCCGTGTACTTATGCTCAATGCCGAACTCCTCTTTTGCCCTCCAGCTCAGTATTCGTGCTGCTTGCATACTATTCACGCGCTCGGAGTCTGGATTGATATGGAGATGCCTGAGCGCGGTCTTGCGTTTGGCATCGGTATAAAATGCTCCCATTGTTTCCTCTTCCCATTGTTTCCTTATGGTACGCTTATGGTAGTGTAACATAATAGCAATAGATTTTCAAGAGAATACGAAAAGAAGTCCAGTTTTCGTATTTAAGGTATTGACAAGGTAGCACATATCATGTATACTATCTTTAGATCGAAGAAAACAAAACCCGTCCACTTAGCACCACAAAGCACTTAGGAACGGGAGTTACGAAAGAGAGTATAACAAATGTTGACACTTCAGACCAGGGATAGCAAGAAACACAACCGTACCATTGTTATTGAAAGTGGATTCGTAAAGCCATCCGGTATCCGTTGCGCGAAGGTGCGCAATGATCAAGGAAAAGTCTATTTTGTGCAGGTAAAGCCTGATAGGATCGGAGCCTGTACGTGCGAGAGCCGCAAACCTTGCTACCATATGCAAGCTGTCCTCGCTACTCATCTCCCCGCATATGCAGATCTGGCTGCCCCGACACCACTGGAAAAGCGTATCGGTACCATCTCCCGAACTTTAGCCGTTGAGATTATCGAGCAGTATGCAATGGAATGCGACGACATGTATAGCAAACTGGCAGAGACGAAACACATTGAGCAGCCTGACACATACCGCTACTGTGGCCACATCTGCCGAGGCGACATGTGTGGCACGTGTGCAGCATAATATGGACAACGAGTTGAGCGGAGGAGATAAAGAAATGACAAATAATGCAAGAGTGCGCAGGCCAGTTATTAGCATTCAAGTTATCAATATGACCTGTTCCTGTGGGGCGGACTGCGTCAATGAACGCGGTTCCATCATGATAGAGCACTTTGGCAGGCTCGTGTGGTGTCAGGAATGTGGCGAACAGTACGAAGTTCCCGCCACCATCTTTAACAAGCAACTAAAAGCGTAGTTTGTCTAGACAGTAGGTTGAGAGGTTGTGCGCTTCTCAACCTGGAAGGAGGAAACGATGAAGATAGAACAAATGTTACAAGAGGCGCGTACTGAGCAAAATGCGCATTACATCGATAAGGCGCTACGCTGGCTGGCAAAAGGATTGACACCGGAGGAGCTTGATGGGAAGTTGGAGCAGTGGCAAGGGATGTATCATCCCGACAGCAGGCAATATCAAATGTATCAGCAGGTGGCCGATGTGGTCATTGCCCACATAGCGGAAACTGACCTATCAGCATCAATGTAAATAGCACAGTAGCGGCGTAATGCCGCTGGAGGAGAATACAAAATGAAACTTTCAGAAGCGATACGCGAGGGTGCAAAGTTGCGGCCACAATGTTTCGGCAAATTGTTTGCGGTAACTGACCACAAGATACAAGCGACTTGTGCGGTGGGTGCTGCATACGAGGTCCTGCAAGGGCTACCACGGATAGATACATGGGGTGAAGTCCTCATCAGTTCCCAGTATCTTCTGGGGATTAACGAGAAGGTAGGAGTGATAACCAAAGGGATTACTCATCCTGAAACGGGGGATGGACATGACGATTTGTATTGCGTCATCGAAAGCCTCAACGATAATTACCGCTGGTCGAGGGAACGTATTGCCAATTGGCTATCTGAGATTGGGTACTAAAGGAGAGGTCAATGGAAGCACTCACACCACAAGAAATCGAAGCATCAGATCGAAATCTTGGCGAGCAGTTCGCCGCCGATGCAATCGCATTCGCTCACTGGAAATGCAAGACGTCATCAAGTCAAGCGAGCGAACTGCGCTTCTGGTTTGGCTTCTTGAAATCTTTCCCCGCTAGTTCTGCGTATTCCCTGCCAATACTGGCGGCAGAGATCAATCGATTGGAGGAGGGGAAGTGATGGAACGGAAGACTGAGAAAGAAATCACCTTCACCTTTACCGAGTGGGAATTGAGCGAGATTATCCGCGCTCTTCAAGAGGAACTGGACTTCTTCGGGAGACTGCGCATAGACCAATGCGTGCCAGTGAGGAAATTGCTGCATAAACTAGATCCTGAAGTGTTCAACGAGCAGGGTCGGCAGATTGGAGGTCTATGATGGATAGACAAGAGCGCATCGCAGTCCTCAAGAGAGATATTGCAGCGTGGGAACAACTCTTTCAAGAGGAGAAGGAATTCCCCCTTTCGGAGGAGGGACATAGACGTGCTCACTGCCTGCACGCGCAATCAAAGAAGCAGTTAGCGGAATTGCTGAAGGAGCAGGCACAATCATGACACAGAAAGCGCCGCGCTATGTAGTTCACTATGAAGATCAAGGACTATTCCAAATCGCCTTGCAACGAGCCGGTGGAGACATCAACCTCATTGATATCGATACCTATCAGCAAGAGCGGGAAACGTCAACGCTACCTGCGGCAAAGAGCATACAGCGAGCTTTGGAACGTCGAGGACATCTTGTCCAGGCTATCTATGAGCGAATCAATATTCGTGAGGCGTCTCAGGAATGGCATGATGAAGAGTATAAGGCGCTTCATCATGGAGAGATCGAGTGGGAGTGGGATGAAGAGCGAGAAATTGGTGGGTAACACATAGTCAGTAGGACAGGTAGACCGCCTGTCCACCAGAGGAGATATGAGATGGAATCTCAAGAACTTATCCAAAGAATAGACATAGCCCTCACGCGAATGGAGGCGCGAGGAGACGGCAATACCATTCACTTTGATCGGCTGAAAGCGAAGCGTGATGCTATAGCATCGCAAGCCTATCCCTACGCGGTATATCAAGTTGAGTCGTACGTTATCGGGGCTTTAGGCGCGGCAATCCCAAGCATCAACAGGCGATGTTCAAACGGAGAATGTATCAATACACTAGCACAGCGGCATAAGTCGCGAGAGGAAAGATGAGATGGTAGATCGTTGGCTGGGGACATTGACGCAGAAGCATCTCATCCTGCTATTGATGACAACCTGGCTGTGTATCGGGTTCGGAGTGAGCGTAATTGTCCTCCTCGCTGGCTATGGCTGGCTTCCTGCGCTAATGTTTGGTGGGGGATGTCTCGCCACCCTGGCAGGAGTGGGATTTATCCGGCTGGTTGTTCAGGTTGTTTTGAAGATCCGAAGGGGATAAAGATGAGTGAGATAAAAACAGTCTCTATACGAGGCAAGAGCTATGTAGAGGTAGCAGAGCGGGTTCGTATGGTTCACGAGCAAAAACGCGAGTTTGAAGTGGCGGAGAGTGCGCCATACGCAATGGAAGATCGTCAGTTATGGCACGTCTTGATCATGGTAGATGGGAAACGGTATCGGGGATCGGCAGAAGTGAAACTCAATGCTCCGAAGAATTCACCAGACGGAACGAATCCGTACGAGTGCGCTGAGACATCGGCGCTAGGGCGGGCATTAGCGTTTGCTGGCTTTGGTTCCGTTGAGTCTATTGCATCCTTTGATGAGGTGGCTCGCGCCGTCGTGAACCAGAATGCCCCACAATCGCCACAGAATGGTCGTAGCGAGCCGCAACCTGAGCAGGCATCTCAATCTACACAAGCACAGCAGGATACCAGGAAAGAGCGTCTTAATGCGTTGTACAGAGCATTCTACAAGCTCAATCTCTTCGAGAAGGGCACAAGCAGAGAGGAGTCGCAGAAGAACTACTTTCTGGCGGTGAGTGAGATCCTCCGCGAGACCGTCGCAACTTCAGCGGATCTGACGAACTTTCGCATTGAGGTGCTGGAGCAGTATCTCACTAGCAAAGATGCGGCATAGAAACAGTGGTGAGCAGGGCGTTGAATCACCCTGTTCCAGAAAGGGAGAGAGCAAATGATCAAACTGTGTATCATTGATATCGATGGGGTCGTTGCTGATGGTACAGCACGATTCCAACGTGCTGAGGAGGCAAAACAAGCGTACGAACAAACGCCCGAGAGTGTGATGAGAAACGAGCGAAAGGGCGTTGATATCTACTGGCAAACGGCTTTCACGCCTGAGTTAGTACAACTAGACACGCCGATAGAAGGCGTTGATCAGGCGTTGATGGATATACAGGAAAGAGGCTACAAAGTCATCTTCTTGACGAGCAGACCTGAAAGCATGAGCCATGCTACGGTTCAATGGCTCTTTGAACATACCGTCTACGATTCGGATGATGAGTTGGTGCTAAAAGCGCCTGCCTTTAAGTATACAAAAACGCCTGTCTGGAAAGCGGGCATGGTACAAACACTTGCACATCTCTACGGTGCAACCGTTGTCAAATTTATTGATGACGAGCAAGCTAACTGGGAAGAATTGCTGAAGTATACGCCATACGCAGACTACTCGCTAGAGTGGTTTAGTAGCCTCAAAGCAGCGGTGGAATCTATAGCAGAATGAGAGTAGAGCGAGCAGGGTGGCTTGGCTGCTCTGCTCAGTGGAGGGATGGTATGGCAAATCGAATCTATCCAATTGGCTACTCCTCATATGGCTATGTCATAAACCATCTAATGGACAATGAGAGAACGTTCCTCATCGATGCCCGTAAAGTAGCTTATTCCAAAATGCCAGAGTGGACTGGCGAAGCACTCAAAGCAAAGTACTGCAATCGGTATCGTTATGCTGGTGCCTATCTTGGGAATATGGCCTATAACGTCGAGGGCGCTCCTCACAAAATAGCGAATATCCAGGTTGGCGTCCAGGGGCTGCGCAGGTATCTCGATGACGGGTATGATCTCATCCTCATGTGTGGATGTAGCAATTATCATAATTGTCATCTGCACACTATTGTTGAGCATGAAGTGTTTCAAGGAGCACTGCCAGAGGTCGAGGTGATTATCCCTGGCGAGTCAGTTATCGATGGCATGACGGCAGCCATCTCAATCCGTCAGCCCTGGCTCTGTATCATGCTCAACGGCCCTCTCCTTCAGCAGATAGGCATTCCGCCAAAGGAGATTGAGAATCGTCAATGGGCCACTGAGTATCGTGGTGAACTGCTGTTGCATGCTGGTAAAACAGTAGATAGCGATCTCTTTGATGGGAAACTGCTTTCCTCCTATTATTGGACACGAAAGTTTGGTGTAGAGGTGGGTAAGCAACTCCATGCACTCATGCCTCATGGAAAGGATGAGTATCAGCGCGGTATTCTTGGGCGTTGCCTCCTAACTGATGTGGTTGAGTGGAGCGAGAGTTGCTGGTATGTGAGTGACCAGTACGGGTTGGTACTGGAGAGTATAGAGGCGGTAGATCCGATTGCTTGTAACGGGCATAGAGGACTGTTTTATGCGCCTAAAGGAATCGCCTCATCCGATGGGATCTTGTGATTCCCCGCAATTCCCGTCTCACTAAGTAGCAGTGCATCTTGCCAGCGCAGAGCAAGGCGCACTGCTCTATTTTGCGCTGGCAAGATGCACTGCTACAACTTTCGGTGTTGTTCCAATATCTCCTTATATGGCTCCAATACCTTTAGACTGGATTTAGCAATATCAAGTTCATAGATGTGTCGGTTCGTTCTAGGCTCGCCTAAGTAGGTAAACTTCGCATTTTCCAAGATTTGCCTACCGTAAGGGGTACCTCCACATGCATAAATGCTTGCAATCTCAACCACTTGCTTTGCCCATTCCACAAAGACGGACCCTAGCCCTAGCAACAAACGTTGCGCATATAGCTTGCGCCTATTCTCAGGTACAAGTGGAGTTGTCATAAAATCAATAATGATGCACTCCAGAGGATGGCCAGGCGCAAATTGTTCTATATAGTCCCCTAGAAGCCAGCCACGTTCTCCCTGCTTGAACATTAGAATGGCATCATGACTCAGAGGGACAAAGTTTATAGAGGCAACCATAAACCTACCATCGTAGAGATAATAGGACATATCTGGATTCTTCTTGAGTAGTTCAATACGCTTTTCATTGAACCGCTGCGTACCTTCCCCAAAGTTGAGCACCGCCAATTTGAATTCGTCGGATTGCGTCCCTAGTGTGGCTTTCTCAAAGTGTAGTGGGAGTCTTTCTAAGAGAGTTGCGGCGTCAATACTCGCAACGAGCATATCAATCTCTCTTTTTGAGTACATCCCCTGTTTTTTCCCTGGTAAAATGATTTTGTTAACCTTCTTTGCCTTTACCCAGGCTTGGAACGCAGCTTCAGTTAGTCCTAATCTTCCTCTAGCCTCTGCCGCAGTGTAATACACCTCTGATATTCGATCTAGGCTCATGGGTTCTCCTGCTTGTTTGGTTTATCGTTTGCTATCACCTCCCAATTATAGACAAGTTGCAGACAAACTACAATTTTGATAACACTGCTATCTTGCATGTTTTCGCCACTTTTGCTATTGACTTCTTGCCTTTTGTATGGTACTTTTGTTGCAGGTGATGATATCTTTGACAACTTTAACACGTTTGATATCATTGTAAACGCTTGTTTGGTGGTTGTCAAGCGGTATTATCACCTTTAGGCAAACAAAAAGGCCCGCAAAAGCGAGCCATTCAGGTGGTGAAGCCCCTCTCTTGGAAGGTCAGAGGCGACACCTTACGAAAGGATTATACGATGTCCACAGAGACAAAACAACCCCAAGCAACCAATCAAGGAGCATCCCTCGTTATCGACGGCAAGCCAGCAAGTCAGCGCGAGATTGAACGCCTACTGCGTATCAAGCCTCAGCAAGATACCGCTCGTGGCAACCTTCCAGTTAAGTCTTTCAGTTTGATGCGAAAGGCGGGTTAACATGGAGTACATTTACATTCCCACTTTCTATGTTCCCGATCCTGACGATACTTTCACTCCAACCACACCGATAGTAGTTATTGAAGAAGATGCAGATTCTCCCCAGTCTCCCAGTGTCGCCTATAACGCCGGACTGCTCAACGAACAAGAGCGTGACCGATTGACTGACTATCAAGGATGGGGGATTGCATAGTATGAGGCAAGACGAGTTTGTTCTCGACTGCCTCAGTGAGTTTGACCCGATGCTAGCCCGTCTAGCCAATCGGGTCAACATGGACCTGGAGGACTTGCGGCAAGAGGCAGCACTTCTCATCCTCCGAACGCTTCCTAAGATACCCGCAGGCGTACGACCTGAAGCATACCTCAATGTAGTTGTGCGCGGACGTTTGCGGGGACTGGCAAGTAAGCGTATTTCAACCCTGAGCCTTGATCTACCCATCAGCAATGGGAGTGATATCATGCTAGCTGACGTTTTGCCAGAGCCACCACAGGTATCACATGAGCGTCATGACAGACGGGTTGAGGCACTCTACAAGGCGCTACATAGGCTCTCTAGGGTAGAGCAGGACTTCTTGAAAAGGCGGTTTGAACTACACGGATTCCGACCACACGCCAGAGAGTATGGGCGACTCACTACGTCGGTACGGCGAAAGGCACTCAGAAAGCTACAACAAGATGTCATTTTACAAATGGCTCTCAAGTAGACAAGTTTCCGAGAAACGGCTATGATAGGCGCAACTTTTGTACGCTGGCTAGAATCTTGCGAGACACTTCGGGCGTCAAAGGCAATGAGCCATATTTGACTCATTGCCTTTGACGCCCTTTTGATTTTATTGATTTGCTGGTATTGTGCCAGCTTGTAAGTGAGGAAAAAGAGTACAAAAATAGCACCCCCGACGACCAATCTAAGGTGCTGTTTTTGCGTAGCAGGGACTTCTGACCGCCACTTGTTTGCTCCTACGAGTATAGCAACAAGTCACAAATAAGTCAAACTCCTAAACTCCATGCTGCGAACCTCTCTCAACTCCCTCACCAGAGAAAGAATGTTGAGATGGTTGACGGTGATGTATTTCCTGGTTTCTACGACCCTAGACAATACGATGGATATACCAAACTTCCTCATGAACTGTTTGATCTCATGCACAAAATGAGTGACTCTGAACTAAGAGTAGTGCTCTACATCTTTCGTCACACATGGGGCTTTCAAGAGTTCGGGAAGGTAAAGAAACTCACCACTGACGAGTTTATGCATGGGCGCAAATGTGATGAAGGAAGAAAGCGCATGGATAGCGGGACAGGACTGAGTGATCGAGGCGTCAAGAACGGCATTGTTGATGCGCTCAAACATGGCTACATCTTCTGCGATATCAATGACCGAGACAAAGGGCGCATTAGGAAGAGCTATGGTATCAAAATTTACGAAAAGGATTAGATAGGAACTACGTTCCTGCCAGACGGGAACGTAGTTCCTATGCACAGGAAGTAGGTTCCTATGTGGCTAGAAAATAGTTCCTATCGTACAGAGAAAGAAACCTAGTAAAGATACTTGTAGAGAGAAACAGGAGAGAGAAACGTGTGCATATTTTTGAACAAAAATATGCACCTCTCCCTTGCTTCAATCTCTCTAGGAATTAATAATTTGCTACGGATTCATGGGGCTAATTGCATGTATGGCTGTGTCAAAAACGTTCGTAAGTTGGGAATTGAAACTCCTCCGAAAAACCTCTCTGCATTGCCTCTTGTTGACTATCAAAACCCGTGTTATAATCAAAGTCACATAACTAACGGCCAATTGAAACTAATGAGGAGTAGACCATTGAAAATCGGATATGTCCGAGTCTCTAAACACGAGCAGAACGAAGCGCTACAGCTAGATGCATTGAAAGCGGCTGGCTGCGAGAAGATTTTCATAGATAAGGCATCGGGGGCAAAAGAGGACCGCAAAGAATTGAACGAAGCACTCGTATATATACGCCCCGGTGATGCATTCATGGTCTGGAAGCTGGATCGTGCAGGTCGTTCGCTTAAGCATCTTATCGAGATACTTGCTAAGGTAGAATTGGCAGGTGTCGATTTCATCTCACTTACTGAGAATATTGACACCACTACACCAGGAGGAAGGCTTATCTTTCATCTGATGGGGGCACTTGCTGAATTTGAGCGTGCTCTTATTCGAGAGCGCACCAATGCAGGGCTCGCTGCTGCACGTGCTAGGGGGCATAATGGCGGCAGGCCACGAATAATCGCTAACGGAAAGGTGAAACAGATACAGAAACTGATGGAAGATACCAGTATGACCATTGGTGACATCATGGAGGCTACAGGGGTCTCAAAGTCCACGCTCTACCGATATCGTAGGGCGAACGGCATGACAAAGAAAGCGAGTGAACAATGACAACAGACACATCTCCGATGGTACCGTCGAAACGGTACAAGAAGTTGGTGCGCATTCAGGAGGTGAACATTCCACCCTCCACACTCTTCGATACCACCATCTCCTATATGTCCGATGAACTGCCTGAGTGGTTTGCACCTTTACAGCCAATTGTGGAGGATGAGACATTTACCAAGATGATAATCAATTTGGGGGAGAAGGTGCGTTACCACATCACTGCTATTCGTGCTGATAACAAAGACGAACAAGACATTGAACCGGACCAGGCACAACCCGGCGATCTTATCGAGTATCGTGATTGGCCTTCTGGCATTGGACGGAGGCCGTTTGCACGCTGGCATACAACAGCCGATGGAAGGCGCATACTACTAGGAGTCAGTGAGAAAACGGGACTAGAGATATCGGTACAATCTCATCGACTGATACGCATTGTACGACCTGGAGGAGCAATCAATGTATGAAACAGAAACATCTATCGGCTTATGACCAAATGCAGCACTTGCTAGGAGCGGTCATGATTTCAGCCGATAGATTGTGGTCCAAGATAGAGCAGAAAAACTTCGTTAATCAGCAATTCACATGGCTGTACGAGTCGTATGAATGCAGCCGGATTAACAAGGATGAGTATAACAAATTGGTGAAGCAACTTGCAGCTTATGCAGAGTGTGCGTATAGTTACTACCTAGATACCCTTGTTGAATCGGCTGAGATGATGCCCCCACTTGACCCCGAGATAGCAAGGTCGCGGCGAAAGTTGCTAGATGGTTTTGAGTCTGAGGAAGGGAAATCATGAATGGATTGCCCCATTTGCAAAAAGAACAATCTCAAACAACGACCTGATGCCAAGATGGTAGAGTGTCCAGACTGCGAGAAGATCGTGTGCGAGGATTGCATGACCGTTGTGCATGTTGTGTCTCCATCTGCTATCCCTGACACGCTCCCGTTCAACAGCAAAGGCAAGATAGAACTTTGCCTGGAGTGTGCAGGAGTGTAAGCAATAAACAACCACGCCAGCACGCGACACCACCATACTCGCTGCTGGCACCTCTTTGTGTGACCAGCAGCAATCTCCACGAATATTCCCAACAACCTGAAACTGGTGGCAAAACCTCTTGACAGTGCCACTTTGAAATGTTACAATTCAAATGTCAAATGAATTGTAACATTTCAAAGGAAATAAAGAAAATGGGAAATATTCGATTGAACTTCGGCGGCCATAGCGGCAAGTTACTAAGTGAATGCCCTGTGGGCTATGTTTGGTGGCTTAGTCAGCAGGGCATCAAGCGCCAGAATGCCTCCGAAGAAGCGGCGACATACCTTGAATCCATCAAGACTGAGGATGAGCGCAATATTGAGCGCGAAGAGCGACTTGCCGATGAGATTATTGATGCCCGCATTGAAGCTTATGAGGCGGCACACCGGCTAGCCTGGACCTCGAAGACGGGTCATCAGATCATTGTCAAGCATATAGAAGATGATGAGTTTGTTGTCAGCGTGAATGGCTATGAGTCCCGTGCTATCGGACTTGTGCCGGTTTGCAATATCTCTGGCGTTGTTGCAAAAGTTGGACAAGTTGGTCTGACAGCAGAGCGCTACGAAGCGCTCAAAGCTATGGAAGGATAAAGACAATGGCACAGAGTAATCGCGGCGGCGCTCGCGAAGGTGCTGGCCGTCCTCATGAACATCAGGACTATCTCCTCATCGAAGTCATAGATGCTTGGGGCGGCAAAGATCTGCTCGTTGCTGGTCTCTATCTCGATAGGACGGGCCAGCCAAGCACCGCGACAATGAATCGTGCAGAAGACATCGCAGCACATCACGTTAACGAGGGCGCGCAGTCCGTGCGCATCCTCAAAAAAACTTGCTGTGTCATCCGCGAAGCAGAAGAGTTGAAGAGGGTCACTGAAGGCCGCGATGCATTGGACCTCCGTGACGACGAGGAGCGCAAGGCTGCGGCGCATCTTCTGCGCATGGTAGAAGAGGAGCAATGATGAGTGAACACAAGAAGTTGAAATTGGTCATAAAACCTCTTTATTGAATAGGCGATAGCAGGAAGGGACGTGATAATGAGAAATGTGACAGTAAAGGGAAAGACCTATAGGGTCTACTCCCCTGAGGAGTACGACAGCACTGTACACTATGGCGATGATATCTCCATAGAAAATGTGTGTCCTCAGTGCGGGAAAAAATCTCTCCTGTTTCCTAGAGGGGAGAGAACGCCATCGCCAATGGCGGCGATGAAGCGACATGGTGCCTGTGAGAGGCATAACTATGAGGAATGGCAGGGGCGCAATGCCATAGAATCGAGATTCTATGGCGATCAAAAGCCCTGAATTCTCTGAGATTTTAGGCGCATTAGGCGAGTGGTCAAGCCGCCTGCCCTTCAAGCAGGAGACCGTCGGTTCAAATCCGACATCTCAGCATGTGAAATATGGGATGCATTGGAGAAGGAAAAATGAACTCTCAAGAGTTAGCCAAGCAATTGCAGGAGAAATACCTGCAATTGAGGGAGGAAGCGGGACAAACGTCACAGTCTCTTATGTCCATCACTGACTTGCATGATGATTCTCAAGGAGGGGAGCGAGACAAGATGCTCGCTATTGGACGCGAGATTGGCGTGTATCGCAAACTCCGCGTATACAAAGCGGTTGCGCACTTGCTCAATCGGCATCTCTCTCATCATTCCGGAGTCCGTCTCTCTATGGAAGAGGTTCTTCAGGCGTTGGAGAATCTCGCCCGAAGAGATGGTGAGACAAGCGTAATCGGTCCAGTAGACCGATTTATCGTCACCAACGAGGGAGATGCACCTCTCTATCAAGAGATATATGAAGAGATAAAGGCGCGATATGAAGCATCTCTTCTTGATTGACACTGAGATCCCAGGATCAGAGATATCTCTGAAATTCTCAAAGTTGTCTCGGATGTATTGAGTGAAAAAGTGGTGCCATGCTGAGGAGCAGACACCGAAAGGAAGGAACCGCACATGATTGTTAATTTGACACCACATACCGTGAGAATTGTTGATTCTCAAGATGAGATTATTCGGGAATATGCCAGTGAGGGCACGGCGCGCGTGAAGACTGATACACGTGTTGTCGGTGAAGTAGATGGGGTTGTTATCCGTTGCACCGTGCTTGGCGCGGTTGAGGGGCTGCCTGATCCTGACAATGGGATCACAATCTATATCGTGAGCATGGTCGTGGCGCAAGCGGCAAAGGACCGGAAAGATTTAGTCGCTCCTGATACTGGACCAACTGCACTTCGTTATCAGGATGGCCCGCAAAAGGGGCAGATCATCGGAGTGCGTGGTTTTACAGTGTATTAAGCATTCGGGCGAGGCGGCAACCTCACCCAACTGGAGGGGGAAATGGCTCTATACACTGTAGATTTCCATGACAAGCGAGGGCGGAGGCACGTCGCTCTTATGGAGGGGGCAACGGCCCAAGAGGCATTGGATCGTCTGATCGCCTATTGTGAAGATCGCCATGATTTCGATTATGGGCCGCCAGATCTAGATGATGTGAATGAAGTGAAGTTTCAGGAAGATCCTGAAGACCCAACAAGTAATCATGTCCTGATCCTCTTTCATGAGGATTATGATTAGCGTTGAAAGAGGATGAGAGATGTCCGATAAGTACGCAAGAGCTATTGAGGTTCTCATTGATATTGTAGCCGATGAGAATCAGCCTCAATCCGAGAAAGATGCAGCGATTTCGATAGCTGCAAATCTGAACTATATGTACAACGAGCAGGTAATGCAGCCAGGAGAGACATGCTTCTATTGCGGATATGAGCATGTCGGTGTACCCGGCATCTGCCAGGGATAGCACGCAATGAAATACGAAGATTTTGCAGGGCAAGAGCAAGCCATCAGCGAGATTGTCTCTCTTGCTCTGCAAGTAGCCAAGCATCAGAGGGGCGAAGAGCACTTACAGCCTCACGATATGCTCAAGTTGAAACTCTTGCGAGAATATGCAGAGTTTGAAGAGGCACTCGCAACAAAGGGTAGGCTGGATGTCCTCTCTGAATTGGCAGACATCACCTACTATAACGCCTGCTCTTTTGCGCTAGATAATGATGAACGTGACTTACAAGAAGTGCAACGCTACATTTGCCAGCGTGCAGGTGTTACCGTAGAGCAATCCTACATAGCAGCACTAGCAAAGTATCGCCTCCGAGCCAGTGCGCCGAGCACCAAGAACTTTGACGCTGAGAATGAGGCAATACGACAGGCGTTAGACCTCTAAGAGAAGAAAGGAAATTCCTATGAAGAAAACCAAAGAAGAAATGCTTAATCGTCTCGCATTCCTGCGTGAATGTGGAGAAAAAGAGGCGGAAGACGCACTCGCCAATGGTGGGCAGGAGAGAGGGCAGAACAATGGCCGATAAGAATAATCAATCCCCGACATGGGAGAACCTTCCTGTATCAACTGAGACTGCTCAAGCAGCCAAAGCAAGAGGGATAGACATCTATCCCGTAGACACTGGCTTTAGTGTCTACGACGGCAACACTGGCTTCAGTCAAGAAGCCAGCAACCAATCACTCGACACTGTTGTCCAGGAAGCTATTAAGTCCTCAGATCGTGTGTGGGGTAAACCTTGAAGTAGTCGTAGCCATGTGAAGGGACACCGCAGCTCATCAGTACAGTGTCCCTCTTTTGTTTAATGAGTGACCATCGCAGCATATTTAGCAAGCGTGGCTGTATTCTTCGTATTCTGCAAGTCACTGGTAAACACCAACATGGCAACCGCTCCCTGCCCTAGCGCAGTCTGTACATCACTCTCCAGCGTAGTGCCGCTGGCAACCGTATCATTCCTCTGCTCGCTAAGGAGTGGCCAACCCTTCGGTAAACTCTGCAAGCTAGAGGGTAAAGCCTTTCCACCAATCAACCCATTATCCTGAATCCAGATATTTCTATTGTTGAGCTTCACCACGTAGTCGATGACTTTTTGCTCGGCAAAGCCAGATGACCCGCCAATGAATGAGGCATCAGGCATCAGCGCCAATGGCGTCTTGGTGAACGATGCATCGTACATGGTGACGATGCCCTGGATAGCGGAAAACCAGAGCGCGTCCGTGTAGCCAATAGCCTGCCACAACTTGAGGACGTCAGCAGCCTTCGAGGTGTCCACTTTCGTCTCACCACCATCACCTACACCGATTTCAACACACGTGATGTTCGGATTGCCATCGTAGCGGCTGGCGAAGGCATGAACAAAGTCGGCCAAGCTAGAGAGAAAATGAGGATTCCAATATTCAGGCTTGATTGACCCGTCATCGTCTTTGACTTGCTTCACACCCTGATCAAAGACCCACTGTGGCGTGCCTTGTTCGCTATGCTGTGCTGGTTGCCACTTCTTCCACCCTGCGGCGGAGACGCGAATGATCACCGACTTACCTGCCGCCACCCACGGTTTCATGTCGTTATCAATGGCGCTCCAATTGAACTGTCCGGCCTGTGGCTCAAGTTGCGCCCAGTAGTAGGTTAAGACGGTTCCGCGCACATTTGGGTTGTCTGAGAATAGCGCCGTGTTGCTCATGCTGTTGAAGGCGAAGATGCCACGAAAGCCAGAAGGCGCGGGTGATGGCGTGGGAGTCGGTGAAGGTGGTGGTACTACCCCAGCGTCCGTTTGAAGTTGCGTCTCGTTCGACTTGAGTTGAGTGAGCAAGTCGAGGAGTTGTGCAGGGGTCGTGTCTAGAGTAATTTGATAGTGTTGTGCATCTATGCGGGTAATATCCATAAAAATACTCCTTTTAATCTTCGCTTGATTGCTTCTCTATTATTGAATGAGTTGTCAGTTCGCGCTCCTTCTCATCCCTTGCCAACTTGTTGTAGACAGGTCTTGTCACAAAGGCATAGTTTAGCCCTACAATGAGCACCATAAGTCCTGTGATGGCGCATCTGATGACAATAAGTTGTATCTTCGTTGCCTCTGCATGTTGCTGGAGAAGCACAGAAGCTTGATACATCGTTGTGGTGTAGTGGCTTTCATGCTGCATAACAATGTTGATTTGTATCGGGTCGGGTTGCCCATCAGGGTTGGCGAGAATAGCCTTGATTGCGGCTACTATCGCGGTATAGTCAGGTTGCGCAGTAAGCAGGGACTGTTGTACGTCACTTGGCGGATTCGGCGGCAGTCCAAGCGAAGCATCACCATGAAGTATTCCACCCTGTGCTTGCTGGAATACCGGGAGCACCGTTTGTAGTTCGCTCACGGCTTGGGAATGATATTGCAGAGGTCTATAGGCAAGAATGAGCACATCTTTTGCCAAGAACTCGCTCAAAGTCAGTTGCAGGTCAACGTGCTGCTGTATCACGAGATCGTCATTGCTCGCTGTTGCTGGAATGATGTTAAAGCCAATGAGAACGAGGAGTAGGAACATGATGGCGATAACGACGACGCGGATATAAGCTCGTTGTGTCTTTGCGCTCATGGTTTGCTCCTTAATGTATCCAGTGAGTTAAAAAAGCCACGAGCCAGCCTGTAACAACGATGGCTATTGCGGAGAGTATGGCGACAAGTGCTCTGATCTGCAACTGTGATTGGCCTTCGTGCTGTGCAGCATCGCGTTTCTGAAGGTCATCTTTGAGTGTCTTGACCTCATCGCCCAGCGCACGCATATCAGATCGCACTGTGCTGACTTCTTCGCCTATGTGCAGCGCGGCATTCTGTAGCATTTTTAGATTGAGATCGTTTTCACGTTCTCGCACATAGGAGCTGAGTTGTTGATTGAAGCCAGAGACAGTACGCTCTAATGCCTCGACACGAAACACCAGGAGCGCGATCTGGTCTTGTGACTGCGGCTGCGGTGTTGACATAGGCACTTTGCCTTTCCCATCAAGGGCATTAATACTATCCCGTTGCTGTCGGTGGTGGAGGTGTGTTGTTTCCCCTTGGCCTGTTTTGCCAATTCGCTGTAGCCGCCCGAACCGTTGGAGGAGGTAAAGCTTTTGTTCCTAGTCCTACATTGCTCTGCATATACTCATCGAGCTGTCTAAGTGGGCCAGCCAAGAGTGCCGACATGACACCTGCGACAAGAGGAAAGTCAAGAAATGGATTGATGCCTAGTTGTCCCGCTGCCCAAGCCTGAACGCCTGCCACGACAAGCACGAGCACAAAAGCAATCAAACTATTGATTTGTGGTGAAAGACCATCTTGCTTGAAGATGCCGGGAAGCCCTACTCCAATGACTGGCAATAAAATGGTAAGGGTTTGCATGATGAGTGTTTGATAAGACATCGATAAGTCCTCCTAAGGTTTTTGTGCAAGTTTTGCTCGTAAGGCTAACAACTCCTGCCCGATCCACATCACGAATACACCGTTCTGCGGTGTCCATTCCAAGCACGTCCAGCGAAACATCTGCTGTGTCCCTGAGCCGAGATGAATATTCCCAAACTCTAGTGGTGATTGTGCATGCTCCTCCTCTAGAGGCCAGTTATCCGCAGGCCACTGACCGTACTTCAAAATGAAATCACGAAAACCGCGTACGACCCTGTGCCCATTCGGAGCGGTAAGTGTTGTACCGTCATCGGTCCATTTGGGTGGTATGCCTTGCATGGTGTTGCCTCCCTTCTCTTTGAGATAAGTCCATAGCTCATCCCATGCGAAGTTGCCCGGACAATGCGCTCGTGACTGTGCTGCGATGCTATTGTGTCCTGCTATGCCTCCCTGCGCATCTGCGGGTCGCATGGGAATGTTGTGTCTCGTGCAGATGTCTTTCACGAGAGGAAACAGTGCATCCTTCTGCGTCTGTGGCATTGGGTTTGAGTTGTCAAGTGAGGAGTCAACGTTCTCGATGCTGAAGGTGATGAGGTTCAGATTGATATCGGTGGGCCAGAATGCATCATGCCCTGCTTCCAAACAACAATTACCGCCTGCTCCGTCCTTCTCTCTTACAACTTGAACAATTGCACCATCTAACCCTACCGCATAGTGGACACTTGTGTGTGCTCCTGCGGCCCCTGACTGAAACCATTGAGCAATACCTTGTGCAGTGGAACCTCCAGCCGTCTTATGCAGCACTAAAAATTTACGAGTATTCCCCCATGCATCTGGAAATACAAAAGCATCGGGCACGAGCATCTCGATTGCACCCGTATAATCCGCCATATCGTCTTTTACCTCTATTCTGAATGGATTTAGGAATATTTTTTACGCGTTTCGCAAAACTTTCTTTAAGAAATGACCAATATAATCCAAGCAATAGCTGCTAGCACTCCAACAATGAGCCAGAGGAGCCAAATGAAACTACCATTTGTGCGTGCCATGTAACCAGGGTAGGCATACCCGAAAAGGCACGCTACAGCAATAAAAAGGCACATCACTGCATGCGGCTGTAATAAACTAAGTAGAAAATGCATAACACCTCCTCATGGTCTGATTTCTAAGAGTTTGTAGTCAAACTTTTTGCCTGACGGAAGAAGTTTGATCTGAATGTTGTATAGGCCAGGTGTCGCTACGTCAGTCGAGGCCAGAACGTACTGCCCAACTCCATTAGCTGGGTCGGTAATAGTGGCCGTACCAGCACCGACAAAGGATTGCGACGGGACTCCCGCCTCATTTGGCACACTGGTAAACGTTATGGTGAATCCTGTCTGGTTTGTAAGCTGCCACACACTCCCAAAATGGTCGTAGAAGTGTATTGCGAGGGGGGTCGAGTTATCCCCAATATAGACCGGACTGTAATCGTCTGTTACCATTGCCACAGTGTTATCCTCCTACTGTCATGTTGCCTGATGTCCCCTCGACGTTGATAACTCCTCTTGTTGAAGTCACACCCATTGCTCCTCTTGTTCCTTGCACAGCCATGTAGTGAAACGCCGCAGTGCGTACCAACACTCGAAAAGGAGTGCCTTGTAGTTGTCCACTCTTCACGCGTGCTCGCAGCACTGCTACTTGCGTGATATGCGTGATCAGATCATGTGCGCGTATTCGTAGTGCAGTACCCCCTATTCGGTAGGTACGAACCCGTATACGGGTAGGCACTGACTGGCTGTTCCCCACACGCACAAAAGTACGGACATTTGTAGAAGTGCCGCGTGTTGTTCCTGCTCTGACCCGTAATTGAGCAGGAAGATTGCTGGGGGTACGTACCCTTGTTCGCAACGGGTTGCTGACAGCAAAGAGTGTTCGTACCCTTGTTCTAAGCGCAAGTGCTTTATTCATTGTCGTCCGAACGAGGGTGCGCAGTACCACTATCTTTGTGATACCTCTTACCACTGTCCGGAAGGTCGCTGAGAGCATTTGTGGCGTCCGTGTGAGCAGACGTACAGTAGTGATCCTGGTTTGGGACGTGCGAACGAGCGTTCTGAGTGCAGCCGATTTCGTAGCGAGTATTCCGATGACAGCAACGATTACCCGCAATACTGCTGATACTTGTCTTTGAGTGCGTACAAGGACTCTCGCCTGTACGGTTCGCACCTTTTGAGATTGAACCAGAGTGCGCAGCCCTGTCGCCCTCGTGATGCCTCGTACGATGGTTCGCATACCACTGGAGATGGTTTGCTGTGTCCTGATACAGGTACGGAAAGCTATGCTTGCTACAGCCTTCGTACTCGCCCTGGCACGCAATACGGCGCTCACTATCCTCTGACTGCGGACTAAGGCCCGAAGCCCCGTATATTTGGTGATGCCTCGCACAATTGTGCGTAGTATCGTTGGCTGCCTAGTTGTACTGGCGGCTACGAGGCGGAGATCAAGAGAAATAGTATGAAATGTTTTAGCAAGAAGGCGCAAACCTGCACTCACCAGCCTCTGCGTCCTGGCATATGCGCGCAGCGCCATTGATTTTGTGACTTGCGTACGAGCCAATACGCGTGTAGGCGTGCTTTGTTGATGGAAGGTTGCAATCTTTGAACGTAGACCTGTACTCACCCTCCCCACTGTCTTGATGAGCATGCGCATCATTGTTGAGACCGTGACACCGCCGCTGACGATACGTAGGCCGACACTCAAATCTTTGAGTGTTCTCACTCTTGATCTCAGGACA
>Ga0137416_10000231_pt1 | contig 24528 bp, 18 predicted proteins | sample CZODoug3_1_1_16f_FD_108282 | JGI IMG/M metagenome (GOLD analysis project Ga0137416, IMG submission 108282) | Vadose zone soil fungal communities from Angelo Coast Range Reserve, California, USA - CZODoug3_1_1_16fungal (Illumina Assembly) | ecosystem: Environmental > Terrestrial > Soil > Vadose...
GTCGGCGGCTGGCCGTTTTGAGTCTGTGCTGGTCCGGCATGAAAATCCTGAATTGGCCCTCCTCGGTCCCTGTGCCGCCCCTGTGAGACCAGACTCGTGAGTGCATGAACGAAGGAAAGAACCAAAAACGCACCACCGTCGAGAAGGCCACCGACCAGTTCCTGCGTGTGCTGCGGGAGCGGAACGCTTCGGCTCATACCATCAAGGCGTATGCCGGGGATCTTGAGAATTTTTCCGGATATGTGGGGTCACGCGAATGGAAGAGCCTTGACCACGTGGCGATCCGCGGCTTCCTGTCGCATCTCTACGATAAGGGACTGGGGAAAGCGTCTGTGGCTCGGTCGCTGGCTGCGGTGCGGTCTCTCTACCGGTGGCTGGCACAGCAGGGAGTGGTCGAGCAGAATCCGGCCAAGCTGGTGTCGACTCCGAAGCTGCCGAAGAAACTGCCGCGCGTGCCCACGATCGAGGAGATGAATTCTGTCCTGGATGGGGAGATGCCCGAGGTGGCCGCGTTTCCCGAGCGGGACCGCTTGCTGCTCGAATTGCTTTACGGGTGCGGGATCCGGAACTCGGAGTTGATCGGCATCAATCTCGACGACATTCGGATGAGCGCGGAAGCGATCCTGATTCGCGGGAAAGGGAAGAAGGAACGCTATGTCCCCTTCGGCGAATCGGCGGCGGCGGCCCTGGGTGCGTATCTGCCAGCCAGGCAGAAGTTACTGGCCGAATGGAAGCGAACAACGCCCGCGTTAGTGGTCAACCAGCGCGGCGGGCGGCTGACCGTGCGCAGCGTTGGCCGCATCGTGAAGAAAATCGCCGTCGCCCGGGGGTTGTCGCCGGACCTGCATCCCCATACGCTGCGCCACGCCTTCGGCACGCACATGCTCGAAGAAGGCGCCGACCTGCGGGCGATCCAGGAGATGCTCGGGCACGAGCGGCTTTCGACCACCCAGCGTTATACGCAGCTATCTATGAAGCACGTGCTCGCGGTGTATGACCAGACGCACCCGCGGGCGAAGTAGGCGCGAATTACGACGGCATGATGGTGATCCTGCACCATGTGCTTGCCAACGAGAAATATAGCAACGCGCACTCGTGTCGGGTCTCGTTATACGCGCAGAAAATCGGCGAGTCGCTCGGACTGGACGCCGGCAGTAGCGAGGACATCCGCATCGCAGCCCTGCTGCAGAATGTCCGGGACATGCGGATCAGCAACGAGGTTCTGTACAAGGTGGCGAACATTGACAGGCAAAGGCTCTGCGTCCACGATGCAGGAGAAGCAGGCATACCATTGTCGAACGTCGATAACGTTCGCCAGGCAGCGTGGTCCCGGGTCGTGTTTAGACCACACGAACACTGATGTAGCCGATTCAAAGTTTCTTAGGAGCAGGCGGACAGCGTGCGCAGGGGAAGGCGCCTAGTCCGCGGCCTTCGCCTTCGAGGCCTCTTCTGCACCCCGCAATTCCTGCCACATCGTGACCACGCGCTCCTTCACCTTGCCGATCAGCCGCCCGTAGGCTTCCTCGGATGCTTCCGACTCCGGCGGCGGGTAGATGGGATCGCCGAATGCCATCTTCAGGGGCGTGAATTTCTGGAAGCGTTTTCCGCGGGGCCACGCCTCATCGAAGCCTTCGATCGCGATGGGAACGATCGGCACCTGCAGGTGGATGGACAGGATCGCCGCGCCTTTCTTGAAGGTGCGCGGGGTGCCGTCGATGCTCCGTTCGCCTTCGGGGTAGAGAATCAGGCTGCGGCCGTTGCGCAGGCCGTAAGCTCCGGCGCGCATGGCAGGGACCAGGTTCGCATCCGGATCGAGGACCACGACGCGCACGGCGCGGGCGATCTTCCGCATGATGCCCGCGCCGAAGATGTCGCTGGTGCCAACCGCGAACAGGTTCACGAAGACGTCGCGGGGGACGACCGACGCCAGAACGATCGGATCCAGATAGCTCTGGTGGTTGGACGACAGAATATAGGTTCCTTCCTTCGGCAGCTTTTCCAATCCGGAAACCTTGAGATCGAAGCGATCGCGCGCAATGATCTGCCCCACCCGGGACACGAAGTACCAGAAGCTCTCCACCAACGGATGCGGCCGGGCGAGGTCGAGAACCTCGGGGTCGGTTGGGTCCTCACGCAGCACAGCCTTCCAGCCGGCAAACTGCGAGCGCGACGCGGTCTTGCCGCTGGCCGCGCTTTCGAGCAGGGCGTTGATCAGGTCGCGGACACTGTATATCTCCGCCAGTTGTCCTTCTTCCACGTCACCGCCAAGCTGTTCTTCGAGCGCGACCAGCAATTCCACGCGCTGCATCGAATCGAGGCCCAGGTCGAGTTCGAGGTTATCCGCCGGATGCAGCTTTTCAGGCGCGTTATGCGCATTCTCGCCGATGATGGCCAGCCCGCGTTGCACGTCCGGTTGCTCGAGCCAGGCTTGGTCTTCGGGCGTCAGGGGGCGCTCGGCAGCCAGGTCGACCTCGCCCGAGCTGGCGCGCCCCTGGTTCGCGCGTACGCGCTTCTCGATCTCGAAGCGTTTCAACTTGCGGGTGGTGGTGCGGGGCAGATCTTCCTGCCAGATTTCGTAATCCCCGATGCGCTTGGTCGAAGCGATTTGCTGGGAGAGGCTCTCGATGTCGAAACGGATCACTTCCTTGGCGTTAACGATCTTCTTTTCTTTGAGGGCGTCGAAGTTGGGTACGACCACCGCGTAGAGACGTTCGGAACCGGGGTCGCCTGGCTTGGCCTCGAGGCCCATGACACACATTTCCTTGATGAAGGGAGACTTCAGGTAGTGTGACTCGATCTCTTCCGGATAAACATTTTTCCCGTTCGAGAGGACAATGACTTCCTTGCGGCGTCCCGTGATGAAGAGGTTTCCGCGCGCGTCGAAGTGGCCGAGGTCGCCGGTGTAGAGCCAGCCGTCTTTGAGCACGGCGGCGGTGGCGTCGGGGCGGTTCCAGTAGCCCCTCATCACGATGGCGCCGCGCAGAACGATTTCGCCGACCGGCAAGCCGCCGTCTTCTTGAGGTTGCGGATCGACAATCCTCGCTTCCGTGGTCGGCAGCGGCGGTCCCACCGAGCCGATCACGACGTGGCCGGGAGTGTTGACGAATGCACCACCGGTGGTTTCGGTGAGCCCGTAGGCATTCAGGAGGTCGATGCCGAACGCCCGGAAATCCCGGGCAATGCCGGGATCAAAACGCGAGCCGCCGGTCACCAGATACCGCATCCGGGTGCCGAAGGTTTTGTGAATCCTGCCGAAGAGCACGGGACCGGCGTTCAGGCCGAACTTGCGCAGAAACAGGTTGGCGCGCATCAGGGAACGCAGAATCGACTCGCCGACTTTGCCCCGCTTGGCGACTTCTTTGAAGATGCGTTCATGAATCAGGTAGAAAAATTGCGGGACGACGCAGAAAACGGTGATCTGTCGTTCCTGCAGCGCGCGCAGCAGTTCCGTGGTGTTGAGCGTTTCCAGATACACCACCCGCGCGCCCTTCACCAGCGGCAACAGCAGATTCGCCATCTGCGCCAGCACGTGAAACATCGGCAGGATGCCGAGCAAGGCATCGCCCGGTCCGATGTGAAGCAATCCGAAAACGGCGTTCACTTCGCCCATGAGGTTGGCGTGGGTGAGCATCACACCCTTGGGGTCGGCGGTCGTGCCCGATGTGTAGAGCAGGGCCGCCACGTTCTCGGTAGGAGCTTCCACGGCGCGGAACTCGCCTGGGCCCGCGGCCAACATGCTGTCCAGGTCCCCAACCCAGCTGGGCTGGCCGGCATCTGGTTTCGAGCCGGATGGTTTCGGGCTGGTTGCCTTCCAACCACCCGGATCGGTCAGCACCAGCCCGACGCCGAGTCCGGCGACGGCCTGCTCGGCAGCCGCAAGATGCTTCACGTCGGTGACCAGAAGGGAAGCGCCGCTGTCGTTGAGGAGCTTGGTGACCTGGTCCGCATGGAAGGCCGTGTCGAGCGGAACGGCAGTGTAGCCGGCGGCGATCGTCCCCAGGTAGGTTGCGACCCAGCGGGGATGGTTGTCGGCCAAGATGGCGATGCGCGCGCCCGGGCTCAGCTTCCGTTCGGCGAGCCATCGGCCGACCGACTCGGCCATCTTGCGAGTCTCGGCGTAGGTGTAGCTCTCAACCTGATCGTGGCGCTGGATTTCGAGCGCAACGCTCTGCGGCCACTGCTGTTCACAGGCGACGAACTGGTCGTAGAAGGTGGGCATGAGGAGTCGGGAAAATATACCTGAAAAGGCGGGGTGGGGGAGGTGAACTGCCAGGTGCTGACGCCAGGAACGCACAATCCGCCACCGATTTACGATCACAGCAGCTACCATGCCAGCGCAGCCAGGCCCCCGGGAACAGATGCGCCGAACCCGTTTCCAGCCCAACGTTGTTCCGCCGTGCCGTCCCCTAAACTCGCCTGCTACGACGCTCTCAATCGTCGCCGCCGCTGTGCAGGGTGGTTCCAAAAGTGCATGGGGAGGCAGATCTGCAGCATGGGCGGTCGCTCGGCGGCCTGGTCCTGGAGACATCCGTTTCTTGAACAACGCGTGAATACCGGCCAGGAGTTCTCGGCCGGATAGTTACCCGCCGCATCGAATATGCTAGGCTTAATCATTAGGTTTTCTACCATGGGGTAGGTGTGCCCTCCGAAGGAACAGAGATTTGATTAACGCCTTAGTAGCCAAGGTCTTCGGGACCAAGAACGAGCGCGAAGTCAAGCGCCTGATGCCGCAGGTTGAGGCCATCAATGCGCTCGAACCGGCGATGAAGAAGCTGTCGGACGCCGAGTTGCGCGCCAGGAGCGACCAGTTCCGCAAGCGCATCCAGGACCGGCTTGCCACAATTGCCGACGAGCCCGAGGCCGACGTCGACCGTGTGAGGCAGATCGAAGCCGACCGCGACCTGGCGCTGAAGGAAGTACTCGACGAGTTGCTGGTCGAGGCCTTCGCGGTCGCGCGCGAGGCGAGCTGGCGCGTCCTGAACATGCGCCATTTTGACGTGCAGCTGGTCGGCGGCATGGTGCTGCACCAGGGCAAGATCGCCGAAATGAAGACCGGCGAAGGTAAAACGCTGGTCGCGACCCTGCCCGTTTATCTCAATGCCCTCAGCGGGCGCGGCGTGCACGTGGTCACGGTCAACGACTACCTGGCCAAGCGCGACTCGGAGTGGATGGGCAAACTCTATCGCTTCCTCGGGCTCAGCGTGGGCGTCATCGTGCACGACCTGGACGACGAGGAGAGGCGCGAGGCTTACGCCGCCGACGTCACCTACGGCACCAACAACGAATTCGGTTTCGACTACCTGCGCGACAACATGAAGTTTGACCTGCGCGATTGCGTGCAGCGTCCGCACCACTACGCCATTGTCGACGAGGTGGACTCGATCCTGATCGACGAAGCCCGCACCCCGCTGATCATCAGCGGAGCAAGCGAGGAATCCACCGACAAGTACGAGCGTGTCAACCGCATTATCCCCAAGCTCGAGCGCGGGGAAGAGGTCGACGTTCCTCCGGGCGAGCCGAAGATCTACACCGGCGATTTCGTGGTCGACGAAAAACACAAGAACATCACGGTGACCGACGAAGGCTGGGAAAAGGTCGAGAAGTTGCTCGGCATCGGAAACATCGCCGACCCGGAGAACTGGGACCTCAAGCACCACGTCGAGACTGCCGTCAAAGCGCATGCGCTCTACCGGCGTGACGTCGACTACGTGGTCAAGGCGAAGGATGACAATCCGCGTGAAAAGGAAGTCATCATCGTCGACGAATTCACGGGACGCATGATGCCCGGGCGGCGCTGGTCCGACGGGTTGCACCAGTCCATTGAGGCGAAGGAAGGCGTAAAGATCGAGCGCGAGAACCAGACGCTCGCCACCATCACCTTCCAGAACTACTTCCGTATGTACAAGAAGCTGGCCGGCATGACCGGTACGGCCGAGACGGAAGCACCTGAGTTCGACAAGATCTACAGGCTCGAAGTGGTCGTCATTCCCACCAACAAGGAACTGCGGCGCAAGGAAAATCCGGACGTCGTCTACCGGACGGAGAAGGAAAAATACTTCGCGGCCGCGGATGAGATTCAGAAGCTGAACGAAAGCAACCAGCCCGTGCTGGTGGGCACCACGTCGATTGAGAAGTCAGAGCGGCTTTCCGAGTTGCTGAAGAAAAAGGGTATCAAGCACGTCGTGCTGAATGCGAAGTACCACGAGCGCGAAGCGGAAATCGTTGCCCAGGCCGGACGCAAAGGCATGGTCACGATCGCCACCAACATGGCCGGCCGCGGTACCGACATCCTGCTGGGCGGCAACGCCGAGTTCATGGCCAAGCAGGAGTGCGTAAAGAAGGGCACCGCCCAATTGCTGCGCGCGGCCCAGGGAAAGGTGCAAGCCGGCGTCGACGATGAAAAAACGACCGTGTGGTACTACGGCGGCAATGAGTACGTGGTGCCCACCGATCAGTGGAACGAAGTCTTCGACCGCTACAAGGCGCAAACCGACGTCGAGCACGCCGAGGTCATCGCTGCGGGCGGACTGCACATCTTCGGCACCGAGCGCCACGAGGCGCGCCGAATCGACAACCAACTTCGCGGACGCGCGGGCCGGCAGGGCGATCCCGGATCGTCCCGCTTCTTCCTGTCGCTTGAAGACGACCTGATGCGCATCTTCGCCAAGGAGTGGGTGTCGAACCTGCTGCAGCGGCTGGGTATGGAAGAAGGCATCCCGATCGAGTCGAAGATGATCACCCGCCGCATCGAGTCCGCGCAAAAAGCGGTCGAAGCGCAGAACTTTGAAGCCCGTAAACACCTGCTCGAATACGACGACGTGATGAACAAACAGCGCCAGGCCGTCTATGGCCTGCGGCGCAACCTGCTCGAAGGGCTGGATCAGAAGGACCTGATTCTGGAGGACTACGTCTCCGGCATCCTGGGTGACCTGATCGACCAGTATGCACCCCTGAAAGAGCATGTCGACAATTGGGACCTGAAGGGCCTTAAAGACAACATCTTTACCCGCTTCGGCGTGGATATCTATGCCGAAGGCATCAAGCCGGAAACCCTGAACCGCCAGGAACTGGGCGATGCGATCTTCGACAAGCTGAAGCAACGCTACACCGCGAAAGAACAGATCATCGGACCCGAGGCCATGCGCTACCACGAGCGCATGATCATGCTGAGTGTGCTCGATTCGCTCTGGAAAGACCACCTGCTGAACATGGACCACCTGAAGGAAGGTATCGGGCTGCGCGGCTACGGGCAGCACGATCCGCTGGTGGAGTACAAGCGAGAGTCCTTCGACATGTTCGAGGAGATGATGAAGAAGTTCCAGGAAGAGACCGCTCGGTATCTCTACCTGATGCAGATTCTGGAGCGGCCTGCCGACGGAAGTGTGGGCCCGGAAGGCGGCGGGCCGGGGCCCCGGCCCGGAGTTCCCGCGCTGGGCGGAAATGGCGATGGACGACGGCCGCGGCAAGTAGCCACCTCGATGGATGATCTGGAAGAAACCTTCCAGCGCAAGAAACGCCGCGAACTCGAGCAGGCGAGGATGGCTGGCGGCGGAAGCGAGCCGAAAACCGTACAGCAGGTCGTGCGCGGAGCGGAAAAGGTCGGCCGCAACGATCCCTGCCCGTGCGGGTCGGGCAAGAAATATAAAAAGTGCCACGGAGCGTGAGAGAGTTCCGCAACCGGCGCCAGCCGGGTTGAGGCGCAGCTCGCCGCGCCTCAGAGATCCGCTGAGCCTTGCAGCGGCGCAAGCCTGAAGTCGACGGCGCCAGCGCGCGGGTAGCGCGAAAAGTCCAGTCCAGCCCCGGACGGGCAAAAGATGGCGGCACCGGTTCCCCCCGGCCACAGTCATTCTGAAACGGTACGCGCCCCTCGATCCGGCGCAATCACAAAACTCGCTCCCGCGTCCGAATCAGAACTACAATACTTTCAGACAGAAAGCGACAGGCAGTGCGAGGAGGCTTCCTGATGATTGCACTTTGCCTCGTACGTCTTATTGAGACGCATTCCGGGGAGCTGGCCGAAGGACTCACCCGGAAACTGCTCTCCTCCGAACGGACCGCCGGCTTGCGCAAGGTTCCTGCCAACGAGCTGCATCAGCGCTGTCACGAGATCTACCGCAACCTCAGCGACTGGCTGCTGAACAAGACCGAACACGACATCGAACGGGTCTATCGCGACCTGGGCAGCCGGCGAGCCAAGCAGGGCGTTTCGCTCGCTGCCCTGGTCTGGGCGCTCGCCCTCACCAAGGAGCACCTGTGGGGCTTTCTGGAGTGGGAAGGAGTTCACGGGGGATTGCACAACGTGTTTGGCGAACTCGAATTGCTGCGACTGCTCGAGCAGTTCTTCGATCGCGCGGTCTACCACACGATTGAAGGCTATGAACAAGCGACCAAGCAAAAGGTCGCCTGATTCGAGCGCGCCGGGAACTTTCTTGGCGAGCTTCGGTGAGAAGCTTTGGGGCCCGGAGACTGTCAAAGGCTGCGCAAAGTTGTATTCCTCGCCGGCTGTCGCCCTGGTGGACGCTTCGGGTGGATCGCACGGAAGGTCATTTCTGTTGCGGGACTGCGGGTGCGGCGCTTCCACGCGAAGAACAACCCGGCATAGGTGTCGGTGAGGTAATCGTCGGCTCGAATGCCCAGAGCCCTGGCGGTCGCGTCAATCCACCGTGCGGGCCCCTCAATCTCGCCAAAGTTCCCGATCGGCGTTTCATCGACCACCACATGGCCCCGTCCGTCGCTCCACTCGGCGCGAAACTTCTCGTAGCGAAACGTGGGACGAAATCCCAACGCGTCGAGGATCGCATCCATCTTCTCGCCGTCCGCGACTTTGGTCTCGGTCTCGACGCGAACTTTGTGTCGTCCCGCAGTGCCTTTGGCCTTGTGAGTCAGCACCCATTGTCTTCCGTACCTGCGCAAGCGCAGCAGATCGCCCCGCCGGCGCAAGGGCGTGCCCGGCAGATCGTACAGAGTGTTCATTTCATGGGTGCGCGGCGTGACGAGGTGGAATTTCCGCGCCCGCAATCGCTTCGTGAGCGCGGGCAGATCATCGACCCGGAATTTGATCTCGACTTCCTGGGGAGCATCCACACCAGAAGTATAAGGCGAGAGACCAGCGGCTCACGACTAACTGAACGTCGGCAATTTCACCAGATCCTCGCGCGGCACCGATTCCACGGGCTGCCCCGCCCTGCGCCAGGCAGCCAGCCCGCCGACCAGGATGAACGCGTTGAATCCTTTTTCCCGCAGCATGTGCGCCACCCGGGCGCTCGTGGCTTCGCGTGCTCAAGTGCAGTAAAGGTAAATGTCCTTCTCTTTGGGAAACTTCTGCAGTTCCTCTTCGAGGTTGTTAGGCTCGATGCGGATCGAGCCCTTGATGCGTGCGGCCTCCGGATCGTAGTAGCCGTGGCTGCGGACGTCGACCACCAGAATCTTGTCGGCGTCCTCCGACTTGAGCTTTTCGATCAGTTCCTGGACCTGGATGCGCGGCACGACCCGGTACACGCGGTTTTTCTTCATCAACCAGATCCGGTAGGCCAAATAGACAACCACCCCGGCGAGAAGAATCTCTTCCATCGCGTGCCCGGCCGTCTGGAAGGTATCGCCCATGGCCTTCAAGAAGTCGCGCCCGGCAAAGCCCAGCGCAAAGTAGGCCAGGATGTACAGCGCAGCGCCCATCGCGTCGAAACGCAGGAACAGGCTGAAACGCATCTTCATGCTGCCCGCCAGCGGAGGACCCATGGTGTTCACGCCCGGAATAAATTTTGCGATTACCAGCGTGGTTTTTCCGCGTTTGTAGAAAGATTCGGCGGAGCGCAGAATGCAGGTCTCGGGATTCGCCGAGACCTTGCACAGGAATCCGAGCAGTCTCCATCCCGTAGACCGCCCCGCAAAGAAGAGCAGGGTATCGCCCAGCACCATGGCGACCAGCGCCATCGGCAGTAGAACCGGAGCACGCAGGATATGCCCCGCCACTGCCGCACCCGCTACCACCATCGCCAGCGCCGCTGGAACGGGCAGGCCGATCGCCTCCGCGAAGACGATCGCGATCACGAGGCCGTATCCGTGTTTGGAGATTAGGGCGACCAGGTCGGTCATGCGCTTGCCAATGAGACTAACGAGGATCGCGGCTCGAGTCCAGCGACCGTTTCGGAGTGGGGAAACAAGAATCTGTGGGGCTCGTTCGGCAATCAAACGAACTGAATCCCAGGCTCACTCGAGGTGCCATTTGGAAGCATCCCCTACCCGCCGCACCATCAATCTCCCCGGTCGTGCCTCCGGGTTGCCGTTCAGCGATGCCGTGCTGGTTGGAGATACGTTGTATCTGGCTGGCCGGATTGGTATCGATCCTGTGACCGGCCACGCCCCCGCTGACGTCGACGCCGAAATCAGGTTGTTGCTGGAGGGCGTGGAAGCCGTGCTCGCGCAAGCCAACCTGACCATGAACGACCTGGTCTCCATACAGATCTTCTCACCTGACCTGTCGCTGTGGGAGCGCTTTAACGCGGCCTACGTAAAACGCTTCTCGCAGGAGTTGCCGGCACGCGCCTTCATCGGTTCCGGGCCGCTGCTGTTTGACGGACGGTTCGAAATGACCGGAATTGCCGTAAGGCAGTCGCCAGTTCCAAATCGCTAGTCGCCGGCTGGTCGCAAGTCGTCCCTCCCCAGCCGCGTCGGAGACCGGCCGGGTTTTTGACCGAGAGCGGATGGCCGAGAGCGGATGCCTTCTAGCGAACGACCGACCCCGGGCCGCTACTTCTCCCGGGCCACCACAAAATCCGGCGCCCACAACAAAGCCCGCTTGATCTCCGAATCCGGGAACGTGCAGATCGCCTTGCGCGCGGCCTCGGCGTAGTGCGAGGCTCGCGTGGTCGCGGCTTCGAGCGAACCATAGCGGTTCAGCACCGCCAGAATATCCGCGTGCGTGACTCCGTTGAAGGCGCGCTCGCGCAGGACGGTGGCAATTCTCTCGCGCTCTTCCGGGGTGCAGCGCTCGAGCGCATGAATCACCGCCATCGTGACCTTGCCTTCGCGCAGATCGCTGGCCACCGGCTTGCCCAGAACGTTTTCCGACGCGGTGAGATCGAGCACGTCGTCGACGATCTGGAACGCCATCCCAAGATTGCGCCCGTAAGCCCCCGCCGCTTCCTCCTGCGCGGGCGTTGCGCCGCCGAGGATCGCGCCCAGGCGCATGCACACCGAAAACAGGCAGGCCGTCTTGCGGAAGATCAGGTCGAAGTGCTCATCGAGCGAGATCAGTTTGCCGAGTTTTTCCATCTGCAGCAGTTCGCCTTCGACCATTTGCTGCGTGAGTTCGATCAGCGTGTCGAGGACGCGGAAATTGCGCTCCTGCACCGCAATCTTGAACGACTGCATGTAAAGCCAGTCGCCGGCCAGCACGCATTTCGAATTGCCCCAGCGGGTGTTCGCGGCCGGCCGCCCGCGGCGCGTCTGCGCTTCGTCGATGATGTCGTCGTGGACGAGCGTCGCCGTGTGAATAATCTCGACGACCGCTCCCAGCCGTACCGCCCCGCGCCCCGGGTAGTTGAACAGTTTCGCGGAGAGAATCAGAAGGGCAGGACGAATGCGTTTGCCGCCGCCCTCGCGCAGGTATTCGCCAATCTCGGTGATGGCCGAAACGTCGGAGACGGTGTCCTGCCCGAACTCGACCTCGATGGCCACGAGGTCGTCGTGCAGGAGTTCGAAGATCTCTTTTCCGTTAATGGCCGACGGTGTGCTCAATCGTTCTCGCTTTTTTACGCTCGACCGTTTTTCACGACAGAGTCAACCGAGCGACAGAGAAAGCCTATTCATGATTCCGAATTTGGCCCGCAACCTCCTCCGACCGCGGGATCGAAAACCTGGCAAGCTTCTTTCCGCCTGCCAGAGCATCGCTGTGATGAAAAGACCTTCTAGTTCGTCCGGTAATTCGTAAACTGCAAATCAATCCCGAAGTCCCTCGACCGCAGCAGCGCGATAACCTCCTGCAGCGTGTCCCGATCTTTGCCGCTGACTCGTATCAGGTCTCCCTGGATCGAGGCCTGCGCCTTCTTCTTCGATTCCTTGACCAGCTTGACGATCTCGCGCGCCTTCTCGATCGCGATCCCTTGCTGCAGGGTGATCTTCTGCTTGGCGGTGCCGCCCGCGGCCGGCTCGACCGGACAGTAGGTCAGCCCCTTGAGCGACACGCCGCGCTTCACCAGTTTCTGCTGCAGGATGTCGTTTACGGCCTTCAGTTTGTACTCGTCGGCCGAGTGCAACACGATGGCGTCTTTGCCTTCCATCGCGATGGACGACTTCGAGTCCTTCAGGTCGAAGCGCGTGGTCACTTCCTTCATGGCCTGCGAGATGGCGTTGGATACCTCTTGCAGGTCGATCTTGCTGACGACGTCGAAAGTGTTCTCCGGCATGGCCTTTCGTCTACCCGATCAGATTCGCGAGACCCCACCGAGGTCGCATCTACCAAGCTAAACGGTCGTGCGCTTTTCGTGAAGCGAAAAGAAGCGATGGAAGTTTTCGGTGGTCTGCCGCCCCACGTCCTCCGCGGAAAATCCGCGTAATTCGCCCAGTTGCCGCGCCACTTCCCTGACGAAGGCCGGTTCGTTCCGCCGTCCCCGGTGCGGCACCGGCGCCAGGAAGGGCGAGTCGGTCTCGATCAGCATGCGGTCCATGGGTACTTCGAGGGCCGCGTCGCGGATCTGTTGCGCCTTGGGAAACGTAACGTTGCCGGCGAATGACACCATGAACCCCATGTCGAGCGCCCGCTTGGCCTGCAGGATGTTCCCGGTAAAGCAGTGCAGGATACCGCCCAGCCCGCCCGGAGCCCACTGTTTCTGGATGAGGCCGAGGCAGTCATCCCAGGCGTCCTCGCTGTTATCCGAAGGCCGGCAGTGAATGACAATGGGCAGCTTTGCCGACCGGGCCAGTTCCATCTGCTTCACGAACACTTGCTGCTGCACAGCGCGTGGGGAGTGGTCGTAAAAGTAGTCCAGCCCGATCTCGCCCCAGGCAATGACCTTGGGTTGTTTCGCGAGCTGTTCCATCCGGTCAAACGCAGCCTGGTCAGCCAGCTTCGCCTCATGCGGATGGATGCCGATGGTGGCGTAAATGAACTCATACTTCTCCGCCAGCTGGATCCCGCAGTCGAAGTTCACCGGCCCCTCGCCATTTCCGATGGCGACGATGGTCTCAATCCCCGCCGCGCGCGCCCGAGCAATGACCTGTTCACGGTCGCAGTCGAAACGGTGCCCTTCGAGGTGCGCGTGCGAGTCGATAAACATGGTCGTTGGTCGTTGGATGTCAGCACGAACAGCGGCGAAAACCGAACGCCTCGTCCGTCCACGCCGAGCGGCCGCTCGGCAGTTCACAGGTCGACGTGAAAATCTGAAATCGTCAGTCTGCAATCGCTGCCAGTCCCTCGGGTTCTGGGCGAACGACCAACGATCAACAGCCAAAGACGGTTCACTTCAGTCTCGCCCCCACGGGCACATCCTCCAGGAAACTTGCTAGCACCGGCTGGCCGCCCTCGAGCGAGGCGGCGACGATCATTCCGTTTGACTCGAGCCCCCGCAGCTTGCGCGGCGCCAGATTCGCCACGATGACGACTTTTCTCCCCACCAGTGTTTCCGGCGCGTACGCCTCGGCAATGCCAGCCACGATCTGCCGGACCTCGCTGCCGATATCGACTTCGAGCCGCAGCAACTTGTCGGCGTTCTTCACTTTTTCGGCGACCTTAACAAGGCCCACCCGCAGCTCAACCCTCAGAAAGTCTTCGATCCCAATCTTCCCGTCCGGCGCTGCCGACAGGGGTTTCGGTGAAGCCGGTACCGCCTGTACTGCCGCCGCTTCGGGCCTGGTCTCCACAACCGTTGCCGCCGGACGTCCTTGCTCTTCCATCTTCTGCATCCTTTCCACTGCGCTCTTGTCGGCGCGCGGGAACACGGGCTGCACTTCGCCCAGTCTCGTTCCCAAACGAAGTTGTCCCCACTTCAAACCGGTCAAGTCGAACTTGCGAATGTCCCCCAGCCCCGTCTGCATCCAGATCTTCGCAGTCGATTCTGGAATCACCGGATGCGCCAGCGCTGTCACAATGCGCAGCGCCTCGGCAGAGGTGTAAAGAACGGTCGCGAGGCGCGCGCGGCTGTCTTCGTCCTGCTTCTCGCCCAGCGCCCAAGGTTCGTTTTCCACGATGTATTTATCCACCGCGCCCACCAGCGTCCAGGCCACTTCCAGCGCTTTGGAGAACTGAAACTGGTCGAACAGGAGGTTGTAGTCCTCGATCACATCGCGCGCGATTTCCTCGATGGCGTCGTCGGCGGGCTCCCGCGAAGCTTTGTGCGATGGATACGGTACTTCGCCCCTGAAGTAGCGATTGATCATGGTCAGCGTGCGGCTGGCGAGATTTCCCAGACCGTTGGCCAAATCCGAGTTGTAGCGTTGGACCAGCGCATCGAAGGAAAACGATCCGTCGGAGCCGAACACCACTTCGCGCAGCAGGAAATAACGCAGGGCGTCGGCCCCCAGCACCTCGAGAATCGTTTCCGCGCGCACGATGTTGCCGCGCGACTTCGACATCTTGTTCTCTTCGAACAGCAGCCAGCCGTGTGCCATGATGCCCTTCGGCAAAGGCAAGCCCGCGGCCATCAGAAACGCGGGCCAGTACACGCAGTGAAAGCGCACGATTTCCTTGCCGATCATCTGCACGTCGGCGGGCCAGTATTTTTCGTACTTCGCTGCGTCGGCGGACCCGTAGCCCAGCGCTGTGATGTAGTTCGCAAGGGCGTCCAGCCACACGTAGATCACGTGCTTGGGATCGTCCGGCACCGGGATACCCCAGGAAAACGTGCTCCGGCTGATGGAGAGATCCTTGAGTCCTCCCCGCACGAACGAAATCACTTCGTTGCGGCGCGTTTCGGGGCGAATCCACTCGGGCTGCTCCGTGTAGAGCCGCAGCAGCTTGTCGGAGAAGGCCGAGAGCTTGAAGAAGTAGTTCTCTTCATGCACGGTCTCGGTGATGCGGCCACACTCCGGGCAGGGCTCGCCAGGAGCAACGTCGACATACATTTCGTCCGACACACAGTACTGCCCGGTGTAGCTGCCCTTGTAGATGTAGCCGTTGTCGCGCAGCCGGCGGAACAGTGCTTGCATACCTTGCGTGTGGCGAGGCTCGGTGGTGCGGATGAAGTCGTCATGGGTGAGCCCCATCCGTTTCCAGAGACCGCGAAACTCATTCGAGACCTCGTCAGCGAACTGCTGCGGCGTCTTGCCGGCAGCTGCAGCCGCGCGCTCGATCTTCTGCCCGTGCTCGTCGGTGCCCGTCAGGAAATAGGTATCGTCGCCCAGCATGCGGTGCCGCCGCGCGATGGTGTCGCAGGCGAGGGTGGTGTAGGCGTGCCCGATATGGGGGCGCGCATTGACGTAGTAAATCGGGGTCGTGATGTAGAACTTCTTGCTCATGAGATTCTGGAAATCAGAAAGCACCAGGGACACGAAGTGCCACAAAGGATAACAGGCGCGTTTCCTTTGTGCTCTTAGTGTTGTTCGTGGCTCTTGGTCTGATTCGCGGTGCCTGCCTGATACGCCTGCGTCGCCTCTTGCATCACCGTCTTCAGCGGTACGTGTTGCTCGGCCGCGATTCTTCGGCAGTCTTCGAATTCGGGAGCATAGTTGGTGATCGTGCCATTCATGCTGGCGATCTTCATTCGGACCTCGCCCCACTGCGTCGAAACGATCACCCAGCGTCGGGCCAGAGTCTGCCGCTGTTCGTCGCGCCGCCGGATTCCGAGAGTCGTGGTCTCGGTGAAGAGCAGTTGCGTCAGCCTGGCCCCGTCTTCGGGTCTGCAGAGCACGGTCAGCAGCGTTCCTGGACGATTCTTCTTCATCTGCACGCACAGGCCGAAGGCGTCGAGCGCGCCTTCTTCGAGCAGACGGTCCATGACGTAGCCAAACACTTGCGGATTCAGATCGTCGAGATTGGCTTCCAGCACGGTGATGGTCTCCGACGTCACGTGTGCCAAGGCAGAGGCGCGGCTTGCCGCGCCTGCGGCCGAGGCTTCTCCAATCGTGAGTCGCACAACATTGGCGTGTCCCGCGAGGTCACGCGTCCCGGCCCCGTAGCCGGCCCGTTCGATCTTCATCTCCGGAAACGCTCCGAACCGAGCCGCCAGAACTCTCACGATTGCGGCCCCGGTTGGTGTCAGCAGCTCTCTCTCGATTCCGGAGGAATACGCCGGAGCACCCTTGAGCAATTCCACGGTGGCGGGGGCCGGGACAGGAAACACCCCGTGCGCGCATTTCACGGTGCCACCCCCCACGTTCAAGGGCGAGCAAACGATCTCGCCGACACCCAGCGCCTCGGCGCCGACTGCTGCGCCCACGATATCGACCAGCGCGTCGACGGCGCCGACCTCATGGAAGTGGACGGATTCAATATCCATGTCGTGAATCGCGGCTTCCGCCGCACCCAGAGCCTCAAAGATCGCGATTGCAGTTTTCTTCGCGCTCTCACTGATCTCTGCCTTGCCGATGATCCGCTTGATCTGTTTCAGGCTGCGGCCGTGGCCATGTTCGTGCGAGTGAGCGTCGGCGTGATCGTGTGGCGTGGACCCTTCTGTCTGCGAAGGCGCCGGCTCGTGCTGCTGAGCCCCCAGCTGCGAATGTCCATGATCATGGAGATGTTCGTGGTCGCGCTGGCCCGCGGCCTGGGAATGCCTTACGCCCGCATGGAACTCCTCCCGAGGCAACTCCTTTTCACCGTGAACGAAAACATCCACCTTGGTCGCGGTGATCCCGCTGCGGTTGACCCTTGAAATCTTCAAACCTGCCCCGACGTTCAGCCCCGCCACTGTCTTCTCCAGCAGCTCGGCAGACACTCCGGCGTCGATCAGGGCGCCCAGAAACATGTCGCCGCTCATGCCGGAAAAACAGTCGAGGTAGGCAATCTTCATAAATCGGGTGTTGGTCCCTGGCCGTCGGTCGTTCGCGAGAAACCCGCCGCGCTTCGCATGAGTCCCAGACCGTCGCCAAGAACAGGAACGCCAACCTCAGCTGCTTGCAGCTTGAGATTTCGCCAACCACCAACGGCGAACGACCCGACGCCTGGTGTGTTTTCATCATAGGGAACCCGTCCCCCAGCGTCAAACTGCCCGGCCCCTCGCTGTTTGCTACAATCACTAGTTTCTTCAACAAGTTAGAGGGCGCCTTGTATCAAATTCTCGAACGCCGTCTGATCCAGCAAGTGCGCGAGTTCCTGCGCCGCGCCTACGACCTTGATCTGCCCAAAATCGTGGTCGAGCAACCTCCCAAGGTCGAGCTGGGCGAGTACGCCATGCCGTTCGCCTTCGAGCTGGCCAAGCGACTGCGCAAGGCGCCGCGCAAGATCGCCGAGGAGATCGTCGCCGGCGTCGGCCCCATCGAGGGCTTTGACAGGCTGGAAGTTGCGGGTGCGGGCTACATCAATGCGCGCGTGAAACGCGCTGAAGTCGCCGCGGCGCTCGCGGCCGATGAGAGAGCAAAAGTCGACGTGCCCGAAGGCAAGATCCTGGTTGAACATTCCAGCATTAACCCCAACAAGGCCGCACACATCGGGCACCTGCGCAACGCCATCTTGGGTGACACGTTCGTGCGCCTGCTGCGCTTTGCCGGCAGGGAAGTGGATGTTCAGAACTACATCGACAACACCGGCGTGCAGGTGGCCGATGTGGTGGTGGGCTTCCGGTTGAATGGAATCACGCTGGATCAACTACGGCGGTCGATCGAGGATCCGTTATTTGAGCTGACATTGCCGCTGTTTCAGCTGCCGCAGAGGAGTCCAGGGCCCACCCTGGTTCCGGGACCGGCGAGGCCGTTTGACTACGTCTGTTGGGATGTCTACGCCGCCACTTCGCAATGGTACGAGGCGAATCCCGAACAAGGGCGCGGCATGCGCAACGAGGTTCTGCATGCCATTGAGGCCGGCGACAACCCGCAGGCCGAGATGGCGGAGGTCATCTCAACCGCCGTCCTCCGCCGCCATCTGGAGACCATGGACCGGCTCGACATCGAATACGACTTCCTGCCGCGCGAGAGCGAAATACTGCACCTGCATTTTTGGGACGCAGCCTTCACCAAGCTAAAGGAAGGCGGTGTTCTGTTCTACGAGACGGAAGGCAAGAACAAGGGCTGCTGGGTGATGCGGCGGGCGGGGACGACGAAAAAGCCTGAAACCGCAGAGAGCGCGGACAAGGCGGCCGAGGACGCGGAGTCGGGCGGCGACGTCGCCGAAGAAGATCAGAAAGTCATCGTCCGTTCCAACGGCACCGTGGGCTATGTGGGCAAGGACATCGCTTACCACATGTGGAAGTTCGGATTGCTGGGACGCGACTTTGCCTATCGAAGGTTCTACCAATATCCCAACCAGCACCAATGCTGGATCTCGGCGACAGAGGGCGAGAAAGACCACCCCCACTTCGGCGACGTGGCCGAAATCTACAACGTGATCGACGCCCGTCAGTCGGAGGCGCAAAACACGGTCATTGAAGCGCTGCGCGGGTTGGGATACAACGCGCAGGCCGAGCACTACACGCATTTTTCCTACGAGATGGTTGCGCTCACCCCTCGCTGTGCCGCCGAACTCGGCTACCAGCTTTCGGACGAAGACAAAGCCAAGTCCTACATCGAGGTCTCGGGGCGCAGGGGCTTTGGCGTGAAGGCCGACGACCTGCTCGACCGGCTGATTGCGTCCGCGAAAAGCGAAGTCGATCCCCGCCATCCGCAGTTGAGCGAACAGGAGCGACGCGCGGTCGCCACCCAGATCGCCATCGGTGCCCTGCGTTACTTCATGCTGAAGTACACCAAGCCGTCGGTGATCGCGTTTGATTTCAAGGACGCGTTGAGTTTCGAGGGGGAGACCGGGCCCTATGCGCAGTACGCCGTGGTGCGCGCGACGAACATCTTCCGCAAGGGCGGTCTGGATCCGGATCAGTTTGGTGGAGACCGGGCTCGCCCCGTCCCTACCGAAGAGCTCGCCAGGCATCTGGAGGGCGAGGACGGCAACGACATCTGGCAGCTGTGGCTGGCAGCCGCGAAGACCGCCTATCTCGTGGACCAGTGCATCGCTACCACCGAGCCCGCGTATCTGGCCAAGCACGCCTTTCAGCTGGCACAGCTGTTCAACTACTTTTACCATCGCCACCCCATCCTGAATGAAGTGAACGAAGGGCGGAAGCAATTCCTGCTGGCGACGGTGGCAGTCGTGCGGCGCGAGCTGATCCGTACACTCGGCGTTCTGGGAATCACGGTGCCTCCGGTGATGTGAGGCCAGGTTGGGCTCTGGGTTCTCGGCCTCTGGCGTCCAAGTAAAATTGTTTCAACCGAGAGTAGCTGAGGCTCAAGATGCTGGTACAACCGACCCCTGCTGACCAGCATCTAACCAGATGCGTGGGTTGGGGAGGATGCATGCGGAAGCTTTTGAGCTTGACTGCGGTGATGCTGGTGATGGCCGTCGCGGTGATGGCGGCGCCCAAGCGTTCGCGCAGTGCGCAAGCCGATGCGCCCTTCCCCGGTACGCTTAGAAATGCGCGCTACGTATACGTCGCGGCCTACGACGGCGACCAGTTCAATCCCAACCTGCTGCCCGAGGATCGCGACGCCATCGCCAACGTGCAGAACGCCATCCAGAAATGGGGCAAGTTGGTGCTCGTTTACAGCCCAGGGGATGCCGACATCATCCTGCTCGTGGAAAGCCGTCCATCCGAAGATGTGCTGGCCCTCTATGATGCGCGCATGCCGGGTGGACAATACTTGTGGAGGGCGATGGGACGCGGTGGCCTGCAAGCCGGCGAGACGCCCCTTTTGACCAAGTTCGAAAAGGGCTTTGAGTCAGTGCAGGTGAAGGTCAGCAAGTAACCGGGGATCGAGTTGCAGTAAGCGACCACGGATTGACTCTGTGCCGGAAAATCGAACCTGATGCCGGCCGTCAGATCATCCGTGGTTTCGTGTTTCTGCCCAGGTGTGCGCTGCACGCTCGAACAACGCCCCGCAACCGCACTCATTGTTTGGCCGCACGCGGCTGAAGGACCGCCCTGCTCGTTGTAGTTGCTGATCATCTGCTCGAAGGCAGTCCTGATGAACCTGTCGGATCCCCGGCTCAAAGATAAAACCGTTCCTGGAAGTCGAGGCCGGTAACACCGGGCGACCGTTGTTTGATTGTCTTGCCAGCCGCTGGGGAGGGAAGAGCCTCCGCCTGGAAGCCTTCCGGCAAATTCAGATATCAGTACCCAAAAAGTCCTCACCCAGCACGCATTCCTGCCAGACCCGTGCCTGCCATGTCGTGGTTAGGTAGCCGTGAAGTCCCGCACAAACTCCACCAGACTTCGCACCCCGATTCCCGACGGTCCCTTCGCGATCCAGGGCTTGGCTTCTTCGGTCCAAGCGGTGCCGGCGATGTCCAGATGCAGCCAGGGAGTGTCTTCCGCGAACTCCTTCAGGAACATCGCGGCGGTGATCGCGCCACCCCAGCGCCCGCCGGAGTTCACGATGTCGGCGATGCCAGACTTGATGACGTCCTTGTATTCCTCGTCGAGCGGCATGCGCCAGAATTTTTCTCCCGCCTTGTTTTCGGCTTTGCTGAAGCGCTCGTAGAGCTTGTCGTCGTTGGCGAAGATGCCGGCGTTCACGTAGCCGAGCGCAACCACCACCGCACCGGTCAGCGTGGCGGCATCGACCAGGTGCGTGCAGCCGAGTTGGCGGGCGTAATAGAGGCCGTCGGCGAGCACAAGGCGACCTTCGGCGTCGGTATTGATGATCTCGATCGACTTGCCCGACATGGCGATCTGCACGTCCCCGGGCTTCTGCGCTTTGCCGGACGGCATGTTCTCGGTCGCGCAGACGATCATGGTGACTTTGATGTTGGGTTTGAGCAGCGCGATGGCGCGCATCGCCCCCAGCATGGCGGCTCCTCCGGCCATGTCGTATTTCATCTTCTCCATGCCGTCGGCGGGCTTGATCGAGATGCCGCCGGTGTCGAAGGTGATGCCTTTGCCGACCAGGCCCAGAACGGGCTTTTCGGGCGCGCCGGCCGGTTCGTATTTCAGGATGATCAGGGCGGGGGGCTCGTCGGAGCCCTGGGCCACGCTCCAGAAGGCGCCCATCTTCAGTTCCTTGATCTTGTCGGCGCCGTAGACTTCGCACTGCAATCCGACTTCCTGCGCCATCTTCTTTGCACGGTCCGCGAGCATGGTTGGAGTCATGCGGTTGCTGGGCTCGTTGACCAGTTCGCGGGTGAAGTTCTGCGATTCGCCGATGGTGCGGGCTTCGTCGAGTACGGACTGAAGCTTGCTTCGGTCGCCGTGGGCGATGACGGTGAGATCGTCGATCTGCTGATCTTTGCGGTCGCTTTTATAAGTGTCGGCTTCGAAGTTGCCGACGAACGCGCCTTCCACAATGGCTTTGGTGGCTTCCTCGGCGGTCAGGCCAAGCTGCGGAGTCACGAACGCAAAGCTGCGCAAGCCCTTTGATTTCAGCGTGCGAGTGGCGGCTCCCGCCAGGCGGCGCAGGTCGAAGGCCGAGAACGTCTTGGCCTTGCCCCCGCCCAGGACGAGCAAACGCCTGGCTTTCAGGCCTGCGGGGTGATGCAGAAGGGTGGTTTCGAAACTCTTGCCGGTGAGCTCGCCGCTAGCAATGACTTCGCCGGCGGATCTCTGCACGGCGACGTCGGTGGTTTCGAGGCTGACTTCTGGCTTGTCTTTCTGGTCGCCATCGAGGGCGCCGCGGTCGAGCGCGATTACGACCAGGCATTCGGTTTCGACTTGGGCGGGATTGGTAAGAAGCAGATTGGTTTTCATGGTGTCGGCTCTCAGTATCGTCGGCGAGCGAGCAAAAGCGCAAGACTTGGGTGGGGTTCGTGGGTGGGTTCGCACGAATGGTAGAGACCGGCCTTGCCCCGTCAGAGACACGGCAGGGCGGTGACGTTTTCCGGATGTCTCCAATGTGTCAGGTGTAGGTCGCCATTTGGTGATTTCGAACTCGCAAACGTTTTACGGCTTGCTGACAGGGCCGTGACAATCGGTCTTTCTGTGCCCGCTACGCTCTGTTCAACCATTGAACATACCCGTTGCCCCGGGGCTTCGCAGGAATTGGTGGAGGAGATCGCGGTGAAGAAGATAACGTGGCACTTGATGTTGGGAGCGATGGCACTGGGCATCGTGACCACCTCTTTTACCCAGCAAACCAGTTACAAGCAAACCAATCTGACGGCTAACACGGCGGGAGTTGCCGCGCACACCGACGCTCAACTGTCCAATCCGTGGGGGATTTCGTTCATACCGGGCGACGTGTTCTGGATCGCCAACAACAACAGCGGCACTTCAACCACCTACGACGCGCAAGGCAACAAGCAGACCATCACCGCGGGAATTCCGGTGGCGGCGACGAACCCCTGCAACCCGGGCTGTCCGACCGGGACCGTGGCAAATCAGTCGACCGATTTCGGGGGAGCGCTGTTCCTGTTCGATACCGAGGATGGCATCCTGGCCAGCTGGAATGGCACTCTGAACGCGACCACCAAGGTCGACAATTCCGCGGCGAATGCGGTGTACAAGGGCCTGGCGCTGGTCAGCAACTCAGCCGGAAACTTCCTGCTGGCGGCAAATTTCCGCAGCGGGGGAATCGACGTCTTCGATCGCAACTTTGCCCCGGCCACCCTGAGTGGAGGAACGTTCACCGATCCTAATCTGCCCGCCGGGTATGCCCCGCATGGCATCCACGTGATCAACAACGTGGTCTTTGTCGCGTACGCGGTGCAGGATGCCGCCAAGCACGATCCGGTGGTGGGAGCGGGCATGGGGCTGGTCGATCTTTTTCAGACGGACGGAAAATTCCTGCGCCGGATGGCGACGGGCGGGACGTTGAATGCGCCGTGGGGCGTGGTGACCGCGTCGGCCAACTTCGGCACGTTCTCGAACGACGTCCTGGTGGGCAACTTCGGCGACGGCACGATCAGCGCCTACGGCACCAACGATGCCTTTCTCGGACAAGTGGTCGATAGCAACAATCATGCGATCACCAATCCGGGCCTTTGGGACATGGTGTTTGGAGCGGGAGGCACGGGCGATCCCAATACTCTCTACTTCACCGCGGGCGGCGCTTCGCAGACCAGCGGCCTGTTTGCGACGCTTGTGCCCACGGCGGTGGCGGGAACAGATTTCTCTCTGATGCTTTCGGCAACCACGGCAACAGTGACGCGCGGAAGTTCGACTACGGTGACCATCGACGCCAGTGCTTCCGGTGGGTTCAACGGCCCGATCAGCCTGTCGTGCACGGGTCTTCCCGCGGGCGTCACCTGCACGTTCTCACCGCCCTCGATTACGCCGGGCGGCACGGCGGCGAATTCGCAACTGACGATTGCGGTCGGTTCTACTTACGTTCCGCCCATGGGGTACATGGCGTGGGCGTCCTTCGCGGGAATAGGTTTGCTCGGTCTGGTCTATGGGGCGCAAAAGCGAGACCAGCGGGGCAGGGCACGGCGGACTGGGATATGGGCACTGGGATCCGCCGTGCTGGTGCTCGGGTTGCTGCTGGCAGCCGTTGGCTGTGGCAGCAGCTCGAGCAACCATACGCCGCCGGGGCAGACCGTGATGATCGTCGGAACTTCGGGCGCGCTTTCGCACTCCACACCGTTGAGTCTCACGATTCGGTAGGGCGACCGTTCGTACGTTGGGTCGTTCACTCTCTCCAAAGGGTTCGGGACGGGTTCCCGGGCCCTATTTTTTGTCGATTGCAAAAAGCGGGACGTTGTCGCGTCGAGGAGTGGGCGAAGGGTGATTCACAACGCGAGCACGCCTGAATGAACCTGATTTCAAAAGATTCCTGAGCGCTTTTGCCGATAGGAGGATCAAGGAGATTCAGGGTCTCTGTTATTTCCGGAAAGGCAAATCTGCCGAGCTTCGATTTCGCCTCCGTCCGTGGCCCCCGGCCCGGGCCCTGGAAGGTCAGTAGCCTGAAAGGCGGAAGTCCCCGGGTGACCCTTGGCCGTCACGACGACGTCGTGGTCAGCAAAACTGTGGATGCCGAGGACGATGTCAGAAATGCTTTCCACAACCAAGTGGTCGAGTCCCGGACTCGACCGAGGCTCACCGGTGAGCGAGCTGCGTGTTGCGCAAACTGACCCGAGCGCTCGCGAATTTTCAGCTTCACCATGAGCGACCCGGCACCGAATTCCACAAGACTCACAAGAAAGGCCGCGACTCGATGAGGTTCAGGCGCGAAATCGAAACGGTCCGGCATCCGCGTGTGGGCGTACTGCTCGATCGCAGACCATCCTAATCGGTATCGCTGATGACGTCAGGCTGTCGGTCGACTCAGGCAACCGTGACCGACTCGATCCATCGGCACACCGAGTGTGGTCACACCCTGTTTCTTCCGCGCGCGACCGCTTCGCGGGCTTCCTTGTCGGCGGTGCGGCGGCGCTCGGTTTCGCGCTTATCCCACAGCTGCTTGCCTTTGGCAAGAGCCAGTTCGAGTTTCACTTTGCCATTCTTGAAGTACATCCGGGTGGGA
>Ga0137416_10000234_pt1 | contig 24494 bp, 28 predicted proteins | sample CZODoug3_1_1_16f_FD_108282 | JGI IMG/M metagenome (GOLD analysis project Ga0137416, IMG submission 108282) | Vadose zone soil fungal communities from Angelo Coast Range Reserve, California, USA - CZODoug3_1_1_16fungal (Illumina Assembly) | ecosystem: Environmental > Terrestrial > Soil > Vadose...
CGAGCCGGTGAAGGACCCGCTCGGGGACCTGGTCTCGCGCTGGGCGCGCACGCACGGGCCCTTCCGGGCTGAGGACCTCGCGGCGCGGTGGGGCGTGGGGACCGCGGTGGTGCGGAGCGCCCTGGAGCGACTCGCCGGGCAGGAGCGCGTGCTGGAGGGAGAGTTCCTTCCCGGCGGGCGCGGCCGGGAGTGGGTCGACGCCGAGGTGCTCAAGGCGCTCAAGCGGCGCTCGCTGGCGAAGCTGCGCAAGCAGGTCGAGCCGGTCGATCCTGCCGCGCTGGCGCGCTTCGTCGCGGACTGGCAGGGCCTCGCCCGCCCCCGGCGCGGGCTCGATGCGCTCCTCGGCGCCGTCGAGCAGCTGCAGGGCGCGCCGCTGGTCGCAAGCGCGCTGGAGCGCGAAATGCTCTCTGCGCGCATCCAGCCCCTGCGGCCGGGCGACCTGGACATCCTGTTCTCGGCCGGCGAAGTGATCTGGCGAGGCGTCGAGCCGGTCGGCAGCCGCGACGGGCGCATCGCGCTGTATCTCACGGACCACTACCGCCTGCTCGCGCCGCAGCCGAAGAAGGCCGAGGGCGAGCTGTGTGAGAAGCTGCTGCAGGAGCTTCGCAGGCGCGGCGCTTCGTTCTTCGCCGACTTGCAGACGGCGACCGGCGCGTTTCCCGCGGACCTGCTCAAGGCGCTGTGGGACCTGGTCTGGGCGGGCGAGGTCGCCAACGACACCCTGGCGCCGCTTCGCTCGTACCTGCGCGGGGCGCCGAAGGAGGACCGCCGCATTCCGCACCTGGGCCGCGCGTTCCGCTCGCGTCGGATCGGTCCCCCAGGCAGCGAGGGGAGATGGTCGCTGCTTCCCGCGCCGTCTGGGACGCCGACCGAGCGCGCCACGGCGCTCGCGCAGACCCTCCTCGCGCGGCACGGCGTCGTCACGCGCGAGACGGTGCATGCGGAGGAGATCACGGGCGGATTCGCGGCGGTGTATCCCGTGCTCAAGGCGATGGAGGACGCCGGCCGCGCGCGGCGCGGATACTTCGTCGCGGGCCTGGGCGGCGCGCAGTTCGCCGTTCCCGGCGCCGAAGAGCGCCTGCGCAGCTTCCGCGAGCCGGCGCTGGAGCCCCTCACGCTGGTGGTCGCGGCAACCGATCCGGCGAACCCGTACGGAGCCACCCTTCCCTGGCCGCGCACCAATGGCGAGGCGCGCGCCCAGCGCGCGGCCGGCGCGCAGGTGGTGCTGCACGACGGCGCGCTCGTCGGCTGGCTCGGCCGGGGCGAGCAGAACCTACAGACGTTCCTGCCCGGTGAAGAGCCGGAGAGGTCGCAGCGTGCCCGCGCGCTGGCACATGCCTTGGCAGCGCTCGTGGACGAAAGGAAGCGCAAGGCGCTGCTGATCGCCCGCGTGGATGGCGAGGACGTCGACGGCTCGCCGCTCGCGCCGGCGCTCAAGGCAGCGGGATTCACCTCCGGGAGCAAGGGGTATCTAAAAACGGCGCCGCTCGGGCGCGGAGCGATCGCGCCGGAGCCGGCGGAGGCGCTGGAAGAGGAAGATGCCGGAGGGTGACACCATCTTTCGCGCCGCGACGGCGCTGCGCAAGGCGCTTCAAGGCGCGCGCGTCACGCAATTCCGCAGCGCGAAGCTCGGGCGCGGGCCGGTCGGCGAGCGCATCGAGGAGGTCACGGCCCGCGGCAAGAATCTGCTGCTGCGCTTCGAGAAGGGCCGGTCCGCAACCGGACCGCTGGACCGCGGAGCACCCGAAACGCCTTCGGCGCCGTGCGCTTCTGGGTGTATGGCCGCTCCGGGGAGCCATGTTTCGTCTGCGTCGAGACCGTCCTGGTGAAGAAGACGCAGCGGATCACGTACTACTGCCCACGATGCCAGCTGGACCTGCGCGGCCGAGGCGAAGGATGAGCGCGACGGTGGGAAAGCTTCTCGTCGCCATTGGCCTGGCGATCGCGCTCATCGGCGCCCTGGCGTGGCTCGCGCCGCGTTCGCTGCGCTGGATGGGGCGGCTGCCCGGGGACATCCGGGGCGAGCACTTCGCCTTTCCGATCGTCACCTGCCTGGTGATCTCCGTGGTGCTGACGATCGTGCTGAACGTGCTGGCACGATTGCTCCGCTAGATCTGCCGCCTCAGTTCCGCTTCGGCGAAGTGCAGGCGGTCGTTTCCCCAGAAGCTGCGCTCTCCGACGAAGAGCGTCGGCACGCCGAAGACTCCGCGCGCCAGCGCGAGATCGGTGTTCTTGCGCAGGGCGTCCTTGACCTCCTGAAGATGCGTCGCGGCGACGAGCCCCTTGCCGTCGAGCCCCGCCCTGGCGAGGGCGCGCTCGATCACCGAGCCATCCGAGATGTCCTCGCCGTCCGCCCAGTAGGCACCGAAGAGGGCGTGCATCGCCTCGGCGCCGCGCTCCCGGCGATCGGCTGCGATACAGGCGCGCAACGCCTGGATGGTGCTGATCGGAAACGCCCTCGGGATCTGCATCGGCACGCCGTACTGGTGCGCCCAGCGCGCGGTGTCCTCGCTCATGTACTTGAGTTGCTGCGGCGGCGGAACCTGATGGCCGGTCGCCTTGCGCAGGCCCCCGAGCGTGATGGGCAACAGCCTCGCGTTCGCGCCGGTTCGCTGCTCGATGCCGGCGAGCTGCGTCGAGGCGAGATAGCTGTAGGGCGAGCCCAGGTCGTAGAAGAAATCGAAGGTCTGCGGCATGCGGCGAACCGTAATCGACGCGCACCCATCCGGCAACGCGCCCCGCGCTCGTCCCTCATGCCCGCGCGCGCGCAATTTTCTTCAAGAACATCACGCTCGGAGCCGAGCTACACTGCCAATCGGGACAACCTCGAGGAGATCCAGATGCGATCGTTCGTTTTCGCAGCGCTGCTCCTGAGCCTTCCAGCAGCGGCCGAATACACGGCTGCGGACGTGACGAACGGTGGGACCATCAAGGGGAAGATCACCTACAACGGCAAGCCGCCGCCACCGAAGAAGATCATGATCACCAAGGACCCGAAGATCTGCGGGACGTCGCGCGACGACGATACTTTCGAGATCGCCTCCGACGGCGGCGTGAGGAACGTAGTCGTCTACCTGGCGGACATCAAAAGCGGCAAGAAGTTCGAGGGCGAGATGAAGCCGGAGCTCGACCAGAAGGGCTGCCACTACCAGCCGCACGTGCAGGTGGTGGCGCTGCACTCGACGCTGCAGGTGAAGAGCAGCGACCCCATCCTGCACAACGTCCACTCCTATCTGAACGGGACCACGGTGATCAATTTCGCCGTTCCACCCCAGCCGGGGCTGGTGCTCCCCAAGAAGCTCGACAAGCCGGGCGGGCAGCAGCTCAAGTGCGACGTCCACAATTTCATGACTGGCGGTTTCTTCGTCGCTGAGAATCCCTACTACGCGCTCACCGGCGAGGACGGCACCTACGAGATCAAGGACGTGCCGGCGGGCAACTACACCGTCGCCACCTGGCACCAGGCAGCGGGTCCGCTCAGCGAGCCAATCGCCGTGGCGGCTGGCGGAACGGCCACATTCAACGGCAAGGTCAAGTAGCGCGCATCCGCGGCCGCGCCAGGATGGTGGCGGCGGCGGCGAAGAGCACGGCGGGGATGAAGTACGCGAGCAGCACGTGTGCCATGCTGGCGCGATCCGCATACGTGAAGCCGCCGCCCGCGAGCGCCGCGGCGCCGATCAAGAGGAGCACGCGCGCAAAGCCGCCCCGGTGCGCTCCATCCACATCGACATCAGCGCCGGAAAGGCGCAGACGATGGCGATGACCGGCGCCGCGCCCATGAAAATGCCGTCGGGGCCGGGCAGGCCGATGAGGGCGACGAACGTCAGGGCGAACCCGATGGCGCCGACGATCGCCGCGCGCTTGTCGGCGGCGGTTTGCTCCCGGCGCTGCTCGGCGCTTCGCGGCGCGCTTCCTTCGAGGAGTGCCATGAGGGAAACATGCGCACGCTTCAACCGCCCACAACACGCGCTCACTTGCCCGCTTCGGGAGGAGGCACGAAGGGCGGCTCGCTGGCGAGTTTGCGCTGCAGCTTCTCCGCGGCGGGCGTGCCTTTCATGTGCAGGAGCGAGCGTAGGTAGTACACGAGCGCCCAGATGTCCGCTTCCTTGTTGGGCAGCGCGATTGGATTCCAGGCGGGCATGGCCGCGCCGGTAACGCCGGCGACGAGGATGCGGTAGAGGTCGCCCCCCTCCGTCTCGGGATTGATCGAGCGCAAGGTGTTGAAGAGGAAATCGGGCGGCAGGATCTTCACGCCGTACTCGCTGTCCTTGATCTCTGGCAGGTACATCGCGTCACGGAAATCGGTGGTGCCGACGCCGAGGCTGGCCTTGGAGGCGTCGTAGATCTCTTGCTTGGTGGCGTAAGCAGGGTGGCATCCCAGGCACTGCGCGAAGCCGTGATAGAGGGTCTTGCCGCGCTTGACCGCCTCCGCCTTGCGCGCCTCGCCCCACGGGTCGGGCTCTGGCACCACCGGATCGCCGACCGCGTCGTCCTCCTTCCACTTGGGCGAGAGCGTCTTGATGTACTGGATGATCTCGTCGAGCTTCTGGTCGGGCACGTCCCAGGCGAGCATGGCGGTGCCGTGCAGGCCGCCGCGGACGATGCGCACCAGGTCCTCGTCGCGCGGCAGCTTCTGATCGAGCACGCCGGCGAACTTGAAGGAACCCTGAGTGAAGTCGCGCGGCGGCGGGCGCAGGCCAGGCGCGGCGGGGCCCTTGCCGTCGCCCTTGTCGCCGTGGCAGGCGCGGCAGTACTGCAGGTATGCGACGTGTCCGGCGTTGAGGATCCCGGGCGCCACCATCTTCCCGGCGAGCTTGATCGGCTCCTTGAACCTGGGTCTGGCTTCCCGTGCGCAGGCGGCGGCGAGGAGGAAAGCGGCCAGGCTGGCGAGAGCGCGCATGTCGATCCTCAGATGAGAAAGACGGTCAGGTACATGAGCAGCCAGACCGCTCCGACGAAGTGCCAGTAGCCGGTCCAGAGCCTGAGTCCCAGATTGCGCGCGGGTCCGAAGGCGTGGAAGAACGCGCGCGTGAGCAGCCAGCCAAGGCCACCCAGCCCGACCGCGACGTGGATCGCGTGGATCGCGGTCAGCCCGTAGAAGACCGACGGGTACGCGCCTCCTTCGGGACGCAGTCCGGCGCGCCAGAGGCCGGTCCAGAGCACGAATTGCAGAGAGAGGAAGGCGAGGCCGAGCAAGAAGCCGGCCGCGATCGCAGGGAGCACCGCGGCCGCCTGCGCCCGTCGCGCCGCAGACAACCCGCGTTGCATCGCGACGCTGGAGAGGCCGATGATGAGCGTGTTGATCCCCGGCAGCAGGCGCGGCAGCGGGGGCGTGCCCGGCGGCGGCCAGACCGGTAGCCGCGCGCGCAGCATGCCGTAGGAGAAGAAGAGGGCGGCGAACATCATGGCCCAGGAGCCGAGAAAGATGACCATGCCGATCCAGGCCGTCGCCTGCTCGCGCGCGCCGCGCGGCCGGTAGCGTATGACCGACATGGCCTCCGCCCCGATCATCCCGCGCTCGCCACGGCGGGGGGCATCGCCTCGGGAAGCTCCTCCGCCTGGCCGATGAAGTCGCGCCCGAGCCGCCGCCGGACCTCGGGATCGGCGAACTCGTGCGGCCCCCGCAGCACGGTGGGGATGCGGTCGTAGTTGTGGTAGGGCGGCGGCGAAGCGGTGAACCATTCCAGCGTGCTCACCTGCCAGGGATTGCTCTCCGCCTTCTCCCCGGCGATCAGGCTGCGGATGAAGTTGTAGATGAAGATGAACTGCGCAAAGAGGAGCAGGAAGGCGGCGTAGCTGGCGACACGGTTCACGCCGAGCAGGTGCTTGAGGAAGGTGTACTGGTAGGGATCGTAGAGTCGGCGCGACTGGCCCGAGTAGCCGGCGAGGAGCTGCCCGCTGAAAACCGTCACCAGGCACACCAGCGTGATCCAGAAGTGCACCTTGCCGAGGGTCTCGTTCATCCGTCGCCCGAACATCTTCGGGAACCAGAAGTAGATCGCCGCGAGGCTGGCGACGAAAGAGGCCGCGGCCATGGTGAGATGGAAGTGCCCCACCACGAACATGGTGTCGTGGAGATAGATGTCCGTCGCGGTGGCGCCGAGATAGAGGCCGGTGAGGCCGCCCATGCCGAAGACGAAGAGCATGCCGAGCGAGAAGAGCATCGGCGTGGTGAGGCGGATCGAGCCTTGCCAGACGGTGCGCAGCCAGTTGAGGAAGAGCAGCTCGGCGGGCACGCTGATGATGAGGGTCAAGAGCATGAAGCTCTGGCCCAGGAGCGGCGTGAACCCGGTCAGGAACATGTGATGGCCGTAGACCATCGCCGAGAGGACGCTTACGGCGATCATCGCGTAGACGGTGCCGCGGTACCAATTCGCGGGCTTCCGGCTGAAGAAGGAGAGCAGGTCGCTGACGATGCCCCACGCCGGCAGGATGAGGATGTAGACCTCGGGGTGGCCGAAGATCCAGAAGAGGTGTTGGAAGAGGATCGGATCGCCGCCGCCGGAGACGCTGGCGGTCGCGCCGGCGATGAAGAACTGCGTCCCGAAAAGCCGGTCGAGCAGTAGAAGGAGCGCGGCCGAGCCGAGCACCGGCACGAAGAGCACGTTGAGGATGGCGGTGAGCCACAGCCCCCAGGTGGCGAGCGGCAGTCGCATCCACGTCATTCCCGGCGCGCGGTGGCGGATGACGGTGGTGACATAGTTGATCCCGCCCATGATGGTCGAGACGCCGGTAACGAAGACGGCGGCGACCATCCAGGTTTGCCCGCTGCCGGGCGTGCCGACGTTGGTCGAGAGCGGCGGATAGGTGGTCCAGCCCGCGCCGGCCGCGCCCAGCTCCCCGAACAAGGAGAGGATGACGAACACGAGCGAGAGCGCGAAGGTCCAGAAGGAGAGCGCGTTGAGCCAGGGGAAGGCCATGTCGCGCGCGCCGATCTGCAGCGGCAAGAGGAAGTTGCCGAAGGCGCCGATGAGGACGGGCGTGATGGCGAAGAAGATCATGATCAGCCCGTGCATGGTGAAGATCGTCATGTAGGTCGCGGGCCCGATCGCGCCGCCCTGCGAGCGGAGGAAGATCGACCCCAGCACCGGCACCGGCTTGCCGGGGAAGGCCCACTGCCAGCGGATCATCATCGCGAGAAGGCCGCCGACGAGGAGGAAGCCGAGCCCTGCCCAGAGGAACTGCCGGCCGATCATCTTGTGGTCCAGCGACCAGAGATACTTGAAGAAGAAGCTCTTCGGCTCGTGGTGGATGGGCTGGAGCTCCTCCTGCGCCGCCCTCTCCTCGCTCGGAATCGCTTGCATCAGATCCTCGCGTGCTCGGACCAGTCCCAGCCCCAATGGGCCTCCCGGTCGTCGGGGTCGTAGTCGCGCGCGGAATTGGCCGAGGCCTCGGCTGCCCACTTCTCCCAGTCGGGCCGAGGCAGCACGGTGAGCGTCGCCTTCATCTTGTAGTGGTTCAATCCGCAGTGTTGCGCGCAGGCGATGTCGAACTCGCCAGTCTCCTTCGCCTCGAACCAGACGCGGTTCACCATCCCCGGCACGGCGTCGATCTTGGCGCGCATGTTGGGGATGTTGAAGCTGTGGATCACGTCGGTGGAGACGAGTTGGAAGAGGATGGGTGTGCCCTCCGGCACGACGACGTCGTTGAAGGTGACGATGTCGTCGGGCGTATTGAACTTGCCATCGGGACCGGCGTAGCGCGCCACCCAGGCCCACTGGTGCGCGGTGATCTCGATGCGCACCGACTTGGGGTCGGCCTCGACCTTGGCGAAGTTTCCGAAGACGTCGCGCGCCAGGATGAGGGAATTGACGAAGAGAGGGCCGTCGACCACGAAGAAGATGGCGCCGGCGATGCAGAGGCCGACGGCGACCGAGCGGGTGGAGGTACCGTGATCGAATCTCGCCTCATGGCGCGGGCCGTGGCGCAGGCAGGCCAGCACCACCCACGCCACCATGATGACGAAGAGGAGGCCGACGTAGACGCTGGTCTCGTTGATCAGCGCGTCGATGCGCCAGCCGTGGAGCGAGGCGTCGTGGGGGAGGCCGATCCCCTTCTCCGGAAGCGGCGCGAGAAGCAGGGTCATGGCGAGTCCTCGCTGCGGATGGCGTGCGCCACGGCGGCCACCACCAGGTAGGGAACGGCGATCATCCCGGCGAGGAGCAGGAGCGCGCCGCCGCCCTGGGCGCGCCCGCTGATGCAGAGAGGGCAGAGCACGAGCCAGAGCGCGTTCACGGTAGCCTCCTCCAGATTCCGTCGGCGATCAGTACCAGCGCATAGATTACCGGGAAGGCGAGCGGCACGAGCACGTAGAGGCGCAGCGCCCGCGATTCCCAGCGCAGGTGCATGAAGTAGATGATCTGCACGATGCCCTGCACGATGGCGAGACCGACCAGCGCGGTCACCACCGCGCGGTGATGGCCGGCGATCTGCGAGACGGCGACCTCGAGGATGGTGAGGGCGAGCAAGACCAAAAAGGTGATCGCCGATCGCTTCCGCTGCGAGACGCGCGCCGCTTCTTCCATTCCGTTCACCCGACGGGAATCAAGTAGAGGAGCGTGAACACGAAGATCCAGATCAGATCGACGAAATGCCAGAAAAGGCCGAGCAACTCGATCTGCCCGGCGGTGGCGCGGCCCAGCGCGTTCCGCAAGAGCGTGATGCTGATGTAAACCACGCCGGTGAAGACGTGCAGGGCGTGGAAGCTGGTGATCACGTAGAAGGTGCTGGCGTAGGCCGAGCTGCCGAAGACGAGCCCTTCCTTGCTCAGGCCGGGATGGAGGATGCCGAAGTACTCGGCATACTGCCCGATGAGGAAGGCGATGCCCAGCGAGGTAGTGAGGCCAAGGAAGATCGAAGTCTGGCGGCGATCACCGCGCAGCGCGGCGTCGTACGCGAAGATCATCGAGACGCTGGAGGCGATGAGCACGGCGGTGAGGAGCGCGCCGAGGACCACGCTCAGGTCCGGCTCGCCCGGATGGTGCCAGGCGGTTGTCTCCCCTCGGAGGATGCCGTACGCGAGGAGCAGGCCGAAGAAGGAGAAAGCGTCGGAGACGAGGAAGATCCACATGGCGATCTTCCCCGCGCTGGCGGTGGCGAACTGCGGATCCTGCGGCCAGACGACCGCGCGCGGCTCGTGACCGTGAGCAGCCGCTGCCTGCATCTACCGTCCCATCGAGATGCCGAAGATGTGCTGCGAGGTGCTCTCCACCTGCAGCGTCTTGAGGAAGTGGACCAGATGCCATGCGTCCTCGGGCGGGACGGTGTCGGCGAACGAAGGCATCGGCGTTCCGTTCAGGCCGGTGAGGAACGTGCGGTACAGGTCCTTGTCGCTCGAGCCGCACTTGCGGTGCGGGCTGGAGGTGAAGTCGAACGGCGTGATGTGGAACCCCCAGTCGTCGAAGAGGGTCGGGACCGAGGATCCGTCCCCCTTGCCGGTCTGCCCGTGGCAGTTGAAGCAGGCCTGCGCATTCCAGATCTGTTGCCCCTTCTTGCGCGAAGCCGCCTCGTCGGCCGGCTCGCGCACGTACTGGATCGGCTCGCCCGGGCCCTCCTCCTTCCAGCGCGGCGAGAACGTCTTGATGTACTCGATCACGTCTCGCAGCTGCCGATCGCCCAGCACCTGCCAGGAAGGCATGTTCGTGTGGTAGAGGCCTTCGTTCAGCGTGCGCATCAGGTCGTCGTCGACCGGAAGCGTTCCGCTCGGCGTCGAACGGCACTTGAAGATCGCGCGGGTGAAGTCCCGCGGACGGGGGTCGAGCCACTGGGCGGAATAGCCGCGCCCGTCGCCCTGCTCGCCGTGGCAGGAGATGCAGTACCGCTCGTAGACGGCCTTGCCGCGGCCGGCGCGCGCGGCGTCCGGCGGACGAGGTGGAGTCGTAGCCTGTGCGAAGGCCAGCGCGGTCGGCAAGGAAGCGACGAGCAGGATCGACTTCCAGCGGTTCATGGAATCGTCTCCCTAGAGCGTGAAATCGAGCCCGAGCAGGCCCGTGTAGGTGACCGGAGAGGTGCCGTCGCCGGCGTCGAACCAGAACCGGCTGAACTCGAGGTGCAGCGCGGCCTCGGTACGGCTCGTCAGCTCGAAGGTGTGGCGGATGACCGCCGTCCCGGCCTTCACGTTGCCCGTCGCAGGGCCGGCGAGGGCGGGATCGATGCCCTGGCTGGGATGGATCAGCTCGTACCTTCCCACCAGGCTCAGGCGCGGAGTGATCGTCCAGACTCCCTCGAGGAAGCCGCCGATGAAGGTGGCATTGCTCACGCCGACCGGAGCCCCCGAGGCGCTCTTGAGCAGGGCCTGGTCATCCTGACCGCCCCAGACGACCGCGCTCAGCGTCAACGGATTCACCATGCTGAGGAGGTAGAGGTGGGCCTCGCCGCCGTACCGGAAGTGGTTCTTGTGGTTGGATCCGGTGCCCGGGACCGGTGCCGGACCGGTAATTGGGTCCGTGAGGGTCGAGGCCGACGTCGCGTGCCAGCCAACGCTGCCGAAAGCTCCCAGCTTCACCGCCGCCAGCAGGGGATTGTCCAGGTACTGCGTCCCCTGCACGTGACCCCAGAGCACGGGATTGCTGAGGGCGCTGTTGGAGAAGATCGGCGCGTCGTTTTCGTTGACCAGCGAGAACGAGTAGCGCACCCGGCTCAAGTCTGAATGACCGTACACCTCGATGCCGTTCTGGTTGCTGCCGGGCTCCCAGGTGACGGTGCTGTTCTGCGGGTGGAAATGATAGACGTTGTACCCCTGCGTCAGCGAGATGGTCCGGTGCTCGTCGATGGGCAGGTCGGGCGCGTGCTTGCCGACACGCAGATTGAGCCACGGCGTCCCGCCGATGTCGTGGATCCCGACGAAGGCCGACTCCAGATCGCTGTCGAGATTGCTCGGGGCCGTCTGGAATCCGGACTGCGTCAGCCCCGGCGTGTAGACGATGAGGAAGCTGAGGTTGCTCCCCAGCGTTCCGGCGGCAAAGACGTCGAGGCCGGTGAACCCGAACGTGCCCGTCTGCGTCGTCACCGGCCCCGTATCGGTGGGGACCTCGGTCTGCCGCGTCCACTGGTACCCCACGGTCGTGCGCATGGCGATGGGCCAGTACGATCCGTCCTGCTCGACCGGAGCATCGCGGTCGCGCTCCAGGCGGTATCCGCGATCGCGGAAGAGCTGCCCGAAGTCGTTCAGCCGCGGCCAGACTTCGTGACAGGAGGTACAGGCGAGGCCCGTCTTGCGCGCGAACGCGGGAACGGCAGGCGCAACCGGCGAGAACAGGCCCATGCCGAAGAAGGTCAAACAGAAGACGACCGTGCCCAAGAAAACGAGGAAGATCGTACGCCTCATCGCGTCCCCTCCCGGAGCCTGCGATCGATGCGCTGCGTTGCACCTCTGGAACAGCGCAGTTTCGAAATCGCGCCCCTACGGGTCTTGTAAGAAATTGCGACCTGCTTCAGGGCATCGCGGCGATCAGCGCGGCATCGCGAAGGATGCGCGCCACGTCATCCGGCTGGTCCGCGCGATACCGGCCGCGGATGCGCAGCCGTCCGTCGACGAGCAGCAGCGCCCGGGCCTCTGTGAACAAGGGCTTCGCCTCCGCTGGGACTCCCGCGAGAAGGATCCAGCGCTGTCCCGCGCGGTATCTGCGGCGAATCGCGTCGAGGTCGGCCGCGTCCGCGTCCTGCGAGAACGAGACCAGCCAGAGGGCATCGCCGAGATTGCGGGTACGGTGCTGGAGAGCGCGCATCGTCTCCGGAGCGATTTGCGCATCGCGGCACGACGAACAGAGCAGGTTGGCGATGAACGCTCGCCGCCGCAGATCCGCTTCCGTGAACGAGGCGCCTCGTTCCGCGATCAGCGCGAAACCGGGAAACGATCCCAGCACGGGCGGCGGCGCCGGCGGCCTTCCCTGCAGCAGGCCTCGCAGCAGCGGCGCGGCGAACAGCACCCCGACGACGGCGATCCAGAACCAGCCGCGTCCCGTGAGGCGGGCAGCGCGGGCTTGCAAAGCAGAGGGCACGCGGTTGAGTATCATCCGACCACGAGCGGGCATCTGCGACCTTCGGCGTATGCGGGCCCAGGATGTCCCGCCGATTCTGCACCGTGGCCGTGCGGGGGGGTCTCGGAGGAGACCGTTGCTCAGCCTTTCTGCGTATCCGGCGCACCAGTTCCACAATCTCAGGTCCGATCAGCTGCCAGGTGTAGAGGTCGTTCGCGGGTACCACAGCGGTCCCATCGCCAAGTGGCAGTTCGTGCCGATGGTGCGGATATCCGCTCTCATCTCGGGGACCGTGCGCATCTGGTCGCACGGACGCGCCGGCCTGGTCCGCGGGGGCGAAACCGTCGTCAACGCACCGGGCTCCGGTGCGCGCGTCGTCGAGCGCCTCAGCGGGACCAGCGAGACGTTGTCGGCGTACATCTCCCCGCACCTCTTCGACGCGGTCGCTGCGCCTGCCGGCGGCCCGTGCGCCGCGCAGCTCGAGGTGCACGTGGTCGCGCGGAAGGCCCTGCTCGGCGCCATGCAGCGGCTCGCGGAAGCGATCGGTCGCAATGCCGCGGCGGCGGAGCTGCGCAAACTGCTCGAGGCCCTGATCGAGATCGCCTGCAGCAGCGTGCACGATCCGGCGACGAGGACGTTGCCGGGCGGCCCCCTGCGGCCCGAGATCGCGCGCGCCCGGCAGATCATCCAGGAGAGATTCGCGCAGACAATCTCGCTCGGCGCCCTCGCGGACGACGTCGGCTTGAGCAAGTTCCACCTGCTCCGCCTCTTCCGCGAAGGGATCGGAGCGACTCCTCACGCCTACCAGCTCCAGCTGCGCATCTCCTGCGCGCGCGAGATGCTCGACCGGCGCGCTTCGGCGGCCGTGGTCGCCCTGGAGTGCGGGTTCGCCGACCAGGCGCACTTCACGCGGGCGTTCAAGCGCATCGTCGGGTACACGCCAGGCGCGTTCAAACGCTACGCATGGCGGGCGCCGCTCACGGAGATGCCGGCTTCGGGCTGACGCTTTCCGAAGGCGGTACGACGACACGTACGCGCGCCGGGGCGACGATGATCGCCGCGGCCGCCGTCAGACCCGCCGGCATCAGATACCCGAACGCGATCTGCCAGGGCTCCGTCCAGCCGATGTACGAAAGGCCCACCGAAGCCATGGCGGTTCCCCCCGCCAGCAGCAGCACCGCCTGGGCAGTCCGCTGCGTGCGGGGCTCGAGGAAGCCGAGCAGGAGCGCGGGGAACGTGGTGAGCAGACCGATCACGACTCCTCCCACCCTGAACAACCGCCCGGATTCGCCAGCCAGCGCAAGGCTACAGAGCGACCAGGCGATCGCGCCCAGCATCGCCGCCGGTACCTGCGCGCCATCCGTTTCCATCCGCTCTCGGTCTACTTGCAACGCCAGCTCCTTCCCCGGGGAACTTCCCGGCGAGAAGCGAGGGAGTCTGCAGCCGGACCATGAACACGGTGTGGGCGCCGCATGAGGAATTGTGAAGCGTCCCGCCGGACGCTGCGTGTTACGTTCAGGCTCGGAGGAGGACGAAGCTGCTGAAGATCTGCCCCATCTGCCGCAGGACCTGGTCGGGCGGGCGCGACTGCCCGCATTGTGGCGAAGGTCATCCGTTGATCGACGTCGCCGAGCCGCAGGGGCGCAAGACGTTCCTTCGTGACCGCGAGCTTGCGTCCGCGATCCGCGGCTATTACGGCGCGCGCACCGGGATGTTGATCGCGTTCTCGGGCATTCTCCTCGGCCTGGTTTCGGCGTTGTTCCTCTGGCGGAAAGCGATGCTCTCGCCGGGCGCGCATCAAGTCGTGCTGCTCGGCGCGGCGATCGTGTGCGCCGTGGCGCCCTTCCTGGTCGCGGTCGCGCTCGCCGATCGCGTCGTGCGGCGGTTCAGCAGCGGCTGCATCGGGCGGGCGCCCGGGCCTTCGGACATTCGCGTCGCCCGCGCGGACGGGTCCCGCAAGAAGCTGCTCGGATTCGGGCAGCGCGGGTAAGCAGATTTCATGACCTGTACAGTCGAAAAACATGGCCGCAAAGCGGCTAACCGGCGTCGAGCTCGTCGGAGAGCGCATGGAGGACTTCCTGCGCGGGCGGGATCTTGGTGGGATCCTTCCCGAGCACCCGCCGCACCGCCTGCTCCACGATGCCGGTCCGGACGATGTCCAGCTTCCGTCCCCTCGGCGTCAGGATGAAGAGCGCGCGCCGCGCGTCGCGCGGGTCGGCCCTTCGTTGCAGGAGGCCCCGCGCCTCGAGCCGTTTCAGGATGCCGGTCAACGTCGAGGGATGGACGTGCAGGATCTGCGCGACGCGGCCCGCCGCGATGCCGGGAAAGCGCCCGACGATCCGCATCACCAGGCGCTGCGGACCCGTCATGCCGAAGCTCGACTCCATCCGCTTCGACGCCGATTGCAGCGCGTGGTCCAGGGCCCAGAGCAGGCGCATGAAATCGAGCACGGCGCCGAGCGGCGGACCCTTCCCGTCGTCCATCTCCGTTGTTTCCGTGGAGTCGCGCATCGTTGGAGTCCCAACGATTCGCACGGTCCCGTCCGCGGCGCAACGTCACTTGATCAGCGCCGTCAGCTCCTTGAACTCCGGCGTGCCCGCAACGCCGAGGAGATCGAACAGCACCGTCTCCGTGCTGGTGAGCGTTGCGCCCGCTTTCTCGCAGAGGCGGAGGCCGACGTTGCGATTTTCCTCCGTCCGCGAGATCACCGCGTCCTGCGCGACGAATACCGAGAATCCGCCGCGCAGCAGGTCGCGCACGGTCTGGAAGACGCAAACATGCGCCTCCATCCCCAGCACGATCGCCTGCTTGCGACCGGTGCGCAAAATCTCGCGCGCGATCGGCTTCGAAGCTCCGCAGGAGAACTCCATCTTGGTCATCGCCTCCGCCGGGAGCAGGTCACGCAGCGTAGCGACGGTGGGGCCCAGTCCCTTGGGATACTGCTCGGTCGCAAGGATCGGGATGTCCATCCGCCTGGCCGCACGGATCAGCACGGCGGCGTTCTTCTCCAGAGCAGCGAGCGCCCCCGGAGGCATCGCACTCGCGAGCCGCTCCTGCACGTCGATCACCAGCAGCAGCGCGTCCGCGCGATTGAGCGCGAGCGCCCCGGCAGCATTCTCAGATGGCATAGCCTTGGGCCCCGCTCGCCGCCGGCGCGTCCGGATCGAGGATCACATTGACGCAGGCCACGGTGCCGGACGCGACCGCGCGTTCCAACGCCGGGCGAATCCGGCCGGGCTCGGTGACCTGCTCGCCGTGACCGCCGAGCGCCTCCACCACCTTGTCGTACCGGGTGGGGGCAAGCTGGGTCGCGGGACTCTTCTCCGGCCCGAAGAGCTGGACCTGCGGGAGCCGGATCTGTCCCCAGGCCGCGTCGTTCCCGACCACCACGACCATGGGGAGCCGGAAGCGCAGGGCGGTCTCGAAGTCCATTCCGTTGAACCCGAACGAGCCGTCACCCTGGATCACGAAGACCGGCCGGTCCGGATGGAGGAGCTTCGAGGCGATGGCGAACGGCGCTCCCACCCCGAGGCAGCCGAGGGGGCCGGGATCGAGCCAGCGTCCGGGCTTGCGCAGCGCGATCACCTTGGCGGCGATGGCGACCCAGTTTCCGCCGTCGGCGACGAACATGCTGTCGCCGGCGGACCGGGCCACCGCGTCGAGCTCCCTTGCCAGGCGGAAATGGTGGATCGGCACCTGATCGGAGCGCTCGAACGCCGCCTGGCGCTCCGCCTTCTCCTGCTCGCGCTCGCGAAGCCCTCGCAGCCAGGACCCGGTTCGCCCCCGCCTGGAGGTGGCCGCGGTGAGCTGGTCGAGGACGCTGCGGGAATCGCCGACGATGCCGATGTCGACCGCGCGGTTGCGGCCGATCTCCGAAGCATCGCTGTCGATCTGGACGAGCTTCGCCGCTTCCGCGATCCCGGCTCCGTACCCGAGACGGAAGTCGAGCGGAGTGCCGGCGATCACCACCACGTCCGCTTCCGCGAGCGCGTCCTTGCGCGTGTGGGAGAAGAAATGCGGGTGATCAGCCGGCAGGGAGCCACGGCCTGCGCCGTTCAGATACACGGGCACGCCGAGCCGCTCGGCAAACGCAGCCAGCTGCATCGCGGCGTCGTCCCAGTGGATCGAGCTGCCGGCGATCAGCACCGGCCTGGAGGCAGAACCGAGCAGCCGCGCGGCGCGCTCCACGTATGCCGGGTCCCCGGGTTGACGCGCGCGCGTGCGATACGAAACGGGAAGCGGATACTCGCTCTCGTCCACTCCGTTGGAGAGCACGTCCCAGGGCACTTCCAGGAATACCGGGCCCGGCCTGCCGGTGAGCATGGTCCGGAACGCCTTCGCCAGATAGGTCGGCACCCGGTCGGGCGAAGGGATCCGATCGGACCACTTGGTGATGCGCGTGAACAGATCGACCTGCTCCATCTCCTGCAGCGAACCCTTGCCCGCGTTGAAGCTCGGAGCCGCGCCACCGAGCAGGAGCACCGGGCTGTTCGCGGCGTAAGCGTTCGCGATTCCGGTCAGCGCATCGGTGACGCCCGGCCCCGCCGTGACCGCGCAGACTCCGATCCCGCGGGTCAGACGGGCGGTCGCGTCCGCGGCGTGCGCAGCGGCTTGCTCGTGGCGGGTGTCGACGATCCCGATGCCTTCCTCGACGCAGGCAGCGTAGATCGGGGCGATGTGCAGGCCGGAGAGCGTGAAGAGATGGCGCACGCCTTCGGCCTTGAGCATGCGCACGAGGAGCTGTGCGCCGGTAGCGGTTCCCATGCAGACCTCGTCAATTGGCGTCGAGCTTGCCGACCGCGATCGCGCTGGAGATGCGTCCGGAACTCGATTGCACGCTCGATTTGTATGCCGGCTGCGGAGCCGCGCCATCGAATATGGTTCCACTGCCGCCGGCAGAGACGAGCCCGAGCGTGAAATGCGCCAGCTCGTCTCCGGAATTCAACGTCACGTCCTGGGCAGGGGCAGTCCCCGTGCCCTCCAGGGCGATACCGATCACCAGGACATCCTGCAACGGACCTCTCCCCATCGTCGCCTTGGAAACCCCGCCGGCCAGTGCGGGCCCCGCGGCGAATCCATCGAAGGTCACCTTCGTCGAATCGAGCGGAAGATTGAGGGCCACCCCGCGAAGTTGCACGGTCGCGGTGGCCTTGATCCTCAGGGTCACCGGGGCGCACGGGCTGCAGTCCGCAACGAGCTGCAGCGCTCCAGAGGCGGGGTTGGAGTACGTCAGCGCGCTAGCCGGGTGCGGATCGACGGTGACCGTAAGCGGAGGGGTCGTCACCGTGCCGCCGGGGCCCACCGCCTGCAGCGTATACGCAGTCGTAGCGGCGGGCCGGACGACGAGCGAACGGCGCGGCCCGACGTTGAAGGTCGTCGTTCCGTCGCTGACGCTGTAGTTGACGGCGTCTCCACTCCAGCTGAGCCTGGTCGAGGCGCCTTGCGTGATCGCGGGCGGGGTCGCGACGAAGTTGCTGACCGAGGGCGGCCGCGCCACGCGCGCCGTGATCTTCGCCGTCAGGGACGGCGGCGATTTGTCGGTCTTGTTGTAGGCGGTGAGCGTGTACACGGTCGTAGCGGCCGGGTGGACAATCATGGAACCACTGGTCGCCACCTCGAGGACCTGCCCGGAGGCGGGATCGGTGATCGTTGCGCGCCCGGCGCTGGTCGTGGTCCAGGTAAGCGTCACATCGTTCCCGGGCGCGACCTGTCCAGGCGTCGCGTCCACGGCAGTGATGGCAAACGCGGGTCGCACGGTGATGCGAATGTCATTGGACACATAGATCCCGTCCACGTTGTACACGCTCAGCGTGTACAACGCCGATTCGGGCGGCACTACGGTGACAGGGCTGGTCACGACCGGGCCTGGAACCGGGTCGATGCGGATGCCATCCGACGCCGCGCCGGTGACGGAAAAGGAGAATTGCACGGGCGCGCCTGCCTCCGGGTTCGGCTCGTCGACGGTGAAGCTCAAGATCACCGGCGGGTCGTTGCCGAAGCACCCGGCGCTGAGCAGGGCCACGAGAACGGCCAGGATACGCAGCTGGTCCTTCATGGCGGCCCGCCAAACTTGGCCAGCAAAGCAGCGAGATCCGAGTCATCGATGCCGTTGCTGGTCCCGATGAAGTCCGCCTGCCAGCGGTAGACAGGGCTCGTTTGCGTCGAATGCCAGCCGTCGGCGAGATCGATCAGGTCTTCGCCGTCGATCCGGCTGTCGAAGTTGGTGTCGCCGATTCCGCGGACGTACTCGGCCGAGCCGGCAGCGGCAGTGTTGATCTGCCAGAACCCGCGGCCATACGTGGCCGCCGTCAGTTGCTGGCCTCCCGGAGAGAGGCACAGATCCCGCACCTCGACGAGGGGCAGCGTGCCGGCGCCCAGTCGCGACCAGGTCTGCCCGGAATCCGTCGATCGATAGAGTCCGACCTCCGTGCCCGCGTAGAGGGTCGTCGCGACGTTGAGGTCCACTTTGATCACGTCAGCCCCGACGTCGGGCAAGCCTCCCAGCTCCACCTTCTGCTGGCCGATCGACTCCCAGGTCGCGCCGGCATCGCGCGTCCGGAAGACGTGTCCGAAGTCCGACGGGTACGGAGAGAAATGGTTCTGGGCATCGATCAAGGCCGGCGCGAGGCTCGTGATGTAATAGCTCCGGCCGGAGGTGTCCCCAGCGTCGAACTCGATGCTGGAAAGCAGGTACGCGCCGAACGCAGATCCCGCTGGCCGCGGCTGCAAGCTGACCAGCCAGTTCAATCCAGCGTCGCTCGTCATGTAGGCGTACCTGTTGGATACCACTCCCCAGACGCCTGACGCCTTCGGGTGCGAGGCGATGTTGCGCAGCCCGATCAAGCTGCCGTCGACGGTGACGAAGCCCGTCGTGTTCCGGCCCGAGTCCTGCCAATGCAGCGTGCCGGATACGTTCCTCCAGCGAAACTCACTGGTCTGCCACCGGTAGACTCCTGCCGGCGTCCCGCTGAACGTCAGGAACGCGTCTGCCGCCTGGCTCTCCGGGACGACATGGACGAAGAACGGAAGCGGGGCGAGGCCGTCGGTGAAGCGCGAGAAGTTCTGCCCGCCGTCCGGACTCTTGTAGATGCCGCCGGGGACCGAGGCGATGAAGACGTCCGGGACCTGGACTTGAAGACTGGAATCGAGGTGTGTCTTCGCGCTCATGGCGAGGCCGATGCCGTCCCCGCCCAGTACCTGGTTGAACGTCGTCGTTTCGCCGAACCGGACGCGGGTGCCGTTGTCCTGCATCCCCCCGGCAACGAAACCCTGCGCGCTCGTGTTCGCCCAGGCCTCGGGAGCGCAAGCGACGGTGTAGACGAGATGCGTGACCAGGCCTTCGTTGCGCGCGCTCGTGAAGGTGAGGTCGCGCGCGGGCACGGAGAGCGCGTTGTCGGAGACGAAGATTCCGCCGTCGGATCCGGCATAGAAGGTTCCGTCGGCGCCGATGGCAAACGCGTGGATGTCGGCGTGCACGTAGGGCCGGTCGATCTGGTTGTTCTCCGGATTGTTCGGCAACCAGTCGGAGAGCACGGACCACTTTCGTCCGGCGTCCATCGAGCGGACCATCGCCAGCTGGCCACCCGCGAATACCGTATCCGGATTCGCGGGATCGACCACCAAGGCTTGGTTGTACCAGGCCTGAACGGCGAGAACGTCGAGCGAGGGCTGATCCGGATTGGGATTTTCCGGACTACGAGAGCCGTTGACCCGCAGCGACTGGAAGCTCAATCCGGCGTCGTCGCTGCGGAACAGATCGAGCTGCGCAAGTCCGTTGGTCGTCGCCGCCAGCAGGAAGATGCGGCTGGTGGCGGGTTCGGCCAGCGTGCTCTGCGCGGTTGCGAGCGTCGCGCGCCCGGCGCGCTGGGCAGTGTTCTCACCCCCGGGCAGCGCGCCGGTGGCGTACGTCCAGGTCAAACCATCGTCGGTCGATCGCCAGAGCGCGAGCGTCCCATCGCCAGCGGGCGTCGGCGGCGCGGTGACGTCCCCGGTCTGCCCGGCGGCGAGCCAGACGTCGTCGCCCGCGTACGCCAGGCTCCACATGTAGAAGTAGCGCTGGACATCGGACGCCATCGGCACGTGGCTCCAGGTGACGCCGGCGTCTGTGCTGCGGAAGAGGCCCGCGTCGGTGGTCGCGAGCACCACCGCGCTGTTCCGCGGGTCGACCTTGATGTCCGTCACGCTCCCCGCGGTCAATTCCTGGGTGCCGTTCCCCACCGCGTAGCTGGCATGGAGCACGGCCGGCGCCGACCAGGTCCCGCCCCCGTCGGTGCTGCGCGTGATACCGGGCTGCTTCACGTCGAAGGGATCGCCGAAGCCGAGGAACAGGATGTCAGGGTTCGAAGGATCCATCGCCAGGGTCCCGACGGCGGTGCTGCCGATCGCGTCGGTGAGGGGTTCCCAGAGCACCGTCGATGATCTCGCAGTGTAGGTCTTCCAGACGCCGCCGCCCGCCGTGGCGAGGTAGAGCACGTCGGGATCCATGGGGTGCGCGAGGATCTGTCGCACGCGCCCGGAGTCGATCTCGTTGTACTTGGCGCCGTTGAATGCGAAGTCGGCCTTGCTCGGGCCGATGTTGATGAAGCTGCCGCTCGAGCCAACGAGCGCCTTGGTCATGCGCGCGGCTCGGCTCTCGCCTACCGCGTAACGGTCGCGTTCTCGCCGGGCTGCCTCGAGGATGCGTGCACGCCCGGCACCGTCATCTCCGCACCATTCGCGCGTGGCCCGCAGGCGCGCGGCCGGATCGTCGCCCTGGACTTCGGCGGCCAGTGCAGCAGCTCTGGTGAGGAGCGCCGCCACGAGCAGGACGGGTGTACCGCGCACGCGTTCCCTCCGGGCATCAGGAACGGTAGCACCGCGCCCCACCGCACCCAAGCTGATCCGGAGGGCGGCGTCCGGACTTGGTCAGGCGGTTGGACGGCGGAACCGCGAAAGGTGGGAAGGGAGTGCGGCGAGGGGCGGAAATTCCTTCTGTGGGTGCAGTTTCTGCGCGCGCGCCAACAGGACCTCCTCGGACTCCACGTTGTTCAGGTCCGGGATGCAACAGTCCACCGGGCACACCGCGGCGCAGGCCTCCTCGTCATGGAAACCCACGCATTCGGTGCAGAGAGCCGGATCGATGACGTAGATGTCCTCGCCCTGCGCGATGGCCTCGTTGGGACACTCCGGCTCGCAGGCTCCGCAATTGATGCATTCCTCGGTGATGATGGTCGCCACTCGGTCTCCGTGTCGCAGGGGATATGTAGCACGCGGGCAGGCCGTGTGCCGAAGCGAGAGATCCGCTTGTACGCGCGGCGGCTATCCGACCCAGACCGTCTTGGTGTTGGTGAACTCGCGGATGCCCTCTTTCGAAAGCTCGCGGCCATAGCCCGACGCCTTGATGCCGCCGAAGGGCAGCCGCGGATCGCTCTTCACCATGCCATTGATGAAGACCTGGCCCGCCTCCAACTCGTCGACGAGGCGGTCGATCTCCTTCGGATCCTGCGTGAACGCCGCGGACCCGAGGCCGAACTGCGTGTCGTTCGCAAGCGCGATGGCCTCGTCGAGGTCCCGGGCGCGGACCACCGCCGCGACCGGGCCGAAGACCTCTTCTTTCCAAACTTTCGTGCCTCTGGCCTCGAGCACCACGGTGGGCTCGAAGAAGAAGCCGGGACGGTCGACGCGGCGGCCTCCGCAGGCGAGATTCGCTCCTTGTTCGCGGGCGCCGCGCACCTGCTTCTCGACGTCCTCGAGGACTTGTTTCGAGGCGAGCGGACCGATGTCCGTCGCGTCGTCCTGCGGGTCGCCGATCTTGAGAGCGCGCATGCCCTGGACGAATCGCTTCTCGAACTCGGGGGCGATCTTCTCGTGCACGATGAACCGCTTGGCCGCGATGCAGCTCTGCCCGGCGTTCTGCACGCGCGCCGTCACGGCGACCTGCGCTGCCTTGTCGAGATCCGCGCTGGGGAGAACGACGAACGGATCGCTGCCGCCCAGTTCGAGGACCGTCTTCTTCAGTTGCGCGCCCGCGGCCGTCGCGATGCTGCGCCCCGCCCCGTCGCTGCCGGTCAGCGTCGCCGCGGCGACACGCGGGTCTTCGACGATCTTCTTCACCTTCTCGCTGCCGACCAACAGCGTCTGGAAACAGCCTTCCGGAAAGCCGGCCTCGCGGAAGATCTCCTCGATCGCCAGGGCGCATTGCGGGACGTTGCTGGCGTGTTTGAGCAGGCCGACGTTGCCGGCCATCAGCGCGGGGGCGGCGAATCGGAAGACCTGCCAGAACGGGAAGTTCCAGGGCATCACCGCCAACACCGGACCGAGCGGCTGGAAGCGCTTCTCGGAGCGGCGCGCGTCGGTCTGGACGGCTTCCGGAGCGAGGTGGCGCTCGGCGTTCTCCGCATAATAGCGGCAGCCGCTCGCGCATTTTTCGATCTCCGCGAGCGCTGCCTTGCGCAGCTTGCCCATCTCCAGCGTCATCAGGCGCCCGAGAGCATCCTTGCGCTGCTCGAGGATCGCCGCCGCGCGCGACATGCGCTGTGCACGTTCGGCGAAGCTCGTACGCCGCCACTGCTTCGCGGCAGACGCAGCTTTCTCCAGCTTCTGCTCGATGACGGCGTCGGAATCGGGCGGGAACGTCTTGAGGGTCTCTCCGGTGGCGGGATTGGTGCTGGCGATGGTCATGGCCCTTCGAGACTAGCGACTTGCCTCGCGATTCGCACCACCTCCGGAAACGAGTGTGCGACCCAGGTCGGGGCGGCGGAGCGGAGCACCGCTTCCGGCTGTGCGCCGTAGGTGACGGCGATCGAGCGGGTGCCCGCCCTCTGCGCCATCTCCAGATCGTGAGTGGAGTCGCCGACGATGATTGCGTCCGCCGCGCCGACGCCGAGTCTGTCCAGCGCCAGCAGGGCGATATCCGGCGCCGGCTTGGGATTCGGCACGCTGGTGTACCCGAGGACGACGTCGAAGAAGTGTCGCAGGCCCGCCGCGGCGACCGTGGAGTCGGCCCCGTCCTGCGCCTTGCCGGTGACGACGGCCAGACGGAAGTCCGCCCTTTTCAATTCCTCGAGGCCTTTGCGCACGCCGGGATAGAGCAGCGCCGGGATCCGCGGCGTGACGTGCGTGCGCCAGAGCACCCGGTAGATCTCGACCGCCTCGGCCGCGCCGGCGGGACCGGTCCCGATCAACCGGGCCAGCGCGATGGGGAGCGGCAGCCCGATGGTGTCCTTGATCGCCTGGGGGTCCGCGGATGGAAGGCCCAGTGCGGCGAGGGTGCTTTGGGCTACGTCGACGATTGCCTGCGGGGTATCGACCAGGGTGCCGTCGAGGTCGAGGAGCAGGGCACGCAGCACCGGCGCGCTCTCGCATGCCGGACGCGCGCGGTCAACGCACTTTTCAGATCGGTCGGGCTGCGTGTACGTTGGCACAGTCGCATGCTCGACCACGCGACGGGCGCACTCTTCGGCCTGGTTCTCTTTGTATCTCCGACGCTCCTGGCGGCGGCCCCGGTCGCACGGCCAGAAAACGTCGAATATCGCTCTATCTTGCGCCGGACCTGCAGTTCGGCGCGTTTTCCCAGGAGCTTTCCCTGAGCGTCGGTCGTGCGGCGGTGAAGACATTTGACGTCGTGCCCGGCGACCTGCACAGCCACGGCGGTGGATGGACGGCAGCGGGTCTCCGCCTGATCGGCGTCACGCACTCATGGTCGCCAGCCGCACTGCACGCGCTCTTGTTCCTTTCCTTCGGCGTCTGGAGCTGGGAGTGGTGGCCGTTCGGGTCGGAGCTGGCTGTGGGCGGCGGAGGAAATGCTCAACGGGGTTACGGTCTGCTCCAGCTCTCGTACATCGCAGGGATCACGAGCCGTTTCGAGCTGGTCGCGACCGCTCAATGGCTCGTAGGTGAGAACGTCGCGGCGCCGGAGGGGTTTTCGCGCGGAATCTTCGGCGTCCGGTACGGATTCGATCTCGTGGAACCGCGACGCGAGCGCGTGATTCGCGTCCCCGAAACACGCGATCAATGAAAGTCGTGCGAGCGGATGGCGTACTCGACGGCTTCGTGCAGGCCCCAGAAGCGGTCGCCCTTCACGCTGGTCACGCCGTCGTACTTCTCCAGGCGCCCCTCTACGACGAGCAGTGAACTGGCCAGGATGGGACGGCGATTCTTCTCGAACGTCGGGGGATCGACGACGATGTTGGAGATGCCGGTCTCGTCCTCGAGGGAGAGGAAGACGAAGCCCTTCGCGGTGCCGGGGCGTTGGCGGACGATGCAGAGGCCGGCGGCGCGCACGCGGCGGCTGCGGCGGAGGGTGGGAAGCTCTGCCGCGGAATGGACGCCCATGGCGCGCAGGCGCTCGCGCTCCAGTGCCACCGGATGCGGCCCGACCGTCATCCCGGTGCCGCGCAGATCTGCCGCGATGCGGGCGCGCAAGTCCATCTCGGGCAGTGGGCTGCGGGCCCGGCCGGCCGGCGGTTGAAATCGTGCCGGATCGGGTTTTTGTGTCGAGCACTCAACTTGTCCCGGGACAAGTTGGACGGACCGAGC
>Ga0137416_10000241_pt1 | contig 24162 bp, 24 predicted proteins | sample CZODoug3_1_1_16f_FD_108282 | JGI IMG/M metagenome (GOLD analysis project Ga0137416, IMG submission 108282) | Vadose zone soil fungal communities from Angelo Coast Range Reserve, California, USA - CZODoug3_1_1_16fungal (Illumina Assembly) | ecosystem: Environmental > Terrestrial > Soil > Vadose...
AGGTCCAGTTCGTCGCGTTTGGCGACGACGAACAGACATGGCACTTCGCCAAGCGTGGCGTGCCTGATGCCGACCACCGCGCAATCCGTCACGTGCGGATGCCGGATGACGACTTCCTCGATCTCGGCCGGCGCGATGTTCTGGCCGCCGCGGATAATGAGTTCCTTGATGCGTCCAGTGATCGTCAGGTAGCCGGACGGGTCCGACTTCGCAAGGTCGCCGGTGTGGTACCAGCCCTTGCGCAGCGCCGCCGCGGTCTCCTCGGGCTTGTTGTGATAACCCTTCATCAGGTTCGGCCCGCGCACGATCAGTTCTCCCTCTTCGCCGAAGGCAACGTCCTCCTGCGAGGACGGGTCAACGATGCGCACGGCGAGACCCGGCACCGGCAATCCGCACGAACCGATCGGCCGCTCGCCGCGGAGCCAGTTCATGGTGACCATCGTGGCGGTCTCGGTGATGCCGTAGCCGTCGAGCAGCGGCGTCCTGAAGCGCTCCTCGAACGCCCGGTTCAACGTTGCGGGCATGATCGCGCCGGCGGAGATGCATACCCGCGGTTGCAAGGCATTGAAGAATTGTGACGTTCATTGGAGGGTCTTCCGAACTAGGTGAACCGACTTCGAGCGGCGGATCGTCAGTGAAGGCTCTCAACGACTAGCGCGATGCCCTGTCCTCCGCCGATGCACATGGTAACTACGCCGTAGCGTCCCTTCGTCCGTCGCAGTTCGTACAAGGCTTTGATCGTCAAAATGGTCCCGGTCGCTCCCAGAGGATGGCCCAGAGCTATTGCGCCACCGTTCGGATTGACTCTCTCGGGCGGAAGTTTCAATCCGTCCATCACCGCAAGAGCCTGCGCTGCGAAAGCTTCATTTGATTCGATGACATCGATGTCGTCGAGCTTAAGGCCGGCGCGCTCGAGCGCGATGGGTACGGCTTAGGACCGACGCCCATGATCTCTGGCGGAACCCCCGCGATCCCCCACGAGACCAGCCGCCCCATTGGGATAAGATTTCGCTTCGACACCTCGATCTCGCTCGCCAGCAAAACCGCCGCTGCGCCGTCGTTGATGCCGGAGGCATTACCCGCGGTGACCGTGCCTCCTTTCCGGAACACTGGGCTAAGTCGGGCAAGGTCCTGCAGTTTGGTCTCGGGGCGAGGATACTCATCGGTATCGAAGACAACCAGTCCCTTGCGGGTCTGCAGTTCGATCGGGACGATCTGCTCGCTAAACCGCTTCTCCGCCACAGCGGTCGCCGTCCGCGTCTGGCTTCTCAACGCGAACTCGTCCTGGCGCTCGCGCGTAATTTGATGCAGTTCGGCAACGTTTTCCGCAGTGCATCCCATTGCGCCGTGGCCGAACGGATCGGCGAGTGTATTGGTGAGCCAGTCGTAGACGACCCCATCGCCCATCCGCTGGCCATAACGCATGCCAGAGATCGAATGAGGTGCTCGACTCATCGCCTCGGCGCCGCCCGCGATCGCAAGCTTGGAGTCGCCGAGCTTGATCATCTGAGCGGCGCTGATGATTGCTTGCGCGCCCGAACCACAAAGACGATTGACGGTCAGGCCCTGCGATTCGATTGACATGCCTGCTTCGATGGCCACCGTACGACCGAGAAAGAGGTCCGCGGCCTCCGTAGGGATGACCGTTCCGAACACGGAATGATCTACTTCCCCGGCTTCAAGACCCGCACGACGGATCGCCTCTTTTGCCGCAATCGCACCCAGAGCTGTCGGCGATTTGTCCTTGAGGCTCCCGCCGAATGCGCCGATTGCCGTACGCGCAGCGCTGACAATGAAAATCTCGGTAGACATATCTTGTTCCTCCTGAGGACTACACGGACGCCGGAAGGATGACCTCAGCCGACGGCGGGTCCTGATAGAGCTGATCGACGAGCGCCGCCCGTCCAGACAGGATCGCCCGTTGGTTCAGATATCCCTTGTCGGTGATCTCTCCGCGCTCGACCGACGGCACATCGGATAGGAGAATGGCGCGTGCCACACGCATCGAGGAGCGCGCCTGCGCCAGTTCGGCCAAGCCGGCCGCAACCTGGGCCCGCACCGCCCTATGCTTGATCAACTCTCCCGGAGAGCCTTCCGGCATGCCGGCAACGTTGCGACACCCAGCAAGACTGGGGAATATAAGCAATCCAACCTCGTCTCGATCCTGCCCCGTCACGACGGCGTCTTGAACGATCGGAGCTGCGGCTGCTATGGCGGACACCCGCACCTTACTGACGTCAACCCAAGTGCCGGTCGTCAGTTTGAAATTTTCCGCGACGCGCCCATCAAAAAGAATACCTTGAGCTGGATCCGCAGCATCAAGTAGCCGACCGGCATCGCCGATCCGGTAGAACCCTTCTTCGTCGAAAGCGGCTACGGTTGCGGCCTCGTTGCGCCAATAGCCCGGAGTTACCATTGGTCCACGCACCCGCAATTCGGACATGCCATCACTTGCCACCAACTTGATCGCCGCCCCGGGAATGGGCACGCCTAGATTGGTGCAGTGCGTGTTAGCTTCCGGCGTGATGGAAACCATCGGAGTCGTTTCAGTCGATCCCCAACCGATGAAAACCTTGAAGTCCGGTCGACCGTGGTCGCGCGCAAGATCATGCAACGCGTCCCAAGTAGGTCGCGGCAGTGCGGCTCCAGCGGAGAAGACGGCACGAAGACGACAAAAGAATCGCTCCGACAGCTCGTCGTCTGCCTGCATGGCGCGCACGAGTTCGCCGAGGCAGCTGGGTACCGAAAGATGAATCGTTGGAGGGCGACGTTTGATGTTTTCAACGGTCTGTTGGAATTGACCGGGAAGCGGTCTACCGCCGTCGATGGTCAACGTGCCGGCATTCCTAAGAACGCAGTTGAAGACGAGATTCCCGCCGAATACGTGGTTCCACGGCAGCCAATCCACGATGTCGGGTGGTGTATCAGTCAGGAACTTCCATACTTCTCGAATGGCCTCCTGATTTGAGCACATCATTCCGTGAGTTATGATGACGCCCTTTGGCGCGCCGGTTGATCCGGACGTAAACAAAACCTTGGCAACTGTATTCGATGCAAGGTTAGGGAGCGAGACTGAAGATTCTTGTCCCTCCACGAACAGCTGATCGAGTGCCGGAGCGTCACTCAAGGCACCGCTGGCCACCATGATCGGAAGACCGAACTCGCGCGCCAAGTTAAGTCCACGCGCGCACACCTCAGCATCCTGCGAGAATACTAGGCCTGGCGTAAGTAGATCGAGAATGGTGGAGAGGCGTGTCGTATCTTCAAGCTGAGAGTAAGCAACGGATATCGGCGCCACCGGTATGCCGGCGATCATTGCGCCGAGGCTGATCAGTGCGTGCTCAATTGAATTTTGGGAGAGGATAGCCACCGGCCGCTCTCGACTGAGCCCACGCGCGATCAGCGCTCGCCCTACGAAAGACGCCTTTTTCAGCGCGTCCTGATAGGTAAGAGCCCTCCACTCTCCCCGCGTGAACTCTTCCAGAAAGTGCCGCGTCGGAGCCTGGTCCGCGGCCGACGACAGCATTTCTCGCAGGTTGAGATAGCCCGCCTTCGCGGCGACCGGCCCATTTAACACTAGAGCTGCCCGGTTCGGCGCGAGCATCGGCTTCCTCCGTTCGTGCCTTTCCGGCATTATCCAATTAGGTAACGCTATAGACTATTTTGGTAACACCGTAACCTAATTTGCGCAAGCCCCCCGCCGAGGCTGGCGCGGACTGCCGTCCATCTCTACAAGAGGAGGAGTTTAATTAGGGAAGCACATGTGACCAGACGTCAGACAAAGCAGGGTCCTAAAGTGGCCCTCAAAGCCGAACGCGTCCCCCTTCATGTTCAGGCATCCGACGACCGAAGTATTTTCGCAACGTCCAATTCAATAGACATGTCCTACCTCAAGGGAACGATCGGATACTCGATACGGCGTGCGCAAATGTCGGTGTTCGACGACATATTTTGTTCGTTTGGCGAATATCGCGTGACGACGACCGCGTTTTCGGTGCTCGCTGTTGCCGCCGATAATCCCGGCATCAACCAAGTGGATTTGGCTTCAGCTTTGGGCGTTGTCCGACAGAGGATGGTGCCAATCATCGACGAGTTGGAACGGAGAGGCTTGGCAAGCAGGATAGTTGATGGCCGCGACGGACGCGCGCGCTGTATCCATCTTACAAAGCCTGGGAACGAGCTGCTTCAGCTCCTGAAGGCAAGATTTGCCGAGCATCAACAACGGATGCTGATGCGGCTTGGCATGAATTCGTCTACTCGAATTCTTTCAGACCTTTGGAAGTTGGCGGATGGCTAGTCCTGTCGTCAGGAATCCTGGGAATGTGTAGATCATCGGGCGTCTCCGGGGACTCCTGAAACAGACGTTTCGTACGCGGAAACGTCGTGCAGCAGCCATCATTAACGGCACACGATATCCCTCTACATTATCAGTTATCCACGCATCGAGGGTTTGCTCGTTCAGACGATGAGCTTCACCGGAGATTTCAACCTCAAATAACGCTTTTCTTCCTACTGCGCAAAACCATCGGGCCACACAGCTTCAAAGCATTGCGTGTCGCCAGGGAGCCCTCGCCGCTTGCCATTCTCAGTGCTTACTGCGGCCCGCAACGATGCGAGAGGAGATTGGCGTTTTCATATCCATAAAAATGCGACACGTAGAGGATCTCGGATTGGCATGCGCGAACCTCGCCAGTAGTCTCCCAGACTCAGGGAGGCCAAGATGAACAAAACACTTTTATTCTCGCCACTACGTCTTCGAGACGTGGAGCTAAAGAACCGGATCGTCGTTCCGCCTATGCTTCAATATTCTGGGGAGCGTGGCTTTCCGACGCCTTGGCACTTGACCAACGTGGGCAAGTTCGCTGCAGGCGGAGCCGGACTGGTAATTATGGAATCCACTAAGGTTGAACGTCGTGGCTGTGGTACCGTAGGAGACCTTGGCATCTGGGATGACAAATTCATCGGCCCTCTCCAAGCCATGGCGGACGTCATCAAATCGAATGGAGCAATTGCCGCCATTCAACTTGGGCACACGGGCCGGAAAGGCAAGGCCATGCGGCCTTGGGAAGGCGACGGCGCACTCTCCGTCGAGGAACTGGCCCAGGTCGAAGATGCCGATGATTGGGACATTGTCGGTCCTAGCCCGCTCTCATTTGGTAAGGGCTACGTTGCTCCTCGAGCGTTGGAACGCAGCGAAATCCCTGATGCCATCGACGCATGGGGACGGGCTGCAGCTCGGGCCGACAAGGCAGGTTTTGATGTCGTGGAGATTCACGCGGCTCATGGCTACCTGATACATTCTTTCCTGTCCCCCGAGGCAAATCAGCGAACCGACGAATACGGTGGAAGCGAAGCAAACAGAATGAGATTTGCGATCGAGGTCGTAGAGTCTATCCGTAGCCATTGGCCGGACTCGAAGCCATTGTTCGTCCGTCTGTCGATCGAAGACGAAGCCGGTTGGGGGCCGGCCGAGAACGCGCGGCTGGTCCGCATTCTAAAGGGCAAGGGCGTCGACGTTGTCGATTGCAGCACGGGCGGCCTGAACAGCAAAGTACCGAACTTCTTTCGGCTTAACGAGTATGGATACCAAGTGCAATTCGCCGAATACATCCGGCGCGAGGCTGACATCATGACGATGGCGGTGGGCCTCATCATCCACGGCGACCAGGCAGAAGCCATTCTTCAGGAAAAGCGAGCTGACCTAATCGCGGTTGGTCGCGAGTTCATACACAATCCAAACTGGGCTATGGATGCGGCGCAAAAACTCGGCGCTGATCCCACTTTCAGCGCCGTTCCGCCACAGATGGGGTACTGGCTTGAGAAGCGGGCGCGACGCGGGTTTGGGGGTAATCCGTCGACCTGGCAGAAAGGGATTGCGACAGAGAAATAGTGCGATGCAGCACACTTTGGTGCGAAAACCTGCGTATTCATTCGCGCGACGCAATCTGTCGACCCGCGCTCACAATCAGTCCTGCCCTGCTGACTCCCTGACACCGACGCATCGTTCCGTCGTCGTTTGGTGCGGGCCAAAGCTTATCTCACCGGACACGATCTTCTTTCTCTTAAGTGACGTAGAGACCTTGCCGCGAAGAGTTTCCGCTTCCAACCAACGCTATTACAACGTCGTTAGCTGTGTCACGGTGACCACATATCGGGGCGTCAATGTCGATAGCGGCCTCGATCCAACTGCCACCTTTCAGCCTTCCAAGAAAGGTTGCTCGCAAACTAACCTCAAAATCCGTAGAGACGTACAGGGTTATCGACGAGAATCTTTTGGCGAACACCAACATCGGGTACGCAGCGTTTGAATAGATCCTCCAACACCATTTCCTTCGGGATCGATCCGCTTGCATGCCCAACATGCGGCCAGTCGGTGCCCCACACCAACCGGTCGGGGTTGGCAGCAACAAGTGCTCGCATGAACTCTTCGGTGTCGGCATACGGGCTACCAATGCGCGTGTTCCGATCCGCGCCAGATAATTTACACCAGTACCGACTGCTCTTCAGTCGTTCGCAGAACCACTTAAATCCTTTGTACTCGACCGTCCTGTCCGCCGTCGTCCGGCCCTGATGGTCGATCACGAAGTCCAGAGGAAGCTTCTCGAGATCAGGCGCAAGGTCTTGCAAATCCCCCGTTTCGATCCAAAGCTGCGTGTGCCAGCCCCGCTCGGCGATCCGAGGCGCAAGCGTCCTTAGGTCGTCTAAGTTCATCCCTCCTGAGGCGACGGGGTGACCGTCCTGGCGCAACAGATTGATCCGCACCCCTTTGAAGCCGGCGTCCGTCAATTCGTCGAGACGCTTATCGGTCACATCCGGTGTGAGGATCGCGACAGCTCGCAGCTTATCGGGAAAACGCTTCAACGCATCAAGCGTAACTTCGTTGTTCAACCCCGCATTGTTCGCATGGACAATGACACCACGGGATATGCCTATGGAGTTCCAGACGTCAAATAGCAATTCGATAGGAAACTCCCGTGTCGGCGCGAAATGACCTTCAGCCTCCGCAGGAAAGCGATCGAAGGGCCCGTAGACGTGAACATGACAGTCGCAGCTACCCGTCGGAAATCGATCCGGAGTTGAAACTTCCTTGGTCATCCCACCGTTTCCTCGCTTATCGACCGATAAAATTCGCGGAGCGACGCTCGGCAGTCGATTTGACCCCTTCGCGGAAGTCGTCGGTCTGACGCAGGCGGTTCTGCTCAGAGAGTTCGTAGTCCGTCGCCGCCTTGACACGATCGGCCAGGCCGGATCGCATCGTGGCACGAGTCGACAAAAGCCCAAGCGGCGAACACTCGGCGATCTCCTTGGCGAGAGTAAGAGCCGCAGCACGCACCTGATCCTGTGGAACGAGGACATTCGCGAGCCCCATCGTCAATGCGTGCTCTCCGGTGACTCGTCGGCTCGTATAGAACATAAGTTCGGCTTCATTCTGGCCAATCACCTCGGGTAGCGTAACGGTCAGGCCAAACCCTGGGTGGAAGCCGATACGGGTAAAGTTCGCGGAGAAGCGAGCCTCAGGACACGTTACGCGAAAATCCGCTGACATTGCGAGGCCGAGCCCGCCGCCGATCGCAGCACCATGCACGGCCGCTACGATAGGTTTCTTGTTACGGAAGATACGGACAGCCTCGATGTAAAGATGGCCGCCATCTCGGGCCTCCCCTGTACGCCCCGCATCTTGAGCAGACCCATCGAAGTTCGCACCGGCGCAAAACGCCTTACCTTGAGCAGCGAGAATAACTGCGCGGACACCGGCATCCGCGTCAATGCAATCGAGCGCGTCGGCGATATCCCGAATAAGAGTTAGATCGAAATAATTCAGCGGCGGACGCTGTATTTCGATCGTCGCGACGTGTCCCTGCTTTGTGACCTGGATATCCTCGCTCATAGGCACTCCTATTCTTTCTTCTCGTCGTTGCGATCAGCGAAGACCAAGCCCCCGCGCAATAATACCGCGAAGGATCTCCGTGGTACCGCCTTGGATCGTAAGCTTCGGTGCAATCTTCAACTCGAAGGCGAGATTGTCCTGAAACGCATCCTCATCTTCCTCGTCAAGATCGAGAAACGCCGCAAGTTCGCGGACGCGATGGGGTAGGCCCTGTTCCCAGACCGTGCCAAGATCTTTCACGATTGCGGCCTCGACGATGGGTTCGCGACCCGCCTCAAGCATCCCGGCGACAGACACTGACATGCGACGGAGCGTATGCAGCTGGGCGACAAGCCGACCAAGTCCGACGGTCATCCGGACGTCGGGCCTTTCGCCGGCCACCTTCACGAAAGCGAGCAGCGCCCTGTAGGTCTCAAGAAACCGCTCTGGTCCGGATCGTTCGTAAGCGAGTTCGCTGGTCGCCTGTTTCCACGCGCCATCGACCTCCCCAATCACATGGTCATCCGGAATGAACGCATTCTCGAAAATGACCTCGTTAAAGTCTCGTTGACCGCTCATCTGTCCGATCGATTTGCATGTGATACCCGACGTCTTCATATCGACCAAGAAAGACGTTAAGCCGTGCCGTCTGTTCTCCTTTGTCGACGAAGACGTTCGGAACAAGCCGATCATGTAATCGGCATGGTGAGCGCTGCTGATCCACACCTTCGTTCCATTAATCAACCATCCTCCCTCCGTCTTACTCGCCTTTGTTCTCGCCGCGAAAAGGTCCGACCCTGAATTGGGCTCGCTCATTCCAATGCAGAAGCAAAGTTCACCGCGAACGATGCGAGGAAGGATGTCCTGCTTGATCTTCTCGTTCGCGTAGCGGATGAGCGTCGGACCACTCTGTCGATCCGCTACGAAGAAGCGTCGAACGGGGGCGTTCGCGATTCTCATTTCCTCGGTCACCACATAGCGCTCCAGGAAACTGCGTTCCTGGCCTCCATATTGCTTGGGCCAGGTCATGCCGATCCATCCCCGCGCTCCCACGTGTCGCGCGAACGCATCTGCATTCGTCGAACCAACCTCCGCCCTGTCCGGGTCGAACACAACAGCGGCAATCTCGCTCGCGAGAAATGCTCTCACCTCTTTGCGCAACTCCTGGCAATGCGCCGGTAGACGCGCCGCGTCAAAGTGAAGAACTGACATCGTAAGCGTCTCCTTTCAGCGGGAGGCCAGCAACGGCCAGAGTTCAGCGGAGCCTCGGGCTGCAATGAATTCGCCAAGCTTGAGGCACCAGAACGTCTCGTCCCCGACCTCGTCTCGCCAAGACAGCATGCGCAATGTGAACCGATGAAGGACGTGCTCGTCCGTATAACCAATTGCGCCGTGCACCTGATGTGCGATGCCCGAGCCCGCTTCGGCGGCTTCGCCGCTGCGTATCTTTGCCGCCGCGATTTCAAGTAGCGCAGCCTCGCCGTCGAGCCCCGTCTCCGCGATCGCATCTGCGGCAGACGCGGCTGCAGCCGCAGCTGCGGCGACCTCGCCGCCGAGACGCGCCAAATTGTGTTGCACCGCCTGGAATTTCGAAATGGGCTTTCCGAAAGCGACACGCTCCATAGAATATCGGACCGTAAGCTCAAGCACCTTGTCGAGGGCGCCGGCAATCTGCTGAGCGCGCACAGCCGCGCCCATAAATAGGAGCGCGTCTTTTCCACGCTGCCCCAGTTCTAGCGCTTTCTCGCAGGCCATGGGCAGAACATTCTCGAACTCCACCGTGTCGCGAGGCTCGCCAGACAGATTCTCGCCGAAATTGAGCTTGCAATCCGTTCTGCGTACCAAGGCAACAACCAGCCCATCAGGTCCGGACGCGATCACGGCGAGATGCTCGGCTTCGCGCGCGAACGGGACCCTGCGGGCGCGGCCATTAATACGGCCGGCCTCATCCAGGATGAGGTGGTCCTTCGGACGCACGGGAGCAACCGACATGGGACCACTTGGAGCGGCTACGCGAGCGCAAGCGAGTAGCCAACCGGCAAGCAGTGTTTCGGCCAGGGGCGCGGCCAGAGCAGCGCGGCCAGTTTCCCGGATGACGTCAAAGCCTTCGCTTAAGGAAGCTCCACCGCCGCCAAGGCTCTCTGAGACCCAAGCGACATTGAGACCGATTTCCTGCAGCGAGGACCAGAGAGTATTCTTCCATGCATCACTGCGCTTCTGTACGATCGTCTGCGGATCCGCCAAATTTGCAAACATGCGTGCAGCTGTCTCGACAACTAAACTTTCCGAAGACGACATGGCCAGTCTCTCTAAAAGGGCAATCCGGGGTCACAGCCAATATTGTTCAGGCAGCGGGGCCAATCACGCCTTCGGCACGAAGGGTCGCAATCTCCCGTTCGGACAGATCGAGCATCGATGAAAGTACCTCGACGGTGTTCTCACCGAGCCTGGAAGACACCGCGGCAGGCAGCCGATCAGCACCGTGAATGCGGATTGGACTGTCCGGGATCACAATCCTTCCGAACTGGGGATGATCGAGCCATTCCAGCATGCCGCGGGCATGCATGTGCCGGTCGTTGCACACCTCAACTAAGTCGCGGACGGGCGCGGACGGCACCCTCCACTTGCTAAGGGCGGCGCAAGCCTCCTCGCGGGTAATCGCCGAACTCCAGTCGGAGATTATTCGGTCGGTTTCATCAATGTTTCGGACACGGGAGACCTTGTCGGAGAAGCGTCGATCTTCCAGAAGATCGGTCCGCCCCATCGCCTGCAGTAAACTCGTCCAATGCTTGTCTCTGGTTGCGATGATCGCAATATGGCCGTCGCTTGCAGGATAGACGTTGTACGGTGCCGCTGAGAGACCTCCGTGGCGATTTCCGGTGCGAGGCGGTGCACTGCCCAGATCGTACATGTAAGCCAGATTCGAGGCGAGCGTAGGAAAGACGGTCTCCTGCATCGCTACCTCGACGAGACGCCCCGTACCGGTGAATTGCCTCTCGTAGAGAGCCGTGATCACACCCGCATAGAGATGGATCCCGCTCAGAAAATCGACGAGCGCAGGCCCTGCCTTGACCGGCGCGCCTTCAGGAAAGCCCGTAACGCTCATAAGCCCGGATACGGCCTGGACGGTCACATCCATGGCGAGATTGTCCTTGTCGGGGCCGGAAATTCCGTAGCCGGAGCCAGTTGCGTAGACCAGTCGTGGATTGAGCTCGTGGATAATCGTCCAGCCGACACCGAGCCTGTCCATCACGCCTGGCGCATAATTCTCCAGCAAAACGTCGGCGCCCTTAGCCAGGCGTTTGAGGATGTCTTTGCCCTTTTCCGCCTTCAGATCCAGCGTGATGCATTTCTTGTGACCGTTGAGCATCGCGAACGGCGTTCCCGAGCCGCGGCTTACGGCATCCCGCTGACGCACCGGTTCGCCAGCCAACGGCTCGATTTTGATCACCTTGGCCCCGGCCTTGGCCATCAGATAGGTCGCATAAGGCCCCTGATAGACTTGGCCGAGATCGATGACGGTTACACCATCAAGCGGAAGATTGCGGCGGCGTTGCATGTGTTCTTTCCGGGTTTCTCTCTGAAACAATATTGTTCTATGCGCCGAGATAGGCTTCCTGGATGTCCGGCGCGGCCGCAATTTCCTTGGCGGAGCCTTGTCGTACGATCGAGCCGATCCTCAGCACGTAGGCACGATCCGCGATCTTCAGGGCCGCTCGCATGTTCTGTTCAACGAGAAGGGCCGAAAGACCCTGGTCTCTTAGCGCCCCAATCGCGCCAAGGACGAATTTCGTCAAGAATGGGGACAGCCCGAGCGACGGCTCATCGAAGAGAATTAGTCGCGGGCGAGCCATCAAACCTCGCCCGATAGCAAGCATTTGCTGCTCGCCTCCGCTGAGATTGCCGGCAGCCTGCCGCAGGCGCTCTCGCAAACGAGGAAACATGCTCAACACATCTTCGACTCCGAAGGCGGGGCCGCTGCCAAATGCATCGACAATCTTCAAATTTGCTTCGACGGTCATCGACGGGAAGATCTCACGCCCTTCCGGAACGTGACTGATCCCCGCACGGCTCAGCCACCAAGGCTTCCACCCTTCAATGCGTTGGCCGTCAAACTCGATACTCCCCGAAGAAATCGGCAAGATGCCTGAAATCGCATTTAGCAACGTCGTCTTGCCGGCTCCATTAGCGCCGAGTATTGCGACGATCTCACCAGGCTTGACGGACAACGATACGTCGCGCAAGGCGACAACCTTGCCGTAGGCCGCCGACACTCCCTCGACGTTGAGCAACGCGCCCTCCTTAGTCATCCTCAGTTCCCAGATATGCGGAGACGACTTCGGGGTAGCGGAGCACGTGGTTCGGCTCATCAATCACGACAGGTTTGCCGTCGACAACCACCAGCGCCCGGCCGCACAACTGCCGGATCACCGCCATATCATGCTCGACGATTAGAATCGTGCGGCTAGGAGCGATTGCGCGTATCAGCGCGATGAAGTCCGTCGTCTCGCGACCGTTCATGCCGGCCGCCGGCTCGTCGAGAAACATGATCTTAGGATCGGCCATCAATGCAATGCCGATCGCGAGCCTCCGCTGTACTCCGTAAGCGAGCACGCCTGCCTTACGGCTTCGCTCCCCGGCGAGGCCGATCAATGTCAACACTTCCTCCACACGACTAAGGAACGATTGCTCGTCCCGCATGTAGGAGATGCTTCCGAGAATGCGCCCCATCACGCCGTGCCGAAAGCTTGTGTGACGGCCGTAAAGAAGATTTTCCAGGACCGTGCTTTCGGAAAACACCGCTGTTCTTTGGAAGGTGCGAGCGACGCCTGAGCGCGCAATGATATGAGATGGGATACCTGCAATCTCGCGTCCCATGATACGGACGGAGCCGCTGGACGGCACGGTAATGCCGCAAAGGATATCGAACAGGGTTGACTTTCCAGCACCGTTCGGACCGATGATACCGAATATTTCGCCTTCTCTCACATCAAGACTAACCCCGTTCAACGCAGTGACGCCGCCGTACCGCTTAACGATATCTCTTGCTGAAACGGACGGGGTTTCACCGAGTATAGTCGGCATCTTTCTTCCTCGCCAATCGATCTCGTAGCGTAACGCCGATTTGGTGCAGCCCTCCCGGTGCAAGCATCATGATCAGGATGATCATCGACGAAAATGCCAGGATCTTCACGTTCGGATCGAGATTCATAATTTGTGGGACAAGCGTGAACATCGCCGCACCGATCACCGGTCCGATCACGAGCCGCGCTCCTCCTAGTAGGACCATCAGAAGACCGTCGACTGTGTTCGCAACGTTGAAGACATCGGGAGTAACGATCTGGGTATAGGGAACGCTGAGAGCGCCGGCGAGCGCAGCAAATGGAGCGCTCAGCATGAAGGCCTTCTGCCTGATACGCGCGACATCGACGCCGACGGCGCGGGCGAGATGCGGGTTTTGGCGCACACTATCCATGGCCGCGCCGAAAGGAGATCGCCGAACCGCCACGAGGAATAGGATCGACACCAAAAGGATCGCTGCGGTCACGAAGAAATAGGCCTGCGGATTGCCAAGTTGCAGGGGTCCGACCGTGATCGGTGGGAAGCCAAATAGTCCTAGGGGTCCCCCCGTGATGTGATCCAGGTTAGCAGCCGCAACCATGGCAACGCCGGTCAATCCCCAAGAGACGATCGAAAAGTAGGCTCCCGTCAAACGCAGGGTAATAACGCCGATAATCGCGGCGCAGACGGCCGCGAACACGAGAGCAGCAACGACGGCGACCTCGAAGGATAGCCCAAGCTTTCCGATCCCGATGGCTGCACCATATGATCCAATGCCGAAAAACAGACACTGCCCTAGGGGGACCTCGCCGACTCCACCAAGGATGATGTTTATGCTGAGCGCGAACAACGCGAAGGCGCAGGTATAGCCAGCCAGCGTCACCACGAACGGGTCGGTAAATGCGAGGCCAAAGGCCGCGATCCCACCTGCTGCGCATGCGCAATAAAAGGCCTCGAGAGCCCTCTGCCCCGATATCCTTTTGTCCATGGCGCTGAGTTGCCTCTTGGCCACCATCGCCGGTCCGAACTCTTGGATCGCCATCTCAATGCCGATGCTGTTGGATTCGCCCCAGCAGTCCCTGCGGGCGGAAAAGAAGCGTGGCGATTACTAGTCCCCAACCCAAAGCGGCGTCCACGACACCGAAACGAAGGTTTCAAAGAGAGCGTTTGCAACGCCGATCAGCAGAGCCCCTAGCATGGCGCCCGGAATGCTACCCATTCCACCTAAGATAACCACGGTGAAGCCGACAATAAGCGCTCCGTATCCCATGGTCGGGTAGATCGTCGAGATAGGCGCCAGCAGCGCCCCCGCCAAGCCAGCGGCAGCGACACCAAGTATGAAAGCCAGCGCGCGGATCCATGGGACGTTGATTCCCGAATAGAGTGCCCCCCGAGGGTTCTGAGCGACAGCGATCACTTGCTGACCTTTCACGCTGCGTCGGAGCCATAGTCCCAGCGCGGCAAGCACCAAGATAGAGCAAACGAGAATGAACGCGCGTTGGGAGGTTACGAAGATGCCGACAAACCGCAAGGTGCTCTGCCCAAGCGGTGACGTGACAGGCAGCGGATCCGGGCCAAAGATCAAGATCAGCGCTGCCACAATCGCCTGACCGAGCGCAAAGGTCACGATCAGCGAGCCGGTGTGCGAGTCCCCATGGAGGCTACGCCGCATAACGATCCATTCGGTCAATGCGCCGATAAGCACGACGACCATAACGGATAATGGAATGGCCACAAAATAGTTCACGCCTCGCATCGTGAGCAAGTAGCAGGCATAGCCGCCGATGGCGAAGAACGCGCCGTGGGCAAAATTAGCGATACCGACGATTCCGAAGATAAGGGTAAGGCCAACGGCTATGACCGCATAACCCGCTCCTAGGACGAGACCGTTTACCAGCGTTTGAACAAGGAGTTCCAAAGCAATGCTTTCTTCGCTTTTTCGATTGCTGGTCTAAATTAGTTTGCCTTCATTCGCTCGACTTGGACGATGTTTCCGTTATCGATTCGCTGTATGTAGAAATATGGAGCCCGCGCCCTGCCCTTCTCGTCGAACTTGAGAAGGCCTCTCGGGCTCTGCCAAGCACCTTCGCGGATGACTTTCGAGATCTTATCGTAGTCGCTATCGGTTCCCGCCTTGTCCATTGCAGCAGCAATCAGATTGACCGCCTCAAAAATCACCAACTCGCCTTTACCTGGCAGATTGTTGAACTTCTTTTGATAATTCTCGGCGAACTCTTTGCCCTCGGGACCCGAATCGGAGGCCATGAATATCTCCCCGGTATAGACGCCATTCATGGCCCCCTCGGCTGGTTTGATCATACCCGGCGTAACCACACCTGGCGACATCGCCTCGATCGGGAAACCGCCGAGTTGTCGCACCTGCTTCCACAATTGCACGGCGCGCGCGGGATACGCGTCGGCCACGTAGAGTAGATCCGGGTTGCTCGCCTTGATCTTGGTGATGATGGAGGTGAAGTCGTTTGTCTCGGCGTCGTAAGTCGACGCGCTTACCAATTCGATGCCGGCGAACTTGAGACTCTCCTTGAGTTTCTCCAAGACCGTCTTGTTGAACTCTGAGTTCTCCCCCATGTACGCAACCGTCTTCGGCTTCAGCGTTTTGACAATGTACGCGTTGAACGCTTCGGAATTGAGCGACACCGTATTGTTGATCTGAAACAGCCACGGGCTTCCTTGCTCGGTGATCGCATCGGCCTGCGCCCCGGCGTTCACTTGCAGAACGCGCCCCTTTGTAACCGACGACTCTGCAAGAACGACCGAGCTGTTCGTTCCGCCAGTGATCGCCTTGACCCGTCCAACGGACATCAGCTTCTGTACCGCAGCGACGCCGCCTTGCGGTGTACCTTTCTCGTCTTCGTAAACCAACTCGATCTTACGGCCGCCGAGGATGCCTCCGCGCTGGTTGATGAGTTCCGCCGCAAATTCGGCACCGCGCTGCAGGTCCTGCCCATATGTAGCCGCGGCGCCGCTCAACGGCAAAGCTAGGCCGATCCTGACTGCGTCAGCCGCCGAAGCAGGCGGCGCATATGCGAGCTCTAAAGTGGTAACAACAATAGTGCCGGTCACTAAAATGGCGTTCCGCCAATCAACTCTTTTCATCGCCCCCCCAATGCTTAGTAATCCACTCGCGGCATCACGCTCGCGGCTTTCATGTAGCAACTTCGAACGGCATCGCCGCAAATCATTGCAGGTTTCGCTGAAATAGATCGAAAAGACGTTCCCAATGGCGCTCTGTGCTCGCCTTGTGATAGAGCCGTCGGGACGGAAAGGCGAAGCCATGCTCCGCTTCGGGATAATATTCCACCCGACCGTTGATTCCGGCCTTCTTGATAACTTGCGATACCTGATCAATTATCTCCGGCGGAGCGTAATGATCGTGTTCAGCGCAGGCGAAGTAAATCTCGCCCTTTATCCTGTCCGCCGATAAATGCGCGGAGTCCGGAAGATCGGTGATCAGCCGCGCACCGTAAACTGACGCACCAGCAGCCATCCGCTCGGGAAACACCCCCATCGCCCGGAAGACATAGCGGCCACTCATACAATAGCCAACGCAGCCGACCTTGTCGGGTCGCGCGGCGTCCTCCTTCTCGAGAAAGTTGAATATGACTTGGGTGTCTTCCATCACCATTGTATTGCTCAGGTGACGGTTGAGTCTCCACATCAGCTCCAGCTTATCTTCGCAGGCCGGATCGAACAGCCGATTGGCGTCCAAATCGACGTTCCGAACCATGCGGTAGTACATATTCGGCATCACGACGTAATATCCGACGGTCGCAAGACGCCGGCACATGTCGGAGAGCTCTTCGCGCACCCCGACCGAGTCCATGTAAAAGATGATGACGGGAAAGGGTCCAGGACGGTCCGGGTGGAACACATAGGTGTTCATCACCCCATCCTTGCTTTTAAGATCGACGACCTTCTCCCGCACGATCCCCACCCCTTTTTACTTCTTTACGTCTCCGCGTCTCGAGGCGCGGAATGCATAACAAGATGTGCTGAGCCGAAGGGGAAATCCACATCATTCAGATAAGCACGCGCATTTACAGATATGTGAAAATGATGCCGGCCGACTAAATGCGAGTTTTTGTCGCGGGCGCTTGGTCTTCCTTCGAAACGTATTTCTCGATTCCCTCGCGCAGCGCCTTCAAGATTAGAGTTCTCTTGGAGACGAGGCGCTCGACCGGCCCGCCGACACCGATCGCCAATACTCGGCCGTGACGCCTTTGAGGCAACAACATGCCGATGACGCCGGCGCCAACCGTGACCGTGTGCAGGGAAATAACATAACCATCCTTACGAATCTTTCGAATTCGCTGCATGAGCTCCTTCAGATCGACCCTTCGCTTTTGGTCCTCCTCCTCGAAATTTATCCGCCGCACCAGCTTTTCGATCATCTCGTCGGTACGCGCGCCGAGAAGCATCCAGCCGAGGCCGGATCGTGCCAACGGTCGGATCGTGCCTGGCCGGATCGAGAATTGGATCGTAAGGGGCGACGGCTGAACGTGGACATATTGCATATAAAGGTCGCTCTGGGTGGCGATGCTGACGGTTTCCTCCGTCACCTTGTTGAGATGATTTACAAGAGTAATGATGCTGCGTTCGCCAAAGAGCGCCCCTTGGACCCAATGCCCCAATTGAACGATGCGCATCGTCGGCATGTACGTTCGCGAGTAGCGATCGAAGTCGATATATCCCAGCATCACCATGCTCTTCAGGATGGCTGAGGCGCTGGAAACGGGATAACTAAAATGGAGCGCCACCTCCTTGAGACTCAGCGGGCGCTGCACCTCGTCAAAGTATTCCAGTATCTCGAATAGCCGGCGGGCTGTCTTAATGATCTCTCTGGACATATCTCTCCCCCTACCTGAAATCTCTTTTTCACATGAATAGAAAACTTTGTGCACTAGCGAAAGGGCATTTCGCGAGCCCCAGGCCGTTGGTAAGTAAGTGCTCTCCGCGATCCGTGTCGCCACAATTACATTCGATCGCCCCGACAAGATGAACACCTGGACTCCGCTAATGGAGGGCGAGCTGCGGCGATTGTTGTCGATTGAGTCCGAAGACGAGGAGGTGCGCGCCATCGTCATTACAGGCGTGGTAAAGGCATTTTGCGCAGGCGCGGAAACGGGACGAATCACCGATGCGGCTTCGGGGAGTTCAGGAAGCGCACCCGCCCCGTTCGTAATCGCGGAAAGCGATGAGGGCTTGGAACAACGGTACAGCTATGTTTTATCCGTTCCAAAGCCAATCATTGCGGCCATCAATGGAGCGGTCGCGTGGGTTGGCGGCATAGGCCGCGGGCGTCAGGTAACCAGCGAGGAATGCGGGCCTCGCTGACACTCTCGCCGATGGCATGCAGCGCGCCACCGCAGCAGCTGCAGGCTTCACCATCGACGTCGAGCAGAATGTCCTCGCGCAGCAGGTGATCGGGCAGCGGCCGGCGTCGCGACGGTGCCTCGGGCGTCGCCGTTACGGCAGCGGGCCGGCTTTCCTCAATGCGGCCGATATCGCTGTCGATATCTTCCAGTGTGAGCGCCAGTTGGTCGGGATCAAGGCGTTCGGAGCGACGCCCGAACTGCGCGCGCTGAAGCTGTTTAATGATTGCCTGAAGACGCTCGATCTCGCTGTCTCGATGCTCGACGGTCGCGGCGATGTCGCGCACCAAGCGATGCAGAAGCGTCGTATCCGATGGCAGATTGTTGAGGTCGAGCTGCATGTCCGATTCTACTCGAACATGCTGATTCGAAGAAGCAACTTCGCTATATTCTATGCGGGTTTCTGTGATTTACCCCGCGATGGCGGGGCGCCATCGACGCTCGGGTGTGCGCCAATCGATGCCTTCGATCAGCATCGCAAGCTGCGCCGGAGACAGCGTCACGGTGCCACCTGGATCACTCATTCTAGGCCAGATGAAGCCACCTTGATCGATGCGCTTGGTGAACAAACAGAGTCCGTTGCCGTCCCAGAACAGGATCTTCAGTCTGCTCCCATTCATGCCGCGGAACGCAAACAGGTGGCCGGAGAACGGATCCTTCTTGAGGTGTTCCTGAAAGAGCGTAGCGAGCCCATCCAGGCCCTTGCGCATGTCGGTATATCCCAAGGCCAGATGCACCTTCACCCCGGCCGGCACGATCATCCGAGTGCCCGTCCACTAATAAGCACTAGTGCTAGCAGCGCTTCTAAGGGACCTGGCGTCAGAAGCCGCTTGACAGATGCACCAAACGCCGATCTGCCGGGCGATGGACGCGCCAACCAGCGTCGCTTCAGTGACGAGGAAAAGCTGGCGATCGTGCGCGAGTCCGAACAACCCGGCGCTAGTGCCGCCGAGGTTTGCCGGCGCCACGGCATCGTCAGCAGCATGCTGTTCCGGTGGCGGGTAGGATCGTCCGACAGCCAGCTAAAGAGCCTTCGCAAAATTGGCGAAGAACTCGTCGGCCAATTTCTTGGCCGTGCCGTTGATCAGCCGCTGGCCGAGTTGCGCCAGTTTGCCGCCGATCTGGGCCTCGACCTGATAGCTCAGCAGCGTACCGCCTTCCTGTTCGGCCAGGTCAACTTTTGCCCCGCCCTTCGCGAAGCCCGCGACGCCACCTCGCCTTCCCCCGAAATCCTGTAGCCGTTGGGGGGATCGAGGTCGCTCAGCGTGACCTTGCCTTTGAACCGTGCCGATACCGGCCCGACCTTCATCTTGGCGACCGCACGAAAGCCTTGGTCTTCGGTCTTCTCGAGTTCCTCGCAACCGGGAATGCAGGCCTTGAGCACGGCCGGATCATTTAACTTGGCCCACACGGCTTCGCGGGGTGCAGCGAGTTGGATTTCGCCGGTCATCGTCATCGCCATAGGTGTCTCCGTAACGTAGTTGGGATGTGCCGCGATTCGGACCCAGCAGCTGCCGCTCGAACTCGCGGTCGGCGCATCGGTGCGCGGGTCCGTCCTAGTGGTTTCGGACTGGTGCGAACACCCGCGCCATATAGGACGAAAGATCGCCCGCGATTTCCTCGCGCGAGATGGAATCGATGCCGGCGAGCGTCTTAGCCAACTCCTTCTTGAACTCGATCTGCATCGAGCGCGCGATCTGGATCCGCTGCGCCTGCGGCGACCCGGCGCCATGCATGGATTCGGTCAAATATCCCACCGCGTTCCGGCCGAGCGTCATGTTCTCGACGAGGCGGAGAATCCGGATCCGGTCCTCCGTGGGGATGTCGGCCCTCCCTTTCAGGTATTTCTCGATCATCGGTCCGATCGTCTCGTGCCGCAGTTCGCGCTCCGACGGCAACGTCACCATCAGCCCGCCGGCGAGGTCCTGGGCCAACCGGCCGATCTCGTACGGCAACCGCGTGACGTGGTGTTTGCACACGTTGGCGAGCATCTCGTCGGGCAGGTAGGCGCCCGATTTCATCTCCATGCCTTGATGGCTCGCGGCTATGCCCGCCCCGTAGATCGTTTCGTTGAGGTGGGTCATCTCGACGAGCTTGTCCCGCACGTGGGAGGCACGCTCCACGCCGTTGTAGTCGGCGATGGTAGCCGCAGCGCCGATCAGGACGTCGCCGACGCCGGTCTTACACACGTAGCTGCGACGGTGATAGCACGTGAAGCGTTCAACCAATGTGGATGCGAATTCCACCTCGCCGTCCATAAAGATATGTTCTCTGGGGACGAACACATCTTCGAACACGATCATCGCTTCCTGGCCTGCGAACCGTGCATTGCCCGCGTCGATCTCGCCGCCTTCGGCGCTCCTGGTGTCGCACGATTGTCGGCCGTAGATGTAGGTGATGCCCTTGGCATCAACCGGCAGAGCGCCGACGATAGCATAGTCCTTGTCGGCGGCCTCCAACCTCATGGTGGGCATGATGATGAGCCAATGCGAATTCAGGCATCCGGTTTGATGCGCCTTCGCGCCACTGACGTAGACGCCCTGCGAGGTTCGCCGCGTGATGCGTACGAAGAGATCCGGATCCGCCTGCTGGGAAGGAGACTTGCCGCGATCGCCCTTCACGTCGGTCATCGCGCCGCCGATCACCAGATTCAATTTCTGTATCCGCGCTAGAAAATCCTTGAACCGGCTGTGGTAGTCGGTGCCGTACTTGTGGTCCAGATCGAAGGTCACGGAATGGAGCGTGTTCAACGCGTCCATGCCGACGCAGCGCTGGAAGCAGGTACCCGTAAGCTGTCCGAGGCGGCGCTGCATCTTGTTCTGCATGACGAGATCGGCAGGGCTCGTCGCGACATGGAGGAAACGGTTGATGCGCTCGCCGGTCAGGGGCGACACGGCGGAAGCGAGTTCGGGATTGCTGTTCGCGAGGTCGTAGGTCTCCGCGACGGCATTGATCGAAGGTCTGATTATTGGATGGTCGACCGACTCGGCGACTGGCTCGCCCATCAGGTAGATCTTCAGATTCCGGCCCCTCAAGCTCTCAATATATTCCGCCCCCGACCTGATCGGATTTCCCGACAGCGTGGCGTTGCCGCCTGCAACGAACTCTTGATCCATTTCGAATGCCTCCGTTGCTGCGCCCACCTGTCCGAGCTGGGCGCAAATCACAGTTTTACGTCGCGAGGGCTCGGGCTGCCCTAGGGCTTGCCGACGTCAACCCTTCTTGACCAGCGAGCAGACGCTTTCCTTCAACGGACGGAATGCCTGATCTCCGGGGATTACCTCGCGCAGTTTGTAGTAGTCCCATTCGCCCTTCGACTCGGACGGCTTCTTGACCTCGTAGACGTACATGTCGTGCACCATGCGACCGTCCTCGCGGATCCGGCCGTTCTTGGCGAAGAAGTCGTTGATCGGCAGCGCGCGCATCTTGCTCATCACCGCTTGGGCCTCGTCCGTGCCGGCCGACTCGATTGCTTTGAGGTAGTGCATGGTCGACGAGTAGTCGCCGGCGTCGCCCATGTGCGGCATCCGCTTCATCCGCTCGTAGAAGCGTTTTGACCACGCGCGCGTCTCGTCGTCCCTGTCCCAGTAGAAGGCGTTCGTCAGCACCAGCCCTTGGGCGACATCAAGCCCGAGGGTCTTGATGTCGGTAATCCAGACGAGCAAGCCGGCGAGGGTTTGGCCACCCGCCGGAATCCCGAATTCCTGCGCCGACTTGATCGCGTTCACCAGCACATTGCCCGAGCCTGCCAGCGCGACGACCTGCGCTTTTGAGGCCTGCGCCTGCAGCAGGAAGGACGATTGGTCAAACGTCTCGATCGGATATCGGGTCGATCCGACCACGTCCCCGCCGAGGCTTTTTACGATGGCGGAGGTATCAGCTTCCAAGGCATGCCCGAATGCATAGTCCGCGGTCAGGAAGTACCAGCTTTTCTTTCCCGCCTTCATCAGTGCGCTACCCGTCCCCCGGGCCAGTGCATACGTGTCGTACGCATAGTGAACGCTGTTCGGCGTGCAGGCATCATTGGTCAGGCGCGATGCGCCGGAGCCGTTGACGAGGGCGATCCGGTTCTTTTCCTTCGCGAGCTGGGAGACGCTGAGGGCGATCGAGGAGTTGATCAGGTTGGCGATCATGTCGACCTTGTCGACATCGAACCACTTGCGCGCCAACCCCGAAGCTGTGTCCGGCTTGTTCTGATGGTCCGCGACGAGGACCTCAATGGGCTTGCCTAGCACCCTGCCGCCGAAATCCTCAACGGCCATCTTGACCGCGGTGACCGAACCTTCACCGGATTCGTGCGAGAATTGTCCGGACATGTCGGTCAGAACCCCAATCTTCACGACATCGTCGGAGATCGCAGCAGTCTGCGCGCCGGCATGATTGACGAAGAGGGCCACCGCCGCTGCGGCGATCAGGGTCTTTTGCATTCCAGCCATCATGGTTTCCTCCCCGGGGGTTGTCTAATGCGGTTTGGTTCGCCTGCGTTACATGCATATCTAGACTTTTGTTACATGTGTAACTAGACTGATATTTCCTGGGAGTCAATCGCGATGTGTGTTAAACGAGCGCACGTTTCGAAACGGCCGGCGTGTTGCGGGCTGCGCAAAGAGACATTTCGAAGATGCCCGCTACGGCCAAGGTTCAGAAAGCAAAGCCACCGACCAGATCGGCTCCCGCGCCGGTCGTGACCCAGCCGGGCGCGGCGCGGCGCGAACGGAACTGTTCGGTCGCACGCACGCTCGACATCGTTTCTGACGCGTGGGCTTTCCTGATCATCCGCGAGGCATTTTTCGGGACGCAGACGTTCGAGGCTTTCCGTTCGGCGCTCGGCATCCCCAGGGCGACGCTTACGAATCGTCTGAAAAAGTTGACGCAGCTCGCCATCTTCCGTCAGGTCGCGACCGGCGCTTCGCAGCGCAAGGAATATCGACTGACCAGGATGGGGTTCGATCTCTATCCGAGCTTCATCGCGCTGATGCAGTTCGGCGACCGCTGGCTCGCCGGTGGCAAGCCGGCTCCCTTGACGCTGGTTCACACCAGCTGCGGCTGCGACAGTCACCCCCTGGTTGCCTGCTCCCACTGCGGCGAAGGCATCAACGCGCGCAACGTCAAGTACCGGGACGGACCGGGCGCCGGGCGTCATCCCGCCAAGGCTGGCCGCAACACCCGACGCGCTTCCGACGGAAACCGCTTTTTGCTGGGACGCCCGAGCTCCGTTTCGCGCGCCTTGCAGATCATCGGCGACAAATGGAGTTTCATGGTCGTTCGCGAAGCCTTCTTCGGCAATCGCCGCTACGACAAGATCCTGACCGAGCTCTCGATTGCCCCGAACATCCTGACCGATCGGCTGACCCGTTTCGTGGCAAGCGGCGTGTTCCAGCGGCGGCAATATCAGCGCTCGCCTGACCGTTACGAATATCTGCTCACCGAGATGGGGCACGACCTCTATGGCCCCTTCATCGCGATGCTGCGATGGGGCGACCGCTGGCTTTCCAAGGGGAAACCTCCTCTCCTGCTCAAGCATCTCTCTTGCGGACACGATTTTCACGCGGAGGTCGTTTGTGACTGCTGCAAGCAGCCGATCGTCGCCGCGGACATGCGGTACAGGCTGGCCTACGACCCCAAGGCCTTCGGCGCGCTTGGTCCCCGTTCCGTCGACTAGTTTAGCTCGACTGGTTCAATGCCTCGACCAACTTGAAGCGCATGATCTTGCCTGACCCCGTGCGCGGGATCTCGGGGACGAAATGAGTGGCCTCGGGAATCTTGTAGGGCGACAGATGCGCCCTGCAGTGATCCATCAATGAGTTCAGGTCCAGTTCGTCGCGTTTGGCGACGACGAAC